>JAABUQ010012938.1_pt1 | contig 10240 bp, 11 predicted proteins | sample 5560001 | NCBI WGS metagenome assembly JAABUQ01 (sample SAMN10711888, study PRJNA513371) | rock metagenome | isolation source: Antarctica rocks | place: Antarctica: Victoria Land, Finger Mt nord | collected 2015-12-18 | reverse complement strand
GAATGGGCCAAGAAGCTCGCCCCCTGCGGCATCGTCATGATGGACAGCGCCATCGACACCATCCCCAGCGTCCTGAAATACCTTGGCAAAAATCCCGAGAGCAGCGATCCGAAGGACCTCGAGGCGGTCGAGAAGACGCTCATGGCGATCCGCCCCTACATCAAGACCTTCGCCTCCGGCGGCGCTCTCGAAATGCTCGCCAGCAACGACATCTGCGTCGCCATGGACTACTCCGGCGACGTCGTCCAAGCCGCCGCCCGCGCCCGCGAAGCCAACAAGGACGCGGTCGATTACGTCCTGCCGAAGGAATTCACCGAATACACCTTCGACATGCTCGCCGTGCCGAAGGACGCCCCGCATCCCCAGGCCGCGATGCAGTTCATCGACTTCATCCTGCGCCCGGCCAATATGGCCGCCATCACCAACATGGTCGGCTACCCCAACGCCGTCCCCGACAGCCTCGCCGACGTCAAGCCCGACGTGAAGCAGAACACCAACGTGTTCCCGACGCCCGCGATGCTCGCCAACGCCTTCACCGCCCGCGCGCCCGCCACAGCAGCCGAACGCGCCCGCACCCGCATGTGGGCCCGCTTCAAAGCCGGCTCCTGACGCTGCACTTGCCCACCGCACCGGTGGCCGAGGTCGACATCGAGGGCCTCACCGTCCGCTACGGCCCGGTGACCGCGCTCGAAAACCTGGACCTCCAGATCGCCAGCGGCGAGATGTTCGTCCTCCTCGGCGGCTCCGGCTCCGGCAAGACCACCCTGCTCCGCGCCCTCGGCGGCTTCATCGAGCCGTCCGCAGGCAGCGTCGTCCTCAACGGCCAGGACATCACCCGCCTGCCGCCGCACCGCCGCCCGGTCAACACCACCTTCCAGTCCTACGCGCTGTTCCCCCACATGACCGTCACCGACAACATCGCATTCGGCCTGCGCCGCCAAGGCGCCGACCGCCGGGCGATCCAGTCCCGCGTCGCCGAACTGCTCGACCTCGTCCGCTTGCGCGACTTCGCCCACCGCAAGCCGGACGTGCTCTCCGGCGGCCAACGTCAACGCGTCGCCCTCGCCCGCGCCCTCGCGCCGAAACCGCGCCTCCTGCTCCTTGACGAACCGATGTCCGCGCTCGACCGGTCTTTACGCGAACAAACCCGCCAGGAACTCTTGCGCGTCCAGCGCCAGACCGGCACCACCTTCGTCCTCGTCACCCACGACCAGGACGAGGCGCTGGCCATGGCCACCCGCATCGGCTTGCTGCATCACGGCCGCCTCGCCCAGGTCGGCACCCCGGCCGAACTCTACGAACGGCCCGCAAGCCGCTACGTCGCCGGGTTCATGGGCAACGACAACGTGCTCGCGGCCACCGTCGTCGAACCCGGCCCCCCGTCCCGCCTCGAGATCGACGGCGTCGGCCCGGCCCAGGCCGCCTGCGCCGCGCCGCCCGGAAAGGTTTGGCTTGCGCTCCGCCCCGAACGCCTGCGCATCGAGCCCGGCGCCGCCGCTGGCCTAAACCAAGCCTGCGGCACCGTCGCCGAGGGCGCCTATTTCGGCGACTACGCCGACTACAGCGTCCGGCTCGCCAGCGGCGCCGCGCTCCAGGTCATGCAACCGCTCGCCACCGGCTTCGGCGCCGGCCTCCTCCCCCCAGGCACCGAAGTCACCCTCTCCTGGTCCCCCGAAGCCTGCGTCCTCTTGGCCGAATGAACCGCACCGCGATCCTCGCCCCGATCTGGCTCTGGCTGCTGATCTTCGTCGTCGCCCCCGTCCTCATCGTCGCCGCCCTCTCGTTCTCCACCGCCATCACCGGCGTCCCCCCCTTCACCCCCCTCCTGCACGACCCCGACCCGGCCAACTACCAACTCCTCGTCCAGGACGACTACTACCTCGACGCCGGCCTCAAGAGCCTCCTCGTCGCTGCCATCTCCTCCATCGCCTGCCTGCTCATCGGCTATCCGATGGCGCTGGCCATCGCCCGCGCCCCCGAACGTTGGCGCTCCGGCCTGCTGCTCCTGGTCATGCTCCCGTTCTGGACCGGCTTCCTGCTCCGCATCACCGCCTGGATCGGCCTCTTGCGCGACGACGGCTGGATCAACCTCGCCCTCGGCCTAGTCCATCTCGGCCCGGTCAAGCTGCTCTACACCAACCTCGCGATGTACATCGGGGTCACCTACGCCTACCTCCCGTTCATGATCCTGCCGCTCTACGCCCGCCTCTCCCGCCGCGACCCCACCATCGAGGAAGCCGCCGCCGACCTCGGCGCCAACCCCTGGACCACCTTCCGCACCGTCACCCTGCCGCTCTCGCTGCCAGGCATCGCGGCCGGGCTGGCCCTCGTGTTCATTCCGGCCATGGGCGAATACGTCATCCCCGAACTTCTCGGCGGACCCGGCGCCCAAACCGTCGGCCGCGCCCTCTGGAACGAGTTTTTCTCCAATCGCGACTGGCCGACGGCTGCCGCACTCGCCAACGCCCTCCTGGTTATCCTCCTGTTGCCGATGGTCCTGCTCCGGACCCGCCGATGAGACGCGGCCGCTTCCTCGGCGCCTGCCTGCTGGCCGGCTACGCCTTTCTCTACATCCCGATCATCCTGCTGGTCGCCACCAGCTTCAATCGGTCGCGCCTGACCACGGTCCTCTCCGGCTTCTCGCTCCGCTGGTATGCCGCCCTCTGGCAGGACGACAAGCTCATCGCCGCCACCCTGCTGTCGCTGCGCATCGCCGCCATCTCCGCCACCGGCGCCACCATCCTCGGCACCCTGGCCGGCTACGCCCTCGCCCGCTTCGGCCGCTTCCGCACCCGCGGCGCCTTCGCGAGCCTGATCTCCGCCCGCCTCGTCCTGCCCGACGTCCTCGTCGGCCTCTCCCTGCTGCTGCTCTTCGTCCAGATGGAACAAACCTTCGGCTGGCCCGAAGGCCGCGGCGCGCTGACCATCACGCTCGCCCACATCTCCGTCAGCCTCTCCTACGTCGCGGTCGTCATCGAAGCCCGCCTGTCCGACGCCGGCACCGATCTCGAAGAGGCCGCCATGGACCTCGGCGCCTCCCCCCTCAAAGCCTTCCTCCTCGTCACCCTGCCCCTGCTCAGCCCGGCACTCCTCTCCGGCTGGCTGCTCGCCTTCACCCTTTCGCTCGACGACCTCGTCGTCGCCACCTTCACCTCAGGCCCCGGTGCGTCGACGCTGCCCATGGTCGTCTTCTCCGCCCTGAAACTCGGCGTCACCCCCGAACTAAACGCCCTCGCCACCGTCATTCTGTTCGTCGTCACGATCGCCCTCGGCAGCGCTTGGATGATGCAACGCTATGTAGCAGCGCCCAAATCGAGTGACGCTAAAACGGGGATTCGGTAATGTCGTCTCGCATGCAAGTCGCCTCAGAAATTCAGCAGATCGGCGAAGATGTCGCCCAAGCCGTCGTCGGTGCCGGGGTCATCGACAAAGTCGAGGTCCGACCCGGCTGGAGCACGTCCGACGAGCCAACATACGAGTTCTTCTTCAGAGTCGATCCAGCTCGTCTCACGATCAATTCCGGGCTCGTCCACATTCACTTATCCCGACACCTGCTTGACGCGCTATCCGAGCGTGGCGACGAGCACCGTCCGATCGTACATCTGCTCGATGAGCGAGACTGGAACGAGTGGTCGAATGCCTGATGCGGGCCAATTGCTCCTTCGCTCGTCAGTTGGTCGATCTTGCGGGAAGCACGACGATCCTCACCATCGGTCCCGTCGACGCTCACCTTCGGCGTGCTGTGTCGACTGCCTACTACGCCTTGTTCCACAAAGCCGTGAGCGCCGCGGCCGAGCGTCTCGTTGGAACTGACAAATTGCACACTGCCGCATATCGGCTTATTTACCGCGCCTATGACCATCGCCGGATGAAGGAGGTTTTCACCGCCCTCCAAGCCTCCGTACTCAGACCTCCCTATCCCGATCGTCTCGGTAGATCTTCCGTCTCTCAAGAACTGTGCAATTTCGCGATTGCGTTCGTAACGTTGCAGGAGGCGCGGCAACTCGCTGATTATCACCCGGGGTTTCTGCTGCTCCTTCTCGACGCATCAGCCCTCGTGAACGCGGCCATTCAGGCCGTCGCCAGCTTCGACCGCATCCCCGACGACGAGCAACGCGACGTCCTCGCCCTCATGCTCGTCGGCGCAAGAGCCTAGTCCAATGCGCATAGCTATTCGGATTGCCCCTGCAGCACGGCAAGCCTAGGCTCCAACACGCTTTCTGCACCGCATCACCGCCGGAATCCCGCCATGCACATGACCGCCGAACGCCTGGACCGAATCAGCCCTAGCCAGACGATCGCCATTGCCACCAAGGCCCGCGCCATGAAGGCTGACGGTCGCAACGTCATCAGCCTGGCCGCCGGCGAGCCCGACTTCGACACGCCGCAGAACGTCAAGGACGCCGCCATCAAGGCGATCCAGGCCGGCGACACCAAATACACCGACGTCGCCGGAACCCTCGCGCTCCGCCAGGCCGTCGCGGCAAAATTCAAGCGCGACCAGGGCCTCGACTACGCGCCAGACGAAATCATCGTCTCCACCGGCGGCAAGCAGGTCATCTTCAACGCCATGGTCGCCACCCTCGACAAGGGCGACGAGGTGATCATCCCGGCCCCCTGCTGGGTCAGCTACCCCGACATCGTGGCGCTGGCCGACGGCACCCCCGTCCTCGTCCCCTGCGGCCAGAACAACGGTTTCAAATTGCGCGCCGAGGACCTAGAGGCCGCGATCACGCCCAAAACAAAATGGTTCATGCTGAACTCGCCCTGTAACCCGACCGGGGCCGCCTACTCCGCCGTGGACCTGCGCCCGATCTGCGACGTCCTGCTGCGCCACCCCGACGTCATGATCCTGACCGACGACATCTACGACAAGCTCGTCTACGACGGCTTCCAGCCCGCCACCATCGTGCAGGTCGAACCCAAGCTGCGCGACCGCACCGTCACTATGAACGGCTGCAGCAAGGCCTACGCCATGACCGGCTGGCGCATCGGTTTCGCCGGCGCCCCGAAAGCGCTGATCAAGGCGATGGACAAGCTCCAGTCCCAGAGCACGTCCAACACCTCCTCCGTCAGCCAAGCCGCCGCCGTCGAAGCCCTCAACGGCCCCCAGGAATTCATCGGTGAGATGACCGCCGTCTACAAAACCCGCCGCGATCTCGTCGTGTCCATGCTCAACCAGGCTCCCGGCATCCACTGCCACTCCCCCGAAGGCGCCTTCTACGTCTTCCCGAGCGTCCACGGCTGCATCGGCAAGACCACCAAGGCCGGCACCGCCATCACCAACGACGAAACCTTCGTCCTGGCCCTGCTCGAGGAAGAGGGCGTCGCCGCCGTCCATGGCGCCGCCTTCATGTACCCCGGCCACTTCCGCATCTCCTACGCCACCGACACCGAAAGCCTGCGCGAAGCCTGCACCCGCATCCAACGCTTCTGCCAAAACCTCCATTGATCTCTGCATCCCCTCTCCCTCTCCCTCCGGGAGAGAATCGGGGTGAGGGCCCTGCGCAGCAGCCAAAACTCGCCGCCCGCATGGCCCGCTCCGCCCCGGCCGCGACCGTCGCCATGACCACCCGCGCCCGCGCCATGCGGGCCGCAGGCCACCGCATCATCGCGCTCACCATCGGCGAGCCCGACTTCGACAGCCCCCGCCACGCCATCGAGGCCGGCTACCAGGCCGCCCTGGCCGGCGACACCAAATACCCGCCCCAAGACGGCACTCCCGCCCTCAAAGCCGCGATCCAGCGCAAATTCCGCCGCGATTCCGGCCTCGACTTCGCCCTCGACCAGATTGCCGTCACCAATGGCGGCAAGGGCGCCATCTGGAACGCCCTCCTCGCCACCGTCGACCCGGCCGACGAGGTCATCATCCCCGCCCCCTACTGGGGCGCCTACCCCCTGATGGTCGACCTTATCGGCGGCAACCCGGTCACCGTCACCTGCCCCCAGAACAACGGCTTCCGACTGCGCCCCGAAGACCTCGAAGCCGCCATCACGCCGCGCACCAAATGGCTGATCCTCAACTTTCCCAACAACCCCACCGGCGCCGCCGCCACCGCCTCCGACCTGCGCGCGCTCGCCGACGTGCTGCTCCGCCACCAGCAAATCTGGATCATGTCCGACGACATGTACGAACACCTCACCTTCGACGGCCATTGCCACGCCACCATCGCCGCCGTCGAACCCCGCCTGCGCGACCGCACACTCACCATCTCCGGCGTGTCCAAGACCTACGCGATGACCGGCTGGCGCATCGGCTTCGCCGCCGGGCCGAAGCCGCTGATCAAGGCGATGGTCACCGTCCAAGGCCACGTCTCCGCCGGCGTCTCCTCCGTCGGCCAAGCCGCCGCCGTGGCCGCCCTAGACGGCCCGCAAGACGACGTGCCGACCATGATCGCCGCCTACCAGCGCCGCCGCGACCTCGTGGTCGGCGCCCTCAACCATGCGCCCGGCATGATCTGCCACATGCCCGAAGGCGCCTTTTACGTCTATCCCAACGTCGCCGGCCTGCTCGGCAAGTCCACGCCCGCCGGCAAGGTTCTGCACACTGACGAGGACGTCTCCATGGCCATCCTCGAGGAAGCCCACGTCGCCCTCGTCCACGGCGCCGCCTTCGGCATGTCCCCCTATTTGCGCATCAGCTACGCCACCGGCGACGAGGACCTCGCCGAAGCCTGCGCCCGGATCGTCCGCTTCTGCGAAAGTCTGCGCTGATAGGATTCGGGCGCGTGACGAATGCGCGTCCGGGACAAGACGCCGACGCCCCCCGCTTCATCGCCCTCATCGAGCGGTGCTGGGCCGACTACCCCGGATGTGTCCTCGATATCGACGCCGAAGCCCCTGAACTCCGCGCGCTGGCGACCTACTACGCCGGCCGTGGTGGCGCGCTCTGGATCGCGGGCGACGGCGCCGGCATGATCGCCGTGGCACCCAGTGCAGCGACCGCGTGGGAGATCTGCCGTCTTTACGTCGATCCAGCCCATCACGGCGCCGGGCTCGCGGCCACCCTGCTCGGGCTAGCCGAATGCCATGCCGAAGCTGCCGGCGCCACCGACCTGTTGCTCTGGACGGACACTCGATTTGCCCGCGCTCATCGCTTCTACGCCAAGCAAGGCTACACCAGAGCCGACACCACCCGTGACCTGAACGATCTGGCCGCCACTACCGAGTACCGCTACGACAAACCGGTCGGACCCGGCGCCGTCAGTGGGCCGTCTCAGGCGGCGGGTTGAGCCGCCGCGCGCTTGGCCTGCGAGCGCAGGATACGGCGCTTGATCACCTGCGCCTCGGCCGGCAGGTTCCGGTTCGGCGTGCTGATCAGGAACGAATCGATCCCGCCATTATGCTCGATCGTGCGCATCGCCGCGGTCGATAGACGCACCCGGATCGCCGTGCCAAGGATGTCCGACATCAGCGACGTGTGCTGCATGTTCGGCAGGAAGCGGCGGCGGGTCTTGTTGTTCGCGTGGCTGACGTTGTTGCCAGACAGCACGCCCTTGCCGGTAAACTGGCAGCGACGAGACATGGTCCTAGTCCTCAATGACGGAGCGCCCGGACGGCGCCAGGCGATGGAGCCGGGCTTATGCCGTTAAACCCGCCTGCGCGTCAACTATGCGGGCCCCACGCTGCCCGCAATTCGCCCGAACGCACCGAATGCAGCGCGCTCTGCAACACCTGCTCGATCGCATCGTCCTGCATCGAGCGCGCGAGCAGTCCGAGCGAGCCGCCGAGCAGCGCGGAGGCGATCGCCACCGGGTCGAGGTTCTGGCCGGTCATATACTCGATCGCCTTGTCGACCACGGCCCCCGCGTGGCTCAAGTCCGCCGGCGGTTCCTGGTTCATGCCACCACCTCGGCGTGCTGCACGTCGTGCTGTTCGGCCGCCTGTAGCGCCCACATCCGCGCATAGAGGCCCTCGCGCGCCAGCAAGCCCGCATGGGTTCCGCGTTCTGCCACCCGCCCCTCCTGCAACACGATGATCTCGTCGGCGTCCACCACCGTCGACAGCCGGTGCGCGATCACCAGCGTCGTCCGGTTCGCCGACACCGTCCGCAGCGCCGCGTCGATCTCGCGCTCGGTCCGGCTGTCGAGCGCGCTCGTCGCCTCGTCCAGGATCAGGATGCGCGGGTCTTTCAGGATCGTCCGCGCGATCGCCACCCGCTGTTTCTCGCCGCCCGAGAGCTTCAATCCGCGCTCGCCCACCCGCGTCTGATACCCCTCCGGCAGCCGCTCGACGAACTGATGCACCTGCGCCAGCCGCGCCGCATGCTCGATCTCTGCCTGGCTCGCCCCCGGCCGCCCGTAGGCGATGTTGTAGGCGATCGTGTCGTTGAACAGCACCGTGTCCTGCGGCACCACTCCGATCGCCGCCCGCAAGCTCGCCTGCGTGAAGTCCCGCACGTCGATCCCATCGATCGCCACCGACCCCTCGGTCACGTCATAGAACCGGAACAGCAGCCGCGAGATCGTCGACTTGCCCGCCCCTGTCGGCCCCACGATCGCCAGCTTCGACCCGGCTGGCACCGTGAAGCTCACGCCTTTCAGAATCTCCCGGTTCGTATTGTAGCCGAACTGCACGTCCCGGAACGCGACCGACCCGGCCGCCCCGCTCGCCAGATGCGGCGCCAGCGTCAGCGCGCCCGGCCGGTCTGACACTTCCTGGTTGACCGACATCAGCCGGAACATCGACTCCATGTCGACCAGCCCCTGCTTGATCTCGCGATACACGAAGCCAAGGAAATTCAGCGGTTGATACAGCTGCATCAAGTAGGTGTTGACCAGCACGAACTGGCCCACCGTCATCGTCCCCGACTGCACGCCGTCGGCCGCCATCAGCATCACCACCGCCAGCCCGATCGCGATGATCACCGCCTGGCCCAGGTTCAGCATGTTCAGCGTCACCTGGCTGCGCACCGCCGCCCGCTCGTAGCGCGCCCGCGCCGCGTCAAACCGGCGCGCCTCGTGCGCCTCGTTGCCGAAATACTTCACCGTCTCGAAATTGAGCAGCGAGTCGATCGCCTTGGTCTGCGCGTCGCTGTCCATCTCGTTCATCGTCCGACGGAGCTTCACCCGCCAATTCGTGAAGATGAAGGTGAATGTGATGTAGAGCGCGACCGCCGTGAAAGTCACGGTCGCGAACCGCCAGTCGAACATCCGCCACAGGATTGCGGTGACCAGCAATACTTCGAACAATGTTGGAATGATGTTGAACACCGCCAGCCGCAACACCGCCTCGATGCCGCCGGTGCCGCGCTCGATCGCGCGCGACAGGCCGCCGGTCTGGCGGTCGAGGTGAAAGCGCAGGCTCAGCCGGTGCAGATGCTCGAACGTCTCAAACGCCACCTTGCGGATCGTGCGCTGCTGCACCGAGGCGAACACCGCGTCGCGCAACTCGGCGAACCCCGACGACGCCATCCGCAACACCGCGTAGCCCGCGATCAGCGCGAACGGGACCGTCAGCATGTGGTCCTTCGGCGCCAGCGCGTCGACCGCGTGGCTGTAGACGATCGGGATGTAGACCGTCGCGATCTTGGCCGCGATCAGCATGGCCGCCGCCGCCAACACCCGCAGCTTCACCGCGTTCTCGCCGGAGGGCCACAGATAGGGCAGGAGGGTGCGGATGGTCTGGAAGCCGTTCCGCCCCTCTCCGGACGATGGCTCGAAGTTGCTCGCTCTCATGGCCGCCTATGTGGCGGTGGATGGCCGGATAGAGAAGGCATGCCAACGCAATGCCCCTATATGTTCAGCCATGAACGAGCTTTTGCGCCACATCCGCGCCTGCAACAACGCCGTCCTGCCCGGCGCCCGCCTGCCCGTTCGCGTCGGCATCGAGCAAGTCGGCTGGATCCTGCCCGACCTGGCCGTCCAAGCCGCGGACCACGGCGCCTCGCTCGGCCCGGACGGCCTCCGCATCCCCGCCTACGCCGTCCCGAAGCTCGCCCGCACCCTGGCCGATGCCGGCGCCTTCCGTTGGCGCGACGAAGCCTTCGACGTCCGCGCCCGACCCGGCGGCCCCGCCCTCGCCCAGATCGATCGCGGCGCGCTCCCCGCCTTCGGCATCCAAGCCGCGGGCGTCCATCTCAACGGCCTCGTCGGCGACCGGATCTGGATCGCCCATCGCGCCGCCGACAAGGCGCTCGATCCCGGCAAGCTCGACCACCTCGTCGCCGGCGGCATCCCCGCCGGTTATTCGCCCGAGCAGACCCTGGCCAAGGAGGGCGCGGAAGAGGCCGGCCTGCCCG
>JAABUQ010012937.1_pt1 | contig 10240 bp, 10 predicted proteins | sample 5560001 | NCBI WGS metagenome assembly JAABUQ01 (sample SAMN10711888, study PRJNA513371) | rock metagenome | isolation source: Antarctica rocks | place: Antarctica: Victoria Land, Finger Mt nord | collected 2015-12-18 | reverse complement strand
GCCGCATGCATCTTGTCAGACCAGCCGGCGCGCTTCGAGGCACAACGCTTCGTTGTAGCAGGAGGTCGCCGCTTCCTTACGTCGGGCGCGCCGCCGCTTCCCGCCCGCCTCTACGATGGCACGGCGATTGCTGTGTCGATGCGCAAGCAACGCAGTGGTCATGCGTGCGGCCAGGCCGGGTCTCACGCGCGCGCTTGTGCCCAGGCGGCAAGTCCGACCGCAGTGACGATCTTGCCCGGGCTCATACCGACCAGGCTCATACAGGGAGGAACGGTTCCATGAACATCGGCACGCTCTATTTCTGCATCGCTGTCGCCGCCGTCCTGCTGGCGACGATCGCCTATCTCGTCAATCGCGGCCACGGCAGGTTCGTCATCGGCTTCACGCTGATGGAGATCGTCATCATGGCGGTGATCGGCGTGATCAACGGCGTGCTCGGCACGCCAAACGCGATGCTCGGCAGACTGTTCATGACCTTCTCGGGCAGCTACGGCTTTCTCACTTTCGCCGCGATCTGCGGCGGCTTCTACATTTCCGGTCCGCTCTGCGGCTACATCATACGCAAGCCTGGCGCCGCGACGCTGGCCGAGACGATGAACGGCGTGGCGCAGGTCCTGTCGGGCAATCCCAACGGCGTGATGGTGATCGGTGCCGGCTTCCTGCAGGGCTTCATGTCCGATCTCGGCTACGCCTATTTCGGCTATCGTCGCTGGACCCTCGCGGCGATCGAACTTTCCGGCCTGCTGGCGCCGATCCTGCAGCAGGGTCCGGAGGTCTACTTCTTCGGCGTCGGATCGATGGGGTGGGGCTACAACTTCATCGCCCTGGCGATCCGCATGGCCAGCGGCGCCGCCTACGCGGTTGTGCTGGTCAAGCCGATCGCGCATGCGTTGGCGCGGGCCGGCGTGCTGCGCGGCACCGAACTCGGCAGCGAGAGCGCCCGCCTGCGCGCCCAGGCGGCGCCGGTTTGACCGGCCGCAGGATCTCCGCACCTTGACCCTCGCCAGCCATGTCATCGAACGCGGCGTGGAGGACAGGCAGGCCGCGACGACCATCGATGTGCCTCTGGTCGATATCCGCGCGGTCTCCTACGTCTATGAAGGCGAGACCGACGCCGTGCTGCGCGACGTGTCGCTGCGGGTCGGGGACGGCGAGTTCGTGCTCATCCTCGGGCCCAGCGGCTGCGGCAAGAGCACGTTGCTGCAGCTGCTGAACGGCACCATCCCGCATACGCTGAAAGGCACGCTGACCGGCGAGGCGTTCGTCTGCGGACATGCCGTCGCCGACACCAAGGTCGCGACCTTCGCCACCGAGATCGGCATGGTGTTCCAGGACCCGGACGCGCAGATCGTCAACACCAGGGTTCGCGACGAGGTCTGCTTCGGCCTCGAGAATCTCTGTCGCCCCCCTGCCGAGATCCTGGAGCGGCAACGCGAGGCTCTGGCCTTCGTCGGACTCGAGGGCTTCGGCGAGCGATCGGTGTTCGATCTCTCCGGCGGCCAGAAGCAACGCGTCAGCATCGCCGCCGTGCTGGCCGCGCGGCCGCGTCTGCTGGTGCTCGACGAGCCTACCGCCAACCTCGATCCCGCAGGCATGGCGGAGATCTTCGCGGTGCTGGAGCGGCTGAACCGCGAGGCCGGCACGACCATCGTGATGGTCGAGCATCGCGTGGACGAACTCGCCCACCTGGTATCGCGCGTGGTGATGATGGACGAAGGCGGTGTCGTGTTCGACGGACCGCCGCGAGCCGCGTTCTCGCGCCGGCGCAGCGCGCAGGCCGAAGAACGCCACGACATGCCGGTGAGCGCGTGGTTCCCGCAGGCATCCGAGTTCGCGCTGGCGCTCTCGGACGCCTGCGGCACCGTCCTGGACGGCGAGGAGACACTGCTGGACACCGCCGCGGCGATCGCCTTCGGCGCGAGCCGGATCGGCACTGCCCCGATCGTCGCCCCACTTGTCGCAGCACCCGTCGCGTCCGACCGCCCGGGCCCGGCCGCGTCCACCGGTAGGCCGCTGCTGCGCGTGAAGGGCCTGTCCTTCGGCTACGAGCGCAAGCAGCCGATCGTGCAGGACATCAACCTGGAGCTCGGCGAGGCCGGCATCGTGGCGCTGTGCGGCCGTAACGGCTCGGGCAAGACGACGCTCGCGCGGCTGCTGATGCGTATCAACCCGCCGCCGCGCAACGCGATCTGGCTCGACGGCAAGGACGTGACGACGCTCGAGCCGCGCGAGATCGCGAGCGAGATCGGCTACGTCTTCCAGAATCCCGACCACCAGTTCGTGACCGATCGCGTCTGGGACGAGATCGCCTACGGGCTGCGCGTGCGCGGCTACGCCGACGAGGCGGTCAAGACCAGCGTGTCGGAGATGCTGCGGATCGTCGACCTCGAACGCTACCGCGACCGCTCGCCGTTCAGCCTCAGCCTGGGTGAGCGGCGCCGGCTGAGCGTCGCCACGATGCTGGTGCTGGAGCCGAAGCTGCTGGTGCTGGACGAACCCACCATCGGCCAGGACCACGAGCGCGCGCAGCAGCTGATGCGCCTGATGGCGCGGCTGCGGCTGCGCTACGGGACCGTGGTGCTGATGATCACGCACGATGTCCGGCTGGTCGCCGAATGGGCCGCACGCGTCATCGTGGTCAGCCGCGGCCGACTGCTGTTCGACGGCGCGCCGCGCGACATGTTCGCCGACGCGGCCCTGCTCGACGAGGCGGGGCTGCTGGCGCCTCCGGTATTCTCGATCAGCAGCGCCCTGGCGGCCCGCCATCCCGACGGCGCGGTGCAGCCGACCCTGTCGGTGGATGCCCTGGTCGCCGCCATCGTGCGGTCGCGCGGAGCGGCGGCATGAGCCGCCAGGCCAGCGCCCCATGAGCCGTGCCGCCGCGTTCCAGTTCCGCGCCGGCAACTCGTTCTTTCACCGGCTCGATCCGCTGACACGTCTGGTCTGGGTGATCGGCGTCTCGCTGCTGGCCTTCGGCGCCTACATCGCCTGGGTGCAGATCCTGATCACGCTGGCCGTGCTGTTCACCGGGATGGTGCTCGCGCGGCTGTCGCCGATCGAGATCCTGCGCGGCACCTGGCTGTTCGGCCTGGCCTGCATCAGCTTCTGGATCATCCAGACGCTGAGCCTGCCGGGCCATCACGTCGCCTTCCGAGTGCTGGGCCGCGCGATCTACGTCGAGAGCGCGGACTACGCGCTGGCCTCGGCGCTGCGGATCTACACCATCGTGCTGGCCTCGCTGATCTTCGTCCGCACCACCGACCCGCGCGAGCTCGCGATCGCGCTGGTCACGCAGATGCACCTGCCGTACCGGATCGCCTATGCCTTCTTCATCGCACTGCGGATCATTCCGACCATCGAGGACGAGATCAAGACGATCCGGGCCGCCCAGGCAGTGCGCGGGGTGGCGCGCAAGCGCGGCCTTGCCGGGCGTCTCGGCGAGACGAAGCGCTACGCCATGCCGCTGCTGGTCGGCAGCCTGCGCCGGGCCTCGATGATGGTAATGTCGATGGAGTCGCGGGCCTTCGGGGCGTATCCGCAGCGCACCTTCGTCGATGCGCCGCGCATGCGCGGCACGGGCGTCCTGGTCTGTCTCGTCATGGTTTTCCTGATCGTCGCCTGGTACTGCGCGCTGGGCTTCGGCTACGTGCATGCGGTCTATGTGTTCACACCCGAGCGCGGATAAAGCGTTGCGCTACTGTCAGCCAGCAGCACGTCGGTATCGCGTCGTCGTCGTCGTCGGCGCCGGGATCGCCGGCAGCCTGATCGCGGCCGGCCTCGCCGATCGTGAAGATCTAGAGCTGGTCTGCGATGCACCTGCCGCAGAGCGCCGCCGCCGCCATCGTCGCCAACAGCCTGCCCTGGCGGCGCTGGACGGTGTCGCTCACCGACGGGCAAAGCCTGATGGACCTGGCACCCGACGCGGTGGCCGACAATCCCGGCGTGCGCATCCGCTGGGCCGAGCTCTACGCCTTGCTGCGCCGGCCGATCGCAGCGCGGATCCACTACGGCGCCGAACTGACCGGCTGCGCCAGCGCGTCCGACGGCCCGGGCGTCACCTGGCGGAACCGCGCCGACGGCACGACGCGGCACCTCGGCGAGATCGACCTGCTGATCGCGGCGGATGGCCGCTACTCGCTGATCCGCACGCACGCGCTCGGCAGCCCGGAGGTCCCGAGCTACCTCGGTGTCTGCCTCTATCGCGTGCTGTTTCCCGCCGGCGCGGACCCTATCGCCGGCACACGGCTCAAGACCGGCCCCGCCTTCATGGCCAAGCTCGATCGCCTGTATCGCGACGTGCCGCTGCCGCTCGGCTTGCACGACCAGGCAGCCTGATGGCGCGGCAGCCGACCTCGTCCATCGCAGTGGAGATTGCCGCATGAACAACCCCGGACGCTTCGAAGGAAAGGTGGCGATCGTCACCGGCGCCGGCAGCCCGGCCGGCATCGGCTACGCGGCGGCTCTCGGCATGGCCCGGGCCGGCGCGACCGTGATCTGCGTCGATGTCGACGGCGCCGAGGCGGCCGCGGCCATGGTCGGCGGCGGCTTCGGCGCGACGCTGGACGTGCGCGACGCCGCGGGCTGGGCGGCGCTGACGAGCCAGGTGATCGCCCGCTACGCGCGCATCGACATCCTGGTCAACAATGCCGGCATCGCCGTGCCGGGCGATACCGCGGTCGACGTATCGGAAGCCACCTGGGACCGCATTCTCGACGTCAACGCCAAGGGCGTCTGGCTCGGCATGCGCGCGGTGCTGCCCGGCATGATCGAGCGACGCAGCGGCAAGATCTGCAACGTCGCCTCGACGGCGGCCCATATCGGGTTGCGTGATGCGGCGGCGTACTGCGCCTCGAAGGGCGCCGTGCTGGCCCTCACCCGGCAGGCCGGCCTGCAGTACGCGTCGCAGAACGTGCAGATCAACTCCGTCTCGCCGGGCACCACGATGACCGGGCTGCAGCGCGACGTGACCGAACAGCAGCGCGCCGCCTTCCTGCCGCTGACGCCGATCGGCCGCTTCGCCGATGCTGCCGAGGTGGCCGGCGCCATCCTGTTCCTCTGCTCGCCGGACTCCTCGTTCATCGCCGGCGCCGATATCGGCGTCGATGGCGGCATGGTAGCGCAGTAGCCGGCATGACCGTCCTGCTCACCGGTGCCGCCGGACTGATCGGCATGGCGACGCGCGCGTTGCTGCGCGCCCGCGGCGACCCGGTCGTGCCGATCGACGTCACCCGCTTCGGTCGTGACGACCCCGACCTGCGCCTGGTGCCGCTCGATGACCGCGCAGCGCTCGACCACCTGATCCGGACCGAGGCGATCGATTCGGTCGTGCATTGCGGCGCCATCTCCGGGCCGATGCTGGCGCGCGGGCAGCCGCTCGCCATCGTCGGCGCGAACATCGATGCGACCGCGCTGCTGCTGGATCTCGCACGCGTGCACGGGCTGCGGCGCTTCGTGTTCTGCTCCTCGAACAGCGTGTACGGCGACGCTGGCCCGGGAACGATCACGGAGGCGACTCCGCTCGTTCCCACCTCGGTCTACGGCGCCAGCAAGGTTGCCTGCGAGCAGCTGATCCAGGGTTTCGCCGCCGAGTATGGGCTGGAGGGCGTAAGCCTGCGCATCGCCCGCGTCTATGGCCCCTACCGGCGTGCGAACTGCCATCTCGGCACTCTGGTCCGCGACGCCGATGCCGGACGCAGCACCCGGATCCCCTGCGATCCCGGCTTTCTCTACCATTACGTCTACGTCGACGACGTGGCGGCCGCGATCGCCGCGGTGCTGGATGCAGCGCTGCTGCCGCGGCGCCTCTACAATGTCGGCTCAGGCGAGGCGCTGACCATGCCGCAGATCGTGCACGCTGCGGCCCAGGTGCTGACCGACGCGCAGGCGACGCTTATACCGGGTGCGGACGACGTGCCGGATCGCCAGATGGCATTCACCATCACGCGCATCGCGGACGATCTCGGCTGGCGGCCGCGCTTCCCGATCGCCGAGGGACTGCTCGCCTATCGCGATGCCATAGCCAGGGGCAGGGCGAGCGACGTCGCCTGATCGGGCTACCCGACGTGGGGCGGCCCTACAGGCCGCCGATCACCCACTGCTCCTGGTCTATCAGTGCGCCGGTCATCGGCAGGCTCGCGTCCGACAGCAGGAACACCGCGAGCCGCGCGACGTCCTCCGGCGCCAGCAGCCTGCCGAACGGCTGCAGGGCGCCCTGCTCGGAAAGCCAGCCCTCGCTCTTGCCGAGCACGTCGGTATGCAGGACCCGCTCCGCCGGCGTATCCGCCCAGCCGACATTGATGCCGTTGACGCGTATGCGGTCGAAGCGGTGCGCCTGGGCGGCGTTGCGCGTGATCAGCGCCAGCGCCGCCTTGCTGGCGGAGTAGACCGCGAGGTCGTCGGCGCCGCAGTGGATGTTCATGGACAGGATGTTGACGATGGCGCCCCCCGCCTCGCGTCCGGTCATGTCGGCGATGCAGTGCTGCATCAGGAAACTCGGCGCCTTCGCGTTCACCGTGAACAGCAGGTCCCACAGCGCCGAGGTCGCCTCCGCGAGGGAACCGCGATCGGTCAGTCCGGCGGCGTTGACCAGGCCGTCCACCCGTCCGAAGCGGGCCAGGCACGCCTCGACGATGTGCAGCGGGGCGTCCCTGTCGCGCAGGTCCGCCTCGACGAAGCCGGTCTCGGTGCCGTGCAGCTGGCCGTCCTCGCGCACCAGCCGCTCGCTCTCCGCGCAATCGTTGCGGTCCGTGAGCATAACGCCCACCGCCCCCGACCGCGCCGCCAACCGCGCGCAAGACCGCCCGATCCCCTGCGCCGCCCCGGTAACCAGCACGACCCGCCCATCCAGCAAAACCTGCATCGCGACCTTCCTTTATCCAGCCGGTCGGAGAACCCTCGGAAATTCGCTCCGGCGAGTCAGTCCGGCGTGGCGGTCGAGAACCGGAGCGGAACGGACCTTGATGGTCCGTGAGCACCGGAAGCGCAGACAGCCACGCCGGATGACGGAGCCGGAGCGAATTTCCAGGCGTTCTATCAGGCGTGGCCGGTTTGGGTGCTGACCTGTGCCGCATTGTTGGCGCCGCGCTTGGCCTGCCAGAGGCCGACGAAGTCGATCGGCTGCAGCACCACCGGCGGGAAGCCGCCGTCGCGGGTGACTTCGCTGATGATGTTGCGCGCGTACGGGAAGATCAGCCGCGGCACTTCCACCAGCAGGATCGGCTCGACCATGGAGTCCGGCGTGTCGGTCAGGGTCACCACCGCGGCGTAGGCGAGCTCGGCGATGAACACCACCCTGCCGGTGACGCCCGCCTCGGTGCTCGGCTCGGTCGCCTCGGCCTTGATCGCCAGCACGATCTCGAACACCGGCTGTTCCTGCTGCAGCCGGTTGGCCTGCACGTCGATGTTGACCGAGATCTGCGGGTTGGAGCGCAGCGTCGTGAAGATCTCGGCGCCCGCCGGCACCTCGAACGACAGGTCCTTGGTGTATTGCAGGTTCATCGTCAGGGGCAGCGCCGGCGGCTGCATGGGCGGGGCGGTGTCGGACATCAGGGAAGTCTCCTGCTAAGGTGGGCCTGCACGGGCCGGGCGCGGGTAGCACGACGCCTGTTTCCGTGCCAGGACAGGCTGGTTTCAGGGGCCTGCTAATGCCGCCATAGTACCGGTTCGGCCGGTCGCGTGTTCGGATCGACGTGGTGGAAGGTGCCGTTCTCCAGGCTGTTGCCGGAGAGGGCGAGCAGGAAGCCCCAGTGCGAGACCACCAGGGTCGTGCGCCAGTCCGGCAGCACCGCCATCTCGCCACGGAAGCGTTCCGCACGGTCGAGCACCTCGTGCTCGGCCTCGTTCTCGCCCGGCCACCAGACCTCGTCCAGATGGCTGAAATCGAGCTGCGTCCAGCGTCGCTGCAGCGCGCTGCGCGGGCTGCCGATGTCGCAGGTGAAGGCGAAGCGTTCGCGCACCAGCGGCGTCACCACCGGCACCAGCTTGCGGGCGCGGGCGATCGGCGCCACGCTCTGCAGCGCGCGGGTGTAGGGCGAGACCAGGATGCGGGTGATCTCGATCTCCGCCAGGGCCAGCGACGCCTGCTCGGCCTGCTGCTCGCCGAACACGGTCAGCACCGGATCGACGATCCCGGGATCCCGCCTGGTGCGGGTGAAGTGCAGGTTGAATTCGCTCTGGCAATGACGCAGTACGATCATGCCTGCCGGATACGCCCCTGGCGCGCCGCCCGCAATGCACGAACCGCAGCCCGGCACCCCCCGGCCACGCTTCATGGTTGTCTGGTCAGCCGCGAGCCCCTATCTCCTGGAACGCGCAGCGCGCGTGGCGAAGGCGCGCAGGATTGGACGCAACCATGGACCTTACCGCCGGCCGGTTTCCCATCGATATCGTGCTGTTCGCCATGATCGCGGCGTTCCTGGTGCTGCGGCTGCGCGGCATCCTCGGCAAGCAGGCTGGCCTGGAGCGTCGCGGGGTGTCGCCGGCACCGGTGCGTCCGGCTTCCAGCCCGGTCATCGAGGGCCGCGCCGATCCGACGCCGGTCTCCTCGGACCGGCCGCTGCCGGACCCCACCGGCACGGTCGGGCTGAAGCTGGTGCGCATACGCGAGCGCGACCGCGGCTTCGACGCGGCGGTGTTCCTGCGCGGCGCCGAGGCGGCTTTTCGCAAGATCGTGCAGGCCTTCGCCGAGGGCGACCGCACCACCTTGCGCGCCAACCTGACCGAGGCCGCCTACAACGCGTTCGACGCCGCGATCACCGCGCGGGAAGCCGCGGGCGAGACCCAGCGCGCGGAGATACGCAACGTCCTGCACGCGACCATCACCGACGCCAACCTGACCCAGCAGGGCGGTATGTGGCTGGCCGCGGTCGATGTGCGGTTCGTGTCGGACCAGGTCAGCATGGTCACCGGACGCGACGGGCTGCCGGTGTCCGGGGCCGATGCGACCACCGAGCTGTCCGACCTCTGGACCTTCGAACGGCTGCTCGACGCAGCCGGCGGCGGCGCCGGCCCGAACTGGCGCCTCGCCAACGCCCGGAGCGCCTAGCTTCGTTGTCCTAGGTTCCCGCCGACTGCCTTCGATGTGCGCGCCCGATGCCGCACCGCGCCGTCGGCTCGTCGCCGCCTGCCTCCGGGTGCTGCTGTCGGGGGCCCTGCTCGCCGGTTGCGCGGAACAGCCGCAGGGTCAGCCCACGCTCACGTTGCGGCCGGTCGGGTACGACGCCCTGGACGGCTGGCAGGACGATCCGGCCTCGATCCTGCTGCCGGCGCTGCTGCAACAGTGCCGCAGGCTTGCCCTACTGCCGCAGGATGCGTCGCTCGGCGGCGCCGGGGCAGTGCCGCAGGGCAGCAGGGCAGGCGACTGGACCCCGTTCTGCCTGGCCGTGCAGTCGGTTCCGGCCGGCCGCGACGATGCCGCCCGTCAGGTGATCGCGGCCTGGCTGCAGCCCTACGAGGTGAGTGATCGCGGCGATGCCCAGGCGCGCTTCACCGGCTATTTCGAGCCGGAATATTCCGGCGTGCCGAACCCGGACGCATCGCACGCGGTGCCGGTCTATCGCCGGCCGCCGGACCTGCTGACGCTGCACCCGCCGGGTGCCGCCGGCGCGGTCACCGGCCGCGTCTCCGGTGGCCGGGTAGTGCCGTACTGGACCCGCGCCCAGATCGATGCCGGCGCCCTGGTCGGGCAGGGGCTGGAGATCGCGTGGCTCGCCGATCCGGTGGACCTGTTCTTCCTGCAGCTGCAGGGCTCCGGCCGGGTGCGGCTGCCGGACGGGCGGCTGGTCCGGCTCGGCTATGCCGGCCGCAACGGTGCGCCCTACGTCCCGCTCGGACGGCTGCTGGTCGAGCAGCACGAGCTGGCGCCGGACGCGGTCAGCATGCAGTCGATCCGGAGCTGGCTCGGCGTGCATCCCGCGCGGGCCAGGGAGCTGATGGAACGGAACTCGAACTACGTGTTCTTCCGCAATCTCGACAACCTGCGCCCGGACCAGGGGCCTCCGGGAACGCTTGGGATCGGCCTGCAGCCGGGACGCTCGGTCGCGGTGGATCGAGCCTTCCTGCCTCTGGCGGCGCCGGTCTGGGTGGATACCGTCGAGCCGAACGGAGGCCCGCTGTGTCGCCTGATGCTGGCGCAGGATCTCGGCACCGACATCACCGGACCGGCGCGCGCGGACATCTTCTTCGGCTGGGGCACCGAGGCGGCCGATCGGGCCGGCGCGATGCATGCGGACGGCCACCTGGT
>JAABUQ010012936.1_pt1 | contig 10242 bp, 11 predicted proteins | sample 5560001 | NCBI WGS metagenome assembly JAABUQ01 (sample SAMN10711888, study PRJNA513371) | rock metagenome | isolation source: Antarctica rocks | place: Antarctica: Victoria Land, Finger Mt nord | collected 2015-12-18 | reverse complement strand
GGCGACCTCGCGCAGGATGTCGGCCTCCTCGCGCGCGCTGTGCACGTCGAAGAACACCTTGACCGCCACCTCCTGCACGCCGTCCAGCAGCGCCTTGTACACCTGCGCGCGCGCGCGCGCGCCTCAGCGCGGCCGCGCCGCAACGGGGCTTGCCTCTGCTCCTGCACGCCGTCCAGCAGCGCCTTGTACACCTGCGCGCGCGCGCGCGCCGGCCTCAGCGCGGCCGCGTCCGTGGAGCCGACTCTGTCCGAAACTGCCCTGTGCACCCGCGCGCGCGCCGGCCTCAGCGGCCGCGCCGCGGGGGGGCCTGCCGCTGTCCCGCATGCCGCGCGGAGCGCACGAGTGTGGACGCCGGCAGCGTGCACGTCTGCACGGCAGCCACAGTCCTCAACTTCTCACTGCAGTACCCACCAGCAGCCACCCATGGGCGGCACGGGGAGGTACAACTTGCTCGCATCACTGGTTTGCGCAAGTGTTGCCGCAGGCCGCACTGGGCCACACGCGCCGGTGCCTGGCCCCTCACCCCCATACCCTAACCCTGCCATAGCCTGGCAACAAAATCGGCTGCGCGCCGCACCGTGCCGTACGCGCCAGTGCCGAGTTTCCAGTCAGAACCGTCGTCGCGCTTGCAGATGTGGATGTCGCGCGGGTCGATCTCCCAGTCGCTCCAGGGCAGCGCCGGCAGCGCGCCGCTCTGCACCGACCCCGAGCGCGCCAGGCTGCTGCTGCCGGACGCGTCGCTGCGGCTGGACGCATGCGCGCCCGACCGGTGGCTGCCCGGCGCGGCGCCCCTGCCCGCCGACAGCACCTCTGCGCGCGCGGGCGCGCGCCCCTCTGCATGAACACCCCGGCAGAGCAGGCAGGATACGCACACTGCAGGGACATTGGAGCTGGAGTGGGCTGCTGCTGGACATGTCCTTTGCCAGAGCATTGTGCCTTTGTGGCGCCAGGCAGGTCACTCTCGTCAGACGGTCACAGGCTGCGAGCATGCTCCTCACACACCCCCGAGCAGAGCAAGGACGGGGCCTGGCTCTGAGCCGTCAGTGCAAGGAATATTCAGTGGCGGGCGCACCGGGCGTGTCTGGCCCGAGCGGCCTGCCGGTGCTGCCCGGCGCGTGCGTGACCTGCGCAGACACGATGCAGCCCGTCAGCACTCTCCAGCCGCATGGCAGGCGGCTGGAGGCTGTTGCGGGCTAGCCGGAGGGCAAAGCGCCAATATCAGCACATGGGCGTCTAGCAGCACGCGCAGCTGGCACGCCGGCCGGACACTCCCTTCCGCAGCCATCCCGCGCTGCGGTGCCTCGCAGGTCTCCCAGCAGCAACTGCCGACGTGCCGAGCTTTGGGCCGTTTGGGGGCGCCCGGCCGGGGTGGCGCCCCGCGGCGCACGCCTGCACGCGGCCGCCGGAGCCGTGCTTGACGAGCATGGTGGTGCCGTCCGGCATGGCCAGCGGCTCCATGGCGCCGGCGGCGGGCGCGCGCCGGCGCGCGTCGGCCGCCTCCAGCACCGCGGTATGCTGCTCGTCCAGGCCGCCCGCCAGGATGCTGGCCTCCGCCTCGGCGCGCTCCGCCTCGCGCCGCGCGCCCTGCGCGCCCGGGCCGGCCCCGGGCTTGCGCGCGGTCCGCTCCGCCCCGCCCGGGTTTCTGCAGTAAAATGGTGGATAGGGCGGGACGCCACCTAGGATGCGGTCTGGCCCGCCCCTTCTGATCCGCATCTTTAGTGCAGCAGAGGGTGGAAAACCGAGGAAGCAGCCGAGACCGTCTGTCGCAGCGCGCATTGCATGTCGTGGTTGTTGTTTAGGACTGGAGGGCCTGCGTGTTCAGCGAGCGGGCCCCAGGAGCTGAGCCTCCTGGGTGGGCCACATGCGGCACCTGGCGCTGGCCAGGTGCCAGCCCAGTGCCCCACACAGCTTGACCGCACTCAACGTGTGGAAAAGCGCGCGGCCCAAAGACCGGTGGGCCAGGAACAGGTCGTCTGGGTGGAAAGTGAGCAGGCCCCCAGCGGCGCACAGCGGCTGTGCAATGCGCCTGGTGACCACGGTGAAGGTGCGGCACGCCTGTGCCAGGCCAAACGGCAGCACATTGTACTGGAGGCATACCCCCTTGCACGAAACGCCCGGGAAAGGCCGATGCTGCACGGTCACGGTGACACAGTAGCCCGACGTGGCGTCAAAGGTGTTGAGGCAGTCCCTGCACACCAGGTTCTGCTGCCCATCCGCCAGCTGCTCGTAAGAGAAGAGGAGCCGTGCCAGCCAGAGGTTGAGGTAGCGGGCTGATCTACAATGCCCATTACCCTCCAGCTCTAACTGGCATGGCTCCTCTTCTCTTACGAGAAGCTGAGGGATGTGCAGCAGTAGCTGGTCGGTGGCGACTGCCGCACCACTAAGGATGCCATGTCGGGGTAGTACCATGTAACTGTGGCCATGCAGCATCGGCCTTTCCTGGGCGTTTCTACAAGGGAGTATACCTCCGGTACAATGTGCTGCTGTTCAGCCATGCACAGGCGTGCCCGGCGCCGACCAGCCAAAGCACACATGGCTCTCTGGAGAGGATGCGGAGCGCGCCTGCGCGGCCTGCATCGTCTCGGGGCGCTCGTACGCGGACGCGACCGCCGCGCTTGCCCCGCGCTCGGCGCCGCCGGAGTGCGGCGCGCCCTGCGCGCCCTGCCCTGCCAGGCCACCCCCGACAACCGCCGCGGCCGCCGCCGCCGCCGCCGCCGCGGGCGCCGGCGGAGACATGCTGCCCGCCTGCGCGCACGCGGGCGTCAGTTCTTAGTGTGACCCACTGACACGGATCCGTTTGAGAACACCCTTTTTGGTCTCACACTTCCATGCTCTGCTGATGCGCTGCTGGAAATGCGCGCCGGTGCGCGCATAATACCGCTGGGCGAGCTCGGCGCGGCCGAGGGCGATGAGTGGGCCTGGTGAGGATGAGGCGCGCATGCGGAGGCGCGCATGCGGGGACGCAGGCGGTGTTGGGGCAGGCGCGCGTGCCTGGCTGGCGCCCCCGTAGCCAAAGCCCTGCGGGCGCTGGGACGGAGGGTTGACCAGCGAGCGCCGGCGCGCGTTGCTGAGCCGCTGCAGATCGCTGGAGCCGCTGCGCCGCGGCTCGCGCTGCGCGCCTGGGTCGCTGCGCTGCGACGCCCACTGCTCGCTCGCCTGCCGCAGGACCCGCGAGGTGGCTCACGCAGCGGAAGGGGTGACAGCCTTTCACTGCATCCTGATTGTGATAAAAACACCACACATTCGCTGGCTGTGTTGCTGCATCACTGAGCAGGTTCGCAGGGACGTGTGGCGCGCGCACGGGCGCGAGCAGTGCGCCTGCCGAGCATGGGGCGATCGGCACCCCATCAGGTATGCGCCGCGCAGCTGCTGCGGCCCTTACACTGCGGCCAGCACACAACCTTGCCTGACGCCCAGCCGCCCTGCGCGTGCCGCTGCGGGCGCGCCTGCCGATCAAACGGCGACTCGCGTCCCGCGAACTGGGCGGACAGCCACGGGCTGGGCTGCGGCCCCGTGGGCGCCTCGCTCCTCACGCTCTGCGCGCACGCGCTCTCCTTAGTCAATGCAGGACAACTACCCATGGCGCAGCACCGAAGCTCTCGCCCGCAAGCCCGGTGACAGGGTACAAGCTAATCAGCAGGGAAGTTCGTCCCTGCCAAGACGTAAACCATCCGCTCTATCGCAGCGCGGGGTACGACTCCTCACCCACGACGCCATGTCACATCTCCTCCACATTGGCCGCAGCCTCATGCCACGGCGCACTCCCCTGGCACTCAGGAGACAGGCCCGCGGACCGCGCCTGCTCCTGGTCGAAGGGCGACTCGCGCCCCTCGAACAAGCCCGCCGGCCGCGGGCTCGGCTGCGGCCTCGGGGCCGCCTCGCTCCGCGTGCTCTGCGCGCACGCGCTCTAGCGCTAAATTCCGCAGGAGCGGGCACTCGTGGCCCCGCACCCGAGCCCTCGCTCGCAAGCCCGGACAGGGACCACCAGCTGATGAGCGTGGAAGATGCCTCCCTGCCAAGATGTGAAGCATCTATATCACGTCGCGTCAGCGCGCTGACCCACCTCCTCCCCACTCGCCGTAGCTCATGCTGCGCCGCACACCCGCGGGGCAACGAGGCACAGGCCCGCGGGCGCGCCTGCTCCTGGTCAAACGGCGACTCGCGCCCCGCAAACAGGGCGGACAGCCGTGCGGGCTCCGTGTGCGGCCCCAGACCGTCCGCGCCGCCCGCGAGCGCCGCTCTGGCGCTCAGCGCGCCGGCGCCGGTGCCGCTGGCGCTGCTGTACAGGGTACCCGACCCTGCCCAGGGCCGCATGCCGCCGGCGCCCGCCGCGGCACCGCCGCCGTTGCCGCCGCGGTCGCTGCTGGGCGCGTGCGCCGGAGACAAGGGCAGGGACCCTGGCTGGGACCCTGGCATGGGTTTCACAGACCCTGGCACGCCCTCGGGGCCCAGCTTCTCGGCGTCGCCGGCCGCCCTGCGCTTGGCGCCGCGCCGGCGCGCGAAGCACACCGCGCCCGCCAGGAGCGCCAGCAGCGCGGCGCCGCACCCGACGGCGATGCCTGCGCGAGCAGGCACCTGTCCAGGAATGCACACAGGGCTGCCTGCACACCGCGCTCCAGGCCAACGGCGGCGTACTGCTGCAGCCGCTCTGTACAGAGGCACGTTGAAAGGAGGACGCAGGTGCACAAAGACAGGGCTGGCGTGCTTGCCTCCTCCTAGGTGCTGCCCTCCCACCATAGTATCACGGCAGGCACTGCTAAAGTACACCAGGGACAGGGCCAAGCCGTGAGCAGGTGCAGCGGCGATCCTCAGGAACTAACTGCAGGGCGATTTCATGAGAAACCCCTGCACGCGGTACACGCGCTCTGCAGTGCCATCCTGAGCTCGGGCGCACCGACGATGGCGCCCATGGCGAGCCCCGCGCCCTGGCCGCTGCTGGGCGTCGGCGCCGCTGCGCGCGGGGCCACGCGTCAGCGCGGGCCCCGCGAGCGATGCAGCAAACGAAGCACAGACCCCCAGCGCCCGCTTCTCAGCCCTGCTCGCTTGTGGGCCAGAGCGGCCGGTGCTGAGACTGCACCGTCGCATGGCTACCCATCACCGCCCGCACAGTGGCAGCATAGCATTTCAAGCCCACAGCTGTGCCAGCAATGGCATTCCCATGATGGCAGCACTGGAGCGCTGGTGCAGGCCTGCTCGTGGCCCTGCGCGAGTGCCAAAACGCGTGGCAGAGACAGCGGGACGCACCTCCCGCGTTGGTTGTGCCTGCAGCTGCCACGGCAGCCGCTGGCGCCGGCGCCGGCGCGGGGGCGGCCGCTGCGGGTGCCGGCGCGGGGGCTGCAGGGGCGGGCGTGGGGCTGGAGGGCGTGGCGGGCGGTGGAGCTGCGGCCTGGGCCGTGGTGCCCCCCGGCGGTGCTGCGGGTGCTGCCGCGGGCGGCGGGGCGGCCACGCCTGCGGCGGGGCAGCCCTCTGCTCGGCCACGCGAGGCGCTCTTGAGCGAACAAAACACCCTCACGAGGCGCGCACGGGCCCCGTCCGCTGCTAGGATGAATCTGGGGGGTACCCGCATGACAGCACCGCTCACGGCACACACGCTTGAGAAGACACGATGCTCAGACTCGTCGTGCACTTGTGCGCGCACTCAGGCACCAGCGTTGCAGCTACGACCTGGAGCAGCCGGGCTGTCACCTGTGAAGTTGAAGGTGGGCCGGAAGATGCTGCTGGCTGGCACCTGGACAGCCGGCGCAGCGAGCGTGCCTGCGCACGGAACGGCCGTGACAGCAAGCGGTGTGCTGCAGAACACAAGTGCTGCAAGGCGAGGCAAGAAGGCCAGTCACCCGGCAATGACGCATGCCGCATTCGGTGGGGCACCCCTGACAACAGGCACCTGAGGAGGCCCTAGTCACCTGAAAGCAGCGCTGCAAGCAGCGCCAAGCTCGCGGCCAGGCCGGGGCGCCCCATTGCAGTCAGGCGCTCCCAAGCGCACAAGGCTACCTTGCTGCTCGATCCAACATACTACATGACACTGGAAAGCCTGGCTCACGATGCTTCCACCAGCCCAGACAGCTCGGCACTGCGCCCAGGCGCCTCTGACCGCCTGAAAGCTGTTGCCAAGCACCTTGATCGCATAGCTGATTACTCAATGCTTACCCTTAATCCCTGTTCAGGCTCCAGTGTTGAAGTGCGAGGTGAGCCAAATAATCAATAAAACATGGTCCTGGGCTGAGGTGCTACAGTCCCGCAGCGGTCCTTTGTGGTCGTGCAGCTGCTCTACGTCTGTGCGCCGCGCTGCCGCGTCTCCACAGCACAATGACACCAGCAAGGAGTGCCAGCGACGCAGCATAGAGCATGCTTGCCCGCCCGGCTGGGCTGTGCTTCCGCATGATAGCTGCATCTGCCTCTGCAATGCACTCTGCAACCTCCTGCTCGTCAAACGCCCGCTCCACGCGCACGCTCGGCAGCGCCCGGCCGTCGCTGCTGATGCCTGCGCCAGCACTGGCTGGAGTCACGCGATATATGGTGGCAAGGAGGTTTCAAGAAACGCTGCCTATTACAACCAGCGTGTTCCCTGACCGCGCTCGACACGGCGCACCTGTTGGCACCAGCCTGCCACCAAGCGCAAGGTAGTAGCCGACCAGGCGCGGGCTTGACGTGTCGACGGTGCCCGCCACGCGCCAAAAGCCGCGGCGCAGGGCGATGCGCTGGCACTCGTGCTGCAGGCGGCGGCCCAGGCCACGGCCGCGCAGCTTCGGCGCGACCGCAAAGTTGAAACAGTACAGGCAGTCGCCATAGTCCACAGCCGTCACAAGCCCGACCAGGGCCCGTACACTGCGCACGGCAGCAAGCTTCAGCTTTCTGATGCAAGGGCAGCTTTCAGACGCAGGCAGCGTAAAAGGCGCACAGTGCCGGCAGCGCTGGCCACACCGATGGTCCGTGCGCCACAAAAGCACCCAGGTGCAGTCTGCGAGGTCGTGCAGGAATGCCAGCCGTGCGAAGCGCGCATCAAATTTGCACTCTCTGTCGTCGCTGTCCTCTTCCTCTGGAAAGCACACGCGGTGCAACCGAAGCACCTGCACAACGTGTGTGCTCAATACCCACAGCTGCGCGGCGCCCCCTGTGTGAGCAAAAACTTGAGCGCACCTCCTGCCGCAAGCTGGCGGTGAGAGCGTCAGTTTGCAGAGTCTCCAGGGCGTACGGCAGCCCTTGTATCAGCACACACATGACGCACTCCTTCCCAGCAGCTGTCAAATCCAATTTCCAGTGATTTGCTGGTGCTGCCAAGTTGGCTTTGTGCCCCTTTCAGGGCCCAGGTCAGGTGCAACCACATAGTCTGCATTACACGGTGTGTGTTCATGCAGGCTCACAAAGTGACTCAGGCTTGAGCACGCTTCAGTGTAGGCTGCGGTGTTTATCTTGCTGTTTCAAGATTTGTAGCCGTCATGGGATGCTCTGCCGTGGTGCAGCCCCTGCAGCACGCACACCAGCAGCGTTCCTGGTTGCGCACTGTGGCCGCCAGGCATACGCAGCAGCCCAACACAGCACCACCGAACAGCGCACACGATGGCTTCTGCAACTTGCCTGGCATGCAGATCCTGGAAGCCTGTGCTCCCTGTGCACGCCGACGGCATGCAAGGCCCTTGCCAGGGCTGCGGCTTGCATGACAGCCTAGTGTGTCAGACCTCATAATCTACAACCCAGCCACCCCCGGCGCCGCATCGATACCTGAAAGCGCAAAACCATCGTACACACATGCCGCATGCGCAACTCCAGCACAGCGCAGCCATGTACCCCCCCTTGGGTCAGTGCCACCCACCCCGCACCCCCTGCTTCACCACTTGCTGCCCGCTATGCCGGAGGCCATGACCGAACCGCTGCCCGGCCTGCGCAGCCATCCCACGCGGACGGCGCCACCCTCGCCCCACCTCCGACCCCGCGCCACCAAACACCTCATGGCTCACGCTCCGCAGGCGCCTCTCTGGCGCGCCGTGCTCGCGACCCGAACGAACGGGCGGCGCGGGGCTCGGCCCTCAGCCTGAGCTGCCCCGCGCTCAGCGCCGCTTGGCGGCGGGCACGCCGGAGCTGGCACGCTGAGTTCGCGATCTGAACGAGCGGGCGGCGCGGGCCGCGGCCGTGAGCCCGGGCCGCCGCGCGCTCAGCGCCGCTTGGCGGCCGGCGCGCCGAAGACGGCACGCCCGAGTCCGCGACATGAACGAGCGGGCGGCGCGGGCCTCAGCCGCGAGCCCGGGCCGCCGCGCGCTCAGCGCCGCTTGGCGGCGGGCGCGCCGGAGGACGCGCCGCCGGCCTTGCGCTTCTTGGCTGAGCCGGGGCCGCCGGCGCCGCCGGAGGAGTCGGTGGCGCGGCTGCCGCCGGCCTTGCAAGGCGGGCCGGAGCGCTTGCGCTCCTCGCGGTCGGCCGCGTCGGCGTCCTCGCCCTCCTTCTCCACCAGGCGAATCAGCGTCTCGCAGCGCCGCGCCAGCTCCTGCGCGCGCCCGCTCCCTTGTCGCTTCTTCGCGCGCTTGGAAAACTCTGACTGGGTCTTCGCCAGGCAGATCAGCGTCTCGCAGCGCCGCGCCAGCTCCTGCGCGCGCACTCCCTTAGCGCCACTTTCGTCGCCTCCTTTATACGTGCAAACAAAACAAGCCTTACTAAAAAGCCCAAACGCGCTCCCGCTCATCACAAGCAGGCTGCACAGGCGGCCCTGCCTGCCGTCCCAGCCATGCACAGCAGCGCTTTCCATCGTTTCCAGCGCCGTGCCTGCTCCGCCTGCCTGTGTTGTGAAAGTTCTGAAGGTTCTGCAGCCGACCCCGCTGGCGCCCTCACTAAGTTCCACCCCTCGGGCTGCGCTGAACGGGGCCGCACCCAAGCGCACATGGCGGCGAGCGCGCTGGGCGGCAGGCCATCTCAATGCACTCGTCCGTCAGTAATGCAGCGCAAGAGTGGCGCAGCCTTGAGGTCGCACCTTGCCCTTGCCGGCCCGTTTCAGAACACGCGCATGTGGGGTGGGAGCGGCGGGCGGCGCGCGCCTGCGGCGTGCGCGACTTGAAGAACCAGTCGAAGCGGAAGCGCCACGACTTGCGGATCTCCGCCTTGAGCTCGTCCCACTGCCCATAGCCCAGCTTGTGCACCATGCACAGGATGAAGCGGTCCTCCTCCTCTGCGCGCGGCGGCCGGCGGCGTCCAGCGCGGACGGGCACTTGCATAATGAGACCATTAAGGGCTGGCATGGCTGCCGGAAGGGCTGTTGCACACCCTACGCCGGGCCCTGAGGCATCGCTGCGCTTGTGCTCAGCAGCAGGCAAGGCTCACAATGGGCCAGCGCATATGCAGTGCCTGGCCCCGCGCACGACAGCTGCACAGGGCTGGAGCGCTTGTCGCATGCCCGACCCGCCTGCAAGGCGGGCGCAGGGAGAATGGAACCCCTATGCTGCAGCCAGGCGCGCGCCCGTGTACGCCTTGCCCTTGTTGGCGCCGTACTGCAGCCGCAGCTCCTGCCACGGGTTGCGGTAGCGCTCCAGCTTGGCCGCGATCGCGCTCATGATGTCCTGCGCGCCGCCCGGCCGGTGAGCCGCTATGGTCAAGGACGCACGGACCTCGCCAGCGCCCTCGTGCATATGGGCTGTCATATGAGAAGGAGCTCTTTCCAGCCATCACGTTGCCCACAAGCCGAGCTGCCACGTGCCGCCCGTTAGGATCCATGCCCCGGCACCAGCCCCCCAATCCCCTCCCGGGCCGGGGCGCGCGCCTTCTGGCGCTGGATGCGCTGCTCGCCGCGCTCGATGTTCTTGATGACCTTGTCCCACTCGTTGAGCTCCTTGTAGCGCTCCCAGAACGCCTTGGCGTACGCGCGCACCTCCTCCTCCGTCTTGCCGTCCACCTCGCGCGCGATCTCCGCCAGCGCGGTGCGCCCGTACTGCGCGCGCGCGCTCTTCCATTACCGGGGCGGCACAGGGCCACTTGCCAAGCTGCACTCAGGTGCACGCATCAGTTCCGTAAAAAAACCCTGCCGCTACTGTCGACCCACCGCCATGACAGTGTGCAACAACTACGAACAGACGCCTGAGAATCAACACTATGAAAAAAAAACCCTATTTGCGCCGGAGCGCGCAGCCCCGCCAGGGTCTAAGCAGACGCCACAACCGCCAAGCCCCTGCAAGACTGTGGAGCGCGCGAGCCTGCGGGCCGCCGCGCGCCTTCTCGCAGGCCTTGGTGAAGGAGGCGAAGTCGCGGCGGTTCCAGCCGGAGAAG
>JAABUQ010012935.1_pt1 | contig 10242 bp, 9 predicted proteins | sample 5560001 | NCBI WGS metagenome assembly JAABUQ01 (sample SAMN10711888, study PRJNA513371) | rock metagenome | isolation source: Antarctica rocks | place: Antarctica: Victoria Land, Finger Mt nord | collected 2015-12-18 | reverse complement strand
AAACCGCGGGCGTCGCCGTGAGCCCCGACGGTAAAGAGCTCTTTGCGGCGAACCTGCAAAACGATTCGGTGTCGATCGTCGATACCAAGACGCGCAAGGTCACGCACGAAATCACGATGCCCGGCCTGAAGTCGGATTCGGGACAGTATCCGATTTGGGTAACGCCGCACGCCGGCCCGAGCGGCGCGACCGACAAGTTCTACGTCTCGTGCTTGCGCCAGGGACAGGTCATCGTCTTCGGTGCGGCCGGAACGCAAAAGGTGATCAACGTCGACGGCCAGCCCGGCAAGAGCGTATTGTCAAAAGACGGAAGCCGGCTCTACGTCGTCAACTCCGATCTCGATCTGATCGACGTCATCGACACCGCGACGGATGCGGTCGTTCGTGAGATCAACGTCCGGCGGCCCGGATATCGTTACCGCGGCGCGAACCCGAACTCTCTGGCGCTCAGTGCGAACGGTGCGACGCTCTACACGACGCTCGCCGGTGAGAATGCAATCGGCGTCATCAACGTCGCCGCAGGTGCGCTCGTCGGACGCATTCCGACCGCGTGGTATCCGAGCTCGGTGACGATCAGCGCCGACGGCAAAAACCTGTACGTTTCGAATATGAAGTCCGACACCGGTCCTAATCCCGCTCATCTCGGTCCGGGAACGAAGAACCAGTCGCCGGGCGGCACCGCACCGGGCGTCGGTTTCAAGAACGAATACGTGCTCGCTCTCGAGAAGGGCAGCCTCGAGACCCTGCCGATTCCCGACGCGTCGACCCTGGCTTACCTCTCGGCCGTCGTCGATGCGAACGATCTCTTCACGGCGAACCATGAAGTCTCGAACACGATGCGCTATTTGCGCGCGAGAATCAAGCACGTGATCTTCATTCAGAAAGAGAACCGCACGTACGATCAGGTGCTGGGCGATCTTCCGGTCGGCAACGGCGATCCGCGGTTGACCCTGTTCCCGCAGCCGAACACGCCCAACCATCACGCGCTCGCAATGCAATACGTGGACCTCGATAACTTCTATACCTCGGGCGACGTCAGCGGAGATGGTTGGACGTGGGATTATCAAGGCTATAACAACGACCTCAATCACCAGGCGGTTCCGATCTCGTATGCTGGCGACGGAAACCTGTACAGCAACACGTTTAACGGAGTTCGCGGCGATAGCGATACGTTCGGCACGAGCGACGACCGCCCGCGCCAAACCGGTGGTTTCATTTGGGACAGTGCGCTTCGCGCCGGGCTCTCGATCCGTCACTACGGCCAGTATGAAGGCGGAAACTACCCGATCGTCCGGCACGCGGACTTGAAGCATGCGATCCAGGGTACGCCCGGCTACAATCCGCTCGTGGGTCGTAGCGACCTCTACTTCCGGCCGTGGGACACGAGTACGCCCGACGAATATCGTTACGAAGAGTGGAAGAGCGAATTCGACGCATACGTCAAGAACCGGAACTTACCGAGCTTCGAGTTCATGTGCATCATGATGGACCACACGGGCAGCCTCGATTCGAACGTGGCACACCTCAACACTCCGGAATTGGACGTGGCGAGCAACGATCACGCGATCGGGCAAATCGTCGATGCGGTGTCGCACTCACCGTATTGGCAGAGCACGGCGATCTTCATCGAGGAGGACGACGCCCAGGACGGACCCGATCACGTTGACTCGCACCGTTCCCCCGCCTTCGTCATTTCGCCCTACACCGCGCGCAACCACGTCGTGCACACCTTCTATAACAGCGACAACGTGTTGCGCACGATGGAGGATCTGCTCGGGATCGACCATCTTGGACTTAACGACGCCAACTCTGCCTCGATGGACGACGTTTTTGTCCCGCAGCCGAACCTCCAGCCGTACGACGGGCTGATCCCTGGCAATCTCTGCCGGCGGCCGGTCGATCCGACGCTCGTCCCGGATTGCTCCAATCCCCAGATGCGCGCGCGCATCACGCGGGCCGTTGCGCCGCTGCGCAGCGCGCAGTGGTGGAGCGCGCAGACGAAAGACTTGACGTTCGCACGACCCGATGCCAACGACGCGGGCGACTACAACCGGCTGCTCTGGAAGGGCATCGCCGGCGACGATCTCGCGTATCCCGAAACGCGGAGCGGTCTCGATCTCAGTGTCGACCGCGCCGCATTCCTCGCGAGCGCAAAACCGCCGCTGGACCTCAACCGCTAGCTAAGCGACGCTGCAAAGCACCCCGCGACGCTCGTCGCGGGGTGTAGAAGGCCGAAATTCTCTCGCTACCCGAGCCTCGTGTCGCTCAGCTGGTACAGCCGCGAACAGGAACGCATGAAAGTAGGGTCGCCTTAGCATCAGGCGATTTTGTACTTTCCAGATCTCCATACGTCGAGCGTCAACTCGGCATCCGTACCCGCGAACCGACCCTGGGGAATCGCAGCGATCTCCTCAAGCACCGGTAACGCGCGATCTGGCTCGAAATCGAGAACATACGCGGCCGCCGCGGCTCGCACGTTGAGGTCTAAATCTTCAAGCAGAGGCAAAAGCCATTCCTGGCCCGATCGCCCACGAGCGCGAATATTAAGATAGGCCTTCTCGATGTCGTCTTCAAGCGCGTTTGCGGTATCCGAATCGCCCTGTTCTAGCGCGTCGGTCCGCTGTCGAACCTTCTCGACGAAGGTTTGGATGCCAGTTACGTTCATGATCGATTCTGATGTGCTCATTTTATCGTGACCCCAAAACGATCAAGCTGATGAAGATCGAACGCTCGCTGCTCTTCGTAAGGTTTCTGTGCGATGTGTTCCCGTACTGTTTGTCCGTCAAGCCGTTTCGGTTTCCTAGAGTAGTCGGCGCTGAGAGGCCGATGAACCGTGTTGCGGTCGATGCTGACGACGTTGTCCGTGTTGTGAATTGCCCGAGGCCCGAACTTTGCGACGTTCGCCTCGTGCTGGCCGACGATGTGGTGCCAATCACGGCCCTCGCCGGCAGACCCCAGATAGTCTTTCAAGGCGTCGAACGTATCGAACTCGGCATACGGGGCTTGCGGACGGTACGCGGTGCTGGGGGCAGTGTTAGCGGGTACTCCGGCATGCAACGGGCGAGTCTTCTCGGTCATCAAGTCAGAAGCGTCCGGCGGATGGATCATCGTCCCGGTCGGCTTTGTGAGCTCGCCGAGGTCGGGCACTGAATGTCCGGTGTGCGGCGCCTTCGTTGAGCTTTCCATCGGCGTCGTATGGACGTTGTCTTTGGCGCTATGCGGAGGAGAGGCTGGGTGCGCGGTGTGACTCGGGCCGACGTCTACCCGCTGACCGGGATACGTTGTGTGCGTCTGCTGCGGCATCCGATCGGCGACGGCGTTCGAATGCTGCCGCCATGCTGCGCTCGGGGCGTCCTCACCAGCATTCCCAGCTGAACTCTGGGTCGTCAGCACGAGGCCTCCAGCGCCAAGTCCGACGCCGGCGGCATCTGTCGCGGCGCCGGCGACTTTCGAGCCAAGCTGGCCTAGCTTATCTGCGACGCCTGCAACAGTACTTTCGGCCCGTTGTGCCGCTCCCCATGTTCCAGCCGCCAGACTTTCGATGGCTGCTCGGTAGTCGCCGACCGGCGTAGCGGCGGTCCCACCTTGGATGAGCTGATCGCGAGGCATCGCCGGGCACGCCGTTTCGTCGGCCACGGGTTTCTTTGCGTTCGGCGGCGTGAGTAGATCTGCCGGCTGCGTCGCCGTCGCTTGGGTCGGTCGAATCGGGTTCGTCGGCACGGTTAGAGCCCTCCGGTCGAGAGTATAAGACCAAATTGTTGTCAACCTGTGCGCAAATTGTGCGCGCAGTGTGCGCCGCGAATTACAAGTGCGCCGATCAATATGTGGCCTATAGCGCGATAGAGGATCGACCTTCCAACGCGCAGGGCTCGCGCCACGTGAGATGGGCTGACGCCGCGCTCGAGCATCTTGCGGTCTTCGCGGATCTGCGATGACGTGAACGCCGGTGGCCGGACGATGTGTTCTCCTCGGCTTTTTGCGGCGCGCATTCCGGCAACGGTGTGCTCGCGCAGCACGTCGCGCTCGAACTGCGCCACGGAGCTGAGGACCGCGTAAAGCATTCTGCCGGCGGCGGTCGCTGTGTCGATGTGCTCGCTCAGCGATCGAGAGCGACACCCCGCTCGCGCAGCGTCTCGGCGACCTCGAGCAGATTACGCAGGGAACGCTCGAGCCGGTCGAGGTTCGCGCTCGACTCTAGCGGCGGCTGAGTATTGATCGCGCGACACCGTCCCTCGTGAACGAAGTCTGGTTCGATGTCGTGGTTTCCGAGGGAGCGCGTGGTCGCGAAGAGCTCCGGCGCGTCGACCACGATCACTACATCGTGCAGAACTTTTCGACGACGAAGGCGACGGTTCCGACTTCGGTTTCCCATTGCACACGGGAGCGCGCCGGCTCGCAAGCGTTCACGCGCCTTCGACCCGATAACGAAACGCAGCACTACAAGACCCGCTAATTTCGTCAGGCTCGGGTTCCCGACGATTCAAGCAGTTTCTATGCCTCCGGCGCGATCCTCAAGGCCGTTGCGCGATACGATGCAAGACCGCGGTGCGAAAGCCAAGAATGACCGTTACAAGAATGAGCGTTAACTCTCCCTCAGCGGCCGCCCGATCGAAGCCATTGCCGATGGTCAGGAGCGATCTCATAAGTGCGCTAACCTGGCAAGATAAGGTTCACGAACAGTTTGCGCGATTACGAGCGATAAATAAGGACGCCTCTTGACGGTCTCTGGCGAATCCAAGTCACAAATGACAACGAGCGCGAGCACGCGCTGCAGCCGCTGTGGATCCTTCCACGCGCATCGCAGTTCTACAGCTGCGACGATGACAGCCTGGCTGCGACGACGCGATGGGATGCTCTGCTGGCTCTGTTACGAGCCGATGGACTTTAGCGCAAAGCTATGCTCGGCGGCCGCGCCTTCGATCGACCATGTACTCGAACGCGAAAACGGTGGCTGCCGGCACCCGAATGACCTGCGGCTCGCGCACTACTTCTGCAACTCGACGCGCAAGCACGGCGATCCGCGTTATCATCGCGGTTACGTTAAGGTGCTTCGCCAACTTCAAGAGACGGCAAATCGAGATAGACGAAAATGTTTGCGCCATGGCTCACCCGAAGAGTGTCCCCAGGCTTGCGTTGCTCCGGCACCTTTGGCGGAAGAAGGGCGGCGAACATAATAGGCCCCATAAGGCCGCTCGGAGCAACTAAACAAGAAGGGAGGGTGAGCACGGCGGACGACTCAGTTGAGAACGTGAGGACCGGATTTGACTCTTCCCGCGCGGCCGACAGACGTAGTTTCTTCTTAAGCCGCGCGTTGCGCAAGCGCACGCTCGGAAGCGGAAGCAATCTGCGCGGGCTTATGGACCGGCTGAGGCAGAACCATGCTGATATGGCAGAACTGGACAGTCTCCAGGCAATGCTTATCGGCGCTCATGCGGCGGCCGTCTATGCGCCTGAACGCAACACAAATGACGTCGAGATTATCGTTGCTCCACACTATGTTCCTGAAGCCGAGAGCCGCCTTTTGGCTCGCGGCTGGATAAAGCAGAACAATCTACTATTTCCAAATACGGATCTCGGCCTTTATGGTTCGGCCTGGGAGCTAGCTTCCAGACCTGATATCGACATTATTTCAAGCGACAAAGAGTGGCTCCAAGAGGCACTCGCGAGGCGGCCCGTAATGAATCGCTGGGAAAACCGCGTCATTCCGCTACCTTATCTGGTTCTGATGAAAATCGATTCTGCCCGAAATCTTGACCAGGCCGACCTTTCTCGCATGCTCGGCCGTCTAGAATCGGAAGGGGTCGAACAAATCGTTTCGGTCGTTACACGGCATCATCCCGATAACCAAATCGCCGAAGACATTCGCCAGTATGCGGAAATCGGTCGATGGGAATACATGACCGAGCAAGACATGGAAAACGACCAAGGACGTGATCGTTAATCGTTCGAGGACGTGGGTTCGCTTGTATTGCGACGTAACCGGTGGCTTTGATGGTGGCCAAATATTCTAGCGGCCGTCTACGTACACTTAGCCGCGGAGAGCCGCCAGCGGCATAGGTAAGAGTAACCTGCGTAGCGCGCGAGTTCGTGAGAAACAAACTCGGTCTTATAAAAGAAGCCACAGACGTGCGCTTATCGTCCTCACGTTCTTATTCTCAGTCATGCTCAGTTCGTTTCCCGCGTCAGCAGTCGGTTCTAGCGTCCAGACGATCACCCGCATTCAATCCGCTGCACAATAACGGGACCTTGTAGAAGACGGGCTAATTCGACAAGCTCGAGCTGCCGACGATTTAAGCAGTATCTATACGCAAATCGTTCCGGCACGTTAGTCGACGATACCAAAGTACTTGCGCAGGACGCTTCGATAACGCTCGTCACCCAGTTCTTCCTCGATTCGAGAGGCACCACGTGTCGTTATAAGACGCCGCCCGGAAATCGTAACGCGGCCGTCATGCGTGGGGATCGTCAAGATCGCGTTCTTCGTAAAAGGTGAATCCGCCGATGTCTGATGATGCGTCATCATCGCATGAAAGTCCCCGACGGTTCTCGGCGCTAGATCGAAAAGGTATTCATCTTTCCACTGACCTTCGCGATGACATTGCATTGCATACACCGCGTCGCGTTGAACGATCCGATATAGCTGGGCATCGCGCGCCTGTGGTTCGTTGATGACCAGCTGCAACGGTGTTATCGCGGAACTTCCGAATCCGACGTCGACGAGCCACGTCCCGTTGAGGTGGACGAGCAGGGCCATATGGTCAAAATGGGGCCCGAAGCCGCCGTCTACCGCGACACACGCCGAAATGAGCGTGACCGTGAAGCCCAGGTCCTCGAGCAGCGCTCCGAACAGTGTGTTAAGTTCATAGCAAAAGCCCCCCCGGCGTCTGGTAACGATCTTCTCGAAAAGGGAGTCGACGTCGAAGCGAAGCCGTTCTCGACGTATGATGTCGAGGTTCTCGAAGGGAACAGCGGTGATGTGGGCTCGCTGCATTGCGGACAAAGTCGCCAGATTGGGCTCGGTGTTACCCTCGTAGCGGATGCGCTTGAGGTAAGCTTTACGATTCATGATTGTTGGACATGGCATCGCCGCCTGCACACTGACTGTAACGTCCCAATTGGAACCGATCTCGCTTGTCTATTCGCCCACCGCATCGTTTCTCTTCGGTTACAACACTGCGCCGTTGCTTGTATCTCCTCATCGATCCTCGACCCGGGTGAAAATCCTTTCGCGAGCTCGCCTAAAATGCGGACGCTACAGCCCAGCTTGCCGTTTACGGAAGGCTCGAACCTTAGCCCGATTTCCGCAGCGCTCCATCGAGCACCATTTCCGGGGCCGGCCGTGTCCCGAGTCTACAAATACAGCCCCGCAAGAATCGAGCTCGCAGCGGCGGAGCAAACTACTTCCCTGAGATGAGAAGAGCTCGACCGCATCGACCGCGATTCGACCTAGCGCCGCTTCGGCTTCAAATTCCGGGGAAAGTACGTGAAGCGCGAGCGTTTCTGGATCAAGCCGTGGACTCGTGTGCCAGCGCTTAACGGCGTCGTTAAGATGCTGAATATCCGAAAATTCCGGTTTGCGACGCGTCGTGATCGCGGCAGCTATGCTTGCTATTGCTTCTCGAAGCAACAGGGCGTCGTCATATTGACCTTGCGTGACGACAAGCCGGGTTCGCGCCGGAACGAGCGATGCTGCCTCGAGCCAACGCTTAAAAGCAGCGATGTCGACTAACCGCTCCTGTGGCTGCGCATTGCGGTTACCGACAGTGCCGGCAAAGCTCAAGCTTATACGCCCGTGATGAAATGGGAAATCATCGTGAGCCGCCGGAATGGTGGCGTTTTCCGTCGTTACGATGCTACCGTGGCGAGCGTTCTGGCAGCCGGCGCTCGCGATTCGACGTAACGTCGCTCTTGAGTCACGCCGGCATACCCGTATGCGTCCGCTCGAACGTCGTCCGCATGCACGTAGCTTTCCGGGTGAACCCCGCCCAAAAGATCGCTCATTGCGCAAAAAACCGCAGCTACGTAGGCCGCCTTTTCATCCTTGCTATTAGTGCCATCGGAGATCCGGCTGTCGACGAAGAAGCTTGCGGTTTGGCGTTCACGTAGCGACTCTCCCGCGATAAACCAATCCGCGCGCGCAATGTATTGCACTGCAACGGCAGTAACGTTCGGATCTTTGTGAAGTATACGCGCAGTCAAGTCCGTCAAGATCCGAGCCGCAGAGCGGGTCACTTCGGCATTAGGTTCCGTCCCCAATTGAACGCTTATCATCGGCATGCTGACTGTCTCCCTCGAGATGCGAGCGCGAATGCGAGCATGTAACCATATTACCAGTTACATCTAAGAGTTGTCAACATCGAGCCGGTCACTCGAAAAAATCGGGCGCACCGGGCGCGCGTTCGCCAGCTACTACAGCGGCTCTATAAACGATTTCTAAATTCTGCCTGCGCTTCGACGGCGGACGTCGGAGTAGTATTCTACCGTGGACTGTCATGCAGCGCCACCGACAATACCGATGTTCTTCACTGCATGTTCGTGAAGAGCGCGTTCAAGTCGCCGAAGCTCGTGGCGTCGGCCGCAAATGAGAAGGTGCCATGCTCCCGCATTTCATGTCCGGCGCTCAGGACCGCGGCCATAGCTATGCGCGAAAGCGCGCTTCCGATACTGATGCGCTTTACGCCGATGACGGCTAGCTGTTGCACGTTCAGTTGCATGCCGCTAATCCCCGCCAGGACATTGACAGGCCGTTCCAACGCCGAAACAACAGCCAGAATATCGGCTTCGCTTGTTATGCCGGGTGCATACAGAACGTTCGCACCCACTTCTTGATACGCGCGGAGTCGGTCGATCGTGTCCTTGAGGTCGGGCCGCGCCCATAAATAGTTCTCGGCACGCGCTGTGAAAGTGAAGGGAAAAGGAAGCGACCGCGCGGCTTCCACGGCAGCACGTATTCTTTCCACAGCGTGGTCTTTTGCATAAATCGGGGCGCTGACATCTGTAGTCGCGTCCTCGATAGAAGCACCGACCAGTCCGGCAGATGCAGCCATCAGGATGCTCTCGGCGACGACTTCAGGAGCATCGCCAAAACCGTTTCCAAGATCGCCGCTTACGGGCAAGTCGGTAGCTGCTGCGATCGCGGCGACGTGTTCCATCATTTCGTCGCGCTCGATCAAGTTGTCCGGCTTTCCAGCGGAGAAGGCATACCCTGCGCTCGTCGTCGCGAGAGCCGTGAAGCCAAGATGCGCCAGGAGTCGGGCCGTCCCCGCATCCCACGGGTTCGGGATGATAAAGGCGCCGTCTCGCTCGTGCAGCTTGCGGAATGCCAGCGCCTTGGCACTCTGCGCAAATTTCAAACGTTCCATCGATAGCCCTCAACGAAGCAGGGTGCTCGCGCTTTACTTCCCGGATAGCGCACGGGGTGCCCGCAGGGCCAGTATGAGGGCGAAAAACCGCCGGAAGATAGACGCCGGGCGCCTCTGAGATCGCAGCTCCGGTGTTTGCAGACGAGACCTTCTTAAAGGCGTGGAGCGCCGCATGCCCGAGCAGGTAGATCGCCGCCATAAGCGTCACAGCGCGTGCGTTTGAGGGATGACGTAGCGCGAACGCTGCGCCGAACGCAAGCGTCGCGTACGCGAGGCCGACATCGCGCAAGAGGCGCCCGTTGAAAGGACCGCTCGTCGCCACGCCCGGTATATTCGTGTAGAACGTATGCGGTTCCACGATTAATAAGGCACCGGTCCCCGCCGTGAAGATGGTGAACGCGGTGACGAGAGCGCGGTCGGGGGCGCTCACGTCTCGCCGCGCAGGCGCGCGACCGCGCGTAGCTTATCAGGATTGCGCGTCACGTAGATCGCCGCAATCTGCCCATCTTCGACTTGGAGTGCGACGGTTTGTACGATCCTCTCCCGGTCCGCTACGATGAAACCCGGCATACCATTGACCAGCGCGAGCTCTAGCTGCGTTGTCGGAGTCGCCTTTCCGCGCGAGGCCGGCGATCAGACGACCTACATGATCGACACCCCGTACAGGGACCATTGCGGCTGGAACCTTACCGCCGGAATCGCTTACCAACACGACGTCGGTACATAGCAGGCGTTGCAGCGCTGCTACGTCACCTTTGCCGATCGCATCCGCAAACGCGCCGCGCACGCGAAACGCTTCGGTAGCGCTTAGGCCGCGCCGGCGCGGCAAGCGAACGTGGCCTCTCGCACGCGAAGCGAGCGCCTTGACGGCAGCCTCGCT
>JAABUQ010004746.1_pt1 | contig 10243 bp, 12 predicted proteins | sample 5560001 | NCBI WGS metagenome assembly JAABUQ01 (sample SAMN10711888, study PRJNA513371) | rock metagenome | isolation source: Antarctica rocks | place: Antarctica: Victoria Land, Finger Mt nord | collected 2015-12-18 | reverse complement strand
AGGGGAAACGCTGGGTACGGCGGAACCGGGCGCGACAGCGATTGCTGGGCGGCTCCGCCGCGATCGCTCAATGCCAGTCAATTGCGGCATGACCCACTAGTGTTTGCTCAGAAGAGGCAGTCGAGCATGTTGATTTGGCGGCAGAGTGAACAGCAACACAGGCGAATCAGTCCGGCTGATGGGGACAGAAACGACGCCATTCCGATAATGCTCAAAGAGGTCTCCTGATCCTGCACTAGAGCGCGCAAACCTGCTGGGGGATTCCCTGCACGACTTGCCTATCCGCAGCTAAGCAAGCGAATCGGATAGTGGTGCTGCGTCTATCCTGTTATCATGTCGGGACATCTATCTATCATCTTATCATGTCGGGAGATTCATCGACGAAGGGAGAGTGAGACCATGAGGCAGGTATATCCGGTCCATCACACGACACGACGGGCATTCCTCCGCGCCGCTGCGGGAACGGTCGCCGCCTTCGCGAGTGCCGGCATCCTCCAGGCGTGTGGCGGCTCGACCGCTCCGACCGCAACCGGCACTGCGGGTACTGCAAACCCCGCGTCCGCGTCGAGCGCATCGGGGGCGCCAACGAGCGGGGCGGCACCGGCGGGCACTGCGGGCGCGCAGAAGCGGGGCGGCACGCTGACGACGGTCGTGCAAAATGACTGGGTGCGCCTCGATCCGATGCTCGATACCGGGTCCGGCGCCGGGTTCAGCATGCTCTTCGATAGCTGGGTCCGGTGGGTGAAGGACCCGAAGACGGGCGTCTGGGGCCCGCAACCGGAGTTGATCGCCCAATGGGACCTGAAACCGAATGAGATGGTTTTCAAGTTGCAAACGGGTGTGAAATTCCACGATGGCACGCCGTGGGACGCCAAGGCGGCAAAATGGAATCTCGACCGCTTGCTCTTTTACCCCCAGTCGCGTGACCGAGGCACCCTCACTGGCGTTGACGTCTCGATGGAGAACAAGGACGAACTGGCGAAACTCGCCGACCCGACGATCCAGACGTTCGACTATTCCTCCAAGGCAATCGAGGTCGTGGACGATATGACCGTCAGGATCAAACTGCTCCGGCCCATCGCCTCGATCCTTGCCACGCTCGGCGACAGCTCGAACTCCAATAGCCCGATCAGCCCGACCGCATTCCAGAAGCTCGGTCGTGACGAATTTAGTCGCAACCCCGTCGGTGCCGGGCCGTTCAAGTTCGTGGAGTGGGTGCCGAATACGCGCCTCGTGCTGGAGCGTAACCCGAATTATTGGAAGATGGCACCGGACGGCAAGCCGTTGCCGTATCTCGACAAGCTGATCTACCGCCTGGTGATTGATGATTCGGTGCGCCTGCTCGAAGTGAAGAGCGGCAATGCCCAGTTCACGGAGTCTGTCCAGGGCAAAGACATCGCCGGCGTCAAGACCGATCCGAACTTTGTCTTCATCGACACCGATGGTCAGGGCATTAGTCGTCGCATGCCGTTCGACGGCAAGAATCCGGCGAGTCCGTTCGTCAAGTATCCCGAACTCCGCAAAGCGATGTTGTACGCGCTCGATCGCGAGACAATCGCCAAGACGCTGGGCTTCGAGGCGGGAACCCCGGATCGCTACATGTTCGGCAAGAGTTCGTTCGCCTACGACGACACGATGCCGTATTACGCGTTCGATAAAGCCAAGGCGCAGCAAATCGTCAAGGATGTCATCGCCAAGGATCCGTCCGTCGCCGGGCCGAATGGCAAGATCCCCGGGTCACTCACCATCATCAGCCGCGTCGTGGACCGGCAGCAATCCGAGATCATCGCCAAGATGGCCGGGGACGTCGGTATCGATCTCCAGATCGAAGTCCTCGAGCGCGCCGCGTTCGTCTCCAAGATCGTGCAGCTGCCGGGCAAGCCCGCCAGCGACTACATGATCTCCACCGTGCAGAATCCCATCCTCCCGGGGGACCCGGACGCGACGCTGCGCCAGGTGCTTCACAGCAATGGCGGCCAGAATTATCCGCACGTCGGTCCGTTCGATGAACTGATCGACAAGGGTGCGAGCACCTACGACGTCGCCGCGCGCAAGGCGACCTACAAGGAGTTCATGCAGAAAGACTACGACCTCGCCCTGATCGGGTACATTTGGTTCCAGAAGTACAACTGGCTGCACTCGAAGAAGCTGAAGAACTTCACCGAGCCGCCGGGCAGCAGCTGGTACTTCACGGATGTTTCGCTGGAATAATTGGCCACCCGGGGACGAAGTCGGACGAGCAGGGAACGGAGGCTCGATGGGGAGCTATATTAGCAAACGACTCCTGCAGATGGTGCCGGTGGTGCTGATGGTGACGATCGTCTCCTTCGCGATTATCTTCCTGCTGCCCGGTGATCCGGCGCTCCTGCTCCTGGGGGACCAGGGGAGCAATCCGCAGGTGTACGCCTCGATCCGCAAAGAATTAGGGCTGGACAAACCGGTGCCGATCCAGTATCTCAACTGGCTGAGCCGGACCCTCCACGGGGACCTGGGGACCTCGACCCGCGACCGCCAGCACATCGTCAATGGACTGGTGTCGCGGTTGCCGGTGACGCTGGAATTGTCAGTCCTCGCGATGTTGCTGTCGACGCTCATCGCCCTACCGGCCGGCATCTTAGGAGCACTGAAGCCAAACACGATCTGGGATTCGGCCATCAGCGTCTTCGCCCTACTGGGCGTGGCGATGCCGTCGTTCTGGCTGGCCATCCTCCTCATCTATGGCCTGGCCGTGAAGCTCCATGCCGTCCCGCCCTCCGGCTACGAGTCGTTCGGCGCGCATCCGATCGAGAATCTCCGGCTGATGATTTTGCCGGCCGTCACCCTCGGCTGGGGCCTGGCGGGCACGCTGACACGGCAGGTGCAGTCCTCGATGCTGGAGGTCGTGCATCAGGATTACATCGTTACCGCGCGGGCGAAGGGACTGAAGGCCCGGACGGTGATCGTCCGCCACGCCCTGAAGAACGCCCTGATCCCGATCATCACGGTCAGCGGGTTGCAGGTGGGGCGGCTGCTCGGCGGCGCGGTGATCGTCGAAACGATCTTCGCCTTACCGGGGATCGGTCGCTGGGCGGTGGACTCGATCCTCTTTCGCGATTTCCCCGTCGTGCAGGCCGTCACGCTTGTGATGGCGGTGGGTGTGCTGCTGACCAATCTCGCCGCCGACATTGTTTACGGGTTAGTCGATCCGCGCATCTCCTACTAGCCACGAGGAGCCGTTTCATGAATGTGATCGCAGCCCAGCAACCCACGCCACTCGCGGAGAGGCCGACACGGTCATTGTCTTTCCCTTTCGTCCGGCGTTTGCTCAAACGTCGGCTGACGGTGCCATCGCTGATCATCATCGGTGGGCTGATTGTCTGCGCGGTGCTTGCGAAGGTGATCAGCCCGTACGACCCCATCAACGGGCAGGACTATGCGAGCGCCAATCAGGGACCGTCGCTGGCGCATTGGTTCGGCACGGACTATCTCGGGCGGGACATGCTCAGCCGCCTGATCTATGGTAGCCGCATATCCCTGCTCGTGGGGGTTGTGGCGGTCGCAATTGGCCTTGCGTTCGGGGTGACGGGCGGCATCATCGCCGGGTATTTCGGTCGGGCGGTGGATTCCATCATCATGCGCGTGATGGATGTGATCTGGGCATTCCCATCGCTGATGCTCGCCCTGGCGATCACCTCGGCGCTCGGGCGTGGTACGACGAATGCAATGATTGCCATTGGAGTAATCAATGTGCCGTTCTTCGCCCGCGTCGCGCGGGCATCGACGCTCGCGGTGCGTGATTTAGAGTACATCACCGCCGCCCGGGCGATTGGCACGCCAAGTCGGCAGATCGTGGCGCGGCATGTCTTGCCGAATGTCGCCGCACCGATCATCGTCCAAGGCAGCTTGGCCTTCGGCGTCGCGATCACGACGGAGGCGAGCCTCGATTTCCTCGGCGTCGGCGCGCAACCGCCGACGCCGACCTGGGGCATTGATTTGCAGGTGGGCTATCAGTATCTGGCCAACAACGCCTCGGTCGCCATCTTTCCCGGACTGGCGATCTTCGTCGCGGTGCTCGCGTTTACGTTCCTGGGAGACGGACTTCGCGTGGCACTCGATCCGCGACTCTGGCAGCGGGGCCAGTAATAATGAATGAGATCGGCAAGGATGTCTGCCGGGAATAGACAGGGTGCTGGGAACTAGTCGATCGGTGCGAGCGATGGAACGTGGCGTGGATAGAGGGTTATATCGTAGGGGGCAAGAACGATGGCATCGCTGACAGGGGCACACATCACCACCGCTCCCGGGTGGACGGGCCAGCCGAGAGATGACCTGCGACTGATCGATTGCGATGTCCACCAGACGATCACGAAGCCCGAGGACCTCCATCCGTACCTGCCGCGCGCGTACCGCCAGCAATTGATCGAGCAGGGGCTGCGGTTACCGGGCTCGGGCTACTTCACCATCGCCCTCCCCGCGGGCCGGAACGACCTCAGCTATGGCGGCGACCCGAGCAAACACGACTACCAGAAGCTCGGATCGGAATACCAACTCCTCAGGGAGACGCATCTCGACGTCTGGAACGTCGATTTCGCCCTGCTGACCGGCGGGACGACGTACCCGATGTCGGCGCTTCCCGATCCCGACTTCGCCGCCGCCCTCTGCCGGGCCTTCAACGATTGGACGCTGGAGGAGTGGGCCGCAAAGGATGAGCGGTTTATCGTGGCGATCGGGATCTCGACCACCGATCCGGTGCTCGCCGTGCAGGAGATCGACCGGCTAGCCGATCACCCGCAGGTCAAGGCGATCATGCTGCCCACCGGCAGCCGGATACCGTACGGCAATCGGCACTATCACCCGATCTGGGAGGCCTGCGAGCGGCACGGGCTGGTCCTCGGCATCCATCCCGGGGCGGAAGGGGCGGGCATGGCCGGACCGTTGACGGGCGTCGGCTACCCGACCTATTACATCGAGACGCGGATGGCGCGCCCCCAGATGGCGATGGCGCACGCGGTCTCGTTGATCGCCGAGGGCGTCTTCGAGAAATATCCGGGCCTGAAGGTGCTGATCGACGAGTGCGACCAGTTCTGGGCGGTCGGGCTGATGTGGCACATGGATGCCGATTGGAAGTCGCTGCGCGACCAGACGCCGTGGGTGAAGAAGTTGCCGAGCGAGTATTTCCGGCAGCACATCCGTATCGGCACGCAGCCGATGCTCGAGCCGCATCGCAAGGAGCAATTCTTCCAGATGCTCGAGATGCTGCACGCCGAGGAGACGTTGGTCTACAGCTCCGACTGGCCGCACTTCGACTGGGACGACCCGGCGACGACCTTCCCGAAGCTGCCCGAACATCTGCACCGCCGTATCTTTGTTGAGAATGCGCGGGAACTGTTCGGGCTGCCCGCGCGACGCGGTGCGAACGGCGAGGGGGTGGCATCGCGCGGATCGCTCGAGATGGCGCAGCGCGCAGGTGATTGATAGTCAGGAAGAAACCGGCGAGCAGGAGGAGCGATCGCACCGTGGTGGCACGGGCGAGACGAGACCATCGGTGGTACGGTATGAGACGGAGGCGGACAGCAACGGAGCGGTGCGTGGATACAGAGGCGAATGCGGTCCGGTGAAACGTTGCAATCGGCCACATTCGATGGCGATCGGGGCGTTTCGCGGGCACGTTGCAGTTTCGCAGGAGCGGTTGATTGGCCGGCGTGGCGATCGAATATTTGCGGCATAGGAGGGTACAAGTATGGCGATGACGGTAGGGACGCGACCGGTGACGGCGCCGGGATGGTCGGGACAGCCCCGCGCGGGCCTCGCGCTGATCGATTGCGACGTCCACCACAAAGTGCAGAAGCCGGAGGACCTGATCCCCTATCTCCCCCGCGCGTATCGGCAGCAGGCCGTGGAGCAGGGCATTCGCTTCCCCGGCTCCGGCTACTTCAACATCGCGGCGGATGCCGCCCGGACCGACCTCCCGGAGAACTGCGACGGCGATGGTCATGACTTCAAGAAACTCGGTGGCTCGTATCCGTTCCTCAGTGAGCAGCACATGGACCTCTGGCACGTCGATTACGCGCTCCTCACCGGTTCGACCGTCTACGGCGCGTCGATCTTCCCCGATCCCGACTTCGCCGCCGCCCTTTGCCGCGCCTTCAACGATTGGACCTTGGAGCAGTGGGCCGCGAAGGATAGCCGCTTTCTCGTCGCCATCGCCGCCTCCACGACCGACACGCGCCTCGCCATCGAGGAGATCGAGCGACTGGCGGATCACCCGCAGGTCAAGGCGATCATGCTGCCCACCGGCAATCGGATGCCGTACGGCAATCGGCACTATCACCCGATCTGGGAGGCCTGCGAGCGGCATGGGCTGGTCGTCGGTATCCATCCCGGCAACGAGGGCGCGGGGATGGCAGGCCCGCCGACGGGCGTCGGCTATCCCACCTATTACATCGAGACGCGGATGGCGCGGCCGCAGATGGCGATGGCGCACGCGGTCTCGTTGATCGCCGAGGGCGTCTTCGAGAAATACCCAAACCTCAAGGTCCTCTTCGACGAGTGCGACCAGTTCTGGGCAGTCGGCGCGATGTGGCACATGGATGCCGATTGGAAGTCGCTGCGCGACCAGACGCCGTGGGTGAAGAAGTTGCCGAGCGAGTATTTCCGGCAGCACATCCGCATCGGCACGCAGCCGATGCTGGAACCGGAGAACAAGGAGCAGTTCTTCCAGATGCTCGAGATGCTGCACGCCGAGGAGACGCTGGTATTTGCGTCGGACTGGCCACATTGGGACTGGGACGACCCGGCGACGACCTTCCCGAAGCTGCCCGAACATCTGCACAAGCGCGTCTTCGCCGAAAATGCCCGCGAGATGTTTAGCCTTTAAGGTCTGCCCGTTAGCGACAAAGATGCAGAGGATGTAAACGGAACGGGATTGAAACTTGATCAATCTGCGCGTTGCACCGATCCTCTGCACCTTTGTGATCCATCCTATTCATCTATTGGGAGCGAGAGATGAGCGTTGAGGCAGTTCGGCGGGTAGTAGCGGGGACGGCGGAGGAGATCCTCCCCGGAGAGCGGCGAATCATTGTGCCGTTCCGGGGACGCGCGGGGATCGGCGTCTTCAATGTCAATGGCACGTTCTACGCCCTGCGCAACCTCTGTCCGCACAAGGCAGGGCCGCTCTGCACGGGACGCGTGAGCGGCATGATCGTCGCGGACGCGCCGCCCTCGACGGACGCGCCCGGTCTCGACGTGGCGCGGGAAGGGGAGATCATCCGCTGCCCATGGCATCTGTGGGAATTCGAGATCGCGACCGGGCGCTGCCTCGTGGATCCGCGCGCCCATGCGAAGACCTATCCGGTCGCTATCGAAGATGGTCAGGTCGTCGTCTACGCCGATCCCGCCGATCTGCCGTCCCAACCCGCATCTTCGCCCGTCTCATAGCGAGTGGGCGCAACGAAAATGGCGAAGACCACTCCGACTTCGCCATGTCGGAGACTGTCCGCGACATCCCTCATCCAACGGGCAACGTCCCGTCTCGAAAAGGGCCGAGGTCGTTGAAAATCGGACTACCCGGCGGTGACGGTCGCGTCATTGGAGAGTACTAAAAAGTCGGGGGTATCAGGCCGCTTCCCGCGTCGCCGTGGCCGGCGTCGGCACCGGCCGGAAGCGCGGAGACCCCCGACTTTTTTGTGCTCTCCAATATACAGATTTCTGTAGATTCCTCCTGTGTATGGCGTGAACCCGTTCGCAATGTGTTACGCTGATCGGGCACCGCTGATGACGATCAGGCGCCCCACGGGAAGGTGGCCCACAGCCGCTCCTCGCTTCCGTCGTCCCATCCAGCGTTACAGGAAGAGGGCCGCATGACGGCCCCGCTGATCGCGCTCCTCGACAACGACCCCGCTTTCCTTTCAAAGATGCACGATCTGCTCACCGACGCAGGCTATCGCACCCTGCGCTGCCGCCCGGACGTCGTCGTCTGCGCCCACGCGCTGGTCACGCGGTACCGGCCCGCGCTCATCATCCTGGATCGCTGGTGGCGCAGTGATGCGGGCTGGGCGTTCCTCACGCAGCTCTGGGCGGACCCGGCGACGATGCACATCGGGGTGGTGCTCGTGTGCCCGCAGGTGATCGCCCCGTCGCTACAGCGCGACATCCTCCGGGCGACGCGCTGTCGGCTGGTGGGGAGCCCGCTCGACCGGGACGATGTGCTGCGCGCGATCGCGGCGGTCCTTGCCCCCGCGCCGATGCAACCGGATCGCGCCCCGCGTCTGCACGCACTCCCCGCTGCCAATCCGGCGCAGCCGGATCTCCTCGATGCTCCCCTCGTCGCGGCGGATGAGGACGGCTGGCGATCATTCCTGCCCGCTCACATGCGGAAGGATGCCGAAGGATCCCCAGCGGTGCGCTGGGAGGGAGCGAGACGCCGATGACATCAATGAACGAGACGCCCTCTCCTCTCCTGACGGAAACGGGAGGGGAGGAGACGCGCGCTGCCGAGGCGGCGGAGGCGCGAACCCTGGCGCGACGGGCTGCCGCGCCGGAGGCCGGGCAGCAGGAGTGGCTCGCCGCGGAGGAAGTGGCCGTCGACGGGAACGATCGGCCGCCGCAGCGGGGCGCAACGACACACCGCGACGGACGCGCACGGTCTGCACAATCGGAGGGATGACGATGGACACGACCAAAGATCGCGCGCGCCTGCGTCGCGGCCAGAATCTGAAGCATGCGCACGCGGCCGCGACGGAGAACGACCACGAGATCGTCGACCAGACCGCCGGTTCACGCGAGGGAGGCCGCAGCGACGCGGGGAGTGTCGACCGCCGGGGTCCGTCCCATGAAGAGATGCGATCGCGACAGGGACTGGAGCTGATGTCCGACGCGTGATGCCCGATCACCGCTGCGGATGATCGGCGGCCGCGTCACCGATGACCATCCGTCCCCCAGGTCGCGTTCTTGGATGCATCGGGAGGATTGCTGTCGAGGACCGCGACCAGGTGCGCGATCGCGGCATCGAAGCGGTCTTCATCCTCGCCGCAGGCGTCGGCATCCGCGTTGTCCTCAAGCGCGTCATGGCACGCGCACACGCCGTCCCATGCCTGCTTGATGCCTATCACTACACTCTGTAGCGGGGCGAAACCGGCCGCATCGCCCTGGAGAACCTCGTAGCAGACGGCAATCATCAGCCGCTTCTGCTGCTCCTGCACCGCTGCCCATGGCACCGCGCGCTCGGTGTGCGCATCCTCCCCGAAGGCGGGCGCGAGGCCCGCGTAGGTCTCATGGAACCGGCGCGCCAGCTCCGTCGCCGCGAGGACGCGTCCTCGCTCGTCATCGGCACGCCCGTCCTTCACTCCTGCCTCCCCGCTCCCATCGATGTGTCGGCATCGCGCCCGTTACCGGCCGGTGGCAAGCATTGTGCCAGGGAGGAATCGGTGCAATCGCTCACTCGATTGATGGGCAGGCGGGACAGCATGCAGCATCTGACGTTTGAGAATGAATTCCATTCGCTCCGCGTGATGCGACGACGGCTGACTGTTGCCATGCTCGCGGTCGCGCAGTTCTGCCGCAAGTTCGTCTCGGCGCCCCCGGCCCAGCGCCTCTGTTCCTTCGCCACGGAGGCGCTGAAAGATCTGCGGGACGAGATCGCCACACTGGAAAGGCGGCTCCTGCGCCGAGAGCAGGACGTGCCCGCTTCTGCGGTGCCACCGCCGGAGCATCGTAGTGAGCATGCCGCCAGCGAGTGAAACCGACATGGTACGGGTCATGCGTGTCGCGTGCAGGACACTGCTCCCTCTCCCCCTGTCCCACCTCTTCCTCCCCTCTACTCCCTCCCGTGGCGATGCGTCCCCCGCCTCTCGCCACTTCTTTTTGTGTATCCCGTTCTTCGCCTCATCCGCTTCCGGCGAACAACATCGGTGTTCACAGGCGGATTTCTTTCCACTAATCGTGTCGCTGTGAGGGATGAGGCGAACATCATTTGTCATCAATTGCGTTCGGTTGCGTTGCATTTACCGCATCGGTGGGAACATTAAGGTAGCGCTCGAGGATCATCCGCGACGGCATGGCTCACTCCGCCGCGCGTAGGTACTGGTAGAGCGTCTCCCGGCTGATCCCGTACGCACGCGCGACCGTCGCCTTCCCCTCCCCCGCCGCCACCCGCGCCCGCGCCTCCGCCCGTTGCACCGCCGAGAGCGCTTTGTTCCTCCCCCGATACACCCCCCGCCGCTTCGCCAGCGCGATCCCCTCCCGCTGCCGTTCCCGGATCAGCGCC
>JAABUQ010012934.1_pt1 | contig 10245 bp, 7 predicted proteins | sample 5560001 | NCBI WGS metagenome assembly JAABUQ01 (sample SAMN10711888, study PRJNA513371) | rock metagenome | isolation source: Antarctica rocks | place: Antarctica: Victoria Land, Finger Mt nord | collected 2015-12-18 | reverse complement strand
AAATCACAAATCGCTACATCCGATTCGGCAGTTCGCCGCGAGGGGCGCAGGCTTTGATCGAGTGCGGACGGGTGCTGGCGCTGATGCGAGGACGCCTTCACCTCAGCATCGACGATGTGGCCGAGGTAGCGCCGGCGGTTTTGCGTCACCGCATCATTCTGAACTTCGATGCGCACGCGGATGGAGAGAGCACGGAAACGATACTCCAGAAAATTTTTCAGATTGTCTCTGGCCGCGCCTGACCGGGCATTAGCCAGTTTCTTGCGCCATGCCTGAACCGCTTGTCGATCGCCATTTCCTGGAAAGGTTGGAGCGGTTAACTTTGCACTGGCAGAAGTCGTTCCACGGCTTGGTGGGCGGGCATAATATGTCGCGCTTCGCGGGCCCCGGCCAGGAATTTCTGGACCATCGCAGCTTTCACCAGGGCGATGATTTGCGGGCTGTCAATTGGCGCGCGTACATGCGTTTCGAGAAGCTGTTTTTGAAGATGTTCCAGATTGAGCCGCGTGTGCCGGTGCGACTACTTCTGGATACGAGTGCGTCGATGACGGCGGGCTCGGCGCAAGGGGATGTGACGAAGTTCGATTACGCCCGGAAGCTGGCCGCGGCGCTTGTTTATGTTGGGTTGGTGCGGCTGGACAGCATTCTGGTGCAGCCGTTTTCGTCGCGCCTGTTGGACCGGTGCGCTTCGGGTGGCGGGAGACATCGCTTTCAGCCGGCTGAGAATTTTCTGCGGGGGCTGAAAGCTGGTGGCACAACGAATTACTTCGATCTGGCGCGGCAATACCTGGCGACTTATCCGCAGCGCGGATTGACGATTGTTATTTCCGATTTCCTGGCGGATTCCGATTGCTTGCGCCCGTTGCAGTACATGGCCGATTTCGGGCACGAACTGCTGCTGATTCAGCTGTGGGGAGAGGAGGACCGGCAGCCCGCGGGGAAGGGCGAAGTGGAACTGGGCGACATGGAATTAATCGATGCGGAATCGGAGGCGCGCCTGAGGATCGATTTCGATGAGGAAGCGGTTCGAAGCTACACGGAAGCTTTCGACAGGCACGCGGAAGAGATCAAGAGATTGGCTCTGCGCAACGGGGGACGGTATGCGGGAATTTCCACGCACATGCCGCTTGAAGAGGCCGTGTTCGGACCGCTGACCATGGCGCAAGGGCTTTATTGAAGTTTGATGAACGGCTGGCACGCCTTGCTCTGCTATGGTGGCAAGCATGTCAACGATGCGCGAGGAAATTCGGCAGCAGCCGGAAGCCATCGAGCGAACGGTTAGCGCTGAATGGCCCAGCGCGGAGCGATTGCGCGCGTACTTCCAGCAGCATCCAGTGCGGCTGATTGTGCTCGCCGCGCGAGGCACTTCCGATAACGCGGCACAGTTTGGCCGCTATCTGCTTGAAATCTCCACCGGTATTCCTGTCTCTCTCGCCGCGCCTTCGGTGTTCACGCTTTATCAGGCGCCTTTGGATCTGAAGGACACTGCCGTGGTGGCAATCTCGCAATCGGGCGAATCCACCGATACGAACCTGGTGCTCGAACGAGCTAAAGCAGCCGGCGCTTTCACCATTGGAGTGACGAATGAGAGCGAGAGCACGCTGGCGCAACTGGCCCAACATACCTTCCTGGTTCGGGCCGGCAAAGAGAAGAGCGTCGCTGCGACGAAAACTTATACAGGTCAGCTCACGTGCATGTACCTGCTGGCGCGTGCCTTCGGCGCGCACATTACGCAGGAGGAACTGCAGCGTATTCCGGATTGGAGCGCCACGGCTTTGGGATTAGAAGCCGAGATTCGCAGCCGCGCCGAACGGTATTGCTTCATGCGCCACGCCGTCTGCATCGGGCGCGGCCTGAACTATGCGAACTCGTTTGAGTTTGCCCTCAAGCTGATGGAGACCTGCTATGTGATCGCGGAAAGATTCTCGTCGGCGGATCTTCTGCATGGCCCGATTGCGATGCTGGAGCCGTCGTTCCCCGCATTTCTGTTCTGCCCATCGGGTGTCACTTGGAAGGCAACTTGCGAGTTAATGGAAAGGCTTACATCCATTCAGGCGGATATGTTGATGATTACCGATGAAAGCAATGACAGCGCATCCCGTTATGTTGGTATGAATCTGCCGCCGCTCACCATTCCGGCCGCACTCGCCACTACTGGCCCTTTGCCGGAAGATCTGTATACGCCCATTCCCTACATCATCCCAGCGCAGTTGTTTGCGGCTAGTTTGGCGGAGGTGAAGCATTTAGATGCCGACCGACCCCGCACGCTAAGTAAAGTGACCCAGACGTTATAACGGCGCTTACTTGCGAGCGCCGCGGGTGGTGCCCTTCAGTGCCGACTGCCGGCGCTTTCTGTCCTGACGCTTCGGCTTCGTAATATTGAACGTTCCGCTGCCGAGATAGGCAGCCGTGTAGAGGCCGTCCTTTTGCTTTACGCTTGCCGATGCGGCGTGGCCGCTCTGATTGGTGGTGTTTTGCTTTTCTTCCGCCATGAATTCCTTTGACACTTCAGTTTAGCGGACTCGGCTCAAGGGTGAGCAATCACCATCAGGGTCTCGGCGTGCCGGAGAGCGCAGTCCAACGCGCCTTTCAAATTTTCGGGGTCGAGCGCGGCAAAACTTTCATCCAGAATCACTAAATCGGCGTTCTGCAGCAGCGCGCGCGCGACGTAAACGCGGCTGCGTTCGCCGTGTGAGAGTTGCCAGCCGCCTTCGCCTACCATCTGCATGATGCCGTCGGGCATACGATCGAGTAGACCATTCAAACCCAACTCTCTCGACAGCGCTTCGGCTTCATTCAGGTCCGCTTCTGCCGGAGGCCATCGCCTTCCCATTAACAAGTTGAAGGCCAGCGTCTCGGTCAAAATATGATTTTCATGAAACTGCGGCGCCGACACGACTTGCTTGCGCCAATGCTGGTCACCGTGCGCCTGCCTGTCCAGCCCGTTTAGCCGCAGCAGGCCTCCATCGGGCTTGCGCAACCCGGAGAGCAGCGAGGCTAACGTGCTCTTGCCGCCGCCGGACGAACCTTCGAGCAGCACGCGTTCGCCCCTACGGATGAGCAAGTTCGCCGACTGTAAAGCAGGCTTGCGTCCTTGGCGATAGCTGTAGCTGAGTCGATCCGCCTGGATGACAGTCTCGGATGAGCCGGTGTTCTTTTGCTCCTGCCACACTTGCCGGAGATGTTCCGGCCTTGCGGCGGCATGGAAGAGCGGAGCAATGCGCTGCCAAGCCACGAGGGCCGCCGCCACATCTGCAAAGGATGCCGTCAATCTCTTGAAAGCTTGGTAAGCGAGTAAAACGCCGCCCAGGGCAACTGCAATTGTTGCTCCTGACGCGTGGCCTGAAACGATTTGCGGCGCAAGGCACGCTAATCCTGCCAGCAGCCATCCACGCGGAATCGCGGCCATCAACGCCGTGGCGGCGCGGTCGGTGACGCGCGAGGCTTTGAGATAGCCGTCTAAGGCTTGATCCTCCGGTTCGTGCCACTCTTCCCGGCGCTGTTGGGCCAAGCGCGTTCTGTGTCCCACCATGGATTCGATCAGGTCCTCCGTCATGCTCATGCGCGTGGTGGTCCAGTGCCCGTACCGCCGCAGGAATCGCCACCCCAGAGCTACCGTCAGCGCAGTCCAAAGGATAAGCACCATCGCGATAGGGCCGAGTACAAAGCCTGCCACCGCGATCTCAATGGCGGCCAGCAAGCCCGCGATGCCGCCGCTCAGCGCCAGCGTCTCCACAGCTTCCGCTTCCAGCGCCTGCCCGAGAAAACTTCCTACGCCTTGATGCCGCACTTCGTCCGGTTCCAGTCGCAACGCACCCCACAGCAGCCGCCTCTTTAGAATGCCGCCGACACCCACGGCGAGCAGCCCTTGTAACCAGGTGGTCAAAACACGGAAGGGTACCAGCGTAATCAGCAGGAGCGCCCACGCGAGTAGCCAGCCGTGAGGGAGGCGTCCTTCGAACGACAATCTGCCCAATATCGCCCACGAGGCCAGCCACAAAACGTACTGCGCGGCGTGTGCCCCAATCAGCGCGATTCCGTTTGGCACTGCGTGGGCCTGCCGGAGCCATGGCCCGACGGGTGCTCCTGAGGAAACGCGCAGAATCCAGCACTGGTCGAATCTCTTGCCGCTTATCTGCTCGGCTAGGAGTAATTCGAGCGCCTTGGCCTGGCTTGCTGGGGAAAGCCGTGTCTCCGCTAAGACTCGTTCGCACTTTGGACGGCTCGGCTGGTCCACGGCCGCTCGAATGATGCTGCAAACGTCTCGCAAGGAAACGCGCCGCGTGGCCGAATCGGGGGTCAAGATTTGCAGAGTACGCCGGTTGCCGTCGAGAATAGCCAGCCAGCCTTCTTCGCCCAGCTTCAACAGTGCCGGATGAGCGGCGCTCAGCTCGGTTTCGAGGTTCTGAAAGGTCGTCTCCACCGCTTCGGCGTCGCAGCCCAGGTGTGTGGCATGCCATTCAATGGCAGATCCCGCATCGTCGAAGAGGGCTGCATCGCGCGGGTTGGGGGCTTGCCGGCCGGCACTCAATAGACCCGTCTTACCTGCCAGCGCAGCTACGGTCGCGCCGATTTCTGTAGCGGGCCAACAGAGGCGGCCTAACTCTTGCGCGTCCATCAAGCCACCTCCGTCTCGGGTCTTACATTTGCTAGGGGCCGAGGCGATTCTTCCTCCACTATTCGGCCTGAGTGAATGCGGATTCTCCGCCAGATCGCGCCGGACCACATTTCCGAGCGCGCCTCTTCTTCCGCTCGCAGAAGTTCCGCGTAACGCGACCCGCCTCGGGACGACAATTCTTGGGGCGTGCCGTCCTCAATCACATGCCCTGCTTCCACCACCAGCACGCGGTCGAATCCTCGCGTCTCGGCAATATCGTGCGTGATGCACAGCATGGTTGAGTCGCGCCAGAAGGCGCGCGCGCGTTCGAGGAGTTCGCGCCGCTTCTCGCGGTCCAGCCCGCGGAACGGTTCGTCGAGAATCACTAAAGGCGCCGGATTCCGCAGCAGGGCGCGCCCTAAGCGCACGCGCTGGCCTTCGCCTCCGGACACGAGCCCTCCGCCTTCCCCTAGCTTGGTTTCTAGCCCCTGTGGGAGAGACTCCAATACGTTCTGAAGCGACGCTGCATCCACGGCCTTCGCTGTCGCTGCTTCGCCGGCATTCGAACCATAAGTAAGATTCGAGAACAGCGAGCGATTCCAAATCTGGACAGCCGGGTCCACCCAAGCGAGCGAGCGCCGCATTAGGTCGACGTCGAGTGGACCGCCGTTCACCAACACCTCGCCTCCGCTTGGCTTCAGCCAGCCCAATAGGATGCCGACCAGGCTCGACTTGCCCGCACCGGATGGTCCCACGATGGCGACGTGACTGCCGGGTTCGATATCGACGCTAACATCTTCGAGAATCGTGTGGCCGGAAGCTCCGACGCCGACATCGCGAAACTCGATGCGCGGCGCTTGGGCGAGTGGCTCGGAATTGGTTGCGCTTGTTTCCGAAATCTCTTCTTCCGGCGCTCCTAGGGGATCAAGTACACGCAGCGTCAGATTCCGGGAGTACGGATATTGGCGTGCCAACGCTCCGATCTCCTGTCCAATCGACGGCAGGCTTAAGGCCCAATACACAACCAGCAACACTCGGCCGATGTCTCCCCCGTTGAGCGGATGCGCCAGCAGCAGACAAACGACCAGCCCGAAGGTAGCGGCCAACTGCACGGCCTCGGCGGCAACGACAGTGCGCTGCAGGCGAAAAGCGGCATGCGCCCATTCCCCAAGCAGCTTCTCGTGCTCTCTCCTGACGGAGCGCTCGGCCCGATGGGCGCGAATCGCCATCAGTCCCAGCATGGCGTCGAGGTAGAAGCGGGTTAGTCCCGCGGCATGATTCCTCACGCGCGAATCACGCTCGGCTAACGCCGGCTGAGCAAGGAAGGGAATGAGCAGAGCCGCTCCTACGGTCAGCAGCACCCAAGGGGTAGCGGCAGGCAGGAGCCAAACGATCGCTACCGCCGTGGCACAGAGTTCGAAAACCGCACGCAGCAATTGGCGCGCTAAGTCGGGAAGTCGGCGAAGACGATGCGTGGAGTGGCTCCGTTCGGCCATGTCCGAAGTGAGACGGCTCTGGAAATAGCGGTCTCCGAGCTTAGGAATTTTGGCGAGAAAGGCCATGCGAAGACGGTTCTCCATCTGGCGGCCCAGCCGCATGGCGCCCGTGAAACTCGAAACTTCCAGCAGCAGCACAATGAAGCTGAACAACAAAACCGCCGCTATCGCGCTCAAGCGCTGGCCCGCTAAACCCAATTGGCCGGCGATGTCGAACAAGCCTCGGAAGAGCAGCGCTTCGATCACAACGGCGCCCGCGGCGGCCGCGAGCGCCAGAACCAGGAACACCGAAGCCGAAGCTCCGCTTTCCCATAGCAGCCGGACTAGTTCCCGCCCGGCGCTGAGGGGACGTTCGGCGACCGCCGCGGCGAGTTCCGGTGCTAGAGCTTCGGGGGCGGGCGCGTCACGTTTACTGCGTATCCGCATCAGTACAGCGCCGCGCATGATCACCTGCTCTGAGCCATCCGCGCCGCCGTCATCGGATGGCTGAACGGACCAGTAGCGCAGGGGAATCAGCTCCGGGCTGGCGCATAGCCGCTCGATCAGGTCTTCCGCATCGCGACCGCGCTGGACGGCGCCGGCTTGAACCAGCGACCTCATCAATCGCACCGCTGCATCAAGCGCCGCCAGCCCACGCCAGCTCTCGTCGGACAAGGCTTGGCCGGTCAATCGCTCGGCCCGCGACCTTGCAATGCCGAGATTGCCGAAGCGTTCTACAAGGGCGGCCTGGAAGTTATCTGAGGCCGCGAACTCGCGCCATCCGTCGGCCTCGACAGGCATAGGGTGATGGTAAATTTCAGCGGCAAGCTGTTCGGCGGTCACCCACCTGCGGCCGATCGCCGGATCCATCACCTGAACCATGCGTCCGTGCCGGCGCCAGACAACGACAAAGTGAGTTAGGCCGTTCGGCAGTGTCACTACCGCAATGGCGGGGAGGGCTTTGGCTCCCCGGAGAAGCAGATGATCCGCGGGGATCATGATCTGCTCGGCTTCGAGACCTAGCTGGTTGGCGACCTCTTCCATGGTGTCGATGGAGGTGCCATCGATGCCGGTCTGGCAGGCCTCGCGGAGACGGCCGTAGCTGACGTGAGTGCCGAATCCTTCGAGGAGGCACTTGAGGGAAGCGGGCCCGCAGTCCATGGCGGACGTCTGAACCACTTCCGGAGCGAGAAGTTTTCTCAATGGCCACCCACCAGCCCTGCCGAACGCATAAGCAGAGCCGCTGGCGTAACTTGTTCGACTTCTATCTCCACCGAGCCCGGGAAGCCATCGTGAATCAGGATCGCGTGGTTTACCGGCGACTCAATTGAAAGCTCCACTGCCACTTTGCCGTTCCTAATCTCGCCGGCTACATGCGAGACACGGGCCGGAAGCGCGCCATAGGGCAGGGAAGCTCGGCCGACGGGGTGAAACGTGGCCGGCTGACCGGGGCGAACATCGCCGAGCGCCGTCGGCGAAAACTCTGCAAATATCTGGATGGGGCCAGGGGAAGCAGCGCGGGAACGAGCCGAAAGGGAGGTCTGATAGAGGGGGACGCGGGCTCGCAGGGCCCAAGTGAACCAGGCGATAAGCAGGACTAAGGCGGTCACCAATACGACGGTGGACCTTATTCCATGATCTGCCCGCAGGGACTGATTGGCACGTTGAAAACTGTGGGCCATGAAGAAGGATAGCTAAATGCAAAGTGGCCGTCCACCTGTAAGACGAACAGCCTCGATGACATATCTCAAACAGAGGGACTAAGCAGGACTACGAACCCCAAATCGCTCGACCGGCTTTCACGTTGCTTTTCACTTTCATGCGCTGCCCTCCCGGGTCAAGCGATCCCGCTCCTTGAACGCAACGCTGAGTCCGTCGTATCATTCGCGCAGTGGACAAAGTGGAGAGCTCCGTAGGAGATGAGCCGGAAATTTTGAGTCCTGGAATCGGTGATCGGGCCCGAAGAGCCGCTCTCCTGGTGGGCGGCGTGGTTGCGTTCATCTGCGCGGGACTGCTGCTCTACTCACAAACTATGTCTTTCGTCTGGGACGAAGGATTCCACATTCTTACGGCGCAATTGATTGATCGAGGAGAGACTCCCTACATCGATTTCTGTTTTCCGCAAACTCCGCTCAACGCGTATTGGAATGCCGCCTGGATGGCAATCTTCGGCCCATCGTGGCGTGTCACGCACGTGGTTGCCGCGCTGCTGGTGTCGGGCGCTGTGTTTCTGATTGCCGATTATGTCCTTCGCTTCTTTCCTGTTCCTCGCTGGCGGCCGGCAGCCGCCGTCACCGTGGCCTTCTTTGCCGGTCTGAACACCATTGTTGTCGAGTTCGGCACCATTGCGCAGGCTTACGCGATCGGCCTTTTTTTGACGGTGGCGGCTTTTCGCGTTGCCCTCGCCGCAGTGGCTCGAATTGGCTGGTTGCCGGCGCTGAGCGCAGGCCTGCTGGTGGGAACGGCCGCCGGATGTTCGCTGCTGACTGCCCCTATGGTTCCCGTTTTGCTGTTGTGGATGTTCTTTTGTAACCGGGCGGGGGATCGATGGAAAAAGTTAGCGGCCTCGCTAGCGGGGGCCGCCGCGCCGTTCGCGCCCGTCTTTGCGCTCGCCTGGAAGGCGCCTCGCCAGGTTCTGTTCAACGTGGTGCAATACCAAGCATTGTTCCGGCGCGTGAACTGGACGGGCGCCACTTCGCATGACGTCGACGTGCTGAGCGCCTGGCTGTTGGATGCGCAAAGTTTGCTGCTAGGGCTGTTGGCGATAGCGGGCGTTCTGTTTGTCGCGAAAGGGAGCGATTGGGATCGAGCGCGACGACGCGAGTTTTACCTCTGCGCCTGGCTGGCCGGCGTCACGACCCTGTATATCGCCGTAGCACACCCGACGTTCCAGCGCTACTTCATTTTTGTGATCCCGTTTGCGAGCGTTCTGGCCGTCGCGGGATTGTATTGGGCGGGCTCGCGCTTACACAGCCCAGAGCGTCCGTTGTGGCCGGCGCTGATTGTCAGCGTGCTGTTCGCTTTGTCGCTGGCTAGAGCGCTTTTTGACGATCGCGATTCCACCAAGTGGAAGGACTATGAAGAGATTTCGCAAAAGGTCGACCAGGTCACGCCTGCTCACGGCTCTCTCTACGCAGACGAACTGGTGTATTTCCTGACGCGGCGGCCGCCTCCGTCCGGCATGGAATTTTCCTACGCTCATAAGCTGAATCTGCCTCCGGCGCAAGAGGCGCTTTATCACATCGTCTCTGAATCCGAACTTAATGCGCAGGTGAAAGCGGGAAAGTACGACACGGTTCAAACCTGCAAAGACGACCGCATTGACGAAATGAACCTGGTTAATTTGTATCCCAACAGAGTGGACATAAAGGATTGCAGTATCTTTTGGGGCAAACTCAAGACTGTACCGCCGACGGCGCCGAAGCGGTCGTCTAATAATCCCGCTGCGGCTAAGTAATCCGGGCTGCGGCGCTCAGTGCGTCATGGCGTACACGAGGTAGTTGACGCCGATGCGAACACCTAGAGCGGAATACTTCTCCGGGTATCGCGAGTCGTCCGCCCACTCCCACGAATCGCCAATGTCGGAGTTGAAAGAGATGGCGACCATGACACGGCCTTTGTCGTCGTAAACGCCACGCCAGCGGGCTACATAGCCGTCCAGCTTGTGCCCATTTTCCAGGTGGTCGGCGCCGACGATCTGGTAGCGCTCGTTCAGATCGTACACGGTATGGAAGATGGGATCGGTGTCGGGAATGTCGACGATGGACCGGTCCGGAAAGACCCGCTTCATGCTTTCCTGAAAGACCTGCCATTCCACCGTGCCATGAAAGTCGTCGGCCATGAAGAAGCCGCCGCGCAGCAGATAGCCACGGAGCTTTGCCGCTTCGGCATCCGTGATTCCCCACTCGCCCACCTGTACGGCGTACAGCCAGGGCCAGTTATAAACCTGGTCGCCATCGTCGAGATTAACAATCTGCTCGAACGGGCGCACATGGACGCGTGTCAGGCGCTGAACTGCTTCGGCGAAATGCCGATCAGCGCGAGGAAAATCCTGCGTCCAGAGTGAACTTCCCGCCTGCCAGTCGGGATTGTCGCGGCCGGCATACCCGTTGTTCCAGCCCGGTGGGTACATCAATCGAGCGAACGCCCACTCCGTCCTGTCTTGAGATCCGG
>JAABUQ010012933.1_pt1 | contig 10246 bp, 9 predicted proteins | sample 5560001 | NCBI WGS metagenome assembly JAABUQ01 (sample SAMN10711888, study PRJNA513371) | rock metagenome | isolation source: Antarctica rocks | place: Antarctica: Victoria Land, Finger Mt nord | collected 2015-12-18 | reverse complement strand
GCTACGGGCGCGACGATCGCATCGCGCACCTCCCGGATGATGTCGAGGTACGGTAGCGCGGGCTTGACCATAATGATGTCGGCGCCCTCGTCGACATCCAGCGCTACCTCACGCATCGCTTCCCGGCGATTCCCCGGGTCCATTTGATACGATTTGCGGTCGCCAAACTGCGGCGCGCAGTCTGCCGCCTCCCGAAATGGACCATAGAACGCGGACGCATACTTGGCGGAGTACGCCATAATGCCCACCTGCTCCATGCCGTTGGCGTCGAGTGCCTGCCGAATCGCCTGGACCCGCCCGTCCATCATATCGGAGGGCGCCACCATGTCGGCCCCCGCCCTCGCTTGACTCAGCGCAATCTGGGACAGCACCTCAAGCGTCGCGTCGTTGTCCACTTGACCGTCGCGCACCACACCGCAGTGCCCATGCGTGGTGTACTCGTCCAGACAGGTATCCGTCAGGACCAGCAGGGATGGGGCCGCGTCTTTCAACGTACGCACCGCCTTTTGCACGATGCCGTCGGGGCTGTAGGCTTCCGATCCTTGTTCGTCTTTGCGTTCCGGCAGGCCGAACACCATCACGGCGGGTATACCCAGTGACTCGACCTCACGGGCCAGGGCGGGTAGCAGATCGAGGCCCCAGCGATACTGCCCCGGCATGGAAGCAATCGGCTCTTTGGCGGAACGCTTGGCATGGACGAACAGCGGGAGGACCAGATGCGCAACGGACAGATCGGTTTCGCGGGTTAACCGACGAAGCTGAGGAGTACGGCGCAAACGCCGCAGTCTGGTGGCGGGAAAAGGCATACAACGGTTCCTATTGGTATGGATCGCGGCTCAGCGACCCGGAGTTTTTTCACCCGGTGGGTCATCCTGACGGTCAGCAAGGTGAGCGGGATCAGAGGACGGCACGTCGTAGAGTTCTCTGGCCTGCTCTTCACTCCCTGTTTCCTGTCTCTTGTCCGATATGAGGTCCTCGGCCAGATCACCGAGATCGTCGAGCGGCAGTTCGTCTTTCATCGATCGTCCTTTCCAGCGAGTGTGACACGGGCGGAAGCCCGCCGGTCCGCGGAGCCACACGTTCCGCCAATCGGCCAGCACGCTTCGTCGTCACCTCTTGAGTCTGCGAGCGGAACGGGCATGAAGTCCGTGGCATCTCCGGCCACCAGTTGGTAGTGTACGCCACCGAGAGCGCCGTTCGGACCCGTACCGGCCGCGTCGCCGTGTAGATGTCCATAGACGCAGCACACTATGCCATCTGTTTCCAGCAGAGCGCGGTACGCGCTGGGCTGCTGACCGGCGTAGAAGGGCGGATAGTGCAAGGCCACAATAGTCGGGAGGGCAGGATCTCGCGCGGCCAGTGAGGTTTGAAGGCGCTGCACTTCCCGATTGAGCAGCTTCTCCTCCTGTGGCGTCCACTCCGCACTGCCCGGTACCGGCGACCCTTTCGCGCCGCAGATGTTGTATCCATCCGCCACATACGCATTGTTATGGAGCAGGCACATACCAGGCGGAAGCACCGCGCGCACCTTGTTCGTCGTTTTGCTCGACCACCAGTGGTCGTGATTCCCCCGTACCAGAATCTTGCGGCCGTTCCACCCCGCCAGGCGATGCAGCGTGTCCATCGCGCCCTCGAGATGCAGTGCCCAGTCAATGTCCCCCGCCACGACAACTGTGTCGTTGGAATTCACACGCTGGGCCCAGGCGTGCTCCAATCGGTCCACGTGGTCTGCCCACCGTTCGCCGAACACATCCATCGGCTTCAGTGGCTGTCCCGTGCGGGGATCCCGGCGCGAAGCGTGGATGTCCGCGATTGCCCAGATTGTCACAGATGCGCGCCGCCTCTTCCTCTGACAAATATACAGTGTAATAGTACGAAGTTAGGTGGGGCACGTGCCGCGACGATCACTCCACGACAGGGTAGGTTCGGATTGTGATGGCTCGCCCTGCCGGGGGGAGCGGTGTTCAAGCGGCAGGAGAACGATCGACAAGCTGGGAGCCGTCAGATGAGGCGGGCCGGTATCACTCACACTCTGGCGAAGCTCGCCTTGCCAGCTGGGCTCACACTTAGCACTCTGCTGCTGGTGGGCTGTACCCCTCAGTCGCCTGCGATCCGTGGGCCTATCGCCATTCACACGCCTGCGACGCTCGGCAGCGGGGTCCTGCCCACCGGCTTCGAGGTGGAACCGGCAGATGGCGTCGGCGCCTTGATTCGAGCGGTGGATCGGGCGCAGTCAACCGTGTATCTCGAAGCCTACGTTCTCACCCATCGGCGCATCATCCGCGCTCTGGAGCGAGCCAGCGCCCAGGGGGTGAAGGTCTACGTCGTGCTGGAGCATCAGCCGTTTGGCATGGGGCTGCAACCAGAGACCGCGGCGCGACAGCTCCGCGCTGCCGGCATCCACGTGCGATGGGGACGTCCTGGATTCCGATATACCCATGCAAAGTTCCTTCTCCTGGATGGCCGGCTGGCGATGATTGGGACGGCCAACTTTTCGGCCGCGGCCTTCAGCAGTAACCGAGAATTTCTCATCTTTGAGCGAGATCGGCGTGTGGTCCACGATCTCCAGGCGATTTTTGTGTCCGACTGGGACTCGACTCCCTTGTCGTTGGCGGACGACAACGTGGTCACGGCTCCCGACGACGCCCGAGCACGGCTTTCCACCCTCATCGCCCGTGCACATCGAAGCATCGACATCTATGCGGAGGAGATGGCCGACCCGTTGCTCGAACAGAAGTTGGCTGCTGCCGCCAAACGAGGCGTGCGAGTCCGCATCATTGTTCCCCAGAGCGTGCCGCTGGCCAACCTTTCGTCCCTCCTGCGCTCCAGAGTCGCGGTACGCCTCCTCCAACAGCCCTATGCCCACGCCAAAGTGATCATGGTCGACGGCGTGCGAGCCTTTGTCGGCTCCGAAAACTTCAGCGCCACCTCACTGGACGACGACCGCGAGGTGGGCCTTCTGATCCGTGGCCCAACTCTCTCTCGCATAGCGGCTGTCTTCGCGGCTGACTGGTTTCGGGCGGCTGTGCCCCAGGTCAGCCACGTCGTTCGGTAGGTAGAGCGAATCCAGCGCAGGACGGCTTTGCACGCACTCCTTGCAGCGGTTAGCCAATAGCGATCAAGGGTCGAACCAAAGATCAAACCTTGCCTCTCATCGCTACAGCCGCAATCCCGAACGTTCACCCGACAGCGAATACTCCTGGGCGTCGCAGATGGGTTGGTAGCCGATTGGCTGGTAGATATGGTTGGACGTTGGATTGGTCAGATCGGTGTAGAGCACGCACCAGCGGGTTCCTGAGTTGAGTACGTGCTGGCTAACGGCCGCGACGAGCGCTGCAGCATAACCGCGACGGCGGCACTCGGGCGGAGTGTAGACGAGGGAGATGCGACAGGTATTTGGGGAGCTCGCCCTGGCTGCCGCCATCGAGGCGGGGCCGTTGTGGTCCCACAGAAAGGCGGTGTGGCTGACCAGGTGGCGCTCGAAGACTGCTTTGGCCGTCGGGAGGTCTATGTAATCGCCCAGCTCTGCGTTCATTGCCTCGATCCAAGGCACCACGATCGCGCGGTCGCCTTCACGGATGGGACGCATGATGCCGGAAACGCCGTGGACCGGCTCAACCTCATCGAGCCGGTAAATGCGTTCCAGCCGGCCGGACCTGGCGGCTCTCCCGGTGAGGGACGACCAGGCGGCGGCAAAGGCGTCGACCTCCGGGCGGGGACCCAGCACCTCGTCCAACTCGGGAATGGCCCGGTACGCGTCGGCAGCGAGCGTTCGAGCAGCATCTTCGTCCATGCGGGACAGCAAGAGCTTAAGCGGGGTTCGGAAGGCGACGCCGCGCAGGCCATGGTTATCGTAAACGGTAGCAAGGTACTGACCGCCCAGCCCCTCCCGGATGAAGAGGATGGCGGCCATCAAGCAGTTAGCCGGCTCGTCCTCCAAGAGAAACCGTATCACTTCGCTGGCGAAAGCGTTCGGGTCGTTCCGCCGGCCGACTCGGAGGTGCTCGCTCATGCGACTATCTTAGTCGAGCACTTGACTCATCCACGTTCTTCTCGGCCGTCCACGTCGAGATTCCTGATCGCCTCAACGTCTGCCGGCAATGGTCGGTAGCCCATATCCGTGTTGATACGTAGCATGGGGACATTCTCCACGTCGTTCTCAGTGAAGCGGCGGTTCACATCGTTGCCGCCGGCGGGACCATCGTCCACATCCCTGGGCAAGGAAGCCATCGACCCGAACCGCGGCACTTTATGGAGACGGTTATTGGGCCTCACCCCACTGATCGAGAAGTGGCTGTGCTACAGCTGTTAGGGCAGGGGATGGTCGACCGCCAGGTCGGGCAAGAATTAGGATTCAGCGCATCGGCCATAAAACACCTCATGGAGCTACTGGAACGCCGTGAGTGTCTCAAGACCCGATTCCAACTCGGAGCTTGGGCGTGTAAGCGAGGCTTTGCGTATGCCACTCCAGGTACCGAGTGCGATTGATAGCTGAGGAGACGGGCATATAGTTAGACACGCATTCTCAGGCGCGGTATACTTCAAGGGCTTCGTCCCGGCTTGCTGTGCAAGCCTGCCCACCGTAGGTGGACCGCACTGGTCTTCGCTACGGGATTTTTACTGCAACGAGCGGGGTCATGGCGTGCATTTGTGGACGGCGCCGTGTACTCAACATCAGCACGACACGTTCCGGTTGGCTGACGGCCCGCGTGGGACCGTTCTCCCGATGGGCGATAGAAGGTAGAAGAAGGAGCACGCGTGAGCACACTGGTCGTTGGTTCTGTGGCCCTGGATACGGTCGAAACTCCGTTCGGACGCGCCGATAACGTTCTGGGTGGAACCGCGATGTACTTTTCGCTCGCGGCCAGCCTGTTTACCGATGTGAACCTGGTCGGCGTGGTGGGCGAGGATTTTCCAGCCGAGGCGTTGCAAACCCTCCAGGAACGTCGGATCGATCTGGCGGGACTCCAGCACCGCAGCGGTGAGACCTTCCGCTGGGTGGGGCAGTACGACTTCGACATGAACGTGGCCCACACCCTGGATACGCAGTTGAACGTGTTCGAGACCTTCCATCCCACCATCCCCGATCACTATCGCGACTCGCGCTTCGTGTTCCTGGGTAACATTCACCCGGCCCTGCAGCTCGAGGTACTCGCTCAGGTGACCAAACCCGAGTTCGTGGCCCTGGATACCATGAACTTCTGGATCAGCGGCGCCAAGGACGAGTTGACTCAGGTCGTGCGGCGCGTGGATGCGGTGATCATCAATGAGGGAGAGATCCGCGAGTACACCGGGGAGTACAACGTGCTGGAGGCGGCTCGCCACATTCTGGGGCTCGGTCCCCGCTACGTGGTGCTCAAACGTGGCGAGTACGGCGCCATCCTCTTCGAGGGCGACCGGATCTTCGCGGCGCCCGCCTTCCCCACCTGGGAGGTGCGCGACACCACGGGCGCGGGCGATAGCTTCGCCGGCGGTTTTATGGGATACCTGGACAGCTGTCAGTCGCTGGATCATGCCAGCTTCCGGTCGGCGGTGGTCTATGGCAGTTGCCTGGCGAGCTTTACCGTTGAAGATTTCAGCATTCGCGGTCTGATGAAAGCCTCGCGTCAATCGCTGCGCGACCGATATCTGCATCTGGCCGATATCACCCACATTGAAGCACCCAGCCCTATACAAGAACGTGATCTCGTTTCAGAAGGAGTGTAAGTATGCAAACAGAGGTATCCCGCCAGGGTGACGTAAAGGATCTTGGACTGGCAGACAGAGGCAAAGTGCGCATCGAGTGGGCGGATTCCACCATGCCCGTGTTGCGCATGATCCGCGAGCGCTTCCACGATGAACAGCCCCTGGCCAGCCTGCGCATCGCGGCCTGCCTGCACGTGACCACGGAGACCGCAAACCTGGTCCGCACCCTCCAGGCCGGCGGCGCTGCCGTCAACCTCTGCGCCTCCAATCCCTTGAGCACTCAGGACGACGTGGCCGCGGCGCTCAATGTGCATTACGGCATTCCCACCTATGCCATCAAAGGGGAGGATCGCGATACCTACTACGGTCACATGGATGCGGTGCTCGACTCTCGCCCGCACATGACCATGGACGATGGCAACGACCTGGTGACGCGAATTCATCAAGATCGGCCGGACCTGCTGTCGAATGTTTTCGGAGGGACCGAGGAAACGACCACCGGGGTTATTCGCTTGTATAGCATGCACGCCGATGGCGCGCTATCGTATCCGGTGGTTGCGGTCAACGAGGCCGATACCAAGCACCTGTTCGACAACCGCTACGGTACCGGGCAGAGCACCATCGACGGCCTCCTCCGCGCCACCAATATGCTGCTGGCCGGCAAGCGAGCGGTGGTCGCGGGCTACGGCTGGTGCGGTCGCGGCCTAGCCAGCCGTCTAGCGGGCCTGGGCGCAAACGTGATCGTTACCGAGATCAATCCCACGCGAGCGATCGAGGCGGTGATGGATGGCTATCTGGTGATGCCAATGCACGACGCCGCCAAGGTAGCCGACGTGATCATCACTGTCACTGGGAACGTCGACGTGCTGGATCGCGAGCACTTCCGTCTGATGAAAGACGGCGTGGTGATCGCCAACACCGGGCACTTCAACGATGAAATCAATATCGACGCGCTCTCCGATATCTCCTCTGGTCGTCGCGTGCTCCGCGATTTCGTCGAAGAGTTTTCGGTCGACGAACGTCGTATCAATCTGCTGGCCGAGGGCCGGCTGCTCAACCTGTCGGCGGCGGAGGGACATCCAGCCGCCGTCATGGACATGAGCTTCGCCAATCAGGCGCTCTCCGCCGAGTATCTCAAGAACAACAAGGGTAACCTCGACCCAGGGGTGTACGTCGTCCCGGAGGACATCGACAAGGAGATCGCGCGGCTCAAGCTGGCCTCGATGGGCGTCGAGATCGATAGGCTCACCTCCAAGCAGGAAGAATACCTCAACAGCTGGCAGTCCGGAACGTAAGCATCCGGGCGACCAGCATCGGACCAACATAGTGGATTACAGGAGCTTCCGGCGCTGGCCGGAAGCTCCTGTTTGTTTTGGCGGCGAGCGAAGCCGGCAGGGTCCGTGAGGCGCCGTGGCTTAGAATCGACCGGTGGGCCTTCCCACACATCTCACAGAAACGAGACGGTTGATGGCGAGCGGTACCGGCGAGACCAGTCCAATCAAATTCGGAACCGATGGCTGGCGCGGCGCCATCGCCGAAACCTACACCTTTGCCAATGTCCGGGTGGTGGCCCAGGCTACCGCGAATTATCTGAAGGGGCGCGGTCAGGATAAGGACGGCCTGGTGGTCGGCTACGATATGCGCTTTGCCTCGGAATTCTTTGCTGCCGCGGTAGCCGAGGTACTGGCGGCCAACGGCATCCATGTCTATCTCTCCTCGCATGCCGCGTCCACCCCGGGGGTGGCCTACTCGATCCTGACGCACCATGCCGCCGGCGCCGGCATGATTACCGCCAGCCACAACCCCTGGACCGACAACGGATTCAAGTACAAGCCGGAGTACGCCGGCTCTGCCGATCCGGCGACCATCACGGCCCTGGAACAGCAAGTGGCGGCGGTGCAGGCGGGACAGGCCGTGCAGCGGACCGACCTGGCGGGGGCCGTGGCCGCCGGGACGGTGGAGTATTTCGAGGTCGCTCCCACTTACCTGAGCCGGCTGGCGCAACTGGTTGAGATCGAGCGGCTCAAGAGCTCGAACCTCAAGGTGGTGTTCGACCCCATGTATGGAGCAGCCATGGGGTACTTCCCGCAGCTACTGGCAGGCGGAACGATTCAGTTCTCAGAGATCAATAACGTGCGGAATCCCTACTTCGGCGGCGTCAACCCGGAGCCGATCGCGGTTAATCTGGCCAAACTGATGGCCGCGGTTCCCACCGGCCAGGCGCAGGCGGGAGTCGCAGTCGACGGCGACGCGGACCGCGTGGGGTTGGTCGACGAACAGGGCAATTTCATCGACCAGCTCAAGGTATATGGCCTCCTCATCATGTATCTGCTGGAGAAAAGAGGCTGGCGTGGCGCGATTGTCAAATCCGTCAGTACCACCTCCATGGCCGACCGGCTCGGCAAGAAGTTCGGCGTGGAGGTGATCGAGACACCGGTGGGATTCAAGTACATCGGCCCCCAAATGCGCGAGCACGACGCCATGATCGGCGGGGAGGAGAGCGGAGGATACGCTTTCCGCGGCCACATCCCGGAACGCGACGGTTGTCTGGCCGGGCTGCTCCTGCTGGAAATGCTCCTGGCGTATGACATGCCGATGTCCAAGATTGTCGAGCATCTCCAGGAAATGGCCGGCCCGTCGTACTACGATCGCAACGACGTTCGATTCCCTGAAGAGCGTCGAGCAGAGGTGATAGCCCGCTTTCAGGGTGAACATCCGGCGGAGATTGCCGGCGAACGGGTCGACCATGTCGAAACGCTCGACGGCTTCAAGTATTTTCTGGCGGATGGCAGCTGGCTGTTGGTACGCGCCTCGGGCACCGAACCGTTGATTCGCCTGTACACCGAAGCGACCAGTCCGGAGATGGCGCAGCGCATCCTGCAGGCAGGGCGGACCATGGCCGGGATCGACTGACCGCGAGCTATGCGTCCGGCTCTCTTCCGCGCGGCCGAAAATAGAGCCGTATCGGCGTGCCGGCAAAACCAAATCGGTCACGTATCCGGTTCTCCAGGAAGCGACGGAATCCGAAGTGGACCAGCTCGGGGTCATTGACCTTGACCACGAAGGTAGGTGGGTCGATGCCCACCTGGGTCACATAAAAGACTTTGAGCAGCTTCCCCCGTGAGGAGGGGGCCTGATGCTCGGCGAGGGCGCGACGCACGGCAGCGTTGAGCACTCCGGTGGAGACGCGCCGGCGTCGCTCCTCCCGAATCTCCAGCGCCAGCGTCAGCACGTTTTCAATCCGCTGGCCGGTCTTGGCCGAGATAAACACAATCGGCACGTATGGCATGAACTTGAATGCCTCACGAGTCTGGCGTTCGTAGTGTGCCATGGTGTGGCTCTCTTTGGGCACCAGGTCCCACTTGTTGACCGCGACCACCAGCCCCTTGTGATGTTCCTGCACGAACCCAGCGACATGGGCGTCCTGGGCGGCGAACGGTTCGGTGGCGTCGATCAGGAGGACCGCGACATCGGCGCGATCGATCGCCCGCAGGGCGCGCAGCACACTGTAGCGCTCGATGCCCTGGCCGATCTTGCCACGTCGGCGTATACCGGCAGTGTCCACCAGGACCAGCGGCCGTCCCTCGAACTCCACCAGGGTGTCCACCGCATCTCGTGTGGTCCCAGGCTGGCTGGACACCACGGCCCTTTTCTTTCCCACCAGAGCGTTAACCAGGGAGGACTTTCCGACATTCGGCCGGCCGACGATCGCGACGCGCGAGGTCTCTTCGTCTCCCTCCTCCACCGTGTCCCTGGACAGATGGTGGACGATTGCGTCGAGTAACTCACCGGTATTGAGCCCGCGCGCGGCCGAGAACGGCAGTGGCTCTCCCAAACCGAGTGAGTGAAACTCCATGGCCTGCATTTCCTGGCCGACGTTGTCCGCCTTGTTCACGGCCAGCACCACGGGTTTGCGCGAGCGCCGCAGGAGGTTGGCAATATCCTGGTCGACCGGTGTCAAACCTGCTCGGGCATCCACCATGAAGACGATCTCATCCGCCTCGTCCATGGCCAGCCGCGCTTGCTCGAAGACACTGTCCTCCATCTCGTCTCCACCTCCCGGAACCATCCCGCCGGTGTCCACCACCGCCGCGGCAATGCCGCGCCACTCGAACTCGCCGTAGAGGCGGTCGCGGGTGGTGCCCGGCAGATCTTCCACGATGGCGATGCGCGCCCCCACCAGCCGATTGAATAGCGTCGACTTACCAACGTTCGGTCGCCCGACGAGGGCGACAAGCGGCCTGGCCACTGTTTCCACATCTCCCTGAGGTAAACGCCAGACCGGGATGCCGGGCGCGAGCACTGCTAGCGGAGCAGACACCTACAAATAATGCGGCACGAATCACCGCGGCGACGAAAGAGGATCAGTCAACCGTTGCGCTACTGCCTGCAAAGCGGCGGTCAGCACGTCGTCCTGGCTCATTCGGTCCGTCTTTATGACTATAGCATCGTCTGCTTGACGTAACGGTGAGACCGCCCGCCCGGCATCGGTCGCGTCCCTGGCCCGAATCCGAGCCAGCTCGTCCGCTACGCCCCCATCGCTCAATCCCTCACGCACACG
>JAABUQ010012932.1_pt1 | contig 10246 bp, 12 predicted proteins | sample 5560001 | NCBI WGS metagenome assembly JAABUQ01 (sample SAMN10711888, study PRJNA513371) | rock metagenome | isolation source: Antarctica rocks | place: Antarctica: Victoria Land, Finger Mt nord | collected 2015-12-18 | reverse complement strand
TCTGCTTGTTCGTGCCGAACCTGTCCGCCACTTCCTGCAAAGACAGCCCGGACAGCCGAAGGTCCACAATCTCCCGCACGCCCTCTTCCAGATGCAGCGCCGAAAGGATTCGGTCGATCTCGCGGGCGGTCATGTCCGAAGCGGCGGCGCGAGACAGGTGGGACGCCGGGGCCAGGCGGTTGAAGTTGGCATCGGACGGATTGGCGGACTGAACAAACGGAATACCCCGACTTCCAAAGGTTCCGAATTCTTCATTCGCAGCCCGGTACGCATCGCGGGCTTCCCGCCGGTCTAGGTTTCGGGACGACAGCGCCGGATAAGCGTCTGCGGGGTCGTAGGAGGGCAGGAGGGCATCTGCGTCCCGGTCGGTGACGGCGCGGCCCCCTGCGGGCTTCTGGGCGGCGCGGCGGGCGCGGTCGGCGCGGGCATTGGCAACGGTGCGAACGGTCTTTGTTTGGGTTGTTTGCGTGGACATTTCAAGCGGCTCCTATTGGGATAGGCAGCCGCCCGTATGTTGCGCTGGGGACAGCACTCGCGAGGGTTGGTCTGCGGAATATGCAGTTGATGCGCCAAACGGCGCGAGGTTTATTGCGCGGCAATTCCGTTCGGTCGAGGGCGAGCTAAGGAGACTTTCACTCCAAAGCGCATCACTCTCCGGCAGGCCACCGCCGCGCAAAGAAAAAAATTGCAAGGCAAACTCACGAGGAGCTATCTGCCGTGAATCGAAAGGGTGTACGACACTCGCTTCTTTTCGTGAAAGCACAGGTCCATCTTGCCGAAGCCTGCCACTTCGAGAAACCGGCAGCCGTAGATAAGCTGGGCCTCGGCGTCCGTCAGGTTCGCCGGGATCAGGTCGCTCCTGAAGCCGTGCCGGGCCATCGCGGGAACGAGGTCTTGGCGCGTGAGCTTGTGCAGGTTCAGATGCACTTGCAGGAGAGCCTGGACCTCCCCCGGCGTCATCTCGTCCACTTTTGTAATCGCGGTTTGGCTTAGCATAGTAGTTCACTTTACCACAGCTTGACCCCGCTTCTTCTTCTATTCCACTTGCCGGAAAAAGAGGATCAAAAAAAATCAGCGCCGCCGGGTTCGAGTTTGAGACAAGGGCAGATCCATCTTAACGCAGTAGTCATGTACCGTGGATTTTGGAATGCCGGAGGCCAAAGACAGCGTTTTGAGCATCGGGTATTCGCCGCCGCAGTACGCCACAAGGTAGCTGTGCCAAGCCGACACGCAGCGAGCCTTGTTGACGTAGCGCGGCGGCGGGCGCAGGGGCTTTTGCGGTTCGTATTCTTGCTGCGTAGGCATACCCTCATTCTACCACCCCGCGTGTAGTTTTGGCAGAGTGCTGCTCGGCAGAAGGTGCGAAATCAAGATTGCTCTGGGGCAACGCTTGGGAGTGTCCGCCCAATAGCCTCTGCGAGTTTTGGCGGTACAGCATTCCCGATCACCTTACTCGCCAGCGTTCGTCCTGCCGGCAGGACGAACGTGTCCTCAAAACTTTGGAACCGCGCCAACGCACGGGGCGTCATGGCAACAATTCGGCCTGCGTCAAGCCAGGCACGGCTCGTCCCCTTCGCGGCGTTCGTCTGCGTGTGCGCCGGCTCTTGACTGTGCCGCACAGTCAAGAGCCGGTCCTTGCCTGCGTTCTGACTGTCTACCAGAAACGCCCGCCACTGCTGAGAATTGCTGGCATTGACGCACCTTCTCGGTGCGTCAATGCCAGAGACGGCCAGACCCGGTCCGGCTTGCTCATCTGAGGTGTTCGCCCCGCCGATCAGAAACGCGCAATGCACACGGCCCCCGCCGCTTGTTTTGAGCGTGAAAGAAGGCTCCGCCGACGTGCCGCACGTCGGCGGCCTGTCTCCTGCCGCATCGCCTTCAATTAATATCGCGGTCGGCGTCGTGCAAATGCGGCGCATGGCGTCTGCCTTAATCGTGAAGCTCGGGTCAAGCGACGTGCGGCACGTCGCTTCCCGGCCTTCAATCGTGTTCACGCAGGAGTCGGTCAGCACCGAGCCGAGGAGTTCCGCAGACAAACGCTTTAATTGCCACTCGGCGAACTGGCTTTCCGGCAGCGTGTCTAGAATATCCTCAATCGCCCCATACCAGCCGTTCCAGGGCAGCAGGGCAGGCCCAAACAGAGCCGCCGGGGCCGGGTTCTTGGCATGGGTCGGCACGAGCGGAAAAAGTGTCTCGCCCTCCCGCACGGCCCTGAGTATCAGCCGCTTGCGGGTCTGCGGAACACCGAAGTCAGCAGCATTGACGATGCTCCACTCACTGCGGTATCCGGCAGCATGAAGCCCCTGCACGATGGCGGCAAAAACAGGCGAATTTGCGTAAGGCGGCACGTTCTCTATGCACACGGCGCGGGGCCGAAGCACCCGGACGTAGTCCAGAATGTGAATGCCGACGCCCTCATCGCCTCGCGCCGCCAGCTTCTTTGAACGGGCGACGCTGTGGCTCTGACAGGGCGGGGAGGCCCACAAATAATCCGTTTGCGCGAGACGGGATAGGTCAACGCTTTCCACCGGAGCACAGATGACCCCAGAGCCGAAGTTTGCTTCATTGACAGCGCAGATGTCCGCGTTGAACTCCACGCGCTGCGGGCAGTCAATCCCAGCAGATATCAACCCTGCCTCGACTCCGCCGCCACCCGCAAATAACACTGTCGCTGTTGGATTCATACTGCTACCCCTTCATTCCACCAGGCCACCACCGCGTCCAGATGCGCCGTCAGTTTCACCATGTCCCACATCAGCCGCTCCAATCGTCGCTGAACCTCCCCTCCCTCCCGCCGCGCCCTGCCGCCGGTCATGCCAGCGAGGACGCGCTTCTCGGCCCATAAGTTCTGCCGGGCATGGAACAGTCCGTCCATCCGCTCCCACGCCGTCCGAACCATTCCCGCCGGGTCGTCCGTGGAATATCCCTGCGAGAGCGGCAGACCCCCGTCCGGCAAGGGCGGCAGCTTCCCGGCTTTCGCGGCGGCGACAAGCCCCGAAAATCGCCTGAGAGACGCCCCGGAGAGGCTGGAGGCGTCCAGCACTGGCTCCGAGGGGCTGGAAGCCGTTTCTGGGGGCATTTGGGCGGCCCTGAGACGGTTCCAGTCATGTTCGTGGGTTAAGGTTTCTGGTTCGACAAAGGCGTCCTCGGTCACGATGCGGATGCCGTTCTTGTCGCGGTGCTCTAGGCGTTCTGATGCAGTCGTTTTCGGCAGAACGGCGGGCCTTGCTTGGGAGAGCGCTGGTGTCATGGTGAGGTTCTTCTTTCTATCGGTGCAAATTCTGATCTAAAACTGACTTTCTGCTGAAAAACCTGTCAAAAACAGAGAAACAGTCCTGACTGTCCTAAACCGTCTTGGCAATTTTCTTCTGATTTTTGGCTTATATACTCTTATTATTTCTTTTACTAGGACAGTAGGATAGATAAGACAGTATATACATATATTTCACGTGCGCGCACACGCGCAAGAAATACCGTTTTCATCTCCTGACTGTCCTACCGTCCTAGTAAAAGAAATAATAAGAGTATATAAGCCAAAAATCCTGCTGTGAAAGCCCTGTTACGGCGGAACATACCCTTGTGCCAGCAGCCCGATCCCGATTCGGTAGCCAATGCCGCCCAGCTTCTCAGGAAGGATGTCGCGCTTCGAGAGTTTGAGGCCAAAAGCTGTCTGGGTGTCAACGTGCTTCTCCCCGTTGTCTAGGCACCACACTTTATAGGCATTGTAAATCACGGACGCCGGAGATTTAAGCTCTTTGCTGATAACGCAGCGGTCTTCCAGGAACTGCCCCACGGTGTCCATCTCTCGCCGGTAATCCGCGATTGCGTCGGCAACTGCGCCAGGCATCCCAAGCCCGCTCTCCTGCCATGCAAGGCATCCGCGCATGGCCCAGGCGAGGATGCCGGGAAGTTCCAGCAGCAGCTTCTTTTCCAGTTCGCCGTCAATCTCCTCGTCCGGGATGCGCTCATCGAACGGAACCATGCGGAGCCTATCCCATATCCCTTCGTCCGTGCCGCGAATGATCGGCCTATGCTGTGTTCCGAAGAACAGTTTGAATTCCGGCTTGAAATCAAAAAACTCTTGATGCAGAAACCGGGCCGTCATCATGTCGTTTCCCGTCATTTTTTTGACAAGCCCTTCGGAAAGCCGGTTTCCTTCGTCCGACTCGCTGGCAGCCACGAACCGGGCCGAGCGCAGGCGGGCAATGTCGTTCGTCGGCACATTCTCCCCGCGCTTCACCATCAGCGTATCGCTCGGCGTCGTCATGCCGTAATCCCCCATCATCTTCGTAATCGTTCCGAGAAAGGTTGATTTTCCGTTCCGCCCTTTGTTGCCATAAAGAATCACGAGAACGCGGCGGCGGCTGTCTCCCGTGAGCGCGTAGCCGACAGCTCGCTGCATAAAGTCAACCCGTTCTTTGTCGCCTGCTAGAACGCGGCGCAGAAACTTGTCCCAGACCGGCGCGGCGGCGTTCTGGTCATAGCGCACCGAGCAAAGCTTGGTCGAGAAGTCTTCCCTAGAATGCGTCAGGAGTGCCCCCGTCCGAAGATCAACCGTGCCGTTCTGCACCGTCAGTTTCATGGCCTCCTGGTCAAGTTGCGGCACATCTATCGGCAACCCTGGCAGCGATTGGGCCGTTTTTACCATCGCCTCCATGCGGGATAAGCTCTCGCACTTGACCGCCCACTGCCTCAGCATGACCCGCCGCTCCTCTAATGGCTCCCGGTCAGCATCTTCGCGGATAGAGGCGATGACGCGGTGAACAAGCCGGTAAATGCCGCCGCTTGCGTCCGGGTGCCAGTAGCGCCCGTTCCACAGAAGCCACTGCTGCCACGCATGGCAGTAGCGAATGTCCGTGTTGAACAAATGGGCCAGCCGCTTTGCATTGCCGAGATCGGTAAAGTTGAACGCCTCGCCGCTTGGCATAGTCGTTCCCGGCACAGTCGTTCCCGGCAGAAAGTCGCCTGCACCTTCTTCCTCCTTATCTTCGCCCGCTGGTCCATCTTCGTCCATTGGAGAAGGCTCCTCGGATGGCTTAGGCTCTCGTTTGCGCGAAACTCTTGCGCCCGCATTCGGCGTACTGGGCGTTCCGTAGCCGTCTGCCGCCAGCGCCTTTGTCGCCGCCCGGAAGTCGCCGCCGTGCTGGATGAAAGCATATGCGCCGAACAGGGTGTATGACTCCCCTGGTTCTAATGGCGAAGCATTCGTGCTGTGGACGTAGAGGTGATTCGTGCCGCCAACATTGACGGAGACGGCGGTTGATCTCGGCTTGTCCGCCCACCCGTAGAAAGAGGCGTTTCCCCTCCCGTACCGCCTCTCTAGTCCAAAACCGCGCAGGAGCGGCTCCCACTCGCCGCGAGCATTGAAGTCGTCGCCAGGACGCAGTTCACCTAAAGCCGGGGCGACGCTTGGGCGCGGCGCGGGACCAGGCGCGGGCGGCGGTGTCCACAGGTTGAACGTGCGGGCCAGAGACAAGATCGCATCTCGGTCCTCCGCCGTGATCGTCGGAACGTCCGCGAGGTGTCCTTGCAGGTAAACATAGGGAACGCCAGCAGGATGACACGCAGCAGGGGATGGGGCGACGAGAGACGACTTCCCCTCCCCCTGCGTTTCAATGCGTATCGTTTTCTTCTTAGGGTCATCTTTCCCGGGAAGCCATGCGAGGTACACCGTGCGCGGGGCAGCAACAGAGGAGCGCCAGAAAACCTTGACGCCGCCCGACGGCGTTTGTACCACCGGAAGACGGCCAGCAAGCAAGATGCCGCCGTACCCTTCGGCTTCCATCAATCTGCCCCACTGCTCGTATAACCCCGGCTCATCAAAGTCCAGCGTTTCCAGGTTGCCGCTGACGCCGCCATTGACGACAGCGATCCCTCGTAAAGTCTTGTCGAACCAAAGGCGCAGCTCGCCGTCATGCGGCAGCCGTTCTTGGAACTGTCGCCACGGCCCATTCGTGTCTACCATTTTCGTGCCGTCGGTTTTCACGGGAACTACGCTGATTCCCGCCGCTACCAATCGCCGCGCTTCCGCCAGTAATTCTAAAGTAATGAGAGAAGAATTCAAAGTCACTTTCCTTGTTCCGCCAAAATCCGCAGTGCGTCCTTGATGTCAAGCCCGTCCATCTCGTTTCCAATGCGAGTCCAGTTCTCTCTTGGCGGAAAGAGTAGTCCGTCAGGCCGTGCGAACATCTCCAAATATGGAGGCGGATAGAGTTCCGCCCGTTCGTACTGCTCATCGGGCTTTGCGCTGTGCGGCCCGGTGGGGTGGAACATCACGTCCAAAAACTGTTTACCAGGAGCGGGACACGCACCCTTGCCGCGCTTTGCGATGATGTACGGCTCCGAACAGGACCGCTGATGATAACCCGTTCCAAGTCTCGGCGCGGCGGCGCGGTACATCTTAATCCACGAACCGCCCGTCACCGGCACGAAATCCCACGCCCGGATGACCTCTTGCGCCGTGCCATCAGCAAGGTGCGGCCAAGTTGTCCACATGATGAGTATGGCGTCTTTCATGGCGACACCGGCGACCGGCAACGCGCAGATGTCGGCTTTTGTCATCACCGGATAATGCTGGTCAGGCGACTTTCCGCGCCCTTTCATCGTGCGCGTCTGAAACGTCCACGGCGGGTCAGAAATTATAGTCTTAAAGCGCAACATCTTCTCCTAAACAAGCCTCAAAGCGCAACTTCCCTTGCAGCGGTGACTTGTCTACTCGCGGGCGAGATACGCATGACCACGATCTGCCGCGCACTTCCCCCCCACACTTCCAGCCTGCCGCCGCAAGGCTTGTCCCCGGCTCTATGTCCAAAATGTAGGTGATAAGGCGGCGGTAGCCGAGAGCGCAACGGGCCTGCCAACCATGACCACGCCGCGCACTTGCCCCTCATCCGCCACCGCGAGGCTGAACTTGTGGCCGAAAGGCGGCAAGTGATGACGGTGATGCTGCTTCACAAATGCCTGCGCTTCATCTAAAGTGCAGGGAACGATGACCAGTTTGACTTGACCAGGATGTTTCACTTCCGCCGCCTTTCAATCACCCACAGATGCACTCCATTGACCCGCCCAACGAATTTGTAACGCGGTCCAAGAAGCACTTTGGCGGCTTCGGGCCGCAGGTCAAGGTCAGAGTGTGCGCCAATCCTATCGGTGATCGTGACGAGAACGCGCCGCCCGCCCCGGCTTGCCAGCACTTTGTCTCCGAGCCGACCTTGATTACAAGCCGCGCACAGGCCGTACCGCGCCCGGTTTTCGGCAGGCGTTTGCCCGTTGGCACATTTGCTCCCACCTGCGTACCACGTCGCAGAGGCAAGAACAAGCATTGGCGCTAGCATAAGCCGCAGTCCTCCCAAAGTTCGGAAACCAGCCGCTCCCCGCCAAGCCATGCCCCAAGCACCGCTCCGAAACAGGCCAAGACCATCTCGGTCCAAGTCAGCATTTCGTTTTCTGTCAGCATTTCGTTTTCTGTCAGCATTTCTCGCTCCTTAGCTTTTCCGCAAGCTGTGCCCGGTACACCGCTAGGGGCGTTTCGCACGGTACGTCCGTTTCCCCGTCGCCCCATGAAAGCCAAGCAATCTGCGCCAGCCAGTAGGCGTCCGCTTGATGCTCATCTAAGGCAGCTTCTCCGCCGAGCGCTTCCGTCGCCGTGTCAATCATGCGCTGCTTGTCCGCGTTGCCGAGGCCCGTCGCAAACTTCTTGATCTGTTGAATGCCGACAAGCGCCAGTTCCGCGCCTGCGCCGTCCCAGCAGGCAAGTTTCAGAACGCCTTGCATCTCGCCGATGTCGCTAGTCGCCCCCGTGCCGCGCAAGGCCGGAGCCTCAGCGCAAATGAGGATCGGGTCAAAGTTGTCACCAATTTGAGCGCGGAGCCATCCTCGCCACCAGGCCAGTCGCGCTGCCCCGATGCGCGGCGCGTTTCTCTCCGTTCCCGCTCTCGCTCCGGGAACCCGCAGAGGCGGCACAGTGATTGTTTCCACGTCCCACACGGGCTTTCCGGCGACTACGCCCGCAAGTCGGCACACGCCGCAGGTGTTGAGGCTCATGTCAAGCGCAAGAATTCGCATCAGTTGCTCTCCTCGGCAATCCGCCAGTCATGCCCTGCTCCCATATCATTCAGGCAGTCCATGCACAGGGACACGCCGCAGCCGCAACCTTCGTGGGCGCCGGGAGGGACTTCCCGCTCCCGAACGCACTGCGGGCAGAAGGCAAGCCTGCGGGTCATGGTTCCTTCCGCGCCGCATTCGCCGCAACGCAGGTAGATGGTTTCAGGCATTGCCTTCCTCCCATTCCCACAGGCTTAGGCTTCCTTTGGCGGGGATCGGAACAGCCAGCGGCTTGATGTTTCCCAAGACCCACGCATAGCGTCCCGGCGAGTAGTCTCCGAACGAAAGTTCCGGCTCGGCGGGCGGAAGACGAAAGAGTTCATGTGCGCCGACAGAAATCCCCGTTTCGCTGCTGATGAAAATGTCGCTTGATGCAAACGAGAAAATGCGTGAGTTGGTTGAGTAAACCCCGGTCAGTTCGCACGTCGCCACAATGCAGCCAAGTGGCAGGATTTTGTTCATTATCATGGGCCGGTTGTCCGGCACGTCATAACCTGCGTCCCGCAAAGCAGACCGAAACGGCTCCGTCAGGCAGAGTTCCCGGCACTCTCGCGGAAAGCCTTTGGCGGCATGAATGGCGAGCGGGCCACGGTAAGAACTTTGCCAACTACGGGTTTCAATCCGCTTCGCGCCTATCGCAACGAGAGTGGCCCAGGGCTGAGTCAGCGTGATTGCTTTCATCAAATGCCTCCCAGCACGGCAAGAATGTAGCCGATGCCCAGCCATGTCGTTACTGCCGCTACTAATATCCACAGCCCGAACTCCCGCACGTCCCGGATGCATCCGCCAAAAAACGACGGCGCTGCCGGAGATTGCCGCCTCCCTGCCAAAAGCGCCGCGCACTCCAGCGAAGCCCAGCTTTGCGCCAGGACGCGGCGGCAGCGCTCGTCGCGCAAATCTGCCGACCAGATCAGCCGGTCCAAATCCTCCTGCTGACACTCCTGCGCCTGCCGAAGCACCGCACCCGCGTCCAGTGCCATGCTGACGGTAACAAATCCGCTTGCCTGCATAAATCCGCTTGCCTCCATCACGGACAGCCGCAACCCGGCGCTGGTGGGAAGCCACACGGACAGGGCGAACAGAAGGTCGTCGTCATTAAAACGCAAAACAGCGCAAGAGTGAAGCGGCAAAGGGGCCGGGGAAGCAAAAATGAACGGAGCGGGAAGCGGCGGCGCGGCAGGAAGAAAGCCAGGAAAACGCTGACTGTCGCAGTCGTTTTCGTCAGAAGGATTGGGCGAATTGACTTTCGGATTTTTGCTGGGTATCATGGCAGGGTGATTGTCCTTGTGGCGAGGGCAGAATAAGGGCGGCTTTTCGGAGCCGCCCTTTTTGCTGTCTGGATGATTAGGCTAGTTCTGTCCGGCGATCTTCTCGTCGCCGCCAATGAAGGCATCGTCAAAAGGGTCTTCCTCCGGCGCGACTTCGGCGACGGCAGAGACTTCACTTGCCGCGACTTCCTCCTCAACCACGACGACTACTTCGGCGGTTGCTTCTTTCTGCGCTTTGACCATTTCGTCAAGCAATGCTTCTAGGTCGCAGAACGGTAATCCTGTAAGGGGGAGTTTTCCGAAAGAGCGTGAGTAGGTCTTTTTGTAGCAGATCAGCAGGGGAGCGTCCTCGCGCTTCGCATAGTCCATCATGGCGATAATCGCGGCCCGGACGTTTTGAGATTTTTCTTCGTCCGAGGCAGCCGCTTCCCCCGTTTCCACGTCCACGACGCCGGTTTTCGCGTTTGCAATCGTTTCCACTTCCGTCTCATCCAGCCAGCCCAGCCCGCAGATCGAGAGCGTGACCCGCCGCTTGGCTTTGGTCAGCGCCTTCATGGTCGCGTTCGCCAGATTATCCCCTTGCAGACCCTTGATGCTGATGACACCGACATCGGAATCCTCGCGTCCGTCCGGCAGAACCGCAGTCACAAAAACTTCGTACATCCCGCTTTCTTTGTTGTAGGACGTGCGGATTTTGTCGGCAGGGATGGAGACTTTGTTGATTTTGCGAAGCTGATCCGTGCAGCATTTCGTTGCGTAAAACTTAAGTCCCCCTGGAAGCTGGATGTACTCAAACGGCTTCGTCAGAGGGTTCAGTCCGAGGCTCTCGCAGGTGCGGCGGTAGTAGTTCACCCGGTCACTGGGCGTCATTCGGG
>JAABUQ010012931.1_pt1 | contig 10246 bp, 15 predicted proteins | sample 5560001 | NCBI WGS metagenome assembly JAABUQ01 (sample SAMN10711888, study PRJNA513371) | rock metagenome | isolation source: Antarctica rocks | place: Antarctica: Victoria Land, Finger Mt nord | collected 2015-12-18 | reverse complement strand
GGAGCGATCCATTGTGCTTTGTTACGTTCCAGTTCACTGTCCTGGCAGAGATAAAGGGTAGTTTCGGAGCTATGCTGCTAGTGAGCGGCTGAACGGAATGACGAGCAAATTCGAGACGTTGCAGGCCCCCGCAACCACTTAGCGGAACGCCAACCCCAGATAACCCCATGTAAGAGAAGTCAGCATTTCTCCGTGGGGTTCTCTGGCGCGGTTGCAAGGTCCTTCCCTTCATCGTTATGACTCCTCAAAATCTTGTTAACAACGGCGGTGTTCGCCTCGCGCTTGGACTCCATCAGTGCGTTTCCGTACACGTTCATGGTGGTTGAGACCTGGGCGTGCCGCATTAGCTTCTGCTGGACGCCAATGGGTGCTCCCGTGTCGTCCAGCCACGAGCGGTACGTGTGCCGAAAGGTGTGCCAGCCGATGTGCCCGAGCTTTCCGCCTCCCAACGTTCCTTATGAAGCGGCAAACGACCGCCGTTCGGTGTCGGACGGTCAGTCAGACACCAGACGCCAGCCGCAGCCCCGCACTGTGGGCACACCACGAGACAGCACCCGGCAGGACGGATGTAGTCCTGCTGGATCAGTTCTGACCAATGCTCAGGTCGCTTCGTTTATCTTCGGCACATCGGAACCTCATGGTTCAGATAGTGGCCCTGCCTTGCTGCGCATCCATGCAATTCTTGGCTTGGCATTTGTGGAACGTAAGATTCAGATGTACCCGATCTTCTGACAGGTGCATGAGTTTCATCCTTTTGGGCTCACTCGTGTATCAAATAGAAGCAATGGCTAAAGCTACTGACAATCCGAGGATGGGCCGTCCGCGAGGGTTCGATACGGATGCTGCGCTCGATGCGGCGATGCGCGTCTTCTGGCAAAAGGGATACGAAGGCGCGACGCTCAAAAATCTTACAGACGCGATGCGGATCAACCGGTCCAGTATGTGGGCCGCTTTCGGTAACAAGGAAGAGCTTTTCAAGAAGGCGTTCGAGCGCTACGTCAATACGTATCAGGGCTTCATCCGCGAGGCCTTCGAAAAGCCTACGGTCCGCGAAGTCATCGAAAGCTCGTTGCGAACTACCGTGGATTTCTTGTCAACGCCCGGGAACCCCAAGGGCTGCCTATCGCTTAACGCCGCGCTTGCGGTCGGCGACGAGGCGGAGTCGGTTAAGCAGTGGCTCCTTCAGGGCAAAAAGCATAGGGAATTAATCGCGAGAAAGCGTTTTGAACAAGGCAAGAAGTCTGGCGAGCTCTCGCCGGAAACGGACTCTGTGGCTCTTGCGCGTTACGTTGGGACGCTTCTTCAAGGGCTTTGTATACAAGGAGCTGGGGGAGCGACCAAAGCAGAACTGACGAAAGTCGTCGACATCGCTCTTGGGTATATGGGGTATTAGATATGCATCCGATAGGAAAACTAAAGGCCGACCCTCACAAAACACTTGCGAGGGTGGGCCTTTGGACTTAGTCGCAGCTTAGAAAGTGAAGCCGCCGTCAACGTGGAAGTTCTGCCCAGTGATCCAGATGGCGCGCGGAGAGAGCAAGAACACCGAAGCCTCCACGAGGTCTGAGGGTAAACCAAGCCGACCAAGCGGAACCTGTGATGCCGCAGCGTCAGCAGGTAAGCCCATTGCAGCCATGATCTCGTTCCGCGATGATGTCCCCGCCAGGCGTCTCGACGCCACCGCGTGTGACGATGTTCACACGAATCTTGTGAGCAGCGCCGAGCTCCTTCGCGAGTGCCTTCGTGTAGCAATTCATCTAAGCTTTGCTCGCACTGTAGGGAACCAATGGGCCACTGCCTGGCAGATCACTACCGGAAGCATTGAATCCTTTGCTTTCCCATTACATCTGAATCGATAGGTTCATATTACGCGCCTCGCTGCTGCGTATCGATCACAAAGGAGAAAAGGAAACATGCCGAAATCCGTTCTTGACCTATCTAAGGAGTTCGCGGGTCGCCGCGCGCTCGTCACAGGGGGTTCCCGGGGCATCGGTGCCGCCATTGCACAACGTCTTCTTGATCGAGGCGCTACGGTCATCGTGGTAGCGCGTATAGCGAACGCTGCCGAACCTCAAGGGGAGGCATTATGAGGATCGGCTTTATCGGCGCGGGCGTCGTTGCTCAGACTATTTCCAAACATGCACTTGCCGTGGGTCATCGGGTATTGCTGAGCAACACTCGAGGTCCAGACTCACTGGCCCCACTTGTGAAGGACCTGGGATCTGGCGCAGAAGCGGGAACCCCGCAGCAGGCTACAGAGCAGGACATCGTCGTCCTGGCCGCACACTGGCCGGATGTGCAAAAGGCGTTATTCTCTATTCCCGACTGGAAAGGGCGCGTTCTTGTTGACACAACCAATCGGCTCGCTGGCTTAACGCCGCTAACTTTAGGCGACATCTCGGGACGCACTTCCAGCGAAATCGTTGCGGACCTAGCGCCGGGCGCGAGGGTCGTGAAGGCGTTCAATTCTGTTCCGATGGCTTGGATTTCCGACTTTTCCTCTTCCAAGCCACGCACCGTTCTCTTTATCTCAGGCGATGACGATGACGCCAAGAAGCCGGTTCACAACCTCATTGAGGAAATCGGTTTTGAGTCCGTCGATCTTGGTTCTTTGGCAGTTGGAGGACGGCTTCAGCAACTCGGAGGGCCGCTCGCGGGAATCCGGCTCACATTCGTCGAAAGGTTTTCCCTATGAAGGCTCTCGTCTACGACAAAGCGCACAGCCTCGAAGACTTCGCTATCAAATTGGCAGAAATCCCGGAACCCACCCTTCGTGAGTTCGATGTGCTTGCTGACGTTCATGCAGTCGGGATCAACCCAGGCGAAACTTTCATCCGCCGGACACGCAGCGCAGAACCGGGCGGTCGTGTCCTGCTTGGTTGGGAATTCGCCGGTGTGGTTGTCGAGACCGGCTCCGGTGTTCGCGGGTTCAAGACTGGCGATAGAGTTTTCGGCACTGGAGATATGACGCGAGATGGTGCCTGGGCTGAACGTGTGGTGGTGGATCATCGAATTCTAGCCAAGATTCCCGAAAGCCTCACGTTCGTTGACGCAGCCTCCCTTCCGATAGGCGCGCTCACCTCTTGGGAGGCGATGTTCCGCGAGCGAAGCGATCTGCCAGTCGGGGTCGAACGGGTGCTCATCGTCGGCGGCGCGGGCGCAGTAGGATCCATCGCAACACAACTCCTGAAAGCGGAGACAAGCGCTCTGGTCATTAGCACCGCGTCGCGTCCCGAATCCCGCGAGTGGTGCCATGAGATGGGCGCTGATCTTGTGATTGACCACAGCAAGGACTTCCAAGAGCAGCTGGCAGCAGAACACATTGAGCAGGTTGACATGGTTTTTTCGACCGCAAAGACTGCTGAAAACCTCCCGTGGATAGCGGAGTTGCTTCGCCCCTTCGGACATCTCTCAGTCATTGATATGTCCCCTTCACTCAACGCTAACGGCCTTATGCTGAAGTCCGCATCGCTGCATATGGAGATGGTCTTCAGCAAGATTCTCCACGGGTATGACGTCGAGAGCCAAGGACGCACTCTCGAAGCTATTGCTGCTCTCGTCGCTGAAGGACGAATCCGGCCGATTGTAACGACCCGACTCACAGGGCTTACTCCCGAAACGATGAGAGCCGCCCACGATCTCCTTGAATCGGGACGCACCATTGGCAAGGTTGTTATCGCAACGGATTGAACTGAACCAGTTCACAACGGCGTTGCCATTCATTCGATAAGCTAATCCGCTCGCCATTTCAGGAGCGGTTTCAGGGGAGGAGCTATGAACCAGCACGATCTGATGATAGGGGCCTCGCTAACTGCCTACTTTGGAGCGAATTTGCTTGTGGCTCTACGAATGCGGGCATTCTCGACTGGACGATCTCCGCAACGCCGTGTCATTGACAGCGTGGCGTTTCCATTGTGGGGATTGCCTATTGTCCTGGGGCTTGGGCTAATGGCGCTGATGCAGAAGTTCGATGAATGGGTTGAGTAAATCATCGTTCGTAAGTCAGCATCCGAAACCTGATAAATCGAAAACACCCGCAGCCGGCGAGCGAGGGCCGGTAGCGGGATGTGGGTGCAGGGAGAAACCAAAGCGGGTTCTCCCTGCCGAAATTTTACACATATAAGCGTTGGGGACTGACGAAAATGCCTGCACATCGGGCTTTTCTTATGCGCGACGGCTAGCCGCGAAGCGCTCGGCGATCTCCGCTACACGCGCACCATAGTAGCGAGCGGTCTCAAGATCACCTTCTGACATTTCGCTCGGCGCTGCATCTGCGTCCGATTGAGCCATCGGCGCGATATATGAACCCATCCTGTTCGGATCGTCACGCTTCGACGCTTTGACGTTCGCTGGCTTAATGCCAAGGCTGACCCAAAGACCGCCGTGCTGCCCGGCAAGAAGAACGAAATATTCAAGAGTGTTGAGCTTATCGCCGTTCATGCTTGCGCTGTTGGTGAAGCCGCCGAATACCTTGTCTCGCCATCTGTTCTCAAACCACGGCTTCGAGGACGCGTCGGCAAACCGTTTGAATTGCCAGCTCGGACCTCCCATGTAGGTTGGTGAGCCGAAGATGATTGCGTCTGCTGCGTCAAGGGCTGCCCATCCGTCCTGCGAGAGGTTCCCCTCTGCGTCGAGCGCAAATAGAGTTGCTGCTGCACCTTCAGCAACGGCCTCTGCCATCCGCTGGGTGTGGCCGTAGCCAGAGTGGTAGATCACTACGGAACTGGGGGACGAATTCGATGTGGTTATGTCGATCTCCTTGCACTATGGCGAGCGAAGCCCACCTGGTGGTCTTTCCGCCTGCGATCTAGTCTTGCGTTATGCATCGTTGGTGTGAGCCGCGGGACGAGCACACCGGTATTGAAACTCAGGGCACCCTACGCGGGCGGCCAACGTCCAATACGCTGAAACATCCCGAACCAGTCTTCGACATGCCAGGTATGTGTTAAGCGGCCATCTCGAAAGTGATGGAACTCGTGGAAGGTGACGCGCACCTGCTGCTTTGAAGCAGGTACACCGAAAAATTCCCCAAGATGAGTGCCTACCATGCTGGCGCGCACACCGGCTCGCCCCTGAGAGCCGATGACCTCGTGAATTTCCATCTTCAGATCAGGAAAAGCCGCGAAGAAGAGCGGCATCATTTTCTTCAAGCCGGTGGTTCCGGCTTCCTGCCCTGGAGCGAGAGGGATGTCTTGCCAATCAGGCCAACAGGCTTGATCCAGCAGATCGGGGTTTCGGTCGTTGAAAGCCCGATAAAGTGTGTCGATCGCCCCGAGTTCTTCCTGGGTCAGACCGGATGACTGAGCTTCTTCCGCTATTGACATATATTCTCCTCTTTCGACTGCTCATGGCCTGCAGATGGACCTACCAAGGGTCACGTCCATCCTTCGAAACCGCGATGCCTGTTGGGCCGTCATCCTCTAGTAAAGCGAGGCGTGTCGCTGCAATTGCCCCTACTTCAACCGGCTGCGTGCCCCGATTTCCATTCAGATCTGTCTTGGTGAAGCCTGGATTAGCACAGTTGACTTTTACGTTCGTGCCGCGAAGCTCCCATGCGAGTTGCACGGTCAGCATGTTTATCGCCGCTTTCGAAGCGTTGTATCCGATCAGCTTGACATCGTAGTGAAGCCACTCGGGATCGCTGTTCATGGACAAAGAGCCGAGTTCACTGGACACGTTCACAATGCGGCCGGACGGGGACCGTTTGAGGAGCGGGAGCATTGCCTGGGTGACCCGTAACGTGCCGACGAAGTTGGTATCCAACAACATCCGCACCACCTCGAGATTTGCAACACTCGGCGGTCCATCACCTTCTACATTGATTCCCGCGTTATTCATGAGAATGTCCAGCCGCCCGTAAGTGTCCGCGATCTCCTGTGCTGCGGCCGTCACTGTTTGCTGCTTGGTGGTATCGATTTCCAAAACTGCAACCTCTCCCACACCCTCTTGCTTTAGGCGTTCCACAGCCTTCTCGCCGAGTGCCCGGTCGCGAGCTCCGAGGAGTACACGGCACCCTGCTTGCGCGAGATTACGGCAGAGCTCAAATCCAATACCTTTGTTGCCTCCAGTCACGAGAGCGATCTTCATCCTTCATCTCCAAAACGTCGGCGTTAAAGTTGCTGGCGTCATCTCGCCGATACGATGCTTCCGAACCGGAAGTCCATCGGCACTATCAATACCAAAGCTATAGCCGTCAGCCCAATGGCGGTAGAGGGGTGACTTCGTTTTCCCTAATGCATAAAATTCATGAATCATGCGGAACGAACTGAGCGAGCTAGCGATTTTTGCCGTCGTTGCAGAAGAGAAAAGTTTCACTCGTGCCGGGGCACGCCTGGGACTCTCGCAATCGGCTGTGAGCCACATGATGCGCACCCTGGAAGCGAAACTTGGCCTCCAGTTGTTGGCCCGCACGACACGTAGCGTCTCCCCGACCGCCGCAGGTACTGCCCTCCTTCACGACCTCAATCCGGCTTTGGAACGAATAGAGCAATCGTTAGCAGCGGCGCGCACTCTCAGGGATCGGCCTACAGGTAAAGTTCGGCTAGTCCTTTCACAAGCAGCTGCGCGTCTAGTCCTTTTTTCGAAGCTGGAGACGTTCGCTACGGCCTATCCCGAGATCGAACTCGATGTCACTTCTTCGACAGAAATGGTCGATCTTGTAGCTGGGGGATATGACGCTGGCATACACATCGGAGAGTTTATCGAACGCGACATGATCGCTGTCCGCGTCGGCCGGGATATGCAGTTGGCGGTTGTGGGTTCTCCTGAATACTTCAAATCCAATAAAGAGCCGCGATCACCACACGATCTGAAAAACCATGCATGCATCGCTCTTCGCCTCAGGAAAGGTGCTGTGTACCGGTGGGAGTTCCAGAAAGGGAGGCGTTCACTGAATGTAAACCCTCAAGGTCGGCTGACCTTTTCCGATCCAGATCTAGCGATAAAAGCAGCTCTCGCAGGTTTGGGCCTCGTCATGACCATGGAGCCCCTAGTTGCAGCAATGATCGCCGAAGATCAACTTGTGCGGGTGCTCAGCGATTGGTGTCCCAGCTTCCCCGGTTATTTTCTCTATTATCCCAGTCGTCGGAATCAACCCTCCGCTCTGAAGGCTCTGATAGAAACGCTCCGTATCTGATACTGGGCCGGTACTTCCGACAATGCGGCTTGTGAGGACTGATTATGATGCGGCCGAGAATAGAGGAGGAAGGTCTAAGAATCACGAAGCTTATGCTATCGAGGAACACTTCCTTACTGCGGACATCCGGGCTGCCCGGACACACAATGGGAGCAGCTCGACTGGCTCCGGTGTGAACTCACTCATTCCAAGGTCGAGGGTTGACTGTGAAACGAGTGACGCACATCCGAACAAGCCTGCCTTGGATCGCCAAGCGATACTGGCCCAGCTGGAAGGGAGAAGGTGGTGCTTCGCTGCGCTTGCCGGGCACAGCCCCCAACTGTCGCGTTCGGTGGCCGTCTGGTTTGTTGATCCACCAAAACTCCCCTCCGACGCATGTCAAGGTAAAGGCGGATGCCAATCCGTTCGATCCTGGCTGGTGCGGCTACTTCGAGTCTCGAAAGAAACTCAAGAAGGCCCGCGCACATCGCTGAACCTTGTGCGTTGTCACACCGGCTTCGTTCACCTGAGGCTTATCTACGGCTTGAGCCGGATGGCGGAAACGATCACGTCCGGTTCTTAGGGAAGTGAAAGTCTCCTGTCGGACGGGGAGCGCCCGAGGCATTGCCGCGCACGGCTTACGGCTCCGGCGAAGCGAGAGGAGCCGTAAGCCGTCAAAGCCAGGATGGAATCGGGTATCGGTGATTGAAAGGTGGAGGGGAGTTGGGCGGCTCCCCTCCTGTTTGTCTACGCTGCGATACGCTTTTTTGAAGCGTGTTTCGTTGTGGGCTTCTTCTCCTCAGCAGTTTTCTCCGCCTTCTTCGGCGATGCCGGCTTCTTCGGCTTGGGTGAAGCAAATGCGTTCTCTGCTTCGGTGAGGAAGTCATGATCGCCTTCGCGTGGGATGTACACGTGACCGGCCAAGGCTAGCCGAAGGGCAAAGCCGGTCAGTTTGTCATCGGTGAGGCTGTCGAGCGTGGAAAGCAGAATCTCCTCTGGCGTGCGTTGGTCGTTCTCGTCTCCACTGGCATAATGCTCGGCTACGTCTTCGGCGAAGTCATAGGGGTCGAGGTTGACAAGGGCACGGAGGAACACCCTCAGTTGGGCTGCGGTGAACATCGCCGGTGCGTTGTCAATGATGCGATTGAACGTAGCTTCGCGGTTCTTCTGCAACTCGGCTCTGCGGTTCTGTTCGGCTTCATAGTCCTCCTGCTGACGCTGGAACTCCTGCTTGCGCGTTTTCTCCCTCTGTTCTTGCTCTCGTTGGAACTGCTGGCGTTGTTCCTCCGCTTCTTCCGGGCTTAGCCTCTCTTCGCTCTCCGGCTGCGAAGTGACGGGCGCTGTCGCAGGGGCCTCTGCCCGCTGCGGCTGTAACCGGTTAGTGTGGACGGGGCAGTCCGGGTCCGTGCAAACGGGGACGGTCGTGCCGACACCCTTCCCGAAGACCACAATCGCTGACCGCTCGGCATCACACGACCGCACAGGTTCTGCGTCCACGTTCTCCGGTGCGGCGGATTTCGACAATTCCCGGTAATTGCCGCGCGTGAGCGCACCGGGTCTCTGCTCCTTTGGGTTCCTCCATGTCGTCTCGATCTGAATGAAGTTGGGGTGTGCGGCAATCTCGCGTTCGACGTGTGCCGCAATCTTGCTTTGATAGCAGGGCGCGTCAAGGCACTGGTCGCCATGCACGTCCGCAAACAGGCTGGTGTTGTATCCGCTGCGGCGGGGGCAAGTGACGCAAGCTCCGGCAACGGGATTGAGGGTGCGGTCCTCGCGGTCGAACGGCGCATCCGCAAGGGCGAGGTAGAGGTTGGCCTGTATCCACGCGGAAAGGTGCTCGGCCGGGAGCAAGTGCGCTTCCTTGTCCTGCCAATCCTTCCGCCAGCACTGCTCGTAAGCTGCGGCCTGGCTCTCCTTGGGCAGACGGGCAATCAGGTTCGCGTGACTGGCCGTGATGCGCTCGTGAGTGAACGCTTCGGCCACCTCGGGGATAAGTTGCAGGAGTGACAGGCGGGCATAGATATGGCTTGCACTCTTGCCGGATTTCTCGGCGAGTGCGGCCACGTCATAGCCGGGGATGTCGAGCAAGCGTTGAAAGCCTTGCGCCTCTTCGTAGGGGTGAACATCTACTCGTTGGCTGTTCTCTACCAACTGCCATTCGAGCGCCTGCGCGTCGTTGATGTCGACAATGCGAGCGGGCAGCGAAAAGAGTTCCGCAAGCTGGGCAGCACGGAAGCGCCTTGCTCCCGCGACGATCTCGAAACCTTCCGAGTTGGGGCGCACGGTGATGGGCTGAATGAGGCCATTGCTGCGGATGCTTTCGGCAAGTTCACATAACTTGGTCTCATCGAAGGTGCGACGGGGATTGGTGGCGGATTCGTGGATGGTGTCGATGGCGATGTACTGGAATTCGCTGCTGTTCTGCATGACTGCTCTCCTTGAGCGGTTTGCACTGCGGTTGAGGGTGTGGAGCGAACGCGTTTACCTTGTCCGCTCCGCTGGCGGGGAAAGGTTTAGGCGAGTGAAGACTGCTGCCGCTCGAAGGCTTCGGCGAAGCCCTGCAAGCGCAGGTTCTTGTCCCACAACTCGGCGAATCGCTGATGTTGCTTGTGCAACTCGAACAAATGCACATAGTGGTCGCGGACGATGGTGCGGCTCCACTGCTCGGTGCCGGTGTAGTCGTTCCGCCAGTAGAAGGGGTTCAGGTGCGCTCCCCCTGTCAGTCCAAGTTCGAAACACATCTCCGGGTCACGCATCAGGTCGCCGTTCTGCTCGCCATAGTGCGCGACAGAGAGGGCGGGAAGTCCCATCGGGCCTGACTCGTCCAGAGCCTCGATGACAAGCGCCATGTACGGCAGGTTTTCGATTTTGAGAGAGAGGCCGGGATACCAGCCTCCCGCTCTCTTGAGAATTTGGAGGATGGTTTGCATTACGCCACCTCCGCGAGTGCTGCGTCGGTGGCTCCCTCGGGTTCGGCTGTAACCTGCTCCGTCTCGATGGCGGACAGAATCAGGGCTGAAGTCTTCTGAATGACTTCCAAGCTCTCAGCCAGAAGTGCGGCGTTGCCGTGGTACAGGTGGATGTAATCGGCTTTATGTTGAGCTCAACATAATGCCGATTATGTGGTGTTCG
>JAABUQ010012929.1_pt1 | contig 10246 bp, 12 predicted proteins | sample 5560001 | NCBI WGS metagenome assembly JAABUQ01 (sample SAMN10711888, study PRJNA513371) | rock metagenome | isolation source: Antarctica rocks | place: Antarctica: Victoria Land, Finger Mt nord | collected 2015-12-18 | reverse complement strand
AGGCGCGCGTCGCCGTGCGGTCCAGCGCGTCGGCCTGACCCGTCCCGGTGGACCCGGCGGCCTCACCAGCGACGGCTGGCGTACCCAGGACGCGCGCGTGGCGCCGGCCGGCGACGAACCGAGTCGCACGATAGGCTAGGCGGCGCGGGGTGGTTAGGAGGGTGCGCCACAGGTAGCCGGCGATCTGGCGCGCGTAGGGCTCGACCGTGCCGCTGCCGGCGAAGGTGGCGACGAGCAGGCCGAGTCCGGTCGGGACGCTGACGATGAGCAGGAGATGGAGTTGGCCGAGCCCCGACTGGCCGTAGGGGAGCCTGCTCGTGGCGTTGATGAGGGCGTAGGTGAGGCCGACGATCCCGGCGACGTAGACCGCCTGGCGCACGGTGAGAACGCCCGCGACGATCTTCACCGGGTCGTTGATGTAGAGCGCCGTTTGAGAGTTACGCGCCATCGGCCCCCCTTGCCCCCGCTTGCCCTTGGAGGGCCTTGGAGAGGGCCGCGCCGTAGAGGACGAGGAGCGCGCCGGCGAACAGCAGGCCGAGGTCATGGCTGACGACGGTGAGCAGCAGATAGCCGAGGCCGCCGCCGAGCAGGTAGGGGTACGTCACGCGGGACACCAGGCCGACGAGGGCGCGGGCGCGCGGAGGTGACGGGGGTGACGGGGCGACGACGGAGGGCGTGGGACGGGCGGCGTGGGCCATGGTGATGCTCCGGACGCTACACGTGAGGCGGGCGAGGGGAGGGTGAGGGGAGGGCGAGGCCCCCGCGTGCGGGCGCGCGCTCCCCCCTCCCGTGCGATCGACAGCCGCCTAATGGATGTTGGCCTGCAAATACGAGGCGGCGCCGGTCGCGCCGAACATGAACACGCTGGCCAGGGTGGCGGTGACCCAGGCGCCGCTCGCCCGAGGGTTATGGAACGCTTGCATCGCGCCGGCGATGATGAAGGCGATGGCGGCGAAGGGGATCTTGACGGTGTTAGCCACGTCGAGGAGGGCCTGGGCGAGCCCGGCGAAGGGGTCGGTGCCGGCGGCGATGACGGCCAGCGCCGCGGGGTGCGTCAGGGCAAAGTGGGCGGACGTGACGATGGCGACGGTCTCATGAAGCATGATGATCTGTCCTCTGGTACAGAGCTTGCCCCGGTCGAGGACCGGGTCTGACGTTTGTCGCGTGGGCCTGGGCGCGCGGCTAGCTGTGATGGGCGGCCGCGCGCTTGACTAGTGGGCTACCTGGGCTGCGATCGGTTGGGCTGCTGTGGACCTGTCCGCCGTGAGGCGGCTGTCAAACCGGTCGAACTGGCTTTCATCGAGGAGCAGCAGGCGCTCGCCCGTGCGGCGATCCTTGACCTCGACCTGCCACGCGACGGCGGCGGACCAGGCCCGACGGACCTCCAGGACGTGGTAGCCTGGCGTGCTTGCTATGCGCAACGCTAAGGCATTCGCCCGCTCCTCGGTCAAGCAATCATGCGTTGACTTTCCCCCTTTTCACTACGGCTGTTGCCATTGCTGGGGTCCGCGTGCTAGTGTGAGCTAAGGCGCTCAGACTTAAGCGACGGATGCGGACCCCAGCAATGGCGTACAAGAATGTACACGTACATTCTTGTACGCCATTGAGTGCATCATATCAGTAGATTGGAGAGATCGCAAGGTATGCCATGAGTGATCGACCGATGAGCAACCATGACGATGAGGATAGGCGCTTTGTTGACCGCCTACGCGCTCTTGTGGAAACTATGCCCGGCCCCCACGGGAAGCCCTACACTCCCAAAGAAATCGCCGAAGGGACAGGGCTAACACAGCACTACGTGCGGACCCTTCTACGCGGCGGTGTTGGTATGCCTTCAGGCGAGAGGGTGCAACGGCTCGCGGCTTTTTTTGGAGTGGATGCCAGTTACTTCACTCATGTGGAGCCAGCGGAGAGGCGCAGCGAGCCAGACATTGATGTGGCACTCGAACGCGCCCTCTCCGATCCCTGGGTACTCCAGGTTGCGAAGCGTTCGGTGGGGATGGGTTGGGCGCAGAAAGAATTCCTTCTGGACCTGATCGACGCTGCGTCCCACCATTTGACCAAAAGCGACAAACCGGCCCCACAAGATGAAGGAAACCCCGACGAATTGGAGATCCGTGAACACGAGAGGCGGCGCGGCGAAGAAAGGCGTCTTGGTCCTACGCAAGACGCCTTTCCTAAAGGGGAGGGGAACAAGGAAGACCGATGAGAAAACGACAGAGGAGTGAGCACGACGAAGAAGCTCGGGGGGACGCTGAAAAATACGGTCTCGGCACCGGCTCTCAACCCATCGACCTCCTGATGATCTTGGCTAGGCCCAGGGGCCTCAAGGCCCGGTTGCGAGCGAAAGGGATGGCGGGCGAGGGTGACTACGGGGTGTGTCGAATGAGCCTGGAGAAGGGCGAGCTTCTGCTTGACTATCGCCCCGATGTGACGCTTATCGGGGAACTGAGGTCCCAATGGCACGAGGTCCGCGAAGCCATGATTCTGTTGAGGAACCAGGATGCGGGAATACCATACGACGGGAAACCGCGCCATCGAGGAGGGATGTTCGACACCCCGCACGAAATCGCGGTGGAAGGATGGGCCACTGCCATGACTCATTTGTGCTTGTTCGGCGACGAGGAGCCCGACGCCGAGGACGCGGGTTTGGGCGACGAGCCCTCGTATGACTCGATGCTTGAGGAGCTTGATGGATGATTGGACGCCTTGCACTACCGATGATCGGTCTGCTCCTCTTGCCGCCGGCGCTCTACCTGTTGCGCCGTTTGCCGGTGCGCGCCTCGCTCCTGGCTCTGGCGGCGGGACTCTGGATAGACGTGTCCTTCGCGCTCATGGTCAACACCGACCTTTTTGACGAAGCGACGCAAACGGTTGGGCTCGCGCGCATTCTGATTGACGTGACAGCGAGCGCCGGCTTTCTAACTGAATGGGCCTTTATCCGCGTTGCCACTCGACTATGGACGCGGCGCTCGTGGCTCGGTGTTGCCGCATATGGAGTGGTGCTCGCGGTGGATCTCATCGGGTGGGCGACGCTCCATGGCAGTGCGGCGGGGCGGGTGGCGTCCGCGTACTATCATGGCTACGACGCTCATCCTCTCTCTAAGTTGGTGATGAACGTGGCAGAGGGCGCGCTGATCGTGTTCACGGGCACCCTTGTTGCGGCCGGCTACGTCGCCGCGGCGCAACGCGCGAAGCGGCGCTTCGTTCGCTGGTCCTCCGTCGCTTGTGTCGTGTCCTTTACCTTCGTGATCGGGTACGGAATCATGGTGGCCCTGCAAACCGGTGCCAGCCTGGCGGGGGCTAAGCCAACAAGCATCCTGTGGCTACGCGAACCACTAGGCATCGCGGGGATGCTGGTGGGGATAGGGGCGATCTGGTCCAACACACATGGGCGCAGGATCATGCGAGCCGTCAAGTGGGCGCTTGCGTGCTATCTCGAAGCTGATCTATGGGTCCTGTGGAGCGACCTTATGAGCGCCAACTGCTTGGTGTCAGACCGCTTGGTCCACCTCGCCGGCGCGGCACATGTCGCCTTCGTGCGTGGTGTCGAGCACGCATGTCGCCGAGCGTCCATGTCGGAGTACCGGCGCATGGTGACGGTTGAGGCGGCGCGCTGGATCGTTGCCACGCGGTTTTACCAGGCGGGCGTCAAATTAGAGAGCAAGTCGGGGTGGCGACCTGTGCAGATGCTTGACCTCTCGCGGCTAGCCCTTCAGTCTTCCGCTTTCGAGGGAGACATCTACTGTATCGCTTGGCTGGCGCTTAAACCCGATGAGCGCCCCATCGCGCAGCCACAGGGTATCGCCCCATGGCATCATCGGGCGGCCGCGCTCATCGCGCAGGCTCAACCCCTAGCAGAGGGACAGTCAATGGCCCGCCTCGGAAGAAGTGGCTTGCGCATCAGCCTGTCGCTCAGGATGGTTGGTGGGGCAATGTGGTTTCACAAACACCTCGCTCCTCTCAACAGATGGCTGGACGGTGTGCTAGGGCAGCATCTGAACACGGAGCGCGCCACGTTGAGGAGAGACATTGCCCTCGCCAACAGTCTGATCTCCGATCGCATGGTTCATCTCACTGGGGCAACAGATGAGGCATTCGTCCGTCGTGTCGAGAACGTCTGCTTCCGCGCGAAGCAAGTGGAGGTCGATCATGAGGTGACGGTTGAGGCGGCGCGCTGGATCAGCTCGACCCGAGCTGTGCGTGCGAAAGAGCCGTGGGCTAGTGCGCCGCGCCGTGTTGGCGCGGCCCTGTCCGGACTCACGCCATTGGCCATCGATGAATGCAGGACGCTCGCCGACACGTACCGCATCGGCTACCTCGGGCTGGGACCGGAGGCGAGCTTAATCCGCGCGCCTCGACTGGTGACGCGACGACACCGCCAAGCGGCCGCGCACATCGCTCAGGCGCGGTTGGAGGTTTAGGGGTAAAACGGGTAGTGAGGTACGCTGGGGTTATGAGACGATTTACCATCTTGCCACTCGCCGCATTCGCGGCCGTGTCTATGTCCGCTATCCTACTTGTCGGCACCGCTCATTCCGCGCCGACGAGCGTCGCCCAGGTCTACAGTGTTGCCACCGTCTACCGTGGCCTGACGCACAACTTCGCTCAATGGCAGGGCCGTGTGGTCCTTGTTCGCGGGAACCTGCAAATCGCCGGTGGAAGTGGCTTTATGCCTGAGATCGCCGTGCTCACCGATCCGACCGAGCACTTGCTGATCGGCAAGGTTGACCTCTTGCGCCTAGCCGTGGTGCGCCGGATATTAGAGCGAGATGACGAGGGCGGCACGCCTGGCTTGTTCTTCCACCAAGCCCTCACCTCGCGGCAGCATCTAGACCTACAGCACACGACGACGTATCGGGTGCGCCTAACCCGTGCGCCCTTCAGTGGCCAGCTCTACGCCGTCGCGACAGCCGTATAGGTGAGAACGATGCAACATAGGTGTCTCCTCATCGCTGTGACGCTAAGCCTAACCCTGACCGCAGCGGCGCCGGCTTTAGGGGCAAGTCCCATGCACGCCATCCATCTGCCGGCTGATGAGGCGATGCACCCGAACGCCACGACCGAGTGGTGGTACGTCGTCGGGCACCTCGCCGATGACAGCGGCCACACATACGGGTTCGAGACGAGCGCCATCAAGGCGAGCGGGCTACAGCAATACATCCCGGCAAGTCCGATTGACACGGCCTATCGCTCCGACGTGGCGATAACCGACGAGACGGCGGGACGCTTCTACGGTGGGATGCGCTATACGGCCCCACTCCTGGGAGCCGGGGCATCCACGACTCACCTTAACGTCAATGTCGGAGGTATCTCGCTGCATACGGCGGGGCCAAACAGGTATGCACTCATGGGCCTCTCGACTGACGGCCAAGAAATTGCGCTCACTCTCGCGCCGGATCGCCCGGTGTTGATGGTGGGCGGCGGTTATATCGCGTGGGGCAATAGTGGTTCGTATTACTACAGCTTCACGCATATGCGTGCCACCGGGACAATCACGCTGCACGGGCGGCGCATCGCCGTCCATGGGATCGCCTGGCACGATCATCAGTGGGGGACATGGGACCCGCGGACGGTTGGCGCCTGGACCTGGATGGGGGTGCAGCTCAACGATGGGACTGATGTTGCCCTGACGGTGCGTCAACTCGGGCAGCACCTCGACCGCGGCGCGTCGGCGCTGTTGCCCGACAATACGACAGCCAACGTCGAGGGCACCACGATCACGCCCCTGGGGACATGGTACAGCGCCGCCTCGGCTCTCACCTATACCTCGGGGTGGCATGTGCGCATTGCACGGTTGGGCCTCGATCTCACTGTGCGCCCGACGGTACGCGACCAGGAGCTTGTTGATCGCTTGAAGATTTTCGGCTACTCGCAAAGCTATTGGGAAGGGAGCTGCACCGTGACCGGCACGCATAACGGCAAGCCCGTCACTGGACAGAGCTACACCGAGCTGGTAGGGACGAAATCCGGGAGCAAGGCGAGCACATAAAGTTACAGCGCCTACTCGCCGTCTTCCACGTCCCGTCCGGCACATCCCATTGCGGCGCGCACATAGATTTGCCTGAGCCTGCGTGAGGGTACCGGCGTGTCAGCCTGAATCACGAGGCCGGGTCCACCGTTCGCTTTCAGGTCAGGGTGCGTGCAGCGCACCCCGACACGGAGGCGGCAGGACACGCACAGCCCCATCGTGCCAGCGAACGGCTCATTGAACGGCAAGACATAGTAGAGCCGGGGATGCGGCTTGATGATGCGAGTGCTGCACGACGGGCACAGCAAGACCGCGATGGGCTCGGGTTGGTCCGCGTCGTCGCACTCCTGCCAGACATGCACGCCTCGCACCTCGGCATCGAGCACGCGCCTGAACCGATCGTGCAGCGCGCTCGAATCGTCCGCGGCAATGGGGCTCATCTCGCCACCTGGATCGGCGGAGGGAACAAGCTGGACGTTCGTGGCCCCGCACGACTGGCAGACACCCGGCTCCTTCGGGCCGGTCAAGCTCTGCGATAACCGAGGCCAGGGGTGGAGGACGGTGCTTACTGCTGTTGGCGGTGTCGCGTGTGACTGGCCTAGAGGCTGGACGGCTAAAGGGACATCGTCCCCTGTCGACACCTGCAGCTCACGCTTACGCCGCAAGCGTGAGAGGAAATGACCGGCCATTGCACCTCCCGACCGCGCACGGAGCGCCGTCGTCCCGCGCCCACTACTATCAGCTACGGGCCGTGCAGAGCGCACACCCCCTTCCCCCATAGCATACGATGCTTATGGTTGGCCGTGTGGTTTCGACTGCACGGCAGCGTGTTAGGGGGTGTAGAGATATGGCCGTCCCTGCTCCGCCCTCCTGCTCATCGGGGTCGTGGCGCTGCTCGCCTCGCACTGGGACGCGCTCGTGGTGACGGGCCTGGGCGAGGGCCTGCCGCTGCTGACGCTGCAACCGGCCGGCCGACCCGGGGAGACGTGGGTTGTCCTGCCCCTCGCCTGGGCGCTCACGCTGTGAACAGCGCGGCGACCAAGCGCCGAGCGAGGGCTGGCCGGTGCCGCTGCTGCCCGTGGGATCGTCGCCGTCAGGCGGTAGGGCCAGGGGGGCGCTCGTGCAGTGCGGCTTCGACAACAACGCCGGCGGCGCCACGTTCTGGTAGCAGGTGACGGAGGCGTACCCGCGCGTCGAGGCGATCGTGCGCGAGCGGCCCCCGGCCAGGGCGAAAGACTGGAACGACGCCTTACGCGCCATGCCCGAGCGGGCGGAGGGGCCAGGCCAGGGGCAGGAGGACGACCGGGCGCCGAGCAGAGGCCGCGGACGTGCGCAGCAGCACGACGAGCCTAGCCGCAGCTAGAGATCGGGTAGCGAGATAGACTGGGACTGAGCTAATCGGACCGGGAGGGTGACTCATGGAGGTGCGCTACGCGGAGGCAAGCGACATCGGCGCCATCGTGGACGTGGTTCGGCGAGCGCAAGGCGCGTTGACGGCGACGGGCAGCCAACAGTGCCTTACCCTCCCCTCACCCGGCGCGGTCGCCGCTTACATCGCGGCCCGCACGGCGCATGTGCTCATCGAAGGGCACACGGTCCTGGGCAGCGTTTTCGTGGAAGAGGTCACGGCGCGGCGGATGCCGGTGCTCGCGCGGTGGGGGCGCGACGGCTCCACCTATCCCCTGTGGTCCCTGCACACGCTCGTCGTCGAGCCAACCATGCAGGGGCGCGGCCTGGGCCATGTGCTGCTCGGCGGGGTCAAGGCGGCCGTAGCCGCGCATGGCCTCGCCGCGATCGTCCTGGACTGCTGGGCCGGGAATGACACATTGCGCGCTTTCTACGCGCACGACGGCTTCCAGTTGCACGGCATCTTCCCCGAAGCCGACTACGAGATCGCCGTCTTCGTCTGGCGCTCGCCGTCGTCACTGCCTTGTGCCGAGTCTATATTGCTGGTGCAAGGCTGAGGCGGTGTGTTCTCTCCGGCAGGTGGCAGGTCGGTGGTACTGTTGACGCCGCCCGTTGCCGCCCGCTACCATGACACTAAAATCATGTGGAGGAGATTAATCCTATGCCGTCGTTCGTCCGCTAACACGCTGACGGCGCGTCATCGCCGACATGGGCTAGCGCGATGCGCTCAGGGCTTCACGACGAATGATGAGGCCTGGGGACACTCGTGCGCGATGACGCCGGCCTGATGGGCGGGCGAGCGGTGTGGGGATGTGCCCTACCGCACCTTCTTCGCGTAGCACCTCCCGTGCCGGGGGGCAATTGTTGCCGCTCCGCGCCGTCCATCGAGGTTGATGGGCGGCTTTTTTATTGGGGTATTTTCGGGGCAACCGCGAAGGAGGGGGAAGTGAGACATTTTAGTGAGCGGTACGAACGCGTCGGCCGCGAGTACGACGCGCTGGACTACGAGCATGTGCGCCTAGACACAGGCGCGGCCATTGAGTACGCGATCACGACCCGCTATCTGCGGCGCTACGTGCCAGACGGGGCGATGGTCGTCGATGTCGGCGTGGGGGTCGGCCACTACAGCGAGGGGCTTGCACGCCGGGGATGCATGGTTCATCTAATCGACGTGTCGCAGCGCCTCCTCGATGCGACCGCATCGCGCTTAGAGGACGCCGGCTTGGGCGAGCACATCCTGAGCGTCCAGCGGGCCTCGGCGACCGACCTGTCGCACCTGCCTGACGCCTGCTGCGATGTCGTGTTGCTGCTGGGGCCGCTCTATCATCTGTTGACCGGCGACGAGCGGCGTGCGGCCGTGGCCGAGGCGGCGCGTCTGCTCCGACCCGGCGGACTCGTCTTCGCCGCTGGCGTCAATACGCTGACCTACCTGCGCGACGTCATGCGGGGCGACCCAGACGATTTTGGCCGGCGGCCAGCCTACTTCCTCGATCGCCTGCCGCGTGACGGCAATCTCGAAACGCCCGACGGGCAAGCGGGGACGATGCATACGACGACGGTGGCCGCGTTCCGCGCTGAGCTCAGCCCGCCGTTCGTCGAAGTCGTGCTGGCAGGGGTCGAGTCGTTCGCCAGCAAGCACGAACCGGAGTATCTCCACACCTCGCCGGACACCAAGATGGCGCTGCTCGACCTCATCGAGCGCACGGCGACGATGCCCGAAGGCCTTGGCGCCACAAGTCACTATCTCTTCATCGGGCGCAGCCGGGGGGAGATGCGATGAGCGCGCCGCTGGAGATCAGACAAGACCAGGAGGGCGATTTAGATGGCGTGTGGGCGCTGCTGCACTTGGCCGAGGAGACGCTCGCGCCCGATCGCGTGCCCCCGGTCAATCCCGACGACCCCGCCAACCGGGATATCCTGCGCATTGACGACCTGTACCTGCGGCGGGGCGGCGCGTTCCTCGTCGGCCTCCGCGACGGCCACCTGGTGGCGATGGGCGGCATCCAGCGGACGACGCCGGGCCGTGCGGTGGTGCTGCGCGTACGGGTGCATCGCGATTACCAGCGTTGCGGGTACGGGCGCGCCATCATGCAAGCCCTGGAGGAGCGCGCCGCCGCGTTGGGCTACGCGACCTTGCACCTGGACACCACGGTCACGCGCGTCCCGGCCCAGCGCCTCTACCAGGGCTTGGGATATCGGGAGGTCGGCCGTGTGGCCCCGAGTCCCAATTGGGAGTGCATCTTGTATGAGAAGGACATCAAGAGGCTGTCAGAGCGACACGGAGGAGTGTTGTGACTGCCACAACCTACGCCTCTCGTGCGGCTCTTGTAGCGGCCCTAGAAGCCGCGCTAGCAGTCGTTGTACCCGCTTGAGGGAAAGGGGTCGTCCGTATCCAGGGTAGGTTCCTCCGTCACGCCGGCGCTCTCGCCCGTTGTCCCCTCGTCGTCGCCTGGGCTGCCCGTGGGCACATAGCCGGACGTGTCGCCGTCGAGGCCGCGCGGCTCGTCGTCGTCGCCCGGCGGGCGGCCCGTGACCTCGGGATCGTCGTCGTCACGGCTCTGGATGAGGCGTGGGGGTCGTGCGGATAGTGCCAGCGACAATCCCCTCCCCGGACCCGGTGGGCGGGGCGACGACGACGGGCGACCTCGCGGCTGTCACAGTCCGCGATCGACCGTGACGGCGCTCCCCTGTCCATACCCTGTGCCCCGTCGCTGCGCGCGGGGCTACCCGTCCGCGCGGCCTGTGTGGGGGGGCTAGTGCGGCGATGGTACTAACGCGGTGATGGTACTAGAGCTATGGATGGTGACTCACCCAGGATAAAGAGTAGCTCCATAGGCGCGCGAACCCCCCATTTTCCTGTGTGAAATG
>JAABUQ010012928.1_pt1 | contig 10246 bp, 8 predicted proteins | sample 5560001 | NCBI WGS metagenome assembly JAABUQ01 (sample SAMN10711888, study PRJNA513371) | rock metagenome | isolation source: Antarctica rocks | place: Antarctica: Victoria Land, Finger Mt nord | collected 2015-12-18 | reverse complement strand
TTATGCTGATACTGTTTTTACCGGCATAAAAACAGTATAACAGATTAATTTGTATTTTTGAAATCAAGAATGATCGCCATGCAGTTTTCTGATCTCGACCTTACCAAAACTTACACTTACGCCGATTATTTAAAATGGACTTTTGATGAGCGGCTGGAACTGATCAAAGGTTATGTTTTTAAAATGAGCCCGGCACCGGCAGAGGTTCATCAGCGGATTTTTGGGAAAGTTTTTGTCAGATTGTCTATTTATTTGGATGATAAACCTTGTGCTGTTTATGCTGCCCCTTTTGATGTCCGTTTAGTGCGAAAATCTAAAATAGATAAAGAAATTGTTACTGTTTTGCAGCCAGATATTTGCGTTATCTGCGATCTGGAAAAAATTGATGAACGCGGTTGTTTGGGTGCGCCTGATATTGTTGTCGAGATCCTTTCGCCCGGGAACAATAAAAAAGAGCTGCAAAACAAATATGAGGTTTACGAAGAAGCGGGCGTGCAGGAATATTGGATCCTTCATCCGCAGGAAAAAACTTTTTTTAAATATGTGTTGGATGAAAACAAAAAGTTTCAGCCAACACGTTTATTGACACTGGGCGATGAAGTTACCAGTCCAATCTTGCCTGGCTTTACTTTAAACCTGGATGAAGTGTTCGCTGACCGGTTGAACGGTGCTGCCAATGTATAAAATACCATGCTGTTTTTACCGGCATAAAAACAGTATTTTGCCGTTAGCTTTGTTCACCCTGAAATAATTTGATGAGCCAGCCGAAGCAAACTACTTATACCAACCCGGTAATTAACGCCGATTTCCCAGATCCTTCTGTCATTTACGTCCCCGGCGATGCTTTTTATGCTTATGCCACGCATGATGAGTTTTCACCAACTGTCAATAACATCCAATTGCGCAGATCGGATGATTTGATTAATTGGTCGAAGCCAGAAGGTGCATTGGCAGAGCCGCCGGTTTGGGCCAAAACCTGTCGAAAGTTCTGGGCACCGCAAGTTGTAAAAGTTGGAAACCAGTATCGCTTATATTATTCAGCCGAACCGGATACCAAAGATGGCATGTGTTTGGCAATGGCCGTTTCGGATCGGCCTTATAACTTCCTGGACATTGGAAAACCTTTGGCACAAGTTCCGGGCTCAACTTACCGAATGATCGACCCTTGCTTCTTTTATGACCTAAAAACCGGCAAGAACCTGTTGTATTATGGCTCGGCACATGCCCCGATCAGCGTTGTCGAAGTTGATAATGATGGTTATTCTTTTATCAGCAAACCAATTGATGTGTTGCAAACAGAACCAGGCGTACAATTTGAAACCCTGCGTGAAGGTGCTTTTGTTGCCTACCAGCAAAAGTACGACCGCTATTTTTTATGGGTTTCGGGCGATAACACCTGGGCCGAAAACGGTTATGCAATCAGTGTTTTTTGGTCAGACGATCCTCAGAAAGAATTTCAGCCGATACCTGGAAACCATGTTATTTTGAAACCGAACGGGCATTGGGATGCACCTGGCCAAAATTGTGTGCTGACAGATGCTGCTGAAAATGACTGGATCTTTTATCATGCCGTTGATCCGGCAGATCGTTTTATTGCCGGCACAGATCGTTTTAAACGAAAAACGTGCATGGAGCGTGTTTTTTATAATGAAGAAGGCTGGCCGTACATCAATCAAAATTCCCCTTCGTTTGGATTACAAGTTGGGCCGGTAGTTTATTGATGTTGATTTAATGGGAAACCCATTACCCGGCACAACTAAATTTCCTTTGTCAAAAAATGCAAAAATCCGATAAATATTGCTGCCCACTACAACTCGAATTTCATAAAGTCCTTTTGTGCCTTCAAAGTGTTTAATGTGTTTTTCAGGAATTTGCTGTATTACTCGAATTAAATTAAGTGTCTATTCAATTTTTCTTTGTACAGTGCAATTTAGACCTTGATAGAAGGTCATAAAATAATTGTACGCAATCACTTGCCTGATTATCACTATTCAGACAAAATTTCAAAATTTACTTTTAAAGGTTTTTTAGAACAGGCGTAGTGTTTTTTTTGGGAACGACGCACAGAGGACAGGACTGGGCGTTGTTTGGATATTTGAAAAACCACCGCACATAACTGAAGCGAATACTGTTTTAAAAGTTAGGGGATAAAAATAAAAAGTCAAATATAATTACGCGTACCATTTCCAAGCTTTTCAGTTGTTGAAAGATTATAAATACTTCTTTTACCTATGTAAAATAGGCAAAGGACTTACAATTGGATAACGAACATGTTTTTAAAATGAGCCCTACCTGTTTGGGTAGTTGCGAAGAAGACGAATCCAAAGAACAAATGTTCAGTTTTACACTAACGCTCAATAGAATTCCAAATATTAAGCTTTGCACGTCAGATCTTTTTTGGCGAGTACATGGTTAGCGGTAGTGTTTGGTCAAACTAGTTAAAAGATTGTCTGAATTCCAATGGCGATAAGTTCGTTTTCTTCTTAAATAGTTTGCTAAAAGATTGGGGGTATTCAAATCCTAATTGATAGGCTATTTCGCTTACCGATAAGCTGGTTGTAGCCAGTGTCTGTTTGGCTTTTTCCATCAACTTGTTCTGAATATGTTGCTGTGCACTTTGTCCCGTTAAATTGCGCAAGGTGTCGCTTAAATATTTGGGCGACATGTTAACTTGCTTCGCCAGATAAGTTACGCTTGGCAAGCCTTCTTTTTCTATTTTATCGCTGTTGAAATAGTCTGTTAATAAAGTTTCAACTGTGGTCAATAAACCACTGGTAGGTGCTTTTCTGGTGATAAACTGACGGTTGTAATAACGGTTGCATAAGGTTAATAATAAATCCAACTGAGAAACAATAACATCCTGGCTAAAATTATCTATGGGTAAATGATATTCAGTATCTATAATGTTAAAAATATTCTCAATGGTGCTTTGTTCCTTTTCTGAAAGAATAAGTGCTTCGTTCATTGCATAATGAAAAAACCCATACTCTTTTATTTTTTGTCCAAGAGGATAATTTCTTATAACGTCAGTATGAAAAGCTAACAACCAACCACTTGCCGGCGGTGTTAAATCGCCTTCCTGGGTAAGTAGCTGTTCTGGTGCTGTAAATGACATTACACCCTCGTCAAAATCATAATGAGTTTGACCATATTTTACTTTGCACCCGCAATTTTTCTTGATTGTGGCCGTATAAAAATCCATTGTAAACTTAATCCTGGTCTCATTAGGAATTACCTTGAAATCTTCAAACCTTACAATGCTTACCAAGGGATTTTCTGGCTTTGCGAGAGACAAAATCTGATGCTGTTGCGAAATAGACTTTATTCTGATAATATCTGTTGATACTTTTTTCATTATTAAAAGTATTGTGCTTTATACATAATTTATTTTGCACGCATTTGTTTTGCAAATAAGGGAAGCCCAATTGAATTTGGAATTAAATATATTAGTGCCCTTGAAAATTTATTTTGGATGCCGGAAATCGTAATCCTTTTATGTTTTCTAAATCCTTTTAATGCTGAAACTACCACTTGTTCTGGTGTTTCCAAATCTTTCGAGGAAAAACTGGCTTTTCTGTCAGGTCCAATTTTGGCGGCCTCAAAAAAATTGGTTTCAGTTGCACCCGGGCACAACAGCATCGTTTGAATATTAAACAGTCGGTTTTCTTCCTCCAACGCTTCGGTGAATGCTCTAACAAAGGCTTTTGAAGCTGCGTAAACATTCATATATGGAATTGGGCTGAAGCCTGCCATTGAACCAACATTAATGATCTTACCACTTTTTCGTGCCCGCATTTGTGGCAGAAAGCGATGTGTCAATGCCACCATTGCATCCATATTTAAATGCATCATATCTATTTCGCTTTTCAGGTCATGCTCCAAAAAATCACCTCCCGAACCAATGCCTGCGTTATTGATCAACCATTCAATTTCAAGGCCACGTTTTTCCGTTTCATCAAATATGATTTTGTCAGCATCTGGTTTTGTCAAATCGACAGCAACATATTGAGTGCTGATGTTGTATTTAGCTTTAAGTTCGTCACATAAAATCTTAAGTTTATTTTCAGAACGCGCCACCAATAACAAGTTATGTTTTTCTGATGCGAGCTGTTTGGCAAATGCTTCGCCTATTCCTGCCGACGCCCCTGTAATAAGTGCTACTTTCATTTTTTGTACTATTTTAAATTGTCTGATGCAAATGTCATTCTATTTAAAATCCCGAAAGTGTCCCAATAGCTTATTGTTGTGTCCAAATAGGCGATGTGTCTTTTTTTGTAGCATGCTGGAAAACATTACAACTAACCTATAATAAACGCAAGCCCTACAAGTTGTGATTCTATTTGCAAGTTGTTTTAAGGATTATTACTTGCAAAACAATACAAAATCAATGTTGCGTTTTTTGTATTGTTAATATTGCAACAACACAAAATGGCAATACAATTTTATGCAATCCTACCAGAACTTGTAATCTTTTAAAACTTAAAAACAACACCAATTTTTAGTGCATAAAAGAAGCATCAAAATGTCAATCAAAATCCAATTAAACCCAGGCACGAAACTCAACACAAACATTATATCGTATCATTTAATCACCTTTAACTCTTTGCCTACTTTTTTAAATGCGGCAATGGCTTTGTCCAAGTGTGCAGTATCGTGCGCTGCGGATATTTGTACCCGGATGCGTGCTTTGCCTTGCGGCACTACCGGGTAATAAAAACCGATCACATAAATACCTTCTTCCAGCATCCGGGCTGCAAATTCCTGCGAAAGTTTGGCATCGTACAGCATTACCGGAACGATGGGGTGAATGCCGGGCTTAATATCAAAACCGGCAGCGGTCATGTGTTCACGGAAATATTTGGTGTTGTTTTCCAGCTTGTCCCTTAATTCGGTTGTTTCGCTCAGCATGTCCAGTACTTTAATGGAAGCACCGGTGATGGACGGGGCCAGTGTATTGGAGAAAAGATAAGGCCTGGACCGCTGGCGCAGCAGGTCAATAATTTCCTTGTGCCCGGAAGTAAAACCGCCGGAAGCGCCGCCCAGTGCTTTGCCCAAAGTACCGGTAATAATATCAACACGGCCCATTACGTTGTGGTGCTCATGTGTGCCTCTGCCGGTTTTGCCCATAAAACCGGAGCAATGGCTTTCATCGATCATCACCAATGCCTGGTATTTATCGGCCAGGCCGCAAATTTTATCCAGCTGGGCAATGGTGCCGTCCATCGAAAAAGCGCCGTCGGTAACAATAATGCGGTGCCTTAAACCTTGTGTGGTTTTCAGTTTCTCCTCCAGGTCGGCCATGTCATCGTGCTTGTAACGGTAACGCTGGGCTTTGCACAAACGCACGCCATCAATAATAGAAGCATGGTTCAGTTCGTCCGAAATAATGGCATCCTGCTCATTAAACAGCGGCTCAAACACGCCTCCGTTGGCATCAAAAGCGGCTGCATATAAAATGGTATCTTCAGTCCCCAGAAATTCGGACAGCTTTTTTTCGAGTTCTTTGTGGATATCCTGTGTGCCGCAAATAAAACGGACGGACGACAGGCCGTAGCCATGTTCATCTGTAGCTTGTTTTGCGGCTTCGATCACCTGGGGATTAGCAGAAAGGCCGAGGTAATTATTGGCGCAAAAATTAATCACTTTTTTACCGCCCTGCACCGTGATATCTGCTCCCTGCGGCGAAGTGATCACCCTTTCCTTTTTATATAATCCGGCCTTTTCAATTTCGGCAAGTTCTTTTTCCAGTACTTGTTTTAAAGTTTGATACATGTTCTATGTGATTTATGTTCTTTACAAATATAGATCCCGTGGTTTTGTGCATTTTTCAATGCTTCTTTTATCACCCTAAAAATACGGTGGCACGAACACTAATTTTAGAGGGATAAAAGAAGCATTTTAGTTTTTAGAAGAAACGTACTGCTTAGATAATTGTGCGATCATTTCGGATGTAATTTGAGTTAAGTCGAATTTTGGTTTCCAGCCCCAGTCTTTTCGGGCAAAACTGTCGTCAATGGATTCGGGCCAGGATGCAGCAATCGCCTGCCTGAAGTCCGGTTCAAAACTACAATGAAATGCAGGAAATGCCTCTTGGATTTTTTGAAACAGTTCGGCAGGGGTGAAGCTGATGCCGGCCAGGTTGTAGGAAGTCCTGATGCTAAGTTGATCGGCAGGCGCTTCCATCAATTCTGTAGTTGCCCGCAAAGCATCTTCAATATAAATCATCGGCAATCGGCTGTCTTCCTGCAAATAGCAGATGTAGTCCTCGCCTGATAATGCTTTATGATACATCTCCACAGCATAATCTGTCGTGCCGCCGCCAGGCATTGATTGGTAACTGATCACGCCCGGATACCGCAGCGAACGCACGTCAACCTGGTAGCGCTTGTGATAATACAGGCACCAGTTTTCGGCGGCCACTTTGCTTAATCCGTAAACCGTGGAAGGGTCTAAATAAGTATGCTGCGGTGTGCGTTGATGCGGCGCGCTTTCGCCAAAAACAGCAATAGAACTGGGGATGAAAATTTTGTTCAAACGAAATTCCCGTGCCGCTTCCAGTACATTCAACAAGGTTTTCATATTGATATCCCATGCGACTAAAGGCTTGGCTTCGCCTTTGGCAGAAAGAACTGCGGCAAGATGATAAATTTGCGTGATGCCATGCTTTTTGATCACTTTTTGAAGGGAATCAGGCTGGGTGGCATCCAGTGTTTCAAAAATAGCCGTTGGATGAAGCATTGGCTGTAGATCGGAAGCGATCACCTCATTTTCCCCGTAAATTTCCTGTAATTTTGGTAATAAAGCCGTACCAATTTGTCCGTTGGCACCAATAACCAGTAGCTTCTCTTTATTCATCCTGCAAATGTACTGGTTTGCGTTTACTTTAATTTACTACCTTTTTCATGCTTTTGTACACGAGTGCGGCACTTGGCAAAACCAAAATGATGTTGATAAAAAACGGCGTGCCGGGAATGGGCTTGTAAGGAAGGATTGAAAGTTCTTGGTTAGAAGACCGAATGGCAAATTGTATTAAAAAGAGATAGGCTTTGTTAAAAAGTTCAATTTATATTGAGTTTATCATTAAAAAAGTCAAGTATGTCAGTTGGTAGTTGGGTGTGAAATTCTTCCCTGTCAAATCCCTCCGGCTTCACTTTTAAATTGATAACTATCAGAGAGTTATTGGTTTTTTTCTTGCGTTTTATTATTAATTTTTCTTTAGTAGTGCTTCGGCCTTGACATTTCATCCGCCTTGCGCTTTTGGTGCCTAAGCGTTGAAAATGGGATGGTGTGCGAACAAGCGGTTTTTCCATCATTTTAATATTGGAGTTAATAAATTGTAAATCAATTGAATAATAGGGCTGTACTTAAAATTCAGAGATATATAAGTGGGTTACACCTATGCAATTAGGAAACTGATTATTTCTTCCTTAATGTGTTTACTTTGGAGTTATGTAGCAGGAAAAATCATCGTATTTCAAAACTTTGCACCAAAACCGAAATAGAAACTCCGACCAATCGCAGGGATGATACCTGGTCCCGGATATTCATTCGTTCGTACCGTGAAGTATCTTGCATCAGCCAGGTTGTTGATGCCGAACTTGAAATTGTATTTTCCTAAGTGAACAGCCGATGACCAATCCAATACCTGATAGGCTGGGATAAGGCCAACCGCCGGGTCATCGCTTTTTTCCGTATTTGTGGCATCACCAAAGGATTTTGCGGTATTGCTTACCAGAAAGGTTGTGGAAAATACATGGTATGTATAAGTCGTGCCAAAACGGTTTATGGTTTGCGGGGCATACTCTACCGATTTACCGTTAAAATCACCGGATACATATTTCGCGTTGATATAGGAGAAGGAGTTATAAAAACTAAACTCACCGATCTTGCTTTGAGGAAATAAGGCTTTAGTCAAATTAAACTCCACATAAGTTTCTGCACCCTTGTGTACACTATTGGCAATATTGGTGCGAAATAAGTAAGAACTACCATTAGCATCAAATTCCTGGGTTACCCCGATCCGATTATTGTAACGTAGGTAAAACCCACTGACATCAAAATTCAGGTAATTTTTAACGGAACCCCGCCAGCCTAAATCCGAATTATAACCATTGGCATCTTTCAGGTTAGGGTCAATTTTAGTTGCCGACCCGAACGGCGTCAATAGGTCATAGGTTACCGGGCGGTAGGCTTGTGAGATATTCGCATAAACATTCGTTGTTGGCGTGGTTATGAATTGCGCCCCAATGCCAAATAAAACGAATGAACGGTTCTTTGAACCGTGCGCATTTTGCGTTACATCATTATTGATGTAACCATCTGTGGTCGAGTTCAGGTATTCATAACGAAAGCCCGGAGTAATTGATAAACGCTTACCGATATGAAAGATGTTTTCTATAAAGGGGGCAATATTAGTTGTTGTAAAGTCGAGGTTATAACCATAATGAGGGTCTAACAACGTCAGGTCAAAATCTGATCCGGTTGTGCCTAAGCCACCGCCTTCTCGTTTCATCTTGCCATAAAAAAAGCGGATACCTCCGGCAAGAGTATTCTTCATTTCACCGTTCCCGTAGTCAACAGTTAGGCGGGCCTCGGTGGTACTGGCATGAAATATTTCTCTTTGCACCTCACGGTTTACGGGTTGCAACGTAACCGTACTGATACTGTCAGGCGTACCGGGGCCACCATCTTCATTTTTCCAAACCAGGTTTCTTGAACTGAACTGGTAAGCGGTTTTTAAAGAAAGTTTTAAAAATGCGGAAAGCTGCTCATCCAGCTTACCGGTGACTATATTCCAGGGGCTGTTCAGCCAGTTTCTCGCCCGATAAGACGCGCGGCTGTCTAAAGCGAACTGTTCATCGTCAAAACCACCCGGCATGTGGATACGGTTCCGTAAAATGGAATATTCTAATCCGAGTTTCAATTTCTCGTTTGCCTGGAAATTGACACCGGCAAAACCAGAAAGCTGCTGAACATCGGAGTTTGGCCGCCATCCCTGTATGGATTTGTATTGCAAAAAGCTATAATAGTTCCATTTCCCTAATTGACCGCCGGCCGATATAAACGAATTGTACAGGCTGAAGCTTCCGCCTGTTTGCTGAATATTGATTTCCAAAGGATTGTCTGTAGGCCCTTTTTTTAGAATGTAATTGATGACACCACCGAATTGGGGGCCGAATTGTAAGGAAGCCGCGCCCCTGGTCACTTCCACTCTTTCCACGGCTTCTAATGGCGGTAGGTAATACGTTTCTGGATACCCAAAAATATCAGCCGCCACATTGTACCCGTTTTGACGGGTATTCGTTTCGACAGATTGCGTAGGATTTAAACCGCGGAACCCGATCCCGTTGGACGGGAAACCGCTGCCTTCGGTTTCCGAATAATTAGCACCGGGGATACGCCCCAAAATTTGCCGGGGGTTGTTTTGCGCGGTATTGGCGTTTAAACTGTCTAATATAATAACTTCTGTTTTCTTGCCTGAATAGATCACCCCATCATGGACATCATTGAGATACCCCATGCCTTTGATCGCCTTGTAACCCTTAATGACCACTTCAGTCAATTGTTTGGTATCGGTTGCCAATATAAAATCGGCAACAGCAATTTTACCCGGCTGTAGTATGACTTGTTGTGCTGTGGGCTGATAACCACCTTGTATCAATACATTAGCGGTATAATGGCCTGCTTTCAAATGCTGAAAAACATATTCGCCTCGTTCATTACTTAAAACGGTTGTGGATAAACCTTTCAAAGAAACGGCAATACCTGAAAGGGCTTCATTTTTCTCATTGGTGATGCGGCCTTTTAATACTGCTTCCGTTGAAATTTGAGCAATTCCCATTTGCGGTGCCATAAACAATAAGGTTATAACAAGGCTTGCGTTATTAACTGCCAATTTCAAAGTACGTATTGGTGTTTTCATATTTATTTAGACTAATTATAAATAGTGCAAAGAAAATAAATTTTCCTTGAAATTGAAATTATTTTTAATAATTCTAAATAACTTCAACTGGTATTAATGTCGCCATATAAAAAACAGAGCATTAGCACTTAATCAGCACCTAAACAAGAAAATTTTTACAGTAAAGAGCCTCATGACATAATAAGTGATTATTTCATATTAACTCACCTTACGCAAAAAAGCTATAAATTAGGGGATATAAAAAAGGGGGGATTGTGGAAAACTTTGTGGATTTATATACAGATTATTTGATCAGTTCAAGTTCTTATACCACAGCAACGGGGA
>JAABUQ010012927.1_pt1 | contig 10247 bp, 13 predicted proteins | sample 5560001 | NCBI WGS metagenome assembly JAABUQ01 (sample SAMN10711888, study PRJNA513371) | rock metagenome | isolation source: Antarctica rocks | place: Antarctica: Victoria Land, Finger Mt nord | collected 2015-12-18 | reverse complement strand
CGTCAGCGTGCCCGTCGTGGAGGAGCAGCTGAAGGCGGGCGTGCGCGAGAAGGAAGCGGGCACGGCGCGAATCGTCAAGGATGTGCGCGAGGAGCAGCAAACGATCGACGTGCCAGTGCAGCACGAGGAAGTCTACGTGACGGAGACAGACCTGAAGATGCGGGAGCGCGAGATCGACATCCCGCTCAAGCAGCAGGAGGTCGTCACGCAGAAGGAAGCGGTCGTGACGGGCGAAGTCAATGTCCGCAAAGAGACCGTCACCGATACCGAACGCGTCACGGATACCGTGCGCCGCGAGTCAGTCCATGCCGAGGACGCGGGCAGCAAACATGTCTATGTCGAGGGCGAGCACGGTATGCGTGGGCAGGTGGAGACGGGCGGCGGGAAGACCGTCACCGACAAGCGCAAATATGACCCGCAGGGCAACCTCGTGGATGAGAAGGTCACCGAGAGGCCGAACCGCCGCGCGTAAGTGGGACGGGTCACACCGATTCACCGGCTGATTGCTCAACGACGGGATGCGAGATGCGTCCCGTCATTGCCGTATCCGGCGACCGGTTCGTCGGTTATGTATCGAGAGGGAAACACAATGGTGACGAAAACGGGATCGTGGAAGAAGGAACGCACGACCGGTCGCAAGTACTCGGGCGGCGACAGCGACACGAAACCCGCAGCTGGCGAGCGGGACAAGGTGTGGGTGTCAGGCTACACCCGCGCCGACGGCAAGAAGATTGAAGGGTACTTCCGCACTAACGCGGACGCCAAGGACGCAGCCGCGCACCGCTGAGTCGGCACTGGCAACAAACTTGCATCGTGCGGCCGCAATGGTCCATGGCGCGGCATCGTGATGGGGCGAACAAGATGCGCGATTCGCGATTCGAGGAGGAGTTCCGCGCGCTGCGCGCGCTGCGGCGGCAGCTGACCGTCGCCCTGCTCGCCGTCGCGCAGCTCTGCCGGAAGTTCTGCGCGCTGCCCCCGGCAAAGCGCCTGTGCATGTTCACCACCGATGCGCTCACGGGCATGCGCGACGAGATCGCGACGCTCGAAGCGCGACTGCTCAACCGGGCGAAACACGACGCGTCCCATGCCGATCGTGCCCCGCTCGCCGATCACGCCGAGCAGGATTGACCGGCATGAGGTGGGAACGAATATCGGTGAGCGACACATTGGGACCGTCGCAAAAACGTTCCCATATGAAACTGTGACTGCGCTGTGCCTATCTTGTCGTAAGTAAAAAGCCGCCAACCCGGAGGCGACGGCATATCTCTGCATCGATGTATCGGATGACGATGCATGTTGTGCTATTTGAGCACATTCTCCATTGGCCAACTTGCGACGACGTTCGGCTGAATCCCCGCGTCCTTGGCCATCTTCTGAAATGGCGCTGAGCTATAGAAGGATGTAGCTGCTTCCTCCGACTCCCACACCTCGATAATCCGCCATCCGCCCTCCATTGGCCCGCTCATATGGATAAGCGACCCTGGTGGTGGGCCGGGGAGATTGAGCATTTGCATCGCTTGTTCATATCCTTCCTTCGTCCAGCCGCGAAGCTCGTGGACTTGTACGATGGCCATGGGGGACCTCCTGTTTGGGTGAATGACTAGCACACTGGGAACACACTAACTATAGCACTCTCTGTCAATGTGCCGCCTTGGCATCACTAAACACGCTCAGAGCGTTTCCGAAACACAGAGGGGATAGCTCTCGTAAGCGTGCGCGTCTCATAAACGTTCGTTTTCCGGGATTAGAACAACCTGAGGCTCTCGATCCCGAACAATCCTCAACGTCGCCCAATGGGAGATTTACGACTCCCAGATCGATCCGATCATGTGCCTCCGCAAGGCGATTCCGGACCGCGTGGGAAGATGCGGCATCTCCTGCCCCACTGGTCATCCCTATCTCAACGCTGCGTCAACGCGCGATTGATCGCTTCCCGATCGAATGCCTCGGGATTGAACGATCCGCCGCTCCACTCCACCATCGTCTCATGCTCCTCATGGGCGGGATTGCGCAACGCCTCAAGGAAGTCCCCATACCCCCAGATGCCGCCCACATCCTCCGGCGGGCACGCTCGCTTGCCATCGATACAGCGGGGATAGCGGACACCCGTCTCGGCGGGAGAGACCTTCTCGACTACCACGTCGTGTACCCAGCCGTCCCCGAGGTCGTACTCGTAGCGGAAGCGATCCTTGACGTTGGTGACGATCGTTCCCAGCCGGGCGCGGCGTTCGTCCTTGGGTCGGTCGAGCGGGTCCCATTCCAGATCGAGCATGCCGTAGCGGACATCGCCGACGACGAACTCGTGCAGGTGGGAGTCGGTCCAACCCATCACGATCTGCAGGATGGTGTGGAGGCGGGCGAGGGTGGTGCTGCCGCGCACCTCGACGCGTCGCCAGATCGGCGGCTTGCTCTCCATCAGGGTCACCTTGAGCCGGTAGATCAGACTCTCGTCAACGCGCCGCGTCGGCATCAGCGACCCTCCTCCTTCGCACGCATGGCGGATTGTACCGATGAGAGCATCCCGGGGCTACTCGGGTTCGCCCGGTTGCGGCTCCTCGGAATCCGCGAGGACCTCCACCTCCTCGGCCCGGAAGATCGTCTCGACAAACCGGTCCGGGGTCGGGATCACGAGATAGCACGTCTCTCCTCGCATCGCGATGCGCAGGCCGTCCACCGCCCCCCGCTCCCCCGGCAGCCGCAGCCGGACCGGGAAGCCGACGATCGGGGCATGCCGCGCCGCCGCCGCCTTGGCGCGGTATGCGGCGTCCGCCGCCTTGTGTTCCTCTTTCATGCCGCCTCCTTCCGCTCCATGCATCGATCACCGAGCCCGCAGCGTACACCCACAGGGCGCGCCGTGCACGCCGCCGGTGGCACGGTCGGCGGTGGGGCTGGTAATCTCCCCCTGGTGCGTCGTCCGTCCCGCACGCGTCAGGAGCCGTGATGAACATCTTCAAGCCACACCCCGCATCGGTCGCAAACCTCGTCGCCGTCGTGGAGGCACATGAGCACGCATTGGCGCTGTGGGGCTTCCTCGCGATCACGCACCAGCAGCTCTACGGGAACGCGTCCGCTCTGACCCCGGCACTGCAGGCAGTTGTAGAGGCGAGCGAGCGAGAAGTGGACGCGGTGCTCGCGGTGTCGCGCCGCCTGGACGACCTGGTGGAAGCGTTCGTCGCGCGCTACTTCGATGACGAGGAGAGCACGGAAGATGAACGGTACGAGGCGGTCGCTTGGGCACGCGGGCAGATGGAACTGGACCCGGAGATCGGGGAGCACCTGCGGGATTTCACGGCCGCACAGGGCTCTTCCGCAATCACGGTGAAGCGGTTTGACCGTTCCGGCTTGCCGGTACAAGGGAAAGCGGACTGTGAATCACTGGCGTGCAGCGAGCGCCGTGCATCCCCGGAGATTTCCTTGCCACACCTCGGACACGTTGCTTCATTCGTTCACCGCCTTTGCGGAAGAGCCATGATGGGGCTCTTCCGCGATCGGCGTGAATAGGCACATCCCCTTCTACACTCCTTCGCACTGCTCACGGCTTAGCGAAGGAGTTCGCCATGCACCTCGCCGCTCTCTTTCCCCACTGGCGCGGGCTGCGCATCACGCACATCTGCGCCGCGCACGATCGCCTCACCCTCGCTGCCCAGACAACGTGCCGAACCGCGCGGTGTCCCCGCTGCCATCGGCCCTCACCGGCCGTCCACTCTCGCTACCAGCGCCGCGTCGCCGATCTCCCCTGCGACGGGCGCGCTGTCACCCTCGTCATCTACGCCCGTCGCTTCTTCTGTCGCGCCCCCGACTGCCCCCAACGGACCTTCGCCGAGCGCCTCACAACGCTCGTCGCCCCCGGTGCCCGGCGCAGCCATGCCCTCGCTGCCGCCCTCACCCGGATTGGCATGGCGCTCGGTGGAAAGGCGGGTTCCCGACTCGCCGATCATCTCGGCATGCCCACGAGCGACGACGTGCTGCTGCGGCTGGTGCGCGCGACACCGCTCCCGATGGCCGCCCCGCCCGCGATCCTCGGCGTGGACGACTGGGCATGGAAGAAGGGGCGGCGCTACGGCACGATCCTGTGCGACCTCGGACGCCACTGTGCAGTCGAGTTGCTGCCCGAGCGCTCCGCTGACTCGGTGGCCGCGTGGCTCAGCGCATCCCCCGGCGTGACCGTGATCGCGCGGGATCGCGGTGATCTCTACGCGGACGGCGCGACACGCGGCGCGCCCGACGCGCGCCAGATCGCCGACCGCTTCCACCTAATAAAGAACCTTGGCGAGGCTCTCGACCGCTTCCTCCAGCACAAGCGTGCGCTCATCAAGCAGGTCGCCGCGCCGGCGCGGCCGATTCTCGCACTGCCCCGCGGTCAGCCGTGGCAGGAGCGGCAAGAGGAAGACAGCCTGCGGCGGCATGCGGCGATCCTCGCCCGCTACGAGCGCGTCGTCGCGCTCCATGCCAAGGGTGCGGAGATCGCCGACATCGCCCGCGCGGTGGGCATCAGCCGCACGACGGTCTATCGCTACCTGCGTCTCGGCGGCCCACCGGAGCGCAAGCAACCACGACCGCGACGACGCCAACACCGGGTGCTCGATCCGTACAAGCCCTATCTGCTGCAGCGCTGGGAGGAGGGCTGCCACACCGCGACCCGGCTGTGGCGCGAGATTCGGGGGATGGGATACTGCTCCTCGTACGCGAATGTCGTGCGCTTCCTCGCCACGCTGCGGCTGCCGGTCGGTCAGCGCCCGAGCATCCATCGCGAGCGGGGCACGAGCGATCCGACGCCGACACCGCGGCAGGTAACGATGCTGTTTCTGCAGCGGCCCGAACGGCTGAGCGCGGAGCAACAGGCGCTGATTATCCGCTTATGCGAAGCAGATGAAGCAATCTCCGCAGCCCACGCGCTGACGTGCGACTTCGCGTTGATCGCCCGCGAGCGCCAAGGCGAGCGGTTGGACGCCTGGATCGCCGAGGCGATTGCGGCGGACATCCCCGACCTGCGCCGGTTCGCGCTCGGCTTGTTGCCGGACAAGGAGGCGATCCGGGCCGGGCTCACCGAGGAGTGGAGCAACGGATAGACCGAGGGGCAGATCAACCGGCTCAAATTGCTCAAGCGGCAGATGTACGGGCGCGCCGGATTCGAATTACTGCGGCAGCGCTTCCTCTACCCACCATAGCGTTCACGCCGATCGCGGAAGAGCCAGGATCATATGTCCAAGTCCACACGGTGTGTCGAGTAATCTCTCTATAAAGTTCTCCACTGTCTGTACACAGGTTATCCACAATGTGGGTATAAATCGAAATGTCGAAAATCCCTTCGAAAATTCGAAATTGTCTTTCCTCTTTATCTTTCTTAAGGTGTCTTTCTCTGATCGGTTGGTAGTATTTGACGACCTAGGTGTTAGTTCTCATCAGTCTGGGTGTTAAAGTTTAACACCCAGACTTGTCTTTCATCGTCGGCCATCCTGAGCCGGAAGTAGCGCTTCACCCGCCCCTTGTCGTGATCGTCCACTTCCATCACGAGCACGCCTATCTTCACCGCGTCATTGATCGCCGAACGGATGGTGAGATCGGACAGCCCGGTGCCGCTGTCCATGCGCAGGCCGTTGGCGAACTTCCGGCCGTTGATGAACTCGTCGAGGGTGATCTTCTTGGCGATTCCGTACTCTTGGAAGCCCCAGGTGTGCCGCATGATGTAGAGGAGGAGGATCACCACGGCGGTCATGCGGCGGCGGACAAGGGAGGCCGCGAGTTCGGTGAATTCGTTGGGCATCTTGTACCAGTTTTGTTCCGGTGAAGAGAACCCCCGAAACTCAAGGTCGTCTTCTGCCATGCCGCCCCCCTTCACAATCGTACGTTCATAGTGTAACGTACACGTCAAGACTCGGAAGGAGAAGAGGGGAAGAAACATGGAAGAAATCGCCACGCGCCCCTACACTGTCCTTGAAGCCTCGAAAAAACTCGGTATCACCACGCGGGCGGTGCGGTTCCGCATGGAGTCCGGCAAGCTTGAAGGGGCGCAGATCGACGGCAAATGGGTCGTCTACCTTCCTTCTTCCGTCGATGAAGAAGTGAGTGAAGTGAAGGAAAACGGACGCATATCTTACCTTCACGGTGAAGAAGGAAAGAAAGAGAAGAAGGAAGAAGAAGAGCCGCAATACCAGCCGACGGTTCCACCTCAGATGCAGATGGTCATGGATCAGTGGCTCGCGCCGATTGTGGCACGGGTGGAGTCTTTGTCCCGAGAGAACGGCAAGCTTCAAGCGGAACGGGAACAGGACGGGCTGGAGATCGCCCGCCTGAGAAACGAATTGCAAGAATCGCGTAAGAGTCAGCCGGAAGAAGAGCCGGTTGTCAAATCGCGGGGATTCTGGGCGCGGCTCTTTGGATAGACTAGTTCTTCACACTCACAGCAGTCATTGAGGCAAGCACGATCGCTTGCTTCGCGCCATTTGCCTTCTCCATGAGTGGCCGATGATGTACGAGGCTATCAGTCCTGTGAACGTCATCAGCTTGGGGCCGAGTGGAGTTACCCCGGTTCGGTGGCTCTTCAGACATTTGTGGGGAGCATTTTGGCCGATGAGGCTCAGGGGAGAAGGAAGAAACGGCATCGAACACGACACGTCCTGCGCAATCGAGATCGAAAGGCATCTTCTCTCGTACCGCGTTACACAGCCGTGCACATTGACACCCTCGGGCAAGCCCCCGCACAGCGAACCCGCGCCAGGGACTTTATGTTGGGGTCTGGAGCGAAAACGTCTCTGTTATCGGGTTGCTCGTCCTCGTCGATGAAGAGCATCGTCAGGACACCGCTGTCGCTGACACAAGCACGACAATCGGTGGCCGAGCGCGTGGGAGATCGTCAAGCGCCTCGCAGGCCGTTACAATCAGCCCGTTGTTCATCGATCGTTCACGCGGCGAAGGGCGGCCTCGGCGATCCCCTTGTCCGACATGACCGCGATGAACAACGGCCAGCAATCACGGTGTCGTTTTTTACCGATCATAGAGTGGCGACAGGAGACGCACATGGGCGGCGGTCCGAGGACAGCGGCGGGTAAGTCGGTCGCGCGGCTCAATCGCGTTAACCACGGGATGGATGCGAGCACTCCCGTCATCCCCTCCGAAAGCACCGCGGAGTGGGAAGCGCATCGCGCCGGGATCGCCGACGCGCTCGCGGCGACCAATGCACTCGAGGCGGAGTTGGTGGATCGCATCGCCCTCCTGCTCTGGCGTCTGCGTCGCGTCGTCCGCTACGAGACCGCCGTCGTCGCGATCGGGCAGGAATCGGTCGTCGATGCCATCGCCACGGAGTTCGATCTCGACGATCCCCTGTCATTGCTGACCGCAACAAAGGAAACCTTCGCGGAGCAATTAGCCGCTAATGGACGTGCTCTGACCGTCGCTTCGCACCGTCTGCAGGTGCTCAACGGATGGAATAATCAGGAGGAAGACTGGGATCTTGCATCGGTCGATGTCATCGCGCTGCTCGAGGCGGCAGCGGAGCAAAGCGGGATAGACATACGGCGGGTCCGGTTTACGGGATTGCCGAAAGGCGTGGACATCGATGCCTTCGAGGGATGGACGGTGGACTCTGTGCAGCAGTCTCTCGATGCCATCGCGCGGTCCGCACGAACCGACCTCGCCGACCTCCTTTCTGATGCGCGCGCGGCCACCGACGAAGAGGTGCGCTCCTTGACGACCGTTCGGGAGCGGCTCGCGCAACGGATGGATCGCTTGCGCACGCAGCGGATCCTCCCCGACAGCGCGACACTGGAAAAGATCACGCGCTACGAAAGTCATCTCCATCGGCAACTGCTGAACACCCTGCACGAGCTCGAAGCGCTTCAGGCGCGTCGGCAGGGAGGGGTCTCCCCGCTGGCCCGCATCGACGTCGCCGGCATACCGTCGCCCGACTGAATCTTGAATCGCGGAGAGCGTGTATGCTTCGGTGCACCGGTCCTCGCAACCGGGGATCCCAAATGGAAAGTCGGGGACAACAATCCCAATGGCAAATGGCAAAAGCGCGGAACGAACATATCCCCAACTTTGCTTGTGAGGAAAGTCGAGACGTGAAGACCAACGGCGCTGCTCAAGCGTGCCAAGACCGACGCGATCGACGCGCAGACGCTCGCCCAACAGGCAGCCACTCTGCAGCCGAAGCCGTGGACACCGCCCCCGGCGATCTACGAGGAATTAAGGCACCCTGGTGCTCTGGCTCTCGATGGTGGGGTGCTACGACGAATCCGTGGCACTCGGCGAGTGTCTGGTGGTCGATGCGCCGTCACGGGAGGAAGGAACTATATAACTTTTTTGAGGCGGATCGGTCCGATGTGGGAAGGCATCGATGCACCATCGTCGACGGGCGGTCGCGAGCGGCGGGCAACTGCTTGTTTTTTCGGGACGCCGTTCTCCGTGATCCGACGTCGCGAGCGTCGCGGGCGCGCCCGTCGTCGACCGTTGCTTCGTCGCGCTGGCCGGTCGGCTCGCGAAGTTCGTGTCCGTCTTGAACGCGATGTACAGTTTGAGGACCTCCTCTCGCACCGACGCATCCAGATTCAGCACCCGCGTGCGGAGGTGCTGGAAGAGCACGAACATCGGCCCGTGGAGATACGCGGCGTGGTCGTCCAATGCATAGACGACCCCGACCTCCGGATGCTCGGGCTATGTGTCGGCGGCGAATTGCTGCGTGGTCAGTGTGGGTGCGGGCCAAGCCTTGACCGCAAGATCGGCGGGTTGGAAGACGTAGCTCTCGACGAGCTTCAAGATGTGGACGAAATCACATTTGGAGACAACGCCGCGATGGTAGTCGTTGCAGCCCTCGAGGAGAAACGAAGAGGCAGCGTCGGAATGGCGCGGTGCGCGCCACACTCCGCCATCTCGGGTATCCGAAGCGTAGCGTGCCGGGGATCGTCCCGCTCCGCCGATGTTGTCGGTGCAGCCAGACAAAGTTTGAGGGGATACGCGACGTCGCGACGGTCGACGACGGGCGCGCCGGCCGGGCGCAGTGGGGCGACGGCGGCGACACCGCGGAGCGCCGTGCCCTACCGGGTCCAGGGGCGGCTTCCGCCTCGGCGACGGGGAGAAGCGCACCCGCACCGTCGATGGCTTGGGGATGGGCGCGCGGCTGACGGAGGGACGCGGCGCGGTTCGTGGCGTACGTGCGGGCGTCGGGCTGGCTCTTCCCGGAGGGGACGCGGCATGCTGGTCGAGACGCTCGGCATCGCCGCCCGTGACGGCGGCTTCATCCTCGTCGGCGACGACCCAGGATAGGGGCGAGCGAGAACCTCCGGCGGTTTGGTGAGGTGGCACCGGTTCTTCATATCCCACAAGCTACAGGCTCGTCGCCTCCATCGCCTTCTTCGCATCCTCCTTTCTCCTGCGCCCCCGATGTCCTCATGCCCGCCGTCCCGCCGTAACTTTTGCCGTGGTCCATCGTTGTACTGGTAGATGGATCGTTGACGTCCTTGCACCGCCCGAGGTAGATCGATTGGGTCCCATGGCCACCAGCGCCGCCTCCCTGCCGCCCGCGTTGCTGCGCGGCGGCAGCCTGTTCCTCACCGCCCTGGCGGGGTGGTCCGGCTTCCTCGTGCTCGCCGGCGACGACCCGGCACTCGGGGCTGGCGCGCGGGTGGCCGGGGTGCTGACCCTGCTCGGGATGCTGGTGCCGCGTTGGGTGCACGAGGCGCGCCTGGCGCGGGTGGCGCGGCACGGGGAGGTGCGCCGCGTGCGGGCGCTGGTGGAGACGCGTCCCCTGCCCGTGCTGGCCCGCGGGGAGGACGCAGGGTTGCGGGACACGCGGACCCTGTCGCTCCTCGCGGTGGCGGACCTGCCACTGCCGGTCTACGAGGCGGCGATCGGCGCCCCCGGACGGGGAGAGGCGAGCGATGGCGATCGGGGCAGGCACGAGGAGTCGTCACGCCACGCGACGGCCGACCCGCGAGTCGGCGAGAGCGGCGCGACGGGGGAGGATCCCGTCGCGCGTGCCGGGGAGGTGGCCCGGGGGACGAAGGCCGCCTGATCGGGGGCGAGGTGGCGTATCAGAAGGCATCTCATCGGCACTGAATCGAGACATTGATAAAGAAACGACTTTCTGAACGTGATCCATTGGGTGAACCGGCGATGCCGAACGGTGTTCGGGGTTGTCTGTGCGACACGAGGTCGCTTCCAAATGAGTGAAGCCGAGGAAAGGCGGCTTTCAGGCAAGTGTCCAAAGCCTGTTCCCACTCCCAAGTGCGTCGCTGGTAACGGCGGGGTAT
>JAABUQ010012926.1_pt1 | contig 10248 bp, 11 predicted proteins | sample 5560001 | NCBI WGS metagenome assembly JAABUQ01 (sample SAMN10711888, study PRJNA513371) | rock metagenome | isolation source: Antarctica rocks | place: Antarctica: Victoria Land, Finger Mt nord | collected 2015-12-18 | reverse complement strand
ACAACGTGACCGCCGGGCTTCACCACGCGAAAGGCTTCGGTCAGGACGACGCTCATGTCACGAAAATAGCGATAGACTATCCATGCCCGCTCACGGTGATCGGCGAGGTCGGCAATCACGCCGTCAGTCTGTGGTAGCCCGCTCTTGGGGGGCGCAGTATTCGCTGGCCCCGCCTCGCTCATCGGTGCGCGCTCAGAGCCCACGTAGCTGCGGCCAAGTAACCGATACGTATTCGTGTCCATGCCCAAGATTTCGGGCATCCATGCGACTGCGAACATGTGGGCCCGGGTGTAATCTAGAGCGGAGCCATAGGGTGGTGAGGTGAACACGAGCTGTGCGGAGCCGTTCGGCACGTCGAGCTTTCGGGCATCGTGACCGACGATCTGGGCGGTAGCGGCCTTCGCCTGCTCCGCGAGCAATGTGTCGAAGTCGCTGAACAGCTTCTTGAACGTGCGCAGCTTGGCCTTGAACCGCGCGAGCGAGTCTGGGTTCTTGTTCCAGGAGCGGTAGTGGTGACGGGAGTGGACCAGGTCCCGAGCATTAGCAACGGATGTTCGGGCGACAATCAGCGATGAGAACGCTACCCACAGGATGGACTTGATCTCGGGCGTCGTCTCCGCTCTGCTGATCGCGACTCGGATCGCATTCAGATCTCGTGCGACATCGGATCGGAACCAATAATCCAATTGAGGAATCGTCGGGCGCCATCCGTCATCAAGCCCGTCAGTCGCAAGTAAGTTCTCGACGTCGCCGATAGCGGTGGCGAAGGCGATTGGATCGACCGCCGTGGCCTTGACTTGGGCAATGAGTCGGGCGAGAGGGTCGATGTCGGCGCCCCAGGCTTCACGGCCCGCCAGAACGGCTTCCACCATGGTCGTTCCGCTCCCGACCATCGGGTCAAGCACTACGTCGCCAGACTCGGTATAACGCTCAATCGCCCACCTGGCGAGCGGAGGTGGGCATCGTGCGGCGAAGGCGTGGATCGGATGTGTCGCGTAGAGGTGGCCAGACGCAGAGAAGTCCAGGTCAGGCTGACCTTCGGACTTCTCATTGATCGCAGCCGCGTTTTCTTTGATCAGGTGCCCACGATCTCCGTCGACCGGGATCGGCCGCGGACTGGAGGCGGCATGGTCGTCACGATGCTGCCCGAACCTCCACCACCACGCCGACCGCGGCCATGTCCAACGCCTGCGAGGCACGTCGTGCTTGGAATGTGACCAGGCCCTGGATTTCGTCCGCCGTCTTCGCGATGGACTTTGCCTTTCCCTCGATCCGGCCGAGTTCCCTCAGAGCCCGGCGAGCTTCGTCGATGCCCGCCTCGACAGCGGCAGGATCCAGGCCCCGCTTCGCGGCGAGGTTCGCCAAAAGACTTGTTCGAGCCCACCGGTAGCCCGCCTCGAGGAGCTGACCGCCTTCGCCGAAGATGCAGAGGACCTTGTCGCCGTCATAGTCGTTGAAGGCGCCGACTTCCTTTGGAAAGCCTGAGCAGTCCTTCATCACCCCGATCGCGAATCCGGCCGAGCGATTCACCATTGACGCTCGGAGGACGGAGAGGATCCCGCGATCACCACGCAATGGAAGAGGGTTTGAGTAGTCCTTGGCTTCGACCACGAACTGGCCGCCTTCCCGAAGGTGCACGACGAAGTCTCCGCACCGTGCCTTCCCGGAGTAGCCGGCCTTCGCGCCGAGGCGTTCAACAGTGTCGCCGTATCTTCGGGCAAGGTGTCGCAGCAACTCCTCCACTTCGTCCTCGAAATCCCCACCTGACATCGGCGTGAGTCGGCGAACCTGTGCCGCCGCAGCTTGCCCGACCAACGCGTCCCGAAGTCCTTGGAGAGCCTCGACGAGTTCCTTGCGGATGGGGGCAACCTGGGCCGCAACAACGCCGGCGATCTTCCCGTCGTCGCCGAAGTACTCCGCCACTTCGGAGGTCAGTCGAGCCAGGTAGCTTCCCTCTACAGCTGGGTCGAAGGCGCGGTCCAGCTGCTGCCGCGTATCGGCGAGCTGTTTAACGATCTGGAAAACGCAGCTCGTGGTTAGCTCAGGGTTGAAGGCGTCGCCGATCAGGCGCTGAAGCTGGACTCGGGCATCCTCGATCGTCGCGCTGGTCGACTTGTTCGCTGCCTGGATCGTCGTGCTAAGCCGGGCCGACACCGATTCTGCTCTGCTCGGATCGAATGTCGAGTCCACTCGTTCAGCGAGTGTCTTCTCAACGACCGCTAGAGAGGCACTGAATTCGTGCGAGAGCTTCATGAACTCCTTCTCGATCAGCTCCATCCGGCCCGCGACTCCCATCGCCTTCAGGCCGACTACGCCGACGGTGAGAGCCCGCATGGCCACCTCGTCGATCGTGGGCAGCGGCATTTCGGCGAAGAAGGCCACCACCTCCGGATCGCGAGACTCCAGGTTCTCAAACAACACCCGATCCTCGAAAACGTTCACCTTGACCACGGGCCACCTCCGGTCGGAAAATCCGCTCTGGACCTTTCTTCCCTAGCAGGTGGAGAAAGTTCGACGGTGAAATCGACATGGGCATCAAGCAGCCGTGCCAACGGCAGCGTGCGCTCGGCGTCGCGAAATTGTAACCGGACAGCCCGCTCCCCGATGAGTTCCAACCGACAGACCAAGAGCTGCATCAGGGGCTTGAGCGTCCGGCAAACGCCCCTCGCGTGTCACGGAGATCCCTGGTGGTGAGGACGTCTCGAACGCCTGGATCGAGGGCCGTGCGGGCGGACATCGGTGCGAGATCGTGGTAGCTGCCGCGCCCCGGACTGGCGACGTGTCGGGAGCCTCTCCGGCTCCGATGCCGGACCTGACGGTCCGTCCGGTCCGGGCTCCCGGGTTCGTGGAGCTCGGCACCCAGTACCTGCCGGGGAGTGAATGGGTCTACGCGCGGCTCTACATGTCGCACGATGACGGTGAGCGGTTCATTGTCGACGATCTCGGCGAGCTCATCGGTTCCCTCGCGCCGGCCTGGGACGACTGGTTCTTCGTTCGATACATGGACCCGGACCCCCACATTCGCCTTCGCATCCATGCGAGGGAGCCACTACACGCCATCCCGATCCAGCTGGCCTTGAGAGACATGTCGGTGTCGCTGAGGGAGTGTGGATACTGCCGGATCATGGAGCTCGGCTGGTATGAGCCCGAGTATGCGAGATACGGGGGATCAGAGGGGCTGGCGTTTGCCCACAGGGTCTTCACCGCCGACAGCGCCCTCGTGGTCGCCCTACTGCAGGCAGAGCGTGCCAGCGAAGCGGAGCCCAACTGGTGACGGCGGCGGCGGCCGCGGTCGATCTCGCCATGCACCTCGGCGGTTGGGACGCGCTGCGATGGCTGCGGGACATCCCGGCGCCCAGATCAACTGGACCGCGTACAAGGCAGTCGCGGCGGCCGCCAGGGAGGCCGTGCGGTTCGATGCTGGCGGTCCACCTCCCGTGGGGCCTCTGGCGGCGCCTGCCGCCCAGTCGGCGCTGCGGGAGCGGGCCGCGTCAACGGCGAAGTACGGCGAGTGGGTCCGCGCAAGGGAGTCCGTGGAGGGCGGGACAGGAGGCGTCAACAGGGTGTCGGCGTCCCTCGTGCACATGTTCTGCAACAGGCTCCTCGCGCGAGGCTCACCTGAGACCACGGTCCAGTCCGTGGCTCGCGGCGCCGCCGACGCCCATCTTCGGAAGACAACGGACGGGGCGACGCTCCCCGGGAGGTCGAGGTGAATCCCCGCGAAGCGGCTCGGCAGGTCTACGAGTCGATGGCGAGCAGGCTCCTGTCCGGAGCTGGTATGCCACAGGTCGCCGACTTGGCGGGCCTTCTCCTCCTGCAAGCCGCGCTTGCGACTACCGGAGACGTCTCGCGCCGTCGAGCGGATGTGCACCGGGTGCTCGCCGTGGCGGTGGAACGTGAGCTGACATTTGGCGGGCTGATCTCCAACAGCGTCACCCATCTCACGTTCGCGACACGAATCGCCAGGGCGAGCTCGGACGACTACCACGGACTCCTGAAGGCCGCCGACAAGGCGATCGTCGAGGGGACCGGGCAACTGCTCGGCGTCGCTCGTTCCACGGCGGGCCAGGGCACGGTAAGCCACTGGTACGACGTGGTCTCGGGCGTTTCCGGCCTCGGCCGCTACCTGCTGATGGCGGTCCGGTTCGATCCGGACCTGGAGCCGGCGCTGCTTGACGTCCTCCGCTACCTGGTCGAGCTGGGCCAGCCCATAACCGTCGAGGGCAAGACCGTGCCGGGTTGGTGGAACAATCCGGGCCTGTACATCTCGGAAGACGACCTGAGACTGTACCCCGACGGCGACTTCAACCTTGGCCTCTCCCACGGTATCTGCGGGCCGCTCAGCCTGCTGGCCATCGTCGCACTGGCCGGATGGGAGGTCGATGGCCAGCGCGCCGCCATCAGGGACATGCTGTCCTGGATCCTCCGGTGGCAGTGCGTGGACGCGGTTGGCCCGTACTGGCCGGGCAGGATACCTCTCGCCGCCGAACTGACCGGCGAGGGAGCGCCCTGGTCGCCGAGCTACAGCTGGTGTTACGGGTCGACCGGGGTGTCGAGAACGATCCAGCTGGCCGGCGAGGCCCTGGCGGATGACGAGGCGGCGGCACTCGCCCGCACGGCGATCAGGGCGGCACTGGACCGCTTCGAGAAACGGATCGGTACCGGCGGGTTCGGGGCCACCATCTGCCATGGAGCGGCCGGCCTCCTCCAGGGCCGGTTGCGGATCCTCGGGGATGCGGGCCAGGAGGACGACGCCGGTGAGCGGACGATCCTGTCCGGAGTTCTAGACGAGTACTCAGCCGACCATGCGTTCGGCTTCCAGCACTTGAGGCCCGCCGAGACCGACGGCCCATTGATCGGGGTGGACCGGGCGGGCGTGGTCGAGGGGGCGGCCGGCGTCGCCCTGGCGCTGCTTGGCGACGAGGCCATCCGTCCCGCCGAGACGGCGTGGGACGCGATGCTGCTGCTGAGCTGACCGGCCGTCCGGCAGCTTCCGCCCTGTCACCGACGGGGAAGCGGTCTCGTCACCGAGTCCTGTGAAACCCGCGCCCCGCCAGGCTCAATGTGCTATTATGCTATTTGTATAGATGATTGTATTTAGCATCGACAGCCGCGCCGGGGTTCCCACCTACCTCCAGATCGTGCAGCAGGCGAAGCGAGCGCTGAGGCTGGGCGCGCTGAACGTTGGGGACCAGCTCCCCACGGTCCGGGAGGTGGTGGCCTCGCTGGCGATCAATCCCAACACAGTGCTCAAGGCCTACCGGGAACTGGAGGGGAAGGGGCTGGTCAAGAGCAAGCCGGGCAGGGGAACGTTTGTCATCCGGACGCTGGGTCGCACCCTTCCGGCGAACCTGTCCCAGATTCAAGAAGGGCTGCGGCGCTGGATCAGCAGCGCCTACGAAGCCGGACTCGGCCCCGAGGAGATCCTGGACCTCATGATGTCGGCCCTGCGCGAATCGGAGCTCGATCAGAGGGAGGGCACCGCTTGACCGCGGCAGTGGAGGCCGAGGGACTCGGCAAGCGATACGGACGAACCTGGGCGCTGAAGGGGTGCACCCTCGTGCTGCCGAGGGAGCGGGTGATCGCCCTGGTGGGCCCCAATGGCGCGGGGAAGTCCACCCTGCTCAACATGATGGTCGACCTGGTCCATCCGACGACGGGGCGACTGTCGGTGCTCGGGCAGTCACCCACCAGCAGCCTCGCCGAGCTGCTTCCGCGAGTCGGGTTCGTGGCCCAGGAAAGGCCGCTGTACCAGGACTTCAGCGTGGACGACATGCTTCGAATGGGCCGCCACCTGAACGTCCGGTGGAACGGGGCAGGGATCGAGGCGAGGCTCCGCGGGCTCGGGATCCGGTTCGACCGTCGCGTGCGAACCCTCTCCGGCGGCCAGCAGGCGCAGCTCGCGCTCGGACTCGCTCTGGCCAAGGATCCGGACCTGCTCCTGCTCGACGAGCCGCTTGCCAGCCTGGATCCGCTGGCCCGGCGCGAGCTGTTGTCAGCGCTCATGGAGGAGGTGTCCGAGAGGGGGACCACGGTCCTCTTCTCTTCCCACGACATCGCCGGCATCGAGCGGGTCTGCGACTACCTGGTCCTGCTCGGCACTGGTTCCGTCCAGATAGCCGACGACCTGTCGGAGATCCTACGGACTCACCGGCGCCTGGTCGGACCACCGTCCGCCTCGAGAGCGACCGCCAACGTAGAGCACGTCGTACGCGCCTCGGCCGCCGCCCGGCAGACAGCGATGATCGCGCGTGTCAGCGGTCGGGTCATCGACCCGGCGTGGGACGTGCACGAGGTATCGCTGGAAGACATCGTGCTCGCGTACCTCGGCGCCTCTAACGTGAGCCAACCTGAGTCCGAGCGCCGACTGGAGGTCATGTAAATGAGCTGGCTGGCCTGGCGTCTGCAGCGACTGACCATCGCCGTCGTGGTGTCCGCCGGCGCGTTCGTCACCCTGGTGGCGGTGCTGGCTCATCTGGGCGGGGCTCGTCGCGGAGCCCCTCAGGCTGTGCCCGAGTTGTACCTGGTCCCCGTGCTGCTGTCCATGTTCGTCGGCGCGCCGCTGTTCGCACGAGAGTTCGAGCGCGGTACCCCCAGGCTGGTCTGGACGCAGGGCAGGACGCGCTCCCACTGGTTCGTCGCTCATTGCACGCTCGCGCTCGGCGTCGTGCTCGTCGTGGGCGCGATCTCACAGGCGGCCGTCAGCCTCACCCTCGCTCCCGGCGACATGTCACTCGATGCCTTCAGCCTCACGGGCGTGCTGCCCGTGACAGTCGCTGTGTTCGCCGTGGCCCTGGGGCTCTTGTGCGGGGCCCTGCTGCGCCGCACCGTGATGGCCATCGTGGTGGCGCTCGTGCTCACCCTGGGCGTCCAGGCCGTCGTCACCTTCGTTGCTCGCCCCCACTATCTGCCTCCGGAAACCACGATCGTCACGTTCACTCCAGACACGGGACCGCTCCATGGGCCTCCCGGCTCATGGGTGGTGCATGAAACGCCGGTAGGGGAGCCGACCGACTGTGTGACCCGGTACCTCTGCACGCGACGGTTCGCGATCGATTACCAGCCGGCGTCCCGCTACTGGACCTTCCAGGCCATCGAGTCGGGGATCTACATTCTTCTGGCGGCGGCCGCGATTGCCGTGGCCTGGGCCGCGGTCGCTCGGCGTCAATGACGCGAGTCGGCCCGAGTGCGATGAAGAGACATGCCAGGCTGGTCACGTACGACGCGCGAGCGATGGGCCCGGCGACCCTGCTGATGTGCGCGGCCACTTGCGGAGTGTTCGTCGCCGCTGCCGCCGTCCTGTTCTACGGTCCGCCCCTCCACCAGGACGTGCTGGCCGTCGGGCTGGAGGTCGCGCTGCCGCTCGCGTTCGTTCTGCCCCTCCTCAGGTCGCTCACAGGTGATCCCGCGACGGAGCTCCGACAGGCACTTCCCTCTGGCTATCGATCAGGCGTGGTCCGGAGGTTCGGCCTGGGTTTCGCCTGCCTGACCGTCCCCGCCACGCTCTGCCTGCTAGTGTTGACAGTCCTGGGACGTTGGGGCCTTGCGGGCGGCGTCGCCGCCGGGACGATGATCTGGCTGGCCCCCTGCATGCTGTTTTCGAGCCTTGGCCTGCTGCTGCTGGTGACGCTCCGCTCCTACAGCACGACGGCAGGCATCATCGTGTCCATTGTCCTCCTCGGGATCGCGCTGCCTGGCCGGCTGCTGAGGTCGCACACGATCCTCGCTCTCCTGTATCCCTTCGCCACCAACCTCTCCCTGCCGGCGGGGGGGCCGGCGGCGCCGGGCTGGCTTGCGAATCGTGTGGTCGTCATTGGGGCCGCGGCGCTTCTCTTCGCGGCCGCCTGGCTGGTCGCGGGCCGAATCGACCTGCCGCTCTTGGAGGGTGAGGAGATATGAGGGTGGAGGTCGCAAACCTCTGCAAGCGATATGGTCGCGATGTCGTCGCGCTGGAGGACGTCGGCGTTTCGTTCGGTACTGGGGTCCACGGAATCCTCGGGCCCAACGGCGCTGGCAAGACGACCCTGGTCAGAATACTCGCGGGCCTCGTCTCCCCCTCCAGCGGCACCATCTGCATGGACGGCAGAGATGCTCTCACCGGGCCCGGCCGGCATTTCGTCCACCAGCACCTGGGCTACCAACCCCAATCCTTTGGCGCCTACCCTACGATGACCGGGCGGGAGTTCCTGGAGTACATCGGCCTCTTGAAGGGACTGCCACCCGGTCTGCGGCTGCGCCACAGGATCGACGACGCGCTTGAGCTCACCAATCTGGTCAGTGTCGGCCACAGAAAGGTCCGGGGCTACTCCGGCGGCATGCTGCGTCGCCTGGGTATAGCTCAGGCCATCCTGAGCGACCCGACGCTCCTGATCCTCGACGAACCGACCGCCGGCCTGGCGCCGGAGGAGCGTGTGCGCTTTCGATCCCTGGTAGCGACGATTGCGATGAAGGCAACGGTGATCCTCTGCACTCACTCCATCGACGACATCCGGCACGCGGCCGCCAACGTGATCGTGATGAACCGCGGACGCGTGGTGCAGGCGGGCACACTGCCGGATCTCGCGGCACTGGCCTGCGAGCGGGTGTGGACGGTCGTGACGGCCGACCCCCCGCCAGGAGAGGCGGTGGTGGTATCGGCCGTCAACGCGGGAACCGAGGTCGAGTACCGGCTCCTGTGCGACCGACAGCCGGCGCCAGGCGCTGTCCGAGTTCCGCCCACCATCGAGGACGGGTACATGGCGGCAATCGAGAGAGAGAGGCAGGCATGAGGATGCAGACTCTGTGGGCTCTGACGGAGGCCGAGTTCCTGATGCAATTCCGCCGAAGGGGCCTGTGGTTCGCGATGCTGATCGCGTACGCGCTGCCACCCCTGCTCGTCGCCGGCAGCCCTGACGGGCCCTTGACACCGCTGATGTTCGAGACGCCACAGCCCTTCACGCGGATGGCCACGTGGGCGCTGCTCGGCAACCTGTTGGCGCCAGTAGTGGCGGGGTTCCTGGCGTCGGGGAGGATCCGGCGGGACTCGACCTTCAACGTTGCAGAGGTACTCGGGACGACGATCATGGCGCGTGCGGCGCGCTACGGAGCCATGGCTGCCGGCATCTCCGCCGCCAATGCGCTTCCAGGAGTTCTCTGTCTCATGTCGACCGGCGCCCTGCTCGCCGTGATCGGCGCCAATGCGGTCTTCCTGCTGGCCACGATCGTCGCCGCCCTGACGATAGCGGTGCCCGGCCTGGTCTTCGTCACCTGCCTGTCTCTCGCGCTCTCCGAGCTGATGCCGGTGCCGGTCTACTGGGGGGTTCTCGTCGCCTCCTGGGTGTGGGGCAACATGATTGATCCGCGAGTGGTCTTCACACCGTCTCTCAGTCCGATCTCGCCCATGGGCAACTATGTCGCGAAAGTCATGTACGGAATCCCCGCGACGATGTTCGGGGACGTCGACACGCAGACGCGACTGCCGCTCGACCTCCGTGGCGGTCTGCTGGGCGTCCTTGCGATGATGATCGTCGCCGCGATGACGGTCGGACTCGGCCGCCCTCTGCTCCGGCCGCGACACAAGGCCGGCTGACCAGACGAAATGTCAGAGACCGAGCACCCTGGCCCGCGCGGCGGCCGCTGTCCTGTTGTTGACCCCTATCTTGGCGAGGATGTTGCCGACGTGATACTCGACGGTGCTGATCCGCACGCCCCGTCGTTTGGCGATCTCGGCGTTCGATTGACCACTGGCGAGCAGACGGACGACCTCTGTCTCCGTTCGCGTCAGAGGAGCCAGCAGAGTCAGGGCGTCATTGGCCGACTGGGCGGGCATGAAGCAGTCGTCGATTATCGCGAGGTGCAGTGACTGCGCTATGCCGAGAACGCCCAGAACGGTCATCGGATCACGGCAACAATTCAGATAGGTGTTGCAGCCCCGGCGCAGAAACCGTTCACAGCGCTCGCCGTCGTCAGCGGACCCGAGGCCGGCTAGGGCTAGGGACCAGCGCATGGCGGGCTGCAGATGATTGATGAAGACCGAGCTGCCCTTAGCTCGGGTCGGCACGCCCACCGACCAGGGAGGCTTTCTTCAATCGCCGTGGGGACCGCTGTCGATGGCGGCCGGCGAGACGGGCGTGGTGTCGGCCAGCGCGTCGGCGACCACGTGCACGGCGGCGTAGGGTAGCCGCGTGCGCGGCTGCGACCCACCATCCGCGTACAGCAAATTGCCCTCGACCGTGTAGTCGATGAAGGTCCCCTCGCGCGTCGGCATCC
>JAABUQ010012924.1_pt1 | contig 10248 bp, 9 predicted proteins | sample 5560001 | NCBI WGS metagenome assembly JAABUQ01 (sample SAMN10711888, study PRJNA513371) | rock metagenome | isolation source: Antarctica rocks | place: Antarctica: Victoria Land, Finger Mt nord | collected 2015-12-18 | reverse complement strand
ACGCAACACGATCGACTTTCTCTCATCCAAGGCGAAGCTCTCACGCGACGAAGCCTACTCCCTCGCGAGTATCGCCGTCGACTTCCGCGTCTCGCAGATGGTCGACGTCAACAACGGTATCCACGCGCTGATTCCCAAGTCGATCTTCTCGCCCGATTTCCGCGCGACGATGTCGATCGTGTAGCGCTATTTCCCGTTCCAGTGGATCAGGCGGCGATCGAGAATGACGAAGAGCACGTTGAGCGCGTAGCCGAGCAGTCCCGCGATCAGAATCGACGCGTACATATCGGTAACGTGCAGGATCTGCTCGCCCTCGATGATCCGGTGTCCGAGGCCCAGATCGCTCCCGATGAACATCTCCGCGACGACGACGATGACGAGCGCCGTGCTGATCCCGCCGCGTAGCCCGACGAACGTCTGCGGAAGGCTTTCGAAGACCAACACATCGCGGAAAATCGCAAACGACGACGCACCCATCACTTTGGCTGCGAGAACCCGGGAGCGGCGGGCGTTCATGACGCCGTAGGCGCTATTGAACATGACGATCAGCAAGACGGAGAACGCCGCGATCGCGACTTTGTTGATATCGCTGATGCCGAAGAAGAGGATGAAGAGCGGGATGAGCGCGCTCGCCGGCGTCGAGCGAAAGAAATCGACGACGAATTCGACGCTGCGATAAAGGCGGACGTTACTGCCGAATACGATGCCGACCGGCACGCCGAGGAGCGCTCCGATCGCGAACGATTCGAGCGTTCGCTCGAGCGTGACCAGGGTGTCGGCGACGAGGGTTCCATTGACGATCCCCTGGACGAGGTAGGTCAGCGTCGCGATCGGCCCGGGCAGCAGCACGGCGCGGACGACGTGCGCGGCGCAGACAGCCTCCCACAGCGCGAAGAACGCGACCGGCCCGACGAGCGGAAGGAGGAGGTCCGCCGACGGCAAGGCCACGCGCGCGCGAGGACGGCTTTGGCGTTCCGGACGCGTCGCGTCGACGGTCGTCATCGTGCCATCTCCGTGCGGAAGAGGTCGAGTGCCCGCGACTTCGTTGCGATGAAGTGCGGATCGCTCATGACCTCGGTCGTTCGCGGACGCGGCGTGTCGTAGGCGATGTACTCAACGACGCGCGTGGGACGCCGGCTCAGCAGCAGAATCCGATCGGCGAGGTACACCGCCTCTTCCAAATCGTGCGAGACGAGCACGGTCGTCAGCCCGGTTTCCATGAAGACGGTTTGGAGTTTGTCTCTGATATAGAGCGTCATTTCGTAATCGAGTGCGGAGAACGGTTCGTCCAGGAAGAGCACGTCGGGATCGGCGACCAGCGCGCGCAAGATCGCGACGAGCTGTTGTTGGCCGCCGGAAAGCTCGTAGACGCGGCGTTTGAGATCGAGCGTGATCTCGAACTTTGCGAGCAGAGCATCGACTCGCTCGCGCTGGAGGCTTTTCGAGACGCCCCGCACGCGGAGCGGATACTCGATGTTCTCCAGCGCGTTCCACCAGGGGAAGAGCGAATCGCGATAGTTCTGGAAGACGTAGCCGATGCGCGCGCTACGGAAATCGCGGCCGCCGATCTCGATCGTCCCGCCGTCCAACGGCACGATGCCGCTCATCATGTTGACGAGCGTCGACTTACCGCAACCGTTGGGCCCGAAGATCGTCGTGAATTTTGCCCGCGGCACGTCCAGATCGAAGCGGTCATAAATCGTTTGAGAGCCGAACGATTTCATCAAGCCGCGAACGACGACGAATGCTTCGTCGTCCGCAACCGGGACGCGCGCGACCTCTTCGGTAGCCGTCACGGCCTGTAGATCATCGACGCAACGTCGAGTTTATGCGAGAGAATGTGCTTCTCGGCGAAGAGGTCGTAATTTTTTTGGAAGTAGCCGATCTCATACGCGTGAAACTCGTCGTAGAGCGTGTAATCGAGGGCGGGCACGGCTTCGGCGAGCTTGGCATCGAAGCGCGTGTAGTCGGGATAAATCCGACGTGCGGCGTCGATCTTAGTACGGACTTCGTCGAAGCCGCGCTTCATGCCGGCGACATACTTCTTGACGAATGCGGGATGCTTCGTCGAGAAATCCGTCGAAAGAACGGCCGCCCCGCCATACCACGGCGCGTTTGCATCTCCGAGGAGATACTTCGACCGAACGCCGCCCTCGAGGACCGACGTCGTGCCGTCGAGTCGACCGACGGTGCCATTGGGTTCATACGTGTAGGCCGCGTCGATTTGGCCAGCCGCGATCGAGGCGACGTGCTGCGACGGTGACATCTCCATGGGTGCGGTGTCGATCCCGTTCTTCGCAAAATGAGCTGGGCTTCGAGGACCGCCTGCGGGCCGACGCCGGTCGCGAGGCGCTTGCCCTTGAGATCGGAGATTTTCTTATAGGGCGCGCCTTTCGCCACGATGATCTCGTCGAGGACGGATTTCGCATTACTGAGGTTGGCGGCGAGAATCTTGAAGAGGTTCGGTTGGGCGATTTGCGCGAGCGCGAGTTGCGTCGAACCGGTGCCGGTTGCCGTCGCATCGATGCGCCCGGCCAAGAGGGCTTCGGTGACTTTGACTTGATCGGCGAACTTGACGAGCTCGACGTCGATACCGGCCGCCGTAAAGAACCCCATCTTCTCCGCTACAAAGAACGGTAGCGCTGCGGAGACGGGCCAGTAGCCGACCAGAAGCTTCGGTGCGGTCTGCGCACCCGAAACCAGCGGAAGTGCGAAAGAAGCCGAGCCAGCGGCCACGGCACCCAAAAACGACGATCTTTTCAAACGAAACTTCCGAAGTGTCGAGGTGGATGAGGTTCTATGTTGGTCGACACCCAGCCGTAGGTCACTAGACAGCTGGTAAAGGGAGCCCTCTACGCGACGCCGGTCTCGAGTGAGCGCGCGCGATCGAGGCGGATTGCCCCATCGAGCGCCGCCTGCTCGTCGGGGATCAGCACGAGCGCGGCCCCGTCTCGGCGGTAGCCGAACGGCGTCGGTCCGTAGACCCGAGCCGTCGCGCGCTTCTGCCCGAGGGCAGTCGCCCTCCGCTCGGCGATTGCCTCTCGCTCGCATTGGGCGACGACGCCGAGCCGCTCGGACCCGCTCAATGGGCTCCCTGTACGGCATGCTGACCGATCGTTTCGGGATCACCTGGGTGGTCGACGTCGCGAGCCCGCTCCCGCTTCTCACGCTCGCACGCACCGCATTCGGCTATCGTGGCTTTCGCGATGGTTACGGCTGCTGCATCGTGTACGACTAGATTAAACTCGCGATCGACCTGAATCGGGCGGCGCCCGAACTTCTGGACGGGATTTCACCATGTCGGACTCTATCTCTCGCGGCAAAGTGCTCTCGCTGCTCGCCGGCGCTCCGGTCGCCGTCGTCGTTCTGACGACCGCCGTCTCTGCAGCCGACGACTCGGCCGGGACCAAAGCGAAGTATAAATACATCGACAAGCCAGGCCCAAAGGGCGAGGTCTGCATCGGCTGTGCACTCTTTCTGGCGCCCGCGGCTTGTGTCGTCGTCAAGGGCAGGATCAGCCCGAACGGCTACTGTGTCGCGTACGCGCCGAAGGCGACGTAAGCCACATGACGCTCGTCCAAGCTCGCCACGGCTCGCACACGCCGGACGTCACGTGCGGTTCGAGCCGGACGTGCTAGTTGACGTCCCGCGCGACGATGATGCAAGTGATGCGGCACGCCGGGACGACGGTCGAGCGATACCGCAGCCATGGCGGTCCGTGCCTGCCTACGTTCTCCTAGCGTCGCTCTCGCTCGTCGTTCTCTCGCTCGCTCAACGTCCGCGAATAGCCGCTGCCTTACCGACGTTTGCGCAGGCCTATCAGGTCGATTGGAGCGTCTGTCACAGCATGGTCCCGGCGCTCAACGCGTACGGGCGCTACGTGCAATCGACGGCGTTCGCCGCGCTCGATGCCGGAATCCTCAGGCGCGCGGTCCCGCTCGTCGTTCGCGAAGGCGTCAACTACCATAGCGCGGGCAACCTCGCTTCCAATGAGCCGAACGATCGATACACCTACGGCAACCTCTCGGTCAATCTCGTCGGGGTGCTCAACAAATCGTTCTCGTATCGCTTCGAGCAGTCGCTCTACGAGAACAACGTGGGCGGCGGTTCGACCGGGCACTTTTGGATCGCTTACAACCAGTTGCTGCACGGAGACGGCCATCTCATCGTCGGCAAGGTGGATGCGCCGGCTCCGCCCGCGTTTAGCTACTGGCACGACGCCAGCGCTTTCTCGAGCCCCGAGATCGCCGTCGGACAGCACGGCTATCTACTCGACGGCACGCGCTGGGGCGTCGGCTTCAATTACGTTCCGAAGAACTACGTGAAGCAACCGTATAAAGTCCAACTGGCATATCTCGGGAACGCGCCGTCGCTCTATAATCCGTCGGTCTTCTCCAATTCGAATCCGTACGCGCCGGACCAATCGGGGAGCGATCGAGCGTTCCAGTACAAGGCAGCCTTTGCACGACCCGATCAACCGATCGAGGCAGGCGTCTATGGCGCGGTCGGAAGCTACATCTTGGCGAACGGCTACGCGCATCCGTCGGATGCGTACCGGGCGACGGGCGTGTATGCGCAGCGCGATCCGGTAGGACACGTCCCCGGCGTGCTCGTCTTCTACCAGCAGACGTACGACGCAAACGTCGGACCCGGCGACGGAAGCACGCCGCTCGTGCAGAGTGCGACGAGCCGAGCTTTCGCGCTCGAGCTCTCCGAATCGTTCCTGCATGGTGACGTCATGCTCGCCGTTCGACCCGTCGAATACCTCAGCGGACTCCAAGATCGGCAACGGGATTCGACACGGAGAGGACGGCACAACCGCATTACGGCACGTTCAACGTCATCGCGCGGGATCCGAAGTTCTCGCCGTACCTCTACTTCGTATTCGAATCGGGGGTCGGTGCGGCTTCGGACGCACGGTACGCGCAACCGGCATGGACCGCGCAAGTCCGGTGGGCCGCTCCGATCTTCGGCGCGCCGGCTATCAAGAGGGTACCGGCGGGCCTGCGTCCAGTCGCAGTCGCCGACGCGACGCCGGCCGCGAGCACGAGCACGAGCGTCGACACGTCGGATGCATCGCCGTCGCCCGAGGCCTTGCAGGCCGGCAAGGCGGTCTTCGTAGCGAACTGCGCGGCCTGTCATAATGCGAACGGCACGGGCGGCGCCGGTCCGAGCCTGCACAAGGTCGCAACGACGAAGACGTTTGCCCAGACGGTCGACTTCATCGAGCATCCCTCGGGAGGCATCATGCCGAAGCTCTATCCCGGCACGCTGTCCGAGGCGCAGGTGAAGGAAGTAACGGCGTACGTTCGAGCGACATTTCACTGAGGCCGTAGGACCGGGCCGCCGCGTCGCGTAACACGCGGCAGTCGCGCCGACCTGACGATCGGCGACGGAACGGGACCTGCGAAACGTCCGGGACCCGGCGGATGCGCGGCGAGAACGGGACGGCGATCTCCGCCGGCGATCGTTTCCGCGCCGGATGCGGGACGCGCGCGCGCGAAGCTCGTCGGTCTTCGTACCGAGGAGGCCGCCATCCCGCTCCCGCTCCCGCTCTTCATGCTCGCGCTCGCCGCATTCGCCATCGGGACGAGCGAATTCGTCATCGTCGGCCTGCTCCCCGATCTCTCGCACGACCTGCACGTCACGATTCCGACCGCCGGGCTGCTCGTGACGGGCTACGCGCTCGGCGTCGTCATCGGCGCGCCGATCCTCGCGATCGCCACGGCGAAGGCGCCGCGCAAGGCCGCGTTGCTCGCGCTGATCGCAACGTACGCGGCCGGGAACGCGCTCTGCGCGCTGGCGCCGACCTACGCGCTGCTCATGGCCGCGCGCCTGCTGACGGCGCTGTGCCACGGTGCGTTCTTCGGGATCGGCTCGATCGTCGCGGCGCAACTCGTCGCGCCCGAGAAGCGCGGCCAGGCGATCGCGATCATGTTCAGCGGCCTCACGCTTGCGAACGTCCTCGGCGTCCCCGCCGGCACCGCGCTCGGGCAGTTCGCGGGCTGGCGCGCGACGTTCTGGTGCGTCGTCGCGATCGCGCTCGTTGCCACAGCCGCGATCGCGCTGTTCCTGCCGCCCCAGCAGCCGCCGGAGCTCAGCAGCCTGCTCGGAGAGTTCGCCGTGATGCGCAAGCCGCGGGTGCTGCTCGCGATGCTCATGAGCGTGCTGCTCTCCGCGAGTCTTTTCAGCGTCTTCACCTACGTCACGCCGATGCTCGAACGCGTCGCGCACGTGACGCCGAGCGGCGTGACGTGGCTCTTGCTGTTCTTCGGCGTCGGAATCACGGCGGGCAATCTCATCGGTGGTCGGCTCGGCGACTGGCGGCTGATGCCGAGCATCGCGGCGGTCCAGATCGGCATCGTCATCGTGCTCGCGCTCTTCACGGTGACCCTGCCGAACGGCATCGCCGCGGCGATCACGCTCGTCCTGTGGGGGTTGCTGACGTTCGCGATGGCGACGCCGCTGCAAATGCGTGTGATCGACACCGCACCCGAGGCGCCCAATCTCGTCGCGACGCTCAATCAGGGCGCGTTCAATCTCGGCAACGCCGGCGGCGCGTGGTTCGGCAGCATCGCCCTCGGCGCGGGCCTCGCCTATCAATCGCTGCCGTGGCTCGGCGCGGGCCTCGGGGCGCTCGGCTTCGCGACAACGGTGGCGTCGATGGTGCTCGATCGTCGCGCTCGAGCGTAGCCTCGTTCGCCGGCGTCGGCCTCGATGTTGCTACGGTTCGTAGGCGAGCATCATCGACGCCGGATCCATCACGTCCCAACACTCCACGAGAGCCGCGATCGGTGCTTCGTCGCCAACGAGCGCGGCGACGGATTCGACGCGTAGGATTCCACTTTCTCCTGCCTTCGGACTTTTCAAAGATGGGAAGCCGCTTCGCTCTCCTCGCCGATGCCCTCAGCGGCACCCTTCAGAACTCGTTTGCACGATCGTCGCGCTCGAGCGTCCGTTCAACTATACTATCGACGGCAATCTGGCGCCGATCAACCGCGCTACCAGATGACGACGCATTGCTCGCTTGCGTCGACCGGCAGAATCGTCAGGCAGCCGCCGGAGACTTCCTAGCGGCGCGCGAGCCGTTCCCGACGAGGTCCGGCACGTTCGCTCCGTCGAGATGATCCGTGAGGACCTTCGAGCCGCCACGCGACGGCCGGACTCGAGACGCCCACGGAGCACTCGCTCGTGCGTCGGCTCCTCCGCCGCGACAGCCGCGCCCGCGGGACGGCCGTACGGAAGAAGGAGCCGCTCCTCATCGAGCAGTTACCGTCGATCCTCACGGCAATGCCGGACGACCAGCTCGCGACACGCGATCGGGCGCTCCTACTCCTCGGCTACGCCGGGGCGTTTCGGCAAAGCGAGCTCGTCGCTCTCGACGTCGAGCAGTTACGGTCTCGAAGGCGGGGTGCTACGTCTGGATTACGAGCGCAAAGAACGACCCGCGGAAAAAGGGTCGAGAGCTCTTCGTAACACGCCTGCCGACGACGTCGATTAAAGCCGGAGTTTGTGCCGTAGCTGCGCTGAAGGAGGATGGCTTGAGATCGCTCGGGCAACCAGGCCGGCTCGCTGATCACTGTTACGTCTACTCTAATTTCCGTTAGGCCGAGGTTACACAAGCGATGCACTCGCATAACCTCGGGGAACTACAACGCGCTTGAGATCACCTAATCATTTCTTCGCGCGATGACCGCAAATTCGGCACGTCTTGCTCCGATCCGCACGTAGACGAGCGCAATCGACGCCCCGGTTCAAAAAAAAACGGGTCGACGACGCCATCGTCGCTACTTCAAGTAACCGGATTGTCTTATAACGCGCGTCACCTGATCTTGAGAGAGCTGCAGTTGCTGCTCTAGTGTTTTGAGTCGTAAGTTCATTGATTATTAGCGCAAGATTTTGCTATCATTGGTTATGGCCGGACGTCCCTTGCGCGACTTACAGATTACCGAAGCCGAGCGCGGCGAGCTCAAGCGCTTAGCGCGTCGGCCCAAGTCTGTGCAAGCGTTGGCGCAACAAGCAAGCATCGTACTGCGCTGTGCCGAGGGCCTCTCGAATAACGAGGTGGCCGACCGTCTTGGCATCGCGAGCGCGACCGTGGGCACGTGGCGATCGCGCTTTCGTCACGAGCGGCTGCAGGGCCTGAGCGATGCACCGCGTTTCGGGACCACCTCGCAAAATCGGCGACGACGTAATCGAAGCAGTCGTCGCCAAGACGTTGACGTCGCGGCCGAAAGGCTCGACGCGTTTGAGTACGCGCGAGTTGGCAGCCGAGACCGGTCTCTCGCAATCGACGATCGTGCGCGTCTGGCATACCTTTGGTCTGCAGCCGCACCGCTCCGAGAAGTTCAAACTCTCCACACACCCGCTATTTATCGAGAAGACTCGCGACATCGTGGGACTGTACATGTCGCCGCCGGAAAATGCGCTGGTCTTGTGCGTCGATGAGAAATCGCAAGTCCAAGCGCTGGACCGTACGCAACCGATCTTTCCCATGCGCCCGCGCGTGCCCGAGCGGCAGTCTCACGACCACCTGCGCCATGGAGTGACCTCGCTCTTTGCGGCGTTCAACGTTCAAACGGGAAAGGTCATCGGCTCGTGTCATCGGCGCCATCGGCACCAAGAGTTCTTGAAGTTTCTGCGTCGCGTCGATGTGGAGACTGCCGGCGAGCAAGACGTTCATCTCGTGCTCGACAACTACGCGACGCATAAAGCTCCTGCGGTCAAGCGTTGGTTCACTCGCCATCCGCGCTTTCACGTTCACTTCACGCCCACGAGTTCGAGTTGGCTCAACCAAGTCGAACGATTCTTCGCCGAGATTACGCGCAGACGAATTCGGCGCGGAACGTTCACGAGCATCTCAAATCTCGAAGATGCGATTCGCGAGTACCTCGAGCATTACAACGAGCAGGCGAAGCCGTTCACCTGGACAGCCACGGCGGACTCCATTTTCGCAAAATTGTCGAAGCATAATCGATCGAACTCATGACTCAGAACACTAGCTTGGAATACCGACCGTGTCGTAGAGGGCGTCGAGATCGATCGAGAGAGGGATCGAGGCGCAATCGAGGATTCCGGCTGTGGTGGCCGGTGACAGCCGCCACCCGGCGTCGGAACGTTGGAGGAGCTGGACCCAGCGTTTTCGCGAGTCGAGCATCACGTATTCTTCGAGGGTGTCGATGGACTGATAGTCGCGCATTTTTGGTCCGAGGTCTTCTCGAGCCGTCGATTCTGATAGGACTTCGAGGATGAATTTCGGGTGACGCATCACGAGGCTATCGTTACGGTCGCGCTCATCGCACGTTAGGAAGACATCGGCGTATCGCGTACTGCGAGCCGTTTCTATTCGCACGTCCGAACTGTAGGTGCGACTCGGCCGTGCTGCCGGAAGAATGATACTGATGAGCTCGGTCGCCAACTGATTATGAGCGCCGGTGCCGCCGGCGAGTCCGAGGACGCTGCGGTCTCCGAAGAGCGGATAGATATAGCCATCGACGAACTCGTGTTTTGCTTCTTGCCAAAGCTCCCATTCGAGGAACTCCGCCTGGGTGAGGGGTTCATTTGGCTGGGCAATCATGCTGGGTACTCCGTCGTTCGCTTCGCCTCAGCGGTCATTGGGCGAGCTCTGCAAACCTCACGTTGTTCCTCATTGACTCTGATCGGGCATGGCGCCTTCGACCGCGCTGTCGAGAACGTGGACGCCTCGCGTACGCTCCCATGCTGATCGTGGCTCAGCGTGCGTTCTCCGAAGCTACCGGAACGAACTGACCGAGTCCAAATGCGCGTATCGCCCCAGTGCGAGCGGGCCCGATCCCGCTTGCGAGAACGCGAGCTCGATCGCAAAGCCGATGCAGGTAAGGAAAGCACGTCGGCGCATTCGTCGAAATGTGTCACCGAGTGTCTTTCGCCGCGCGCGCGAACCGATGAGCTGAGCGCCGTTCGAGCTTTCCACCGATAGGGGTTCGGAAAAGCTCACCGCCTCAGCTCTTCGCGGCGTCGCGCGAGGAACGCGGCGGAGACGCCGATGCGCGCCGCGAGATTTGGATCGTTCGCATCGAGCGCCTCGCGTTCGAGCGACGCGACGAACGCTCGATACGCGCGCTCGTCGATGTCGAACGGCGCTAGTGTAGGTCACCTAAAGTATTGTTATTTACAGTTATGTGGTGTACGCTATTTGCATGCGCGTTGCTCCTGCAATCACATTAACAGATGCCGAACGAGAGCAACTTACATCGATCACGAGGTCGC
>JAABUQ010012923.1_pt1 | contig 10248 bp, 10 predicted proteins | sample 5560001 | NCBI WGS metagenome assembly JAABUQ01 (sample SAMN10711888, study PRJNA513371) | rock metagenome | isolation source: Antarctica rocks | place: Antarctica: Victoria Land, Finger Mt nord | collected 2015-12-18 | reverse complement strand
CCGGGTGCAGCTTGGCGAAGATCTTCTGGATGGTCGGGTGCTTGCCGGCTTGTTCCTCTTCGTCCCAGTGGGCGCCGTCGAACACCGGCGTGGCGATGAGGGTGGAGGGTGGCGTGGTGGGCCGGGTCTTGGCCTCGGTGCCCCGGACGGGCGCGTCGCCCACCGCACCGCCCTTGCCTTCGACGGCGCCCCAACCCCACCGGGCGGCGTAGCCCAAGTGGGCTTCGAGCACCTGACCCACGTTCATGCGGGACGGCACACCGAGGGGGTTGAGGATGATGTCGACGGGACTGCCGTCGGCCATGAAGGGCATGTCCTCGACGGGCAGGATCTTGGAGATGACGCCCTTGTTGCCGTGGCGACCGGCCAGCTTGTCGCCAACGGAGATCTTGCGCTTCTGGCCGACGTAGACCCGCACCAGCTGGTTGACGCCCGGCGGCAGCTCGTGCTGCTCGTCGCGGCTGAACACCTTGACGTCGATGACCTTGCCCTCTTCCCCGTGGGGCACCTTGAGCGAGGTGTCGCGCACCTCGCGGGCCTTCTCGCCGAAGATGGCGCGCAACAGGCGCTCCTCAGGGGTGAGCTCGGTCTCGCCCTTGGGCGTGACCTTGCCGACGAGCACGTCGCCCGGGCCGACCTCGGCCCCGACGCGGATGATCCCCCGCTCGTCGAGGTCGGCCAGGATGTCGTCGGAGAGGTTGGGGATGTCGCGGGTGATCTCTTCGGGACCGAGCTTGGTGTCACGGGCGTCGATCTCGTGCTCGTGGATGTGGATCGACGTGAGCACGTCATCGCGCACCAGGCGCTCGGACAAGATGATGGCGTCCTCGAAGTTGTAGCCCTCCCACGGCATGAAGGCCACGAGCAGGTTCTTGCCGAGGGCCAGCTCGCCGTTGTCGGTGGAGGGGCCGTTGGCCAGGATGTCGCCCTGCTTCACCCGCTCGCCCTCGCTGACCACGGCCCGCTGGTTGATGCTGGTGTCCTGGTTGGACCGCTCGAACTTGAGCAGGCGGTAGACCCGCTTGCCCACCTTGCGGCCCTCGTCGTTGAGGACGCTGTCGTCATAGGTGACGGTGAGGTGGCTGCCTTCGACCTCGGTGACCACGCCGTCGCCGAGGGCGATGATCATGTCGGCGGCGTCACGGGCGGCGCGGGCCTCGATGCCGGTGCCGATGTAAGGAGCTTCAGCCACCACCAGTGGGACTGCCTGCTTCTGCATGTTGGCGCCCATGAGCGCCCGGTTGGCGTCGTCGTGCTCGAGGAACGGGATGAGCGAGGTGGCCACCGACACGATCTGCTTGGGCGAGACGTCCATGAACTGCACGTCCTTGGGCGGCACCGAGCTGATCTCGGTGGTGGCACCGAAGAACACGTCGCGCTCGAGCTGGAGCTTGAGCCCTTCCAGGGTGGCGGCCTGAGGTGAACGCCGGACCAGGACCCGGTCGTCGCGGAAGTTGCCGTCCTCATCGAGCGGGGCGTTGGCCTGGGCGAGGACGTACTCCTCTTCCTCGTCGGCCGGCAGGTAGCGGATCTTGTCGGTGACCTTGCCATCGATCACCTCGCGGTAGGGCGACTCGATGAAGCCGAACTCGTTGACCTGGGCGAAGGTGGCCAGCGCTCCGATGAGACCGATGTTGGGACCTTCGGGGGTCTCGATGGGGCACATGCGGCCGTAGTGGCTGAAGTGCACGTCGCGCACCTCGAACCCAGCGCGCTCGCGGGAGAGACCACCAGGGCCGAGAGCCGACAGGCGCCGCCGGTGGGTGAGGCCGGACAGGGGGTTGACCTGGTCCATGAACTGGGAGAGTTGGCTGGTGCCGAAGAACTCCTTGATGGCCGCCACCACGGGCCGGATGTTGATGAGGGTCTGCGGGGTGATGGCCTCGACGTCTTGGGTGGTCATGCGCTCGCGCACCACCCGCTCCATGCGCGACAGGCCGATCCGCACCTGGTTCTGGATCAGCTCACCGACCGAGCGGATGCGGCGGTTGGCGAAGTGGTCCTGGTCGTCGAGGCGGTAGCCCGGCTCGGCGTTGACCAGGTGCAACAGGTAGGTGGTGGTGGCGAGCACCTCACAGCGCGACAGCACCGGCTGGGCCGGGTCGGGGAGGTCGAGCTCCACCATGGGGAACAACTTGGCCAGCTTCTCGAGCTCAGGACCGAGCTTGCGGTTGAGCTTGTACCGGCCGACGCGCGACAGGTCGTAGCGACGGGACTCGAAAAAGGCGTTGCGGAAGTAGGCCTTGGCCGATTCCACCGAGGGGGGCTCACCCGGGCGGGCCCGCTTGTAGATCTCCACCAGCGCCCGGTCCTGGTCAGCCATCTCGACGTTGCGGGCCAGGTCGCGGTCGCGGTCGCGGTTCCAGAGCTCCTCGTCCTTGTCGAACTGCGCCTCGAGGAAGTCGAACTCGCGGATGAAGGCCTCGAGGAAACCGGGCGCGGTCTCCTCGTCGTAGCCGAGCGCCTTCAACAGCACGAAGATGCTGAGCCGGCGCTTGCGGGCCACGCGGGTGCCTGCGGTGACGTCCTTGCCGGGCTTCTGCTCGACGTCGAACTCGATCCACTCCCCGCGGTAGGGGTGGATGGTGCCGGTGACGAGCTGGTGCTTGGCCAGGTTGCGGAGGCGGAACCGCTCGCCCGGCTGGAAGATGACGCCGGGGGAGCGCACGAGCTGGGATACGACGACCCGCTCGGTGCCGTTGATGACGAAGGTGCCCTTGTCGGTCATCATGGGGAAGTCGCCCATGAAGACGGTCTGTTCCTTGATCTCGCCGGTGTCGGCGTTGACGAAGCGGGCCCGCACGAAGATCGGCGCCGAGAAGGTCATGTCCTTCTCTTTGCACTCGTCGACGGTGAACTTGGGCGGCGGCCGGAGGTCTTCGTCGTCGGGGTCGAACTCGAGCTCGAGCTGCAGACGCTCGGTGAAGTCCTTGATGGGGCTGATGTCTCGGAAGGTCTCCCGCAAGCCAGTGTGCAGGAACCAGTCAAAGGACTTGCGTTGGATTGCGATCAGATCCGGCAGAGGCAACGCCTCGTCGAGGTTCGCGAAGGAATAACGGTCCCGGATAGCAGAACGGGAGGGCACAGACGACTCCTCGAGCACAGAGGTCACGCGTGGACAGCAGTGCCGGGGCGCGACGGATCAGCGGTGAAGCTGAGCAGGGCGAAGCGGGCGGGCACGGCTTCTCTATGGTAGAGCGCGCCCGTGGTTAGGGGCAACCCGCGACACGGAGACCATGACCCAGCAGGCGGGTCCGGCCGTGAATTGCGGGAGAGGGTAAGCGCCCGACGCCGATCGGTCAAGGTTTTCGCCTCCACCCGGCCACGTCGATGCCTCCTCAGCAGGAGGTGGGTGGCTTCGCTCCTGCGTAGCGGGCGTCGATCCAGGCCTTGATCTGGGGCGCGGCGGTGGACGGTTCTGAGCCGTGGTCGTCGTTGGGGAGCACGATGCGCTCCACGGTGTCGCCGGTGTGGCAGAGACGCTCCATCAGCAGGTCGATCCGGGCGGGTACGACCAGCGCATCCCTGCCGCCGGACACCACCAGCACCGGGCTGATCGTCTTGACCGTACCAACCTCGTTCAAGGCCAGGAACCGCTTGCCGACCGGATCGTCGCGAGGGTTCCGGTTGAGGATCTTGGTGCCCGGCGTCACCGCCACTTGCACCAGAAATGTCTGAAGCTGGGGAAGACAGGCCGTCTCGATCAAGGGCTGCGCCTTCTGGGCGGCGGGCGAGAGGAACCGGTTCACGTCAAGTGTCGGATCGTCGGCCGCCGCGCCGAACAGGCCGAGCGCGGTGACGACGTCGGGCACGAGGGCGGCCTCGCCAGGTACAGCCCGGGTGAGCTCGGCGGCGGGGGCGATGGCCACGGTGCCGATCAAGTCAAGTTCGGGGGCGTAGGTGGGCGCCACCTCGCCAGTGGAGAGCGCTGCGTGGCCGCCTTGAGAGTGTCCGACTACGACCCATCGCTTGCCGGCGTGCGCGCTCGGAAGGTTGCGTGCGGCCCGCACGATGTCGATGGTGGCGCGCGCCTCGGTGATCCGCTGCAGGTAAGGGTGGAGCTCGCCCACCGGCCCGAGCCCCAGGTAGTCGGTGGCCACGTGCACGCCGTCGGTGCCAAACGTGGGTGGCGCGGCACCGAGCCGGCTGGGAGCACACGACTGGCTGAGGCCGGTGGTGCCGTGATCCCACGACAGCACGGGCCACCCGGCGGCCGGTGCGTCCACTGTCGGATACGAGATCATGCCGGTGACGGCCCGGTCCTTCCCGTGGCTGTCGAGCGAGTGGTACATCACGCGCGAGACGACTTGACCGCCTGCGTCGGACAGTTGCTGCACGCGGATCAAGGCACCCGGATCACCCTTCGCCAGGGGGCGGGGCACCCGGTAGAAGTCGCCGACGCCGTCAAAGGCCGGCACCGCGCTTGGAGCGGTGGTCGACGGTGAACGACGTGCCGGGGCGCTGCCGGCCCGGCCCGAGGTCGATCTATTGGAACTGGTACTGCTCGGGCTCGCAGACCGGTGGGAGGACCCTGAGCAAGAGGCCACGACAAGGGTCAGCACCAGGAGAGTGCTGGCGGTCCGCAGGTTGGCGTACCAACTCACCGTGCGGTGGGCGGGTCTGCCTCGGGTCAGCGTCTCGCGCACCGACCCACCACCCGCGGTCGGCTCATCACGCCACTGGGCATGTGTTACTTGAGCTCGACGGTGGCGCCGGCCTCCTCCAACTGGGCCTTGGCCTTGTCGGCGTCTTCCTTGGATGCCTTCTCGAGCACCGGCTTGGGCGCGTTGTCGACCAGGTCCTTCGCTTCCTTGAGTCCCAGGCTGGTGAGTGAGCGGACCTCTTTGATGACACCGATCTTCTTCTCGCCGGCGGCGACGAGCACCACGTCGAACTCGGTCTGCTCCTCCTCAGGAGCGGCGGCCTCGCCGCCACCGGCAGGGGCAGCGGCGGTGGCAGCCACGGGAGCGGCCGCGGTGACCCCGAACTTCTCCTCGAACTCCGACAGCAGCTCGCTCAGCTCGAGGACCGTCATGTTGCTGATGGACTCGAGGATCTCTTCTTTGGTGGCCATGATCAGTGTTCCTTCTGGTCGATGAGGGCTTTGAGCCCATAGGCGAAGTTGCGGGGCAGGGCAGACAGGAGGCCGGCGAACTGTTGCATCGGCGCGGCCAGACCGCCGGCGAGACGAGCCAGGAGCTCCTCGCGGGGTGCCACGTCGGCCAAAGCTCGGGCACCGGCGGCGTCGAGCACTTTGGTGCCAAGGAGGCCACCCTTCACCACCAACGCCGGATTGGTCCGGGCGAAGTCGCGGAGGGCTTTGGCGACGGTCACCGCGTCACCGTGCACGAAAGCAACAGCAGTGGGGCCGGTGAGCATGGCGTCGAGCTCGAGGCCTGCCTCTCGGGTCGCGATACGAACCAAGGTGTTCTTGTAGATCTTGTAGTCACCGCCGGCGGCGTTGAGGGCGCGGCGCAGCGTGGAGATGGCGGACACGCTCAGGCCTCGGTATTCGGTGAGCAGGGCGGCGTCGGACGCGTCGAGCCTGGCTCGTACCTCTGAGACCACCGCCCTTTTTTCCGGTCTTGGGTTCTCCAACGTCGACCCTCCTCTCGTGTGCTCGGGCTCGCACCAGGGCGGACCCGAATGGCCAGAGGGCCAAGCGTCCACCTCGTCAGGCGGGCCCGTTGCGGGCCCCTTGGCGCACCGGGGTGCGACCGGATGTCTACGGCGAGCAGATCAGTTGTGAGCAGCGGAGCATAGATGGCGGCGATGGCCGGCCGAAATCGCTAGGCCGGCAAACTTGCCGTGGTTATGCAGGCACAGCGCGCACAGCCACGACAACTTCGGGCGGTTCAGGCGGCGGCGGTGTCGTCGACCTTGAGGCGGTTCGGATCGACGCTGACGCCCGGCCCCATGGTGGATGACACCGTGATGCGACGCAGGTACCGACCCTTGGACGCGGCCGGCTTGGCCCGTTGCAGCTCGTCGAGGACCGCAGCGAAGTTCCGGCCCAGCGACTCGACCGAGAAGCTCACCTTGCCGACGGGCACGTGGATGTTGCCGTACCGATCGGTGCGGTACTCCACCTTGCCACCCTTGAAGTCGTTGACGGCCTTGGCCACGTCGACGGTGACGGTGCCGGTCTTGGGGTTGGGCATGAGGCCCCGTGGTCCGAGGGCCCGGCCGAGCTTTCCCACCAGTGGCATCTGGTCTGGCGTGGCGATGGCCACATCGAAGTCGAACTTGCCGGCCTCCACCTGGGCGGCGAGATCGTCGGTGCCCACCAGATCGGCCCCGGCGTCGCGGGCGGCAACCGCCGCAGGCCCATCGGCGAACACGGCGACCCGGACGTCTTTGCCGGTCCCGGCCGGCAGGCCAACAGTTCCCCGCACGATCTGGTCGGGCTTGCGGGGGTCGACACCCAACCGCACGGCGAGCTCGACGGTCTCATCGAATCGGGCCGGCGCCAACCGTTTCACCAGCTCGAGGCCCTCGGCCGGCGAGTACAGGCGCTCGCGGTCAAAGCGTTGGTTGGCGTCGGTGTACTTCTTGCCTTTCGCCATGTCTGCTCTCTCGTGTCGGAGGCCGCCCAGGGAAGTGCTCCCAGGTCAGTCAATGTTTGGTCGCTCCGGCCGATTGCGAGCAACACGAGCCACATCCGAGCCGAACCGGTCGAGCCGCCGCAGCGTAGCGAGGACGACGTGCGACCCGAACAGCGGACGCCGCCGCGGGCGTCCACGCCCTTCCGACGGCAAAGCCGCCAGACGACCGTTCGGCGGATTTGCGAGCAGAGCGAGCCACATCCGAGCCGAACGGTCGAGCCCCCGCAGCGAAGCGAGGACAAGGCTCGACCGAACAGCGGACGCCGCCGCAGGCGTCCATGCCTACAGACGGCGAAGCCGTCAGACGACCTGGATGCCCATTGAGCGGGCTGTCCCCTCAACCTGCCTCTTGGCCGCCTCGAAGTCATTGGCGTTCAGGTCAGGCATCTTGGTGTGCGTGATGTCGGCCACCTGGTCTGCGGTGACCGTCCCGGCCTGCTCGCGGCCTGGGTTCTGAGCAGCCTTGTCGATCTGGGCCGCTTCCCGGAGCAGAACCGGGGTGGGTGGCGTCTTCGTCACGAACGTGAACGAACGGTCCTCGAACACGGTGATCTCGACGGGGATGATCGTGCCCGTCTGGGCTTCGGTCTGGGCGTTGTAGGCCTTGCAGAAGTCCATGATGGCCACGCCGTGTGGCCCGAGGGCGGTGCCGACGGGGGGAGCGGGTGTGGCTTTGCCCGCCGGGATCTGGATCTTGACGACGGCCGCGACCTTCTTCTTGGCCATGGGAGCTCCTCTCCTACGGGGACGGGGACCGGGAGCGTAGGGGGCACCTACGCCTGGCAGCCAGCTCGGCCCGACGGCGGCCTCGGCGGACCAAACGTCGAGCGGCTGATCAGAGCTTGGCGACCTGGGCGAACTCGAGCTCGACGGGTGTCTCGCGTCCGAAGATGTTCACCAGGACCTTGACCTTGAGCTGGTCCTCGTTGATCTCGATGACCTCGCCGGTGAAGTCGGCGAACGGGCCTTCTTTCACTCGGACCGTCTCACCCTTCTCGTACTCCAGCTTGGCTTTCCCGCGCTTGGCGGGCGCCTCGTCGCCTTCCACCCTGACCTGCAGGAACGTCTCCACATCACGGCGAGGCAGGGCCGTGGGGCGGGTGCCGTGCCCGACGAAACCGGTGACCCCTGGCGTGTTGCGGATGACATACCAAGAGTCATCATCGAGGTCGCACCGCACCAGGAGGTAGCCCGGGAACATCTTCTTCTGGATGACGACCTTCTTGCCGTTGCGGAACTCGAGGACGTCTTCCATGGGAATGACGACCTCGTGGATCCGACCCTCCATGTTCATGGACTGGGTGCGGGCCTCCAGGTTCTGCTTGACCTTCTTCTCATAGCCCGACTGGGTGTGAACCACGAACCAGCGGCCCGGCCGGTCATAGGGGCTCTCCGCCCGAGGGGCTTGCTCTTCGAGCACTTCCTCGTCGACCAGAACGCGGTCATCGGCGGGATCAGGCTCATCCAGAACGCCTGTGGCGTCCGGGTCGGGCGCGACCGTGGCCGGTTGGTCGTTGGCTACCTCCTCCACGGGGGCCTCGGCGGCTGAGGGAGAGGCGGTGGTGTCGATGTCGTTGACTGAATGGCTCACTGAAAGATCCAAAGAACGGCCTTGGAAGAAGCGAAGTCAAGCAAGGCGATGAAGGCGGTCAGCACCAGGATGGTGATGAACACCACGGCGGAGTAGTTCATGGTCTCGGCACGGGTGGGCCAGGCCACCTTGCGCATCTCTCCCCGAACCTCGCGGACGAACTGCTTTGGCTTGGTTCGTTCCTCTTTGAGGTGGGGGGCTGGCTGGGCAGGACGGGCCTGGCGCTTCTGCGCTTTCGGCTCGCCGTCCTCGCCAAGCTGGCCTTGACGTTGGAGGAGTCGCTTGGTTTCTCGGTTCATCGCCATGGGGCTGGCCTTCTGGGGACAGGGGGACGAGAGCAGGGCAGGAGGGAATCGAACCCCCAACCGCCGGTTTTGGAGACCGGTGCTCTACCAGTTGAGCTACTGCCCTCGGGGGATGTGCTCGAGTGGAAATCTAGCAGTAGCCGCCTCGAGGGCCTCAGCAGGCCGGTCCCCACCCGCCTCGGTGGGCGAAGCGTTGAGTCGACACCTGCTCAGCTGGCCAGCGGAAGACGACCGCGGCGCGAGCGGGTGGACAAGGCCAAGGCGCCCGCGGCGCCCGCGGCGGTCGCTGCCGCGATCCCACCGAGGTACGCGACGCGGCGACCGGTGAGCAGGGAGCGCACCGCGTGACGTTCACCGGCTTCTTCCAGGCTCAACAGGATCTCGGGCAGCAGACCTGGCGCCGGCGTCAGCCACTCATGGCGCAAGTGACGAAGGGCGCGAAGGAGCTTGCGGTACTGGGCCACCTCGGCCTGACAACGCAGGCATTGCTCGACGTGGCGACGGGCCGAGCGGTCGAGGCGAACGCTGCCGTCCACCAGCCCGGCGAGATCTTCAGCCAGTTCGTCACACAGCACGGACGTGCTCCTTTTCTCTGGATACCTCTTCCCGCAGCGCGAACAGCTGCTCACGCAGCTTGCGCCTTGCCCGGTGCAGGCGCACCTTGGCCGCCGTCTCGGAGATGCCGAGCTCGGCGGCGATGGCCTCGTGGGGTAGGTCATAGACGTCACGCAGCACCACCACGGCCCGCAGGCGCAGCGGGAGCTCCCGGAGCGCCGCTTCGAGCTGCTCTCGGAGGTCCTCGGCGTCGGCGCTGGCCGCAGGATCGCCCCCTGGGCGCTCATCGGTCACTGGCGAGTCATCAAGCAGTTCGTCGTGCCCGTGCCGGCCTCGCTTGACGAGGCTGGTGGCCGCGCAGTTGGCGGTGATGCGGTACAGCCAGGTGCTGAACTGGGCGTCGCCCCGAAAGCGACGAAGGCCCCGGTACGCCCGCAAGTAGGCCTCCTGCACCACATCGGCGGCATCATCAGCGTCACCGGTGAGGCGCATGGCTAGGGTGTAGGTGCCGACGTGGGTCTCCCTCACCAGTTCCTCGAAGGCTTTGGCGTCACCGGCCTTGGCCTGAACGACCAGGGATGTGAGATCGACCGACATCACCGAGTCTGACCTGCCAACCGTCCGAGACGTTACTGGTTGTACGTCGCGCAAGGACCACCTCTGATCTGCCGAGCGCCAGCTTCGGAGGGAGCCCGAGGGAACCGGCTCCTAGGGGTTCGGTTGGCCTGGCTCGGTGCGGCTTTGCCGTTCGAGCCAGCGAAAGCGTCGGCCGTAGGCCGTCCATCAAGCTCGTTTCGGACGTGCGCAGCACATCCGAAACGAAGCACTTAGCGCGTCTCCTTGTGGACCGTGTGGGTCCGGTCCCAGCGGCAGTACTTCTTCATCTCGATGCGTTCCCGGTTGTTGAGCTTGTTCTTCATCGTGATGTAGTTGCGGCGCTTGCACGTTTGGCACTCGAGGGTCACCTTGACCCGCTTGTCTGAAGGCATGGGCTCTCTCTTTACTTGAGGATTTTGGTGACGCGGCCGGCGCCGACGGTGCGGCCGCCTTCTCGGATGGCGAACCGGAGGCCTTCGTCCATGGCGATCGGGTGGATCAACTCGACGGTCATGGCCGTGTTGTCCCCCGGCATGCACATCTCGGTGCCCTCCGGCAAGCTGATCGTGCCGGTGATGTCAGTGGTCCGGAAATA
>JAABUQ010012922.1_pt1 | contig 10248 bp, 7 predicted proteins | sample 5560001 | NCBI WGS metagenome assembly JAABUQ01 (sample SAMN10711888, study PRJNA513371) | rock metagenome | isolation source: Antarctica rocks | place: Antarctica: Victoria Land, Finger Mt nord | collected 2015-12-18 | reverse complement strand
TATCGTTTCAGCAGTGTTCCGAACTCGGGTAGCTGCGTGTGGGACATGGGGGGCATGGCGCGTACTCCGTTTCGCGACCGGACAGAAACCTGTTTATGCCTCCGACCAAAGGGGGCACGCTCATGGTAGCACAAGATGCCGCTTATTTTCTACCCCGTCGATTTGTTGAGCGCACGAAAGCCGCAATTGTCGGGGGTAATGTACGAGTTAATTGTACGATTGTCGGTGGTCAAGGCGGCGCGCAGGCCCCAGAATAGGGCATAGGACGACAACAACGTGTTCGTCATAAGCAAGAGCGGAGTACCAAGGAGGCAAAGGAGGCGGGCGTAGCCGTCTAGCTCTCACCTCGCGATGCTCACGGTCATATAAATAACACAAAGGGATTGGAAAGGACATTTGTCGTGGCACGTCAACTCACATCATTACGGCGGCTTCTCGCCCTTGGCGGTGTCGTCGCTTCTATGGCCGCCGGCCCTGTCGCAGGGTCTTCTACCCACGCGCATATGACGAGCCAACTGGCGCCCACGGCTCCCCAAGCGGGCGCGGCGCCTGCCGCCGGGACCGAGTTGGTCCACCTGAACACGGGCGTCGGTCACTACACGCAAGCGGACAACGGCAACGTGCGTCTCCGGCTGTACAACAGTCCGGTGGGGTCTCCAACTGGGACAGGGTGGCAGTTCCGCGACACCCATCTGAGCACGCCTGCCGCGGGGAAAGTCGCCCCCGCGCTCCTGCCTTTCGGCTTGCAATTGGCCCCGACCCTGGCCGGATCGGCGTTAGCCTCGTTCATCAGCGAGGACAAGATAAAGTTCGGCATCGGGCTTGCCGCCGCCAACAACGCCGCGCCGGCCGCCGTCGCCGGGCAGGTCGGCGACGAGGCCATCACCTACACCGCGCCCATCGCGTCGTCGTCCGCCGACCTGGCGCTACGGCCGACCGCCTCCGGCCTCGACGCGCGCCTGGTCCTGCACAAACCCGGCGACGGCGCCGCCTTCACGTTCGCCCTCACGCTCGATCCCGCCACGCACCTCAACCAGCTTATGGATGGGACGATCAGGGTGGTGCGGCCAGTCACGGTCACTGACGACAACGGCAACCAGGACGTGATCTCGCAAGCGGAGTACTTTCTGGAGCGGCCGATCGCGCGCGACAGCAGCGTCGACCCCGCCGCCCCCGTCTTGACCGGACCGGCGACCGCGACCCTCACGACCGACGCGTCCGGCCAGCAGGGCGTGAGCGTCAGCATCGATCCCGCCTGGCTCCAGGACCCGCACCGCGCGTATCCCGTGCATCTCGACCTGCCCATCCTGACGGCGACAGCGCGGGCCTACAGTGGGCGGTTCGGCACGGTCACTAGCTGCGCCCCCGCCGCGCCCTCCCCGCTAACCGCGGTCGTCGTCGGGACGGAAGGGGGCTGCACGTACAACGGTCAGGCCTACTTCGACACCTCGTCGATCCTGCACGACACGCCCATCGTGTCGGCCAAGCTCATGCTCTACGCGCCGGACGCGACGGGACCGACGGGCGTGCAGATCCAGCCCAACGTCCCGATGACGGCGAGCGACCCGCTGACCACGACGATCATGACGCCGCCGCACCAGGTCAGCTGGAACAGCGCACCGTCGGTCGTCGTCGGCTCTGCCGGGCTTCCCGAGAGTGGGAGCCAGGGGCGCTGGCACAGCTGGGACGTCACCAGCCTCGTGCAGGGGTGGGTGAATAGCAGCAATACCAACAGTGGCGTAACACTGTCAAGCACTGGATCGCTGGTGCTCTTCGCCTCGCCGCTGGGGGTGGGCGCGAACAAGCCAGGCGAGGCGCCGTACCTGGATATTGTCTACGGGCCACGCCCTGCCATCGATCCGCGCTACGTCGACCAGCGCCCGATTAGTCCCTCGACGGGCGGCGTGTCGCCTCACGTCGCCCGTTCCGGCGTCGCGCCCCGGCTGGGCGATTCCAACCTGACGTCTATCTACGGCGTATCCGGGAGCTTCTCCTCCGATACAGTTTGCAGCACCTACGCGTGCGGGGCCGGGGCGATCAACGTGGCGACCGTGGCAGGCGGCGGTGGGCCCCTCGACGGCGCCTATATCCGCATCAGCGTAACCCTGAAATGCACTGGCCTCACCAGCCCTACCCATTCGTATTGGGCCTCGTCCGCCCCAAATAATGGCAACAACCCGAACATCCCCACGGTGATCCAACGGGCCGGCGCTTTGGGGCTTATCCCCATCATCGCCTTGTTACCCCCCGGCTCCGGTTGCAGCTATATGCCTCTCCAGTTTTGGGGTTCGGAGGCCGCGCAGTTCGTGAACGACGAGTTGGTCAACGACTACCCCGCCAGCAATGGAGGTAGTGTCTATTTTGAGATTGGTAACGAGGTCAATCTTAATCACAACGGGTTCGCCGTTAATCCCAGCACGAACAATTGGACTGGGTATGGAGGAGCTTTCGCTAACGCGGCCGCTGCCTTGACCACGGCCTTGCAGCAAAAGGGCTACACGAACTACCGCATCATCACCGAGGGGATGGCTGCGCCAACGGCCTCGCCTGACCAATCGCAGTGTAACAACACCAGCAGCGGCAACTTCGCGAACGAAAACTACAACAACATCAGCATCGCATCGGAGGCCATAGCCGATGCCGCGAACAAGGGAGTGTCACTCAGCGTGCTGGCGGCGGGCGTCCACCCGTACCACTACAACACGTCAGAGAGCACCTATTGGAGGAACTACATTAACAACGGCCAGTATGGGCACAACCAGTACGCTGGCCCGTGCGGAGACTTGGGGCTCATGCTTAACACATGGTTGAACTCGTTGAGCGGCGTGCCGGTGATCTTCACCGAAGACAACTGGACGTCCAACGCTGCCAACACCCCGGATTGCTCTTCGGACCAGTACACCGGCTGTGAGGGGACCTATATCGCCGACCTGTTCACGTATCTCAAGGACACCGGCTACACAAACGTGCTGTCTAGCCCAATACGGGTGGCGGTGTATCGTGGGGCGGATGATAATAGCGGTGGGCATCCTTTGGGTCTCTACCAGGATGGCACAACGCGGAAGGAGATCCAACTAAAGGCTTGCAATAACAATGGCATCAACAACGCCCAAACGTCGATCGACAACATCTACTATCAGTTGCGCAACGCCGCCTGCTATTAGGATTGATAGGGTGTCGATCGCGGAGTAGTGGTATCGTTGTTAGTAGTAGCGGATAACGACACAGGAGGGGCAAGCATGCGTCTGACCCGTACCCGCGCAGTCTTTGGATGGGCTGTTGCCAGCGCGATGTGCCTGCTTGCCCCTCTATGCCCGCGGCCGGTGCACACTTCTAGCCCCACGCTGGGGCGTGCCGACCGGCAGGCCACCGCGCCGAGCCCGCCCGTCGTAGGGCCGCTGCGCACCGTGCGCGTGGGGCAGAATCCGGCCTTAGTGGCAATAGACGCGCACGACCACCGCATCTTCGTCGCGAACGAGGGGCCGCTCAGCTTCGATTATGCGCTGCCCACACGCCCAGCGAGCGTGAGTACGCTCGACGAGCGGACGGGGGCCGTGCTGCGCACCGTCCGCGTTGGACAAGGCCCGGTCTCGCTCGCCTTCGATGCGCCGACCGGGCGCGTCTTCGTGCTCTGCGCGGGCCGTGTCAATTTCGCGGACGGCTACTCAGGGGGCGGTGGCAGCGTGAGCGTGCTCGACGCGGCGACGGGCGCGCTGCTGCGGATGCTACCCGTTGGCCCGACTCCCCTAACGGTATCGGGATCGGGTACCTCGCCCACCGGTAGGCAAGCATTGGCAGTGGACCCTACAAGCGGGCGCGTGTACGTCGCCGCGCCGGCCAAAGTGCTCGTCCTTGATGGCGCGACCGGGGCTGTGCGGCGGACGATCGCCGTGCGCGCGGGCGTGACGCCGAGCGTCCCTGCCCCGAGCGTCATCGCTGTAGACGGCCGGGCGCGGCGCCTGTACGTCGGTGACAGCGGAGACACGGCGATGCTCTTTGTGCCCTTAAGCGGCGTGAGCGGGCTATTCGGCGTGCTCGATGCGGCCACCGGCAAGGGGATCGCGAACATCGCCGTGACCGAATCGGGGATCAGTGTGATCGCGGGCGATGAGCAGGCCGGGCGCATGCTCGTCTTCGAGTTGCACGGCAACCGCGAATATAGCACCGTCGTGGATGTACTCGATGCGCGCAGCGGCAAGCTTCTGCACACAACAGACCTGAGAGTGCCCTCGGACGGAAGCATCGCGGTCGACCTCGACCATACGGCGGGGCGCGCCTTTGTTTTGTACACCCCAAGTTCCTATGAGTTCCAGAACGGCGCGGAGGACAGACAGGTAGCCATCCTTGACACGCGCAGCGGCAGAATCCTCCGGACGATAGATCTGCCGCCGGTGACTAACCAAGGCTTTTTTATCAGTCGGGTAGTGGTTAGCGACGAACGAGATCACCGCGTGTTGGTCGCTTCCGCCCAAGGGCAGTTCACCGAGGAAAAGGGGCAGACCGTCATCGCCAGCGACATCGATGTGCTCGACGTGCGTACCGGCGCTATTGTGCATCGCTTGCAGGTGGACGCCGGCCCGCAGGACGTGGCGGTCGACGAGGTGGCGCGGCGCGTCTTTGTCACGAACGAGCACTCCGGCACGCTCAGTATCTTCGACGCCGCGCGCCTATGACCACCGCATGTCGTATCACACGGGGCATTCGGACCAGGGCAGTCCTCAGCCGCGGTTAGGGACCACGTCTGAAGATCCAGGCCGGTGGGTAGAGACCGGCCACGATGGTGTTGTGCCGAGTGCCTAGGGGGCCGCCGATGCCACCCGCGTTGAAACGTAGCGCCTGTTGCGTGGCTACGCCGATAGCCGTCACCCCGACGACGAAGAGGTAGCTGTTCATGAACGTGAGTCGCCGGTTACTCCGCCCATCGCGCGCGCAACTGGGCGGCCTGCTCCGCGATCAGCCGCTCTTTGTCCGGGTCGGCCTCGAAGGCGCGCCACCACGCGTCCGCGCTCTCGAGTTGCTCCTCCGTTTCGCGCCGGACCTGCGCGAGCGGGACGTCGCGCTTCGCCGCGAACTCGCGCAAGCGTCGCTCGTGGAGGAGGTGGCCGTATGTGGCGACCAGTCGCTCCAACTCGGTCCACTCCACCTCCGAGAGGGGGTGGTGTTCCTGCCGGTCGAGCAGCGCGGCCATGCGTCGATTGTCCTCCGGGCCGAATAGACGAGCGTCGGCCGCGTCGCCCGGTGCGGTCGGGACGGCCTCGACGGCGAACAGGTCGCCGAGGTCGACGTCCAGGATTGCCGCCGTCGCGCCCGCGATCTCGAGATCGGCGCGCTGGACCGGCGTTGTCTGGGTCAGCCGGTAGAGCGTTTTGGGATTCACGCTAAGCCCGAAACGCTCCTCGATTTGCCGCTCCAACTCGGCCACCGTCAGATGTCTTTCCCGGAGCAGCTGGCCGAGCCGCGGATAGACGGTCACGCTCATCCGATTGCCCTTTCCCTAAAGCGCCTTCTATAAGGAGAGTATACTCCACATAAGCGGATAGAGGCGGCCGCGCGGGGGCTACACTCAGGGCTTGTGAAAGCTCTTGTAACCAAGCCAAAGGCTGGCGACTGTTAGCGCCGGCCCTTGGGCTTGGTGTTGTACCCTAAACTCGTATGCTGATTAGTCATTGAAGATGCGGAGGATAACGATGCGTAGGAAGGCGCTGCGATTAGTTTGTGGCGCGGTCCTTGTCGGACTGTTGATCGACGGCGTGGTGCAAGTCGCCGTAGGGACGATGGCGCCCGCCTCTGCCCCATGCACCATCACGCTTGGGCAGTTCCCGCGTGCATTGGCGGCGGATGTCGCGACCGGCCATGTGCTCGTGGCCGGCGATAGCGCCATGAACGCCAACAGGGTCGCGATGCTCGACGCGTCGAGCGGCGCGGTGCTCAACGCCCCCCTTGTTCACGCGGCTCCCTGGGCCGTGGCCGTCGACTCTCGTCACGGGCATGCCTTCGTCGCCGACGCCGGCGTGCCGGGCGTGAGCGTCATCGACACGCGCACCGGCGCGCTCGTGCGCACCGTCCCTCTTATCGGTGCGCCGTACGCGATTGCCGTCGACACCCGTGCCGCGCGCGTCTTCGTCACCGGCAACAACCAGGCGGGTTTCATGAGCATCCTCGACGCGCGCACGGGCGCGCTGCTCCGCCACTACCCGAGCCACGCGGGCTCGCATCTGCTCGTCGCCGACGAAACGCTCGGTCGCGTGTTCGTCACGAACGACGACTACACGATCGACATGCTCAACAGTACGACGGGGGCGCGCATGCGCACGACCGGGCTGGGCGGCGCCCCACACGCTATCGCCGTGGACGAGGCGCGGGGGCGCGTCTTCGTCGCGACGACGCTGGCGGTGGATGTCTTCGACGCCGCCACGGGCGCGCTTGTTCGAACGATCGGCTTGGGTGGGGTACCCTATGGGATGGCGGTTGATCGGTGGACCGGGCACGTCTTTGTGACCATGGCCATCACGGGGAAACGGGGCCGTGTGAGCATGCTCGATGCCCAAAGCGGTCGCGTCCTGCGAACGGTCACGGTCGGGCAAGACCCGTACACGATCACCGTCGCGGAGAGGACGAGGCGTGTCGTCGTCACCAACAGCGGCGGGCACAGTGTTAGCGTGCTCGATGCGCGGACCGCGCGCGTCTTGCGCTCCATCGACCTGGGGACAGCCCCACTCGCCGCCGTCGTGGCGGATAGCACGGCGGAGCATATCGTCGTAAGTACGTTCGGCGACGAGCAAGGCCGTCCTCAAACGTCCTGGTGGCAACAATGGGTACCTTGGATCGCTACGCGCGCCCCCTACTCTCGACGGGCGGACGGCGCCGTGAGCATCCTAACTCTGTGAGGGGCGGTCATAGCAGGAGACGCATATGCATCCTTTCTATCTACACTTACCCTTCGGGCGTGTCGTAGCAGCCTTGGCGTGTGTCCTCGCTCTCCTGTGGCGACTACCCATAGCGACCGCGGAGCGCCAGCCAGGACATACATGGGCGCAAACAACCGGAAGGTATGCTGCTATCGCGCCGCTACGGACCGTCCCTGTCGGGCAACATCCCGCTCTGGTGGCCGTCGATGCGCGCGACCACCGCGTCTTCGTCGCCGATCAGGGGCGTTTAACAGGCGATAGAACGCTGCCTATCGGACCAGGCAGCGTGGCCATGGTCGATGAGAGGACCGGGGCGGTGCTGCACACAGTTCAGGTTAGCCAAGCTCCCGTCGCGCTCGCCGTCGATGCGCCAACTCGACGTGTCTTCGTGCTCTGCACGGGACATATCGACACAGTGGCCGGTTTCGTGAGCCGGGGTGGCAGCCTAAGTGTGCTCGACGCGATGACGGGGGCGGTGGTGCGCACGTTGTCCGTCGGGCCGGTGCCCTTGCACGTTTCGGGGAGTGGCGCGGTACCTACCGCCCGTCAATCGCTGGTTGTAGACTCGACGAGCGGGCTCGTCTACGTGGCCACGTCGGCCAAAGTGCTTGTCCTCGACGGCGCGACTGGAGCCGTGCGGCGGACGATCACCGTGCGCGGGGGCATAACGCCGAGCGTCATCGCCCCGAGCGCCAATGCCGCGGCGAGCCTGAACAATGCCTTGACGCAGAGGGGCTACACGAACTACCACATCGTCACGGCCGGCCTAGCGGCCCCGACAGCATCGCCCTACCAATCGCAGTGCAGCGACCCCAGCAACTTCGCGAACAACAACTACAACAACATTAGCATCGCGGCCGAGGCGATAAGCGACGCCACGAACAAAGGGGTGCCGCTAAGCGTGCTGGCGGCGGGCGTCCATCCGTACCACTACAATACGCCCAACGACGGCACCTATTGGAGGAACTACTATACGGAGTATCCGGGCTATATCGGCGACGGCATCTTCGCGTACAATACGTACGCGGGTCCCTGCGGCGATCTGTCCCAGATGCTCAACACCTGGTTGAACTCGCTGGACGGCGTGCCGGTCATCTTCACGGAGGATAACTGGACATCGAACGGTGGTGCCACCCCGGACTGCGGCTCCGATCCAGGCTGCGAGGGGACCTATCTCGCCGATCTGTTCACGTATCTGTACGACAGCGCCAGCTACTACACGAATCCCCAGGCCAGCGCGATACGTGTGATGATCTATCGGGGCGCCGATGACGGTAGCGCGGGGCATCAGCTCGGCATCTATCAGGACGGTACGACGCACAAGCAGATATACCTGAACGCCTGCAACAACGGCGCCATCAACAACAGCCAAGCGACGATCGACAACGATTACTATCAACTGCGGCACGCCGGATGCTACTGACAGTCGTGTGACGTAGCGTCGCACATCGGTAGAATACGGTAAGGTCGCTAATAGATAGCCAATGGGAGGCGCGCGTATGCATGTACACCAACTCCACTCCCGCGTGCTTATCAGGCGCGTCGTTGTGGTTGTATCGTGTCTACTCGCGCCTCTTTGCGCGCACACGGGTCCCGCAGCGGCCCGTGCGGGCGGAGGCAAGCACTATCCCGCAGCGAGCAGTGCCGATATCTCCCCGCTCACCACGATCCATGTCGGCCGGAACCCGGTCTTGGTGGCGATAGACGCGCGTGATCGCCGCGCCTTCGTGGCCGACGAGGGGCCGCTGTCGGGGGAATCGCAGGCGCTGCCCGCCGGCCCCGGCTCCGTCGACACCGTCGACGAGAGGACCGGCGCCGTGCTCCGCCGCGTCGCCGTGGGCCAGAGCCCGATAGCGCTGGGATACGACGCGCCGACCGGGCGCGTCTTCGTGCTGTGCGCTGGCCGGATTGATACGTCGGCCGGGCTCACCGCGCCCGGCGGCAGCGTCAGCGTCCTCGACGCGGCGACGGGTGCACTCGTGCGGACGCTGCGCGTCGGCGCGCCGACCCTCCCGCCGCAGTCCCTGGCCGGCGCGGCTCCCGGCGCGCGGCAGTCGCTCGTCGTGGACTCGACGAGCGGGCGCGTCTACGTCGTCGTGGACGCGGGTGTCCTGGTCCTCGACGGTCGGACGGGCGCCGTGCGCGGGGAGCTCGACGTGAGCGGGAGCCCCGTGCCGACGGTCGGGGCCATCGGTGGGCGGCCGCGCCGCTTGTTCGTGGGGGACGGCACGGCCGCAGGCCTGCCAACCATCACGCCGCTCGGCTCCACCGGCAGCCTCCTGGCCATCCTCGATGCGCGCACCGGCCGTGGGGTCGCCAACGTCGTGCTGCGGCAGCCGGGGGTCTGCGGGCTCGCGGTCGACGAGCGCGCCGGGCGCGTACTTGCGGTCGAGCTGCCGGGCGACCGCGCGTATAGCGCCATCGCCGACGTGGTGGACGCGCGCACCGGCGCCTTGGTGCGCCGGACGGACCTGGGGCTGCCCGGCGACGGGAACTGCGCGGTCGGCGTCGACCGGACGACGGCGCGCGCCTTCATCCTGTATACGCCCAGCCCCTACGAGTTCCAGGATGGGGCGGGGGGCAGGGTCGTGGTCGTGCTCGACACGCGCAGCGGAAAGCTGTTCGGGACGGCGCCTTTGCCGACGACGACCAGCCAGGGCGGTTTCCTCAGCCGGACACTGGCCATCGATGAGCACAATGGTCGTGTGTTGGTCGCGGCGCCACAAGGCGGAACGCTGGGGCGGACCGCGCCCGAGGACACATGCGTCCAGGTCCTCGATGCGCGCAGCGGGCGCCTCCTCCGGCGCCTGCGGGTCGGCGGCGGCCCGCAAGACGTGGCGATCGATGGGGCCACGCACCGCGTCTTTGTCACCGATGCCCATGCCGATACGCTCGATGTCTTCGACGCCGCGCGCCTGTGACCGCTGCACGTTGTAACACATGAGGCGTGGGACTACAACCACCTCTGTCCTACGTCCGCCGCGGTACACTCGTCGGGCGCGCCTCGTAGTTGTGGCTGGCATGTGGGCGCTGCTGTGCTTGTGGCCAAGTCCTGCTGCGGGGCAAGCGGCTGGCGTTCACGGTGGACGCGCGTCCCTGAGCGTTGCGGCCAACGCGCTCGTGCGCACCGTGCGCGTCGGGCAGCATCCGGTCCTGGTGGCCGTCGATGCGCGCGACCACCACGTCTTCGTCGCCAGCGCCGGCCGGCTCGCGGGCGACTTCGTCCTCCCCAGCGGGCCCGGCAGCGTGAGCATGGTCGACGAGCGGACCGGGGCGGTCCTCCGGACGGTCGCGGTGGGCCGCAGCCCCGTCGCTATCGCCGTCGACGCGCCGACCGGGC
>JAABUQ010012921.1_pt1 | contig 10249 bp, 10 predicted proteins | sample 5560001 | NCBI WGS metagenome assembly JAABUQ01 (sample SAMN10711888, study PRJNA513371) | rock metagenome | isolation source: Antarctica rocks | place: Antarctica: Victoria Land, Finger Mt nord | collected 2015-12-18 | reverse complement strand
GTACGATCAAGGCGACCGCTGCCAGAATAAGCGCCGCTGCGATCAGATCGGCATGCGGAACGTGACCGCGCGCAAGCAATTTCTCCAGCGCCGCGACCGGGGAATTGCCGCGCAGGTGCGATTGCATTGCGACGGCGCGAACGGTCAGCGCACGAGGATAGGCCATCAGCAGCGCCAGCACGACGAGCACGGCGCCGGCCACGCCAAGCAACGGTCGTCGCATAAAGACGGCAACGGCGAGCGCCGGCAGTTTCACCATCGCAGCAGCCCCGGCCACCATGCCCGCGAGCAGCGGCATCCGCGCGCGCATCGCGACGGCCACGAGCGCCAGCATCAAGGCATCATTGTGTCCCGCAACGGTAAATTCCAACATCACGAGCGGGTTGAGTCCCCAGTATGCGATCCGGGGTCCGCGGATGAGGCATGTTACGAGCGCTGCAGCGAGCAGCATCAATGCGCGATGAATCCAGATCCACGTTGCGAACGGCGCATTTGGCGCAAGCCGATACAGCACCGACTCGAACCCGACGAAGGCCGGACCGTACACGGAAGGTACCGGTGGATCGTGCAGGATGGTCTTAATCGATGTGGCATCGCGATCGCTCGGACGCAACCGCGGCGGGTGCCACGGATCGACGCCGGTGGCCTGCCAGCGACCGTAAATGACATAGGCATACGGGTCGGTTGACGGCGTCGCCGTCGTCAATGCGGCTACGAAGATACCCGCGACAAGTTGCGCCGTTACGACGGCGCGCCACGGCGCACCGCGCAGCAGGCACATGCCGCCAAACATCGCCGCGATGCCGAGCGCCCACGTTCCCCACAGCTCAAGGCCTGGTGCGCCGGTAAGAAAGTTCGCGAGGACGATCGGCGAGGCGCCATGCGGAAGGAGAAGAGCGCCGGCCGGAAACGTTACCGCTCCGAGCGCCCATAGGAGCCAGCCCCAGCGCTCGGAGGACTGCGCGAGTTTCATTCCTCCACAAGTATCGCCGGTGCACGCCCAAATTCCAGCGCCCAGCGTGGGGCGTGCACGCAAAAGGGCCAAGTCCGGCGCGCGGCGCACGACAAAGCCGATGACAACCGTGCCGCACGCGCGCGCCGACGGGCGTGCGCTCGACGCGCTTCGCCCCGTTACGCTCGAACCGAATCCGCTCACGTTCGCCGAGGGAAGCGCGCTGATCGCACTCGGCGGCACGCGCGTGCTGTGCGCCGCGACCATCGAAGAGCGCATCCCACCGTGGTTGCGCGGCCAAGGCAAGGGCTGGGTGACGGCCGAGTACGCGATGTTGCCCCGCGCGACGCAGGAGCGCACCCAACGTGAAGCGGCACGCGGCCGAATCGGCGGCCGTACCCACGAGATTCAGCGTCTGATCGGACGCGCGCTGCGCGCCGTGACCGACCTCAAACTGCTGGGCGAACGCAGCGTCATCATCGATTGCGACGTCCTGCAAGCCGACGGCGGAACGCGAACGGCAGCGATTACGGGTGCCTACGTCGCCCTTGCGCTCGCCCTACGGCGCGACTTCACGCCGGGGACGGCGAAGTGGCCGCTGCGCGACGCGCTTGCAGCCATCAGCGTCGGCTACGTCGACGGCGTGCCGCATCTGGATCTGGCCTATAGTGAAGATAGCCGCGCCGACGTCGACATGAACGTCGCGATGACCGATGCCGGCGAATTCGTCGAAGTACAGGGCACGGCCGAAGCACGGCCCTTCGCCCGTGCCCAACTCGACGCGATGCTGGCGCTCGCGCAACGCGGCATCACGGAGCTGTTGAGCCTGCAGCGCACGGCGCTCGACGGGGTCGTGCATACGGGTGCCTGAAGGCAGCAGCGACCGCGCCGCGCTGACCGAGCTGCACGCGGAAGTCGGCCGTTTCTACGTACGTGACCGAGCTGTGTTGCGCGCGCAAGCCATGTTGGGGGAAGCGCTGCAGAGCGGCCGCGACATCGATGCAGCGACCGCGCAGGCGTACCTGCGTAAAGTGACGCGCTATTTTACGGGCTTCGAACGTGAAGCGCGCGGGCACCTCAAAAGCGTAGAAGCGCGCCTTGGGCGCATCGCGCAACTGCAATTCAACCTGACGGCCGAACGCGGCGTGGCGGCGCGGCGCGTGGGGGCCACGCAAGGCGTCCTTGCGCGGCTGCGGGAACTCGGCCGCCGATGAAGGTGTTCGACGACGTCGGTCGCGGCACGACGGGATTTGCCGAGTACGCCGGCGGCGTTGCGACGTTGTTCGCGGAGTCGACGTGGTTCATCGGGCGCTTGCGCATCCGCGTCGCCGAGACGCTCGCTCAGGCGTACTTTTTGGGCGTTCAGTCCGTCGTCATCGTTTTGCTGACGTCGCTGTTCACTGGCATGGTGATCACGTTGGAGTCGGCCAATCAAGCGAAGAGCTACGGCGCCTCCAACCTCGTGGGTGGCGCGGTCGCTTACGTCTCGTCGCGCGAACTCGGGCCGATGCTGACAGCCGTGGTCGTTGCCGGCCGCGCGGGCGCCGCGATAGCGGCCGAACTCGGTTCCATGGTCGTCACCGAGCAAATCGAAGCGCTCGAAGCGCTCGGGCTGTCGCCCGTGCAAATGCTCGTCGTACCGCGGCTCGTCGCGATGGTCTGCATGCTTCCGCTGTTGACGATCTTCGCGGACATCATCTCGATTTTCGGCGGCATGTATCTTGCGCACGCAGCGGCCGGGATCAGCTACGACTCGTTCCTAACGTCGGCGCGGCAGTTTAGTTTTTTCGGCGACTACCTCAAGGGGATGGTGAAAGCGCTCTTCTTCGGAATCTTCATCGTCGTGATCGCCTGCTATCAAGGCTTTCGCGTGCGCGGCGGCGCGGCCGGCGTCGGCAAAGCGACCACGGGCGCCGTCGTCACCGGCATCATCCTGATCTTCATCAGCAACTTTTTTCTGTCGATCGTCTTGTACGGAACGACCGGAGCGCAGTGAAGCTCGCCACGATCGAAGGCGTCACGCTGCGCTATGGCGAGCGCGTCATTTTGCAGAACTGCTCGCTGGACATCGAAGAGGGTGCGATCACCTGCTTGATTGGGCTTTCCGGCGCAGGAAAATCGACAATTCTCCGCTTGCTCAACGGACTGCGCCAACCCGACGCGGGGCGCGTGCACGTGCGCGGCGTCGATCTGAGCACCCTGCGTGACCGCGAGCTGATCGATTTCCGGCGAAAGATCGGCTTTTCGTTTCAGTTTGCCGCGCTTTTCGACAGCCTTACCGTGGCCGAGAACGTCGCCATGCCGCTACGCGAGCACACCAAGATGCCCGCGGCCGAGATCGACCGCATCGTTCTCGAAACGCTTGATTCGGTTGGCCTGGCCAATGCACGTGACAAGCTTCCCTCGCAGCTTTCCGGCGGTATGGTCAAACGGGCCGGCTTCGCCCGCGCCGTCGTGGGCAATCCCGATCTCGTCCTTTACGATGAACCGACAACCGGGCTCGATCCCGTCATCACGCACGTGCTGACCGATACGATCAAACGGCTGCGCAAGCAGCTGGGCGGCACGGCGGTGGTCGTTTCACACGACCTGGAGAGCATCTACGCAATGGCCGATTATGTGGCTATGCTCTTCGAGGGAGCGATCATCGCATATGGAACGGTCGCCGAGTTGCAACAGTCGGCGAACCCGATCGTCCAGCAGTTCATCCAAGGGAGCGAAGTCGGGCCGATCCCCCTGTAACGGGCGGCCGAAGAGGCATCATGAGTAAACAGGCGTGGGTCGGAGTCTTCACCATCCTCGGCATCGTCGCGGTCTTCGCCGTCTTTTTCGTGCTCTCCGATTTCGGCTTGCGCTCGCGCGGCTATAAGATCGCCGTCCACTTTCGGAGTGCCTCGGAACTGCGCAGCGGTGCCGAGGTAGCCCTCTCCGGCGTGCCGATCGGCGCCGTCGACAGCATCTCGCTGCTCCCCGATTTCACGACCGACGTCATCATGTCGATCCAACCCGGCTACGAGATCCCGCAAGGATCGCGTTTCATCATTCAAGCACCGATTACGGGTGAGCCGACCGTTCTGATCGAGCCGCCGCGCACCACGACGGCCCAAACGCCGACGTTGCCCCACGGGATCACGGCGGATATCGCAAGTCAGCCGCAGGGGACGAACCCGACGAGTTTCGCGGACTTGCTCGCGCAAGGTCAAGGCGAAGCCAAGCGGCTCGACGACATCCTCTCGCAGCTCCAGAAGAGCGAACCCGGGCTGTTAGCCGAGCTTCATTCGGCGCTCCACAACGCCAACGAATTGACGACGAACGCGAACGAATCGCTCGCGAGCATAACGGCGCAGGCTCGTACCCTGACCGATTCGCTGCAAAAGAATCTGACGGTCGCGAGCAATAACGTGGTCGATCTGACCGGCAGTCTCGATACGGTCGTCAAGCGAAACTCCGGTCAAGTCGACGACTTGTTGTCGCAGCTCAACCGTACATCGCGTTCGTTCGGCGTGACGGTCGACTCGCTGCGTGACGTTGCGACCAATCCGTCGGTCAAGAAAAACCTGCTGTCGACGGCGCACGATTTTGCGCTGACGGCGCACACGTTCGTCGATCTGACGCAAGACCTGCGCAAGGTCACGAGCAACCAGCAGACCCAAGCGCAGTTGCGCGATACGGTCGCGCAGATCGATGCGACGTCGCAGAAAGTTGATTCACTGGTGGCGAGCCTCGGCGGAACCTCGAGCGTCTACGGCGTCGACCGTGGCGCTACGCCGGCTCCCGCAGCGCCCTCACTGCCGGGTCCGAGCCCCCTGCCGGCGGGCACAGCGCTGCCGGCAGGCGCCGCGACGCCGCCGGCTGCCGCAGTTCCGGAGACGACCCCGAGCCTGCCCCCCAACTCGTACGGCGTTCCGGGTGGGATGTCAAACCCCGCGCCGACGACACCGGCCATCTCCGACACGTCGTCGCGAGAAGCGAAGATTGCGGCTTTACGCCAGCGCCTGAACCGGTTCACGAAAGACCTGGTGCAACTCGAAGTGCGCGTCAGCGCGCTTACGCCGCTGCGCCCGGGCTCGTACAGCCGCAACGTCTCGCCGCTGTTGACGGCCGATCGCGGCCTGCAGTCGGATTTCAATTTGTTCGTTTTACCCAGAGGGCACATGGGGCTCGAGTTGGGCGCGAACGATATCGGAACGACCGCCGGAACGACGACTGCCAATGCGCTGCTAATCAATCGCAATACGCATTTCTCCTACGGCGGAGGCGTCGAATATTCGCGCCTGGGCGTTATGGCGTCGCTAGCCGGCCCACGCCTCGGCGTCGAGACGCGCGCATACGACCTGCGCCACCCGACGATCGATCAATACGTCAACGTTTTCGCGTTGCCCAAGGGTCAGATATTCGTCGGCGAACGCGACCTCCTGCACGCCTCGCGGCGCAGCGTGCTCGGTTTACAATTCGAGTTCTGATGGGATTCAGCTACGCTGAATCCGTTCACGACTCGGGGGCCCGAATCATGAACTGGGTCGGATGATTCCCCTGCGCGATACCAATCGTTTGCCCGTCGTGCCCGTCGCTGTGTATGCGATCGTCGCCGTCAACGTTGCGGTCTTCGTGCATGAGATCGAGATCGCGAACTCCGACGCGCGTGAAGCGTTCGTCAATGCCTACGCGCTCATTCCGTTCGATCTGACGCACGGCGTGCACATCCACAACGCGGCAGCGCCGACTGCGGCGACCCTCATCACGAGTCAGTTCCTCCACGGCAGCGTGCTTCACATTGCCTTCAACATGCTCTTCCTCGCCGTCTTCGGACCGGATGTCGAATACGTCACAGGCCATCTGCGGTTCGTCGCCTTTTATCTCGCATGCGGCGTGCTGGGCGGCCTGGCTCAAGTATCGGCCGGCCCGGGTAGTCACGTGGCGTCGATCGGCGCGTCGGGGGCGATTGCAGGCGTGCTCGGCGCCTACATCGTGCGCTTTCCGACGAGCAACGTCGCGACGCTCATTCCCATCGGCTGCTTTCCGCTGTTCCTGCGGCTACCGGCGATCGTCGTGATCGGATTGTGGGCGCTGGTGCAATTCATGCACGGCTTCGGTAGCATGTCGTCACGCGTGCTCTCGGAACAGGGCGGCGGCATCGCGTACTTCGCGCACATCGGGGGGTTTCTGTCGGGCATTTTTTTAATCGAACTGCTCGGCGGGTCGCGCCGTAATCGCCGCGCGCCGGTGCGCCGATGACGAAAGAAGCCCGAACCCGCGTGGCGATTCTCGGCGCCGGCGCCATGGGAACGCTGTTCGCGTACCACCTCGCCGAGCATAACGACGTCACACTCGTCGACGTGCGGGAAGATGTCGTCGATGCGATCGCGACGCGCGGCGGGGTTCGGCTCGACGGCGCTCCCCTGCGCGTTGCGCGTGCTACCCACGATCCCGCCAAAGCATATGCGACGAACTTCCTGTTCGTCTTCGTCAAGGCTCCGAACACGCTGGCGGCAGTGCGTCCGTTCGCGGGCAATCTCAATCCGGCCACGCCGATCATCTCATTGCAGAACGGGCTCGGTAACGAGCAGGCGATCAAAGCCGCACTCGGCGGCGCGGTACCGCTCGTTATGGGCATCACCGACGTCGCCGGCATTGCGGTCGGTCCGGGGCACTCGCTGCCGCAGGGCGCCGGAACCACGGTCGTCGGATCGGCGGGCGCATCGACCGAAACGGTGCGTGCCGTTGCGCAGTTGATCGGCGCTGCCGCGCTCGAATGCTCGACGGCATACGACATTCGGCCGCACCAGTGGGGCAAGCTGATCGCCAACGCCGCCATCAACCCGATCTCCGCGCTCGCCGAAACGTCCAACGGGGTTATTACAGACGACCCCGACGCCGCCGAGATGGCGCGCGCGGTCGCGCTCGAAGGCGCCGCCGTCGCGCGCGCCATGCGCGTCAATCTGCCCTTTCCCGACGCGTGGGAATACGTGCGCGGCATCGTCGCCGCCACGTTCCGAGGCCGCAATTCGATGACGGTCGATCTTGCCGGGCGCCACAAAACCGAGATCGATCAAGTCAACGGCGCAATCGTCGCCGCCGGCCGCCGCCACGGCATCCCCACTCCCTACAACGACGCGCTATTGCGGCTGGTCCGCGCGAAAGAACGCACCTTTACGTGAGGCTCTTGTAGCAACACGTACGTCGCTTTCATCGGCTGATCGAAATGAGACCGGTTCAACCTCGGTGATACTGAAGTTCCGCACGGCTTGCAGCCTTGACGAATCGCTGGTAGACGTCGTCTAAGGGCTCCCCGTAGACAACGACTTCAATGCTGCGGAGGTAACCGGAATCGTCAATCCACAAAATGGTATCGACCAGCGGTATACACGGCGGCTGAGCCGGAAGTGATGGGCCGTCACACATTGCGTTCTTCGCAATGCGACGGCGTTCCTGAACAGATTCGGACGTCGCAATAGCCCGTCAAATCGTAATCGTCGACCTCACAGTTCTCAATCTGGGCTGCCGACTCCGGGTAATCCAATGTAACGATCCGGAGAAAAGCGCGCTCGAGCTCGGTTGGCTCGTGGAAGCGATCTTCGGTCATCTCAACAGCACTATCTCAAAGACTGGAGCGCCATGTGACTCAGCTGTAGATACCCCCGTCGTCGTCAAGCATCGCGGTGTCGAGCAACGCGTCGATCACCGCGTCGATATCGTGGCCGACGGTCAAGGCTGCGCGGTCGGCATCGTGAATGAAACCTTCCGCCATCGCCATGTTGCAGAATGCAACCAAACCATCGAAATACCCGTCGGTATTGAGAATGGCGCTCGGCTTGTCGTGGTAGCCTAATTGGCGCCATGTCACGGCTTCGAAAAGCTCTTCGAGTGTCCCAAAGCCACCGGCGAGCGTGAGAAAAGCGTCGGCGTTGGCGGCCATCAAGGCTTTGCGCTCGTGCATCGTCTCAACGACGTGCAACGTGGTCAGACCGTGGTGCGCGACTTCGCGGGCTTCGAGCGCGCGCGGAATGACGCCGATGACTTCACCGCCGGCCCCGAGAGCAGCATCGGCGAGCGCACCCATGCAGCCGACGCGACCGCCGCCGTAGACGATTCGAACGCCGCGGGCGACCAGCGCCCGCGCCACCGCAGCGGCGACGTCGCGGTACAGCGGCCGGTTCCCGTCGTTGGAACCGCAGAAGACGCAGACCGATCTCACGCGTGCGTTTACGCCGCGCGCACGACGTCGAAGACGGCGCGTTCCAATGCGCGTAAGGCGCGCATGCCATGCCACGCCAACTTGACGCCTGCGCGGGGTTGGCGCGCGCAGGCCCGCGCCATCGTTAAAGCGCTGAGGCTTCCGTCGGATGAGACGGCGGAGTCGAGGTCGGGAAGGTCGTCGTCGCTCGTGTCGCTGCCCACGCGCAGCGCGGCTACGGCGACGCCCGCCTCTTGCAGACCGCACGCGATCGCCCAGGTTTCCATGTCGACTGCATCGGCACCATAGCGCTGGCGCATCACGTGCTTAGCGTGGGCCTGCGTGACGATGCGGTCGACGGCGAGCGCCACAATGCCGCTTTGCGCCCCCGTTAGCCGCGCCGCGAGCGCGTCCGAGAGACCCCGATCCAACGTGAGGACGCCGTCGCCTTGTGTACGGACGTCCCGATAGACGAGGGCATCACCCACGACGAAAGCCGGTGAGAGTACGCCGCACAAGCCCGCCGCAAGCGCTCGCCGTATGCGAAGCGAGGCGGCTCCCCTGACGGCGCGAGCGGCGGCCTGCGATCCGATCCCGCACGTGACGACGACGATCTCGTCGTTGCCTGCACGCCGGAGCGCACGACGAACCGCGCGCTCCTCGGGACCGCGCGGAACGAACACGGCGTCGATCAACCCAGGACAGCGACGGTCAGTTGCGACCGATCACCGAGGTCATTGCAGCGAAGACGTTGGAGAGCTTCATCGAGTCTTCGGCTGCCGTGGGTTCGAAGCCGCAATGGACCATGCAATCCGAACACTTCGGGTTGCCGCTCTTGCGACCGTAGGCCGACCAGTCGGTTTCATCGAGCAACTCTTGATAGCTCTTGGCGTAACCCTCGCCCAGCAGATAGCACGGCTTCTGCCAGCCGAAGAGCGAGTAGGAGGGCATCCCCCAGGGCGTGCATTCGTAATCTTTCTTGCCGACCAGGAAGTCGAGGAAGAGCGGACTCGCGTTGAAGTTCCACTTCTTTTTCTTGGCGGTATACGGTGCGAAGATTTCGCGGAACAGTGCGCGGGTCTGCTCGGCGTGGAGAAAGTGTTCCTGATCGGGCGCCTTCTCGTAGGGATAACCGGGTGAGATCATCATGCCGTCGACGCCGAGTTCGTCGGTCGCGTAGTCGAAGAAGGCTTGCACGTCTTCGGGCTTCGCATCGTTGAAGATCGTCGTGTTGGTCGTGACGCGGAACCCGCGGGCCTTAGCGGCTTTGATCGCTTTGACCGCGACGTCGAAGATGCCTTCGCGCGCGACGGCGTGGTCGTGCGCGGGCTTCAAACCGTCGAGGTGGACGGAGAACGAAAAATATTCCGACGGCGTGAATTTATCGAGGCTCTGCTCGAGCCGGATCGCATTGGTACAGAGGTAGACGAACTTCTTGCGCGCGATCAAACCGCGCACGATCTCGTCGATCTGCGGATGCAGCAGCGGCTCGCCGCCGGGGATCGCCACGACCGGAGCGCCGCACTCGTCGACTGCCGCAAAGCACTCCTCGGGCGTCAGGTGCTTGCGCAGCACTTCCACCGGGTGCTGGATCTTACCGCACCCGCTGCATGCGAGATTGCAGCGGAAGAGCGGCTCGAGCATCAACGTCAAGGGATACTTTTTGCGCCCCTTGATTTTTTGCGCGATGACGTACGAGCCGATTTTCGCGGCCTGCTTTAGGGTGACTGCCATGCTGTTGTGATACCGCTCCGTTTCGGAAGATAACCATTGTCGGCAAACCAGCGAATCGCTGCGCGGATCGCGCCGTCTAGGGGCGCGGGCCTGTAGCCGAACTCGATAGCTGCCTTCGACGAGTCGTAATACATGAACTCTCGGCTCATACGTACCCCATCGATCGGGATTGATGGCCGCCGTCCAAAAAGCGGCAAAACCGCTTCGTCGATCCAGGCGACGGCGAGCGGCAGCCAGAGCGGCAAAGCGTAACGCGGCGCCGCTTGGCCGGTAAGAGCCGCCACCCGCTCGAGCAGAATCCGCAGCTCGAGGTTCTCGCCGCCCAAAATGTACCGCTCGCCCGCTCGGCCCTTCTCGTAGGCCAACAGGTGTCCCCGGCACACGTCCGC
>JAABUQ010012920.1_pt1 | contig 10249 bp, 9 predicted proteins | sample 5560001 | NCBI WGS metagenome assembly JAABUQ01 (sample SAMN10711888, study PRJNA513371) | rock metagenome | isolation source: Antarctica rocks | place: Antarctica: Victoria Land, Finger Mt nord | collected 2015-12-18 | reverse complement strand
CCGCCCCATTGGAGATTCGTCACCGGCCGCGCGTCACGAGGTCGATGCGAGAGCGCCCGCGGACTCACGGCGCGTAACGGCCGCGCCGAGCTCGAGCGGCAAGCCCCAGAGTTCGATGAAGCCGCTCGCAGCATCGTGACGGAAGCGGTCGCCCGCACCGTACGTCGCGAGTTTTTCGTCGTAGAGTGCGAAGGGCGATGCAGTGCCGTCGGCCGATGCTACGCCGCGATGCAGCCGCAGCCGCACGCGGCCGGTCATCCGTTCGGCGAGCGCGCCGTTGAAGGCGTCGAGCGCTTTGCGCAGCGGCGAAGGCCAAAGGCCGTCGTAGGTGAGTTCTGCGTATTTCTGATCGACGCTCGCTTTGAAACGCAATTCGTCGCGCGTAAGGACGAGGCGCTCGAGCGCTTTATGCGCTGCGATGAGCGCGATCGAGCCGGGACACTCGTACACTTCGCGCGACTTTACCCCGATCACGCGGTCTTCGACGAGGTCGATGCGGCCGATGCCGTGCGCGCCCGCGCGGCGATTCAATTCGGCGACGAGCCGTGCGCCGTGCAAGTCGTCCACGTGCGGAAGACCGCGCTCGAAAGCGATTTCGACGTATTCGGGTTCCACGGGTTGGCGGTGCGCGGGCGCCGTCCAGGCGAACGCGTCTTCGGGCGGCGCCGCCCACGGGTCTTCGAGGACGCCCGCTTCGATCGAACGGCCCCACAAGTTCGCGTCGATCGAGTACGGTTTCTCGATGCTCGAACTGATCGGCACCCGATGTTCGTGAGCGAATGTCATCGCTTCGGGCCGCGACAGCGGAGTGTCTCGCAGCGGCGCGAGCGTGCGGATGTGCGGAGCGAGTGCGCGGACGGCGAGCTCGATGCGGACTTGATCGTTGCCCTTGCCGGTACAGCCGTGCGCCACCGCATCCGCGCTGTAACGGTGCGCCGTCTCGACCAGCAGCGCTGCAATGAGCGGCCGCGACAGTGCCGCCGAGAGCGGATAGACGCCTTCGTACAGCGCGTTCGCGCGCAACGCGGGAAACGCTAATTCGGCGATGAAGCGCTCTTTCGCATCGACGAGTAACGCGTCGTATGCGCCGAGGGCGAGCGCTTTGGCCTTTACCTCGTCGAGCGCGGCCGACGCGCCCGCGCCCGCAGTACCGTCGCTTTCGCCGAGATCGAGCGTCAAGGCGACGACGCGATGCCCTTCGAGGACGTATTTCTTGAGCAAGACGGAGGTGTCGAGTCCGCCCGAATAAGCCAGAACGATCGTACTCATTTACAGCGGATCCTCGGAGCGCATATCTTCGAAGCGTTGTTTGACGACGGGCATCTTCGCCGGGTCTTCGACGATGACGAGCACGGTATCGTCGCCGCCCAGCGTGCCGAGCACTTCGCGCCATTCCGCTTCGTCGATCGCCGATGCGACGAGCATCGCGCTGCCGGGCGACGTGCGCAGCACGATTTGGTTGAGGCTGCCTTTACACTCGCGTACGAGTTCGGCGATCACGCGGTGCAGTCGTGACGCGTACCCCTTGCCGAGATTCGGTTCGACGTATTTGAACTGCGTGCCGATGCCGTTCCCGTTCTTCAGCGGCACTTTCACGAGGCCGAGGTCCTTGATGTCACGCGAAACGGTCGCCTGCGTGACCTCGTAGCCCTGCGCTTCGAGAAATTGTGCGAGTTCTTCTTGCGAGTGCACGGGGCGCGTGGCGATCAGGGAGAGGATGGCGCGTTGGCGTGTCGGCTTCACAAGGTGGCCTCCGCTTCGCTCTGGCGAGGAGGTTGAGTCATCAGGTGTGTCTCTGCTCGGCTGTGGTGAGGAGCGGGGGTCATACGGGCATGCCGCGTAGGTCGGTCAGCAGCGCGACGAGCAACGCCTTCTGCGCGTGCAGGCGGTTTTCGGCTTGATCGAAGACGACGCTTTGCGGGCCGTCGATCACGTCCGCCGCGACTTCCTGGTCGCGATGCGCCGGTAAGCAGTGCATGAAGAGCGCGTGTTTCGCCGCCGCCGACATGAGTTGGCTGTCGACGCGATATGGCATGAGCGTCGCGGCGTTGCGTTCGGCGAGGTGTTCCTCCCCCATCGACGTCCACACATCGGTATACACGACATCGACGTCGCGCACCGCGCGGTGCGCGCTCGTAAACGCGCGGGCCGACGCCCCTGCCGGCCGGCCGAGAGTTTGCAGATGCGCGAGAAACGACTCGCTCGGCCGGTGCGTCGGCGGCGAGGCGAAGTTGACGGAGATGCCCATCAGCATCGCCGCTTCCGCGAGCGAAGCCGCGACATTGTTGCGGGCATCGCCGACGTAGGCCAGCCGCAAGCCGGCCAGCGTGTCGAAGCGTTCTTTGATCGTGAGGAGGTCTGCCAGGGCTTGGCACGGATGCGCGGCGGCTGAGAGGCCGTTGATGACGGGCACCGTGGCGGCCGCAGAGAAACGTTCGAGCGGTTCGTGCGCGTGGGTGCGCACGAGGATGGCGTCGACGTAGCGCGATAGGGCCCGGGCGGCATCTTCGGGTGTCTCGCGGGATCCGACCATGAACTCCGAGCTGCCCGCGAAGAGCGCGTGGCCGCCGAGTTGCGTCATGCCGACTTCGAAGGAAACGCGTGTCCGAAGGGATGGCTTCTCAAATAGCATGCCGAGTGTCTTGCCGCGCAGCAGTGGCAGCTGCTCGGAGTTACGGCTGGATTTCAAATGCACCGCCAGCGTCAGGACTGTTCCCACTTCGGCCGGCGAGAGGTCGACGACTCTAAGAACGTGCCGACCGAGGAGCGAAAGCGCGGGTGCTGGGGCTAGCATCTGTATATTTATGCATAGTTAGCATGAAAATGCAATGCCGGGCCCTCGGGGGCGGCAGCCGATCCTAACCTTGGAAACTAAGACTCCACACACGAGTATGCTGCGTGGCAACCGGCTATTACAGCCGTTCGCGTAGCTCTTCGGCCGTTAGGCCCGTGGTCTTGAGAATCGTGCGCAGGGTTCCTGGTGGAATGTCGCCGCTGTGCATCGGCACGTTTGCAAAGCGTCCATCGCTGCGTTCGTAAATAGCGTGCGAGCCGCTCTGACGCGCCAGTACAAAACCGACCCGCAACAGAACGCGCACGAACTCGCGCGTCGAGATGATCAGGAGCTTCGGCTTTCGTTACGCGGCAGGTAAGGTGACCGATATGCGTTCGAGCCGCACGTCATCCCCGTCGGATGGCGGAATCTCAAGGCCTTTATCGCGACGGTACTCGAGCGAAAGCGCAATTGCGTCGCGCGCCATTTCGAGCGCATGCTCAACGGTGCTGCCAAACGTCGCGATCTCCGGCAGCGCTGGGACGATCACGTTATAGGCAGACCGATCGGGTTCGGGTTCGAGCAGCACGGCGTAACGTAATTCGGCCATCTACCCCGTCCGATTCGGCACGAGCGCACAGAATCCAGTTTGGGAGGTGCGCCGCGAGGGTCACGATCGTGCCAATTTCGGTCGGCGACAAGTCTGCGACCGTCAAGACGCGACGGCCCGGCAAGCCGGTGTCCGGCGCTGTGGCTAGCATTGTATATTTTTGCACGTCGCATAAAAATGCAAGACAGGCAGCGCTGAGCAAATAACGGCCGGGCCCCAGTCCCGGCATCCTCGTCATTGGGCGCTCGCAAAGAGTGGTAAATACGCCGTTCACGGGAATATGGCGTCGCAAGCGCAGGCACCCGTTTCGCGCTGCTATCACGGTAATTCGAGGCACGGGCATTCGCCGGTGCGCTGCAAGGTTAGTTTGTCGACTTGAGTCTTTCTAAACATTGTTCGAAAATCCTCACACACAGCTTTTTTGGAGAAGATATGATAGCAAGATCCAGGTTACGCGTTCTAGTAGCGGCCGTGGCGATCTGTATCGTCGCGATGGCTCCTCGAGTCGCATCCGCTCAAGCCACCGGCGTCGGCGGCGACGGTAACACTAGCCTGCTTTGGAAAGGCACCGACTCGAGCATAGCCTTATGGCGGCTCGATCCAACGCTCGGACAAATTACGGTGAACAGGTCGTATGGACCATACGTAGGCTATACGCCTGTGGCGCTGACGACAGATATTGCTAGCTACACACACGTGCTGTGGCGATACACCGATGGAACCGCCGCGATCTGGACGCTCGACCCAGCTTTGAACTTTACTGCAACCGTCTTCTTCGGGCCGTATTTTGGATGGACGGCGGAGTCTCTAAGCGCCGATCCGACTAATGGCAGCATCCGTGTTCTTTGGAAGCGAACCGACGGTGCCGTTGCCATCTTTGCGGTCGGTCCTACCGGAGTCTTAGGCTACGAGGGTGTTTATGGGCCGTACTTGGGTTACGAGCCTGCGGCTGCGGTTAGCGGGCCACGAGCGCTGCGTAGTGCTGCTAAGATGCCGTCGACAAATGCTTCCTCGGAAGAGAAGAGTAAAAAAGCCGCGGCGGCCGCTATGGCTCGTCACCATAACTAGCAAGTTGCGTTGTAGCTGAACGGCGGACGAAGCCGCTCATCTTATACTTCGCTGCATATAAGGGCAGAAGCGGCTGCGTGATTGGGAGCGTTCGGGCGCTAAGTTCGGGCGCTTCTTATCGTTACTGCGTGACCGTTACGTGCAACGTTGCTACATTACCGAGCGAATCCGTGATGATAAACGTGCACGCTCCGGGCGAAATTGCTTGAACGGCGTAACCGCGATCGATCGTAGGAACGCGCGTTGCGATGCGTTGGCACGCGCCGGTATTGAAGGTAAATGAAATGCCAGGGCCGTCCGACACCGAAAACGATGCGATGTTGTTTGGAAAAGGAGCAGAAGCAGATACGCTAATCGACGCCGGCGAAACGACAAGAGCGTCTTGGCGCAATACGACTGCGTCGTTCCCACCGCAATTTATCAGCAACGGCGCCAAGGACGCCAGAGCGAAAGCATAGCAAGAATTCCGCATCGAATGCCTCTGGCGTTGGCTTTACGGTGTTCCTAGATCAGTTTAAGCTTTCGGTCTGCGCGTCCTACACGCTGGCGGGCCGGCTACGTACGAAGCGGTGGGCGCACGAGGCGCGGTCCCGAGCAGCAAATGAGAAACTGCGTCGTTGTCTCCGGCCAACGTCGATCTCCGATGGAGGTAAGGTCGACAGGGGTTGCTGAAGGGGAGCTACCGCGAGCGGCCATCTCTTCGTGCTGTTGCGTTTTCCATGATGAAAGCTGTGCCGGGAAAAGTCGATTTTGCTCCGCTTACACATTGCCGGTTTTGCGACTCGGCAGACGAGACGTTCACGACGTGGCTTGCGGGCGTCTACGATCTGGATCGGGGAAGCGACCAGCCATTTACTTTACTGCAGTGCCGTCGCTGCGGATTGATTCAGACCGACCCTTTCCCGACGATCGAGACGATCTCAGAGCTTTATTCGGACGGAGTTTCGACCGACTATGAGTTTCCGGAGGCCGGCCTCATAGGTCGTTTAAAAGATGCATTTGCAGTGAACAGCGTTCGCTCGATTCTTCGCAAGGCGAAGATCGCGCCCGGGCGTATTCTCGACTTCGGCACGGGCGCGGGTCGCTTCGCGGCGGCGTGCGCGCGGGTGGTACCGTCCGCTACCGTCGTCGGTGCCGATTTTGCTGCAGATCCTCCCGCGGGGTCGTACTACGATGGGCACCCCGCGCGTCTGTCGTACGTTTCGTATGCGGACGTGTCACGCAGCAGTCAAAAGTTCGACCTCATCGTCGCCCGTCACGTGCTCGAACATTTCCACGATCCACGTACGGCACTGACGCAGTGGCTTGCCGCCCTCGCTCCTGGCGGCGCGCTCTACGTCGAAGTACCAAACGCCGGCTCGAGGACGGCGCGTCTGCTCGGCCACCGCTGGCCGCTTTGGTACGTCCCGAGGCATCTTTCGCACTTCGACCGCCGAACGTTACATGCGGTTATCCGCGCGGCGGGCGGTAGGGCAGAAATCTGGCGCAGCGAAATTCCGATGATGGGTAACGTGCTTGCAATGAAAGCCGGGAAGTCGCGTTTCGATGCGCGTTTTCGCGTCCCGGGCGTTCTCCTGTATCCGGTGCAGCTTGCACTCGAAATGGCATCTCGCGAAGGCACGTGCTTATCGGCGGTGATCCGATCGTAATCGGCGCGGACGCCGTCGAGCCGAGCAAGTACTGAGAACGGGAATTCCTAACCGCTCGCAGTCGGCATCATCGAAGTACACGCTCGTGTCGGCGCTCGCTCTCATATCGCTACTGTACCTCCTGCCGACGATTCGCGCCGGCTTCGGGGGGTCGGACGTGCCGCTGGCGCACGCGAGAGGCTTTGCAAATTACGAAGGCCTGACGTTTTGGAGGGCCTTCGATACGATACGGGATCAGCTGCATACACGAGCCGGCGGCTGGCTGCCGTTCGCGGACGTGCAAGTCGCGTTCTGGTTGTTGCAGCCGGCAGCGCCCGTTGCGCGAACCGTACAGGTGTTGTTCGTAGTCGCCGACATCGCCACGTTTGTATGGCTCGTTTGCCGGGTAAGCCGCTCGCTCCGATTTGCCGCGCTAAGCGGCGTCGGCGTCGTCGTCGCCATGCAGTTGCGCGAATCGAACGACGCCATTCTCGGCGGGACGTTCGGTATTCCGGCAACCCTTCTACTCGTGATTCTGGCCTTGCACGCTTTCCAGTGTTCAATTGAGCGGCGAACGATGCGCTGGCTCGCAGCAGCCGTCGTTCTACAGACAGTGGCCTGTGGCGCAAGCGAGATAGCTTGGGTGTTGGCTCTCGCGTTCCCGATCCTCGCAACGACGGCTTCGAGTCGCGCGCGTGCGGCCTGGGTCTTTCCGGTCGTGCCGCTGTTCTATATTGCGACCGGTTTCGCGCTCCATGCGCCGCCGCCGGCTTCAATTGAGTGGTTGCTGCAGCCAGGTCGCAGCGACCTCGCCCGCGTCGGAGTCGATCTGGTTGGCGCATTACCGACGTCGTATCGAGCCTTCGAACACGTCGTTCACGACGGCGTAACGCCGTTCAATGTCGACACCCGATTCGCCGCCATTCCGCGACTCTCGATCACCGGTCTGATGGTGGTCGGCGGTCTCTTCGCGATCGCGCTGGTCGCGCTTAGCGCGCCGCCCATGGTGCGTCCGACGCGAATGCGTATGTTATCGGTCGCGGCTTTCGTCACGCTCCTTTTGTTTGCGGGAGCCCTTTTTCACGAGTCGCACGTTTCGCAGGTCGGCGCCATCGAACTAGGTGAAGCCGATCCCGCCGTCTTCGTCGGCTCTTTCGGCGCCGGTTTGGCGCTCGCCGCAATACTGTGGTGCGGCTCGAAAACGAACGTCAAAGCCTTTCCAATTGCCTGCGCACTGGGACTGAGTCTCTTGTCCTACGGCAATGCACGTGCGAACGATCGGGTCGTCGACATCGCGCAGGATCGGCATGAGACGTGGAACCTTATCGACGCTGCGGGGCGCACCGGCGTTTTCGATCGCTTGCCAAGCGAAGCGACTGTCGTCCTTCCGGATCGTGCGCTGCTTCCGATCGACGACCGAAGCGGATTCCGCAATCTTCGATATTTCTTGTATCAAGTTAGCGGTAAGCGCTTTCACGTGGCGTCCGGCGACGACGTCATAGGCAGCGCACGCTCATGCGTCCAAGCGCCGAACGTCGCCGAGCCGTGTAAGCCTCAACGGCAAACGTGGGTCGTCTCTAGGAACCGGCGGGGAGCGTTCGCAGGTGGCTTGACTGTAGGTCGAGCCGCCGGCTTCGCTGCGGAAGCGGTTCTGGTCGACCGAGCGATCGGTTTCCGCCAATTTTCGTCCGACGCTTCGGCCGCCTCTAGTCTCGCGGCGTTCGCAAAGGATGCGCGAGGATTGCATGTTCTCGAGCGCTACGCACGCACGCGACGACTGGTCGTCCACATCGAGCGACGATGCGCTCCCATCGTTATCGGCAGTGCGTTTACACCGGACGCTCCTAGCCTGAGTTATGGCTTAGGGTTCGAACCGCCCGATCGATTCGCGCATTACCGATTCGATACGAAGGCTTTTCTAGTCCCGATGCCTGATGCATCGCAAAGTTGGCGATATGGTGAGTCGCGAGCGACGTTGAGCGTCTATCCGGACTCGTGTGGACCGCAACGCCTCGCCCTAGCCGGAACGATCGCCACTCCGCGAGCAACTCGTGTCACGATTTTCGCCGGACCGCACCGCTTTAAAATCACCGCACGGCCTATGGGGAGCCGCTTACGCCTCTTGATCGGCGCTGCGAACGTGAAGCGAATCGACATCAACTTTAAGGTGCCCGGCTCGGCAGCTTCCGAAATTCCGGGACCGATGTTCGACTTGCGGCGGTTTCCTCCGGCGCACTTCGTGCTCGACGATGCATACGTTGCGGTCGTGCGAGGGCGGTAGGGTTGCGCTCGACGGTCGCGGTTTGACTAGCGCGGCTCCGGATTTCGATGACGAGCTTTTGGCGTTCGCCGGTGTCGTTGTGGCCACGCTGTGGTTAACCGCGATCGTCGAGCATCGCCTAACCGGCGTTTGGGAATCGCATGGCGCTGCGAGCGGGGAATGGCTCGCAATCGGAGCCTTGTTCCTGGCGTACCTGTGCGTTGCCGCCGCCTGTGCAAATTATGCTTCGCGATTTCGGCATGCGTCTTACGGCCTGCTCGTTCGACTGAGCGGTAGTCCCCGGCGGCTTCAACGCTCGCTCGTCGCCTTCGGCGCCGCCGCGGGCATAGCGGCAGTCGTCGGCATACTCATCCTATTCTACGTTCCGGCATGGACGGCCGGCGGGCTCGTTGCGATCGCCGGCATTGCAATTTGGTGTACGCTCGCGTTCGCTCGTGGCCGGCTTTTGCACTGCGCAGCGGCGACGCTCGAGCGTACTCGCGACGTCGTTCGCGGCGTCGGCATTCCGTGCGATGCCGGCTCTGTCGTTAGCGCACTCTATAGGACGGCTTTCGTTGCGATACTGTTGGCAACGGCGGCCTGGCTCGTGGTCGACGCTCATCGGAGCGTCGCGCTCGGGATAGGTCTTGCTCAGGGATTGATGTTCAAGCGCGCCGGCTCGCCGGCTCGCTTCGGCTTCGGCAAAGCGACGGCGGTCGTCGCGTCCTCCATGGTAGCCTGGGTATTCGCAGCCGGGTTTACGTATACTCCGGTTGCAGAATGGCTTTTAGGGGCAACAAAGACGACGGCCGTATCGGGCGTCATTTTTGCTGCCGTGCTTGCGCTCGTCGTTACGGACTTGTATGCTGCCGGGCGCTTCGAGCCCGGCGCGAGCCGGCGCAGCCGCGCGCTGATCATGGTCTTCGCCGTGGTTTGCTTTGCCGTATTGGCGTTTCGCACGAACGATCTGTATGCGGACTGGGTTCCGTATCATCGCAGTTACTGGGTCGGTCCGGCAGATTTCGTCCGGCAAGGGGCCTGGCTGCTGTGGGATTTCCCGTCACAATACGGCTTTCTGTCGGCTTTATCGCTCGCCGTTTGGCCGAGCGCATCTACGTGGCAAGCACTCTACGAACAGACTGCAATTACGCTGGTGTTCGACGCATCAATTCTTTTTGCACTCTTGCGTTACGGCCGCCGGGGCATGGTTAACGTTGCCTTTTCACTGCTCGCAAGCATAACGATGGTTTTTTCCTCGTTAAGCTCGCGACATCCGTTCGGTTGGCGACTTTATCCACAAGTGGGTCTGCGCTTCACGGGCTTGATAGCGTTGCTCGGCATTACATTTCTCTTATATGTTTGGCGCCATGACGCGCGAAGGCGCCGGATAGCGTACGCTTTAGGATTCATTGTTTGGACCGTGTCGGTATTGTGGTCGTTTGAAAGCGGTGCGCTCGCAACGCTCGTATGGCTCTCGTTCGTAGTGCTCGACTTAACCCTTGAATTAGTGACACGTCCGGCGACGGCGTTCGAAATCTTGCGCAAAAGCGTTAAACGACTGTTACCACTCGTGCTGATACCGGTATGCGTCGTAATCGTTTTAGACTTGGTTTACCTAGCGCACGTCGGCCACGGGCCGGATTGGCGCGCTTACGCCGAGTTTGCATTCGCATATAGCACGGGTGACCCGTCGCGACAAGCAATCCAAGTCCGGGGGCCGGGGTGGGTGCTGCTGACGTGCTTAATCGCGTGCGGCGCCGTTACGGTTCGAGCGGTTTGGCAAGGCGTCTTCGAATCGTTGCCGTTGCTCATTGCGTGCTGGTTCGCGCTATGGGGCGTCTGCAACTACTATGTTGCCGAGGGATTCGGCAATCATGCTAACGGGATCGCACCGATCGTTGCGATGGTGT
>JAABUQ010012919.1_pt1 | contig 10249 bp, 10 predicted proteins | sample 5560001 | NCBI WGS metagenome assembly JAABUQ01 (sample SAMN10711888, study PRJNA513371) | rock metagenome | isolation source: Antarctica rocks | place: Antarctica: Victoria Land, Finger Mt nord | collected 2015-12-18 | reverse complement strand
ATTCCCGTCGGTGTTGCGGAGCTAAATGCCTGCAAGCCCATCGCCATCCGCCCAAATCCTGCGGTTGTCACTCCGTCGGTATCCTTTTCAAGCGCAATTGCATCGAAGCACTGGCGCTCATCGATCTCCGGTGGCACGGGATGCTGGAGCAGAATCCCGAATACGTCCGGGTCTTCGTTCAATTTTTGAATTTGGTCCAGCAGCTGCTGAGGGCCCAGCCGGGAATAACCGCTCTTATTGAATACTTCAACCACCTAAAAACGCTTGATACTTTTCTGTCAACTCGAGCGCTTGTATCCGGCTGGGCCCTGAGTGGAAGTCGAGCCCGGCAAATGAACCAGGAGAGGCTCGATGCCAATGCGTCGGCAGGCACTTGCCTTCATCCGTACGTATGTAGTAGACGCCGGGTCGGTCCCGACCAGGATAGTGGCCAAACAGGGGACTCGCCCGGACCGCTCGCGCCAAGCCGAAACCACAGGCTGCAGACTGCTCTCCCTCTCAAGCGCAACGCGCCTTCCATCAAGTATCAAAGTCATAACTTCCCCTCGCGAAGAACGGCAGCAGACGCAAGGACGCTGCATGAACGGCGCATCTCGAAGGACGAAGCAGTCGGTCGCGTCTGCGCCAGTTCGCGGCAGCAGGTGAAGACACGCAGGTACAAGCTACTTGGCAAGACCGGCGTTCATTGCTCGGGCCTGCCATGCATCGAAAGCCCCTCTGGCCTCGTCCGCCAACTGCTGCATTATGGGCAGGGCGCGATCGTCAACCGGCAAGGCAATCTCGCGGTAAAGGCGCGCATCATCGAAGCCGGCTGCTGCTGCGGCAGTGCGGTCGTTTCCATAGTAGATTTCTCTAATGCCCGACCAGTAGATAGCACCGAGGCACATCGGGCAGGGTTCCGAGCTGGAATAGATCACACAGTCCTCTAGGAAGCGGCTGCCGACTAGTTCGCAAGCACGGCGGATCGCGACAATCTCAGCATGTGCTGTCGGATCGTTGGTAGTAAACGAGTTATTGTATCCGTCCGCGATAATCTGGCCGTTGCCGACGATGACCGCGCCGAATGGCGGTCCGGTACCTTCATCCATCGCCTTCTGCGAGAGTTCGATGGCTCGCCGCATGAAGGCATCTCCGGTTTCCTCAGCCTGACTTATTACATTTTCAGAGGAACATTCATCTTTTCGCATCGTAGCTTCCTTTTGCACGCCTCGATATTGAACCAAGTACAGGGATACCAGTCAGGAACTGAATACCCTCTTGCAGAGCGACGCATAGCTCCATCAGCTTGCTGCCTTCTAAACGGCCGCTTGCAGCGCTCGGACTACGCACAGACCGTCTTTCAACGCACGCGGGTCGTGCGTACGAATGTAGTCCACACCGGCGGCAGCGGCGTACAGCTCGGCGGCAAGCGTAGCTGGCCCCAAACCCTCGGTCGTGTCGTGCCCCGTCGTGACGCGCAGGAAGGATCTACGCGACACCGACACGAGCACCGGTAAGCCGAAGTGCCGACGCAAGCGCCCGAGGTCGGCGAGCACGGCCAGCGACGCTCCTGGCCGGCTGCCCAGGAAATAGCCCATGCCCGGATCGAGGATGAGCCGCGAGCGATGCACACCCGCGCGTTCAAGAGCTTCCAGCCGGGCCTCGAAGAAGCGCTCAATCCGGTCCCAAATGTCGCCTTCCGGTACGTCAACCTGATTGACCGTCTGAGTGCCCTGGACGGAGTGCATAACGATCAGCCGACACGGCGAGGCCGCAAGTTCGGCGTAGAGGCCCGGGTCGGGGAAGCCTTGGATATCGTTCAGGTAGTCCACTCCCCGGCGCATAGCGTAGCTCTGTGTCTCGGGTAGGCAACTGTCCACGGAGATGCAGGCACCACGCTCGCGCAAGGCGGTGATCACTGGCTCAAGGCGACGAGTCTCCTCCTCTGCACCGACCGGCATGGAGCCCACGCTGCTTGCGGCCGGACCGACATCGACAATGTGGGCGCCGCTATCGAGTAACCGGTCCGCGTGGGCGATTGCCGCCGGTGCCTCCAAGTAGCGGCCCCCATCCGAAAACGAGTCCTCGGTGATGTTCAGGATGCCGAAGATCACCGGCGCACCTTCGGTGGTCAAGGCCATTCCATCCTTTGCTTGGTCCGGCATCGGTGCGTCTCCTCCTCAGGGGGCAACCCTGCCGGGCTAGGACGGCCCACAGCTGCGGGAGGGTTCTCTCATCCGGCGCGGCAGTTGCCAACCAGGCTGTGGCTTCTACGCACCCATTGATCGCCTTTGCCCGGTTGGGCAGATGTTGGGCTGTCCCATATCGTCAAACGTCGGACAGACCAAACGTTACGAGCGTTGCCGCAATCGCGGTTATGCAACTCGCGATTTCGTGGCGCGGTAGAGCACGGTTCGCCTGAGCGGATCGCCCTCCGGCAGCCCGGGGTAGTCGAAGTCACTCCCTGGATCGTGCTGCATGCCGATCCGCTCCATGACCCGGCGCGACGCCAGGTTGCCTGGGACGGCGAACGCCACGATCTCGGCCAGTCCCAGCGGCCCGAAGCCGTGGGCGAGGGCGGCCCGGGCTGCCTCCGTCGCGTAGCCCCGCCCCCAGTGTTCGCGCGCGAGGCGCCAGCCCGCTTCGACCGCTGGGGTAAACGGGGCCGCGAAGGTGACGTGTTGCAGGCCCACGAAGCCCACGAACGGCGCGACGCCAGGCACCTCCACCGCCCAGAAGCCGAACCCATTAGCTGCAATGTGCTCCTGGAAGCGGGCGGCCTGGGCATCGCTCTGCTCACGGGTGAGGGGTCCTGAAAACCAGCGGCGTACCTCGGGGTCAGCATTCAAGGCAGCGAAGATGGGGAGATCCGCATCCCGCCAAGGGCGGAGGAGCAACCGGGCGGCGCGAAGCAAAGGAGGGTGGGTTTCCATAGTAGAACCAGCTATGACCACTTGGCGTCGGACGTGTGAGGATCGCGCACGAATCCTTATCATGGTCCAAGTAGAGGCGCATGAGAATGCCCAAGCCGTGTCCGCACGTCATCATCCTCAATGGTGTCGGCAGCGTAGGTAAGAGTTCGACGGCCCGGGCGCTTCAGGCGATCACCGCTGAGCCGTTCTTGCATGTCGCGATGGATGCCTTTCTCGACATGCTGCCGCCGACGATGCTTGGCCACCCGGATGGCCTGATCTTCGAGGCGACCCAGGACCAGGGCCGGCCTTCGGTGGCCATCAAGACCGGCCCCGTCCTGGACCGCACGATGCGGGGCATGCAACACGCGATTGCGGCTATGGCCGCACAGGGCAACAACCTGATCGTTGATGATGTCATGACCCGTGAGGGCCAGGACCGGAAGTACCGCGCCCTCCTGTCGAAGTTCGACGTGCGCTTGGTGGGCTTGTTCGCCCCGCTTGACATACTCGAAGCCCGGGAGCGGCAGCGCGGGGATCGGGAGATCGGCCTGGCACGGTGGCAATACGACCGTGTCCACTGCGGAAGGACCTACGACTTGGAGATCGACACTGCCACGACCACGCCTGCAGAGAATGCGGAGCTGATCCGCAGCGCCTTCAGCCTATGACGACAACCCGAGACTTAGGCAAAGGGTGGCCCATGCTCCGGCGGGTGTTGCGACCTGGTCCTGCTCCGCCTCGAAGATCAGGCCATCCATGTGGCCGAGCATCACCTCCGGCAGCATTTCGAGAAAGGCGTCCATCGCGACGTGCAGGAATGGCTCGACAGTGATCCTCTGGAGAGCCCGCGCCGTCGAACTCTTGCCCACGCTGCCAACACCGTTGAGCACGATGACGTGCGGGCGCGCTGCCAAGCACCCCTCTGGCATACTCACCAACGGAAGCTGCTGCGGCTGAACAGCGAGCGGTGCGTCACGGTCAGCGGCTTGCGGCTTGGTTCATAACTCTCCACGCGGACAGCTTAACGGTCCCGGAAAGGTCAGGCCTGGCCACGTCCGGGAGGATGCTGATGTACTCTAGCGAGTGGCCGTCGGGGTCGTCGAAATAGACGCTAGCGGCCGGCATCCAGGGAAAGACGACCGGCTCGTCCACCTCCCGGCCGCCCCCGTTGCCGCGTGGCACGACACCCTTCGCACGAAGCACCTCGACGGACCGGATCACCTGCTCCAACTCCGTCTGGAAGGCGATGTGCAACCGGAGGCGGACCGGGGAGCTGTGGATCGACCACAGCCCGAGCATCGACCGATCCCGCCCACCGATCCAGAAGAAGGCGGCGTGCAGCTTCGGCACGGTGTGCGCCAGTTCGAGCCCGACGACGCCGCAGTAGAATTCGATGGACCGGCCCAGGTCCGATACCGTGAGGTGGCTCTCGTGTTGGCGGCGGTGAAAACCCGCGCATAAACGGCGCGTCTTCGCTACGGGTGGCCCACAGTGCCCAGTCGGGCGGGCCTCAGGCAGATGACCACCGACCTCCGTTTCCGATTGTGCCTGGGTGGTAGACCCCCGTAAACGCTGGCCTTCGGCCCCCGCCTTCGGCGGCTTGCGGCGTTGACAGGGGCCTACCACCCAGCCTTTCCGCACTGGTGGTTTTGCGGCAAGTTCCGTGCCAGCTTTTTGCCGGTCGCCGTTTATACGCGGATTCGGACCGCCATCCACATCTCGTAAAGGCCGGTGACCGGGACCGCTGCTGTGCTCTTCTCAACCATGGACGCCATTATGGACCAGGGCACGCCCGATGCGAGGGCCTGCCACGAGGTAAGTTGGCCTTCATACGCGGTCAGATGATGAAGCCTTTGTGTAACGGCGTGACGCTCTGGCCGGGCGTCAGCATCATACGGTCACTTTGCCTCACCTGACGACGCATTCTGAGCCTCTCGCCGCCTCTTGTCGGCAAGCAGCACCGTTTCCACGAAGTTTGGCACGGACCGGTTCTCTGCCTCCGCTGCATCTTTGACGAAGGTGAGCAGCTCTGGCTTGAGCCTCAACGTGAACGCATCTCGCTCGGATTTGTGCAAAGCTACCTCGTATGGGACGTTTAGGTATGGGTCATCTCTCTTTACAGCGCCCATCCCAGAACGCGCAAACCTTTATGCCATATCAGGCAAGGCGCACCGGAACGAGGCATCTGTCCCAAAGCGTGTTCTAACCTGATGCTTGATCGTGGCTGCTCTGCACTTTGAGTCATCCGCCCATATTCTGGTTCCTGTCCTTGGCAGTTGTCGACGTTCCAAACGTCCGTTTGACCTGCCAGAGTTGCCGAGCTAGGGTTGGGACTACAATCCATCCTGGGAGCGTGGTCCTATCGCAAGCACGAGTCGGGCCTTCGTCGCCTACTACCGCGTCAGCACCGACAAGCAGGGGCAGTCTGGGCTCGGCCTCGACGCCCAACGCGCTGCGGTCGAGCTGCACGCGCGTTCGGTCGGTGCCGAGGTGATCGCCGAGTTCCAGGACGTGGAGAGCGGGCGCAAGGCGGATCGGGTCGGCTCAGCCCCAAACGGCGCATCTCGCGCCCGTTCATCCGCTCCAGGGCCACGGCGATCGCGGCGTTGCACTCGGCAAGCGAGAAGAACGTGACGTGGCGCAGTTGGCCGACGATGTAGGATTGCGCGAACCGCACTCCCGCCTCGACGGTGGCCTTGTCGCGCGGGCGCCGCGGCCGGACTGGCAGGATGCCGACGTTGTAGGGGTTCACCCAACATTCGTGACACCAGCCGCAAAGTAAGCCGGCCGCCTGGGTCGAGCGGCTACGCTGGCGGTATTGGCTTTCCAAGCACCCGGTAGACGCTGGCCCGTCCGATGCCGAGCCGGCGCGCGATGGCGGCGGGACCAAGCTTTTCCTTATCGCGTAGCCGGCGCAGCTCGGCAGCATCGATGATTGGCCTGCGGCCCTTGTAGATGCCGCGCACCTTGGCAGCCTTGATGCCTTCGAGCTGGCGCTCCCGCCGCAAGTTGGTCTCGAACTCGGCAAATATGCCCAACATGTCCAGGAACGCTTTGCCGGCTGCGGTGCCCGTGTCCACCGGCTGTTCGGTGGCGCGCAGGGCCACGCCCTTCTCCTTCAACTCGTGCACGATGTCCTGCAGATCCTTCATGGACCGGGCGAGCCGGTCGATCCGGGTAACGACCAAGGTGTCGCCCGGCTGTATGAAGTCGAGCAGCACCTGCAGTTCCGTCCGGCCATCGCGCCGGCTGCCGCTGGCCTTCTCGGCGCGGACCACGCCGCAGCCGGCCGCCTTGAGGGCTGCGCGCTGGATGGCAAGGTCTTGGTCGAGGGTGCTGACGCGGGCATAGCCGTAGATGGGCATTACAGGAGGCAATCCGTCTCGTTTGGGTCTGGACCCGCTCAGGCTATTGTCTCGGAAGCCCAAGAACAACCCATACGAGACGTGCTTTAACGTCTCGTGGAGGTGTGCTGCTGGGGTAGACCTATGCCAGCACGCCTGCGCGCCTCATCCTCGCCGGGCAGCCATTCCATCGGGTCCTGCCGCGCGAGGGCAGCATGGGCTTCGTCTATAACTTCGCCGTCGTGAAGGGCGCCCCGAACCGCGACGCCGCATACCGCTTCCTGGACAGCCTGCTCGGCACGCCCGGCATCGAGGCGGCGCTGACCCGCTCGGCCGGCTACACTTCGAGCTTCGTGGACGCCGGCGCCGGGCTAACGGAGGTGGAGCGGGCCGCCTATGGCCTCGATCCCAGCCCGCTCAGCCGGCTGCGCTTCGCCCGCCCCGAGGGCCAGGCGCTCAGCTCCGCGCTGATCGACCGCGCGGTGGAGGAGGTGCGCGCCGGTTGACCCGCTGGCTGCGCGGGCTGTTCATCGCCGTCCCCGTGGCCTGGGTGGCGGCGGCGCATGTCGGGCCGCTGCTGGCGATGGCACGCATCAGCCTTCTCGACACCTACCCAGGGGCACCGGGCGCGACGCCGATCCTAGGAGGCCAGGCTTATGCGGCGTTCCTTGGCGGCCCTGGCTACCAGGCCGCGCTGGGGCATAGCCTGTGGATGGCTGCGGCTGGGACAGGGATTTCCCTGCTTATCGCCTGGCCGCTGGCGTGGCACGTCGCGATCCAGGTGCCGGCCGCGCAGCGCACCCGGCGGCTTGCGCTGCTGGTTGCGCCGTTCTGGACCAGCGAAGTGCTGCGCATGTTCGCGCTCGTGCTGCTGCTGGCGAACCGCGGCGCGTTGAACACCGCCCTGCGCTGGACCGGCCTGACGGGTGCGCCGGTGCCGCTGCTGTATGGCACTGGGTCGGTGCTGGCTGGAATCATCTATACGGTGCTGCTGACCATGCTGCTGCCGCTGTTCGCGGCGCTGGACCGGATGCCGCCGGACCTGCTGGACGCGGCAGCCGATCTCGGGGCGGGGCCGTTGCGGCGCCAGTGGCTGGTCGCGCTGCCCCTGGCGGCGGGCGGCATCGCGTCCGGGGTGGCGCTGACGTTCCTGCTCTGCCTGGGCGTCCTCGCGGCGCCGGCCCTGCTGGGCGGGGCGGGAACGCCGGCCTTCGCCTCCGTCATTGCGGGCTTCTTCGGCGGCGCCAGTGGACGCTGGCCGATGGGAGCGGCCTTCAGCCTGCTGCTGCTCGTGACGGGGACGGCCTGCGCCGGCGGCCTGGCCTGGAGCGTGAAGGCAGCCGGGATGCGGGCCGGGCACGGAGGGCTGCGCACCTGAGACAGAGCCGGCTGGCGTCGGCGTGCTACTGGGGCGCCGTTCTGGCGCTCACGCTGCCGCTCGGCCTGATCGTGCTGACCAGCTTGACCGACTCGGCGCTGGTCGGATTCCCGCTCGGACGCCTCAGCCTGCGCTGGTATGCCGCGGCGCTGGCCGACCCGGCGAACGTGCGGGCCTTGCTGCTGTCCCTTGGCCTGGCTGTGGCAGCGGCCGGGCTGGCGGTGGCAGCCGGCACTTGGATCGCGCTCGCGGCCGCGATGATGCGTCCGGGCTGGCGGTGGCTGCTGCTGGCCGCGGCACTGCTGCCGCTGGTGACGCCAGGGATCGTCCATGCCATCGCGCTGCGCATCGCGATCCGGACCCTCGGCCTTGACCCGGGGCCGTCAGCCGTCCTGCTGGGCCATGTCATTCATGCCACGCCGCTCGCCGCCCTCATGGCCGGCGCCCGCCTGGCAACTCTGCCGTCCGAGCTGGTGGAGGCGGCGCAGGACCTTGGGGCTGGGCCGGTCAGCACCTTCTGGCTGGTCAAGCTGCCCTGGCTGAAGCCCTCGCTGGCTGGGGCTGCGCTGCTGTCTGCGCTGAACAGCTTCGACGACTTCGTGCGCTCGTTCTTCCTTGGCGGCTACGAGCCGACCCTGCCGGTGCTGATCTTCGGCCGCCTCCGCTCCGGCCTCACCCCCGAGATCAATGCGTTGGCGACGTTGACCCTTCTGGCGGCCCTGGCCGTCGGGGCCGCGCTGGCTCGGCTCATGCGGGCGCACCTGGCACCTTGAGCAAAGGCGCCGCAAGGCCTTCCGGCGACGGCCGCTGGGTGCTGCACGCGGCCGATCGTGCGCTGATCGGCAACAAGACCGGCGCCACGCGCCTGGGCTTCGCCGTGCTGCTGAAGCTGTTCGCAGCGGAGGGCAGCTTCCCGCGCCGTGCCGAAGACGTGCCCCTTGCCGCCGTCGAGGCCGTCGCGGGCCAGGTCGGCGTGACAGTGGCCGCCTGGCAGAGCTACGACTGGCGCGGCAGGACCATCGAATACCACCGTGCCCAGATCCGCGCCGCGCTCGGCTTCCGCGAAGCCACGCTGGACGACGCCGAGGCGCTCGGCCGCTGGCTGGACAGTCAGGTGCTCGCCCTTGAACGCCGCCCGGACCGGTTGCTGGCCGCAGCGCGCGAATGGTGCCGGTCGCAGAAGCTGGAACCGCCCTCGCCCGAACGCCTGGAGCGGCTGGTGCGCTCTGTCCTGCACCGGCACGAGGATGCGTTCTGTGCCGCCCTGCTCACACGCCTGCCGCCCAAGGCCGCGGTGGGGCTGGATGCCTTGCTGCGCCCGCCCGTTCCTGGCGAGGCGGGAGGCGACGCCGACGAGGCCCGCCCGCCTCCCCTGGTTGCGCTGCGGAACGGCACCGGCCAGGCCAGCTTGCAGAGCGTGGGCGAGGAGGCTGCCAAGCTGGCCTGCATCCGCGCCGTCGCACTTCCTGCTGGGCTGTTCGACGGCGTGCCGTCCCGGGTGCTGCTGGCTTACCGCCGCCGGGTTGGCGCCGAGGAGCTGCACGAGCTGCGCCGCCATCCCGACCCGATCCGGCTGACGCTGCTGGCCGCCTTCTGTCACGTCCGTGGGCGCGAGATCGCCGACACGCTGACCGACTTGCTCATCACCACCGTCCACCGCATCGGCGCCAAGGCCGAAAAGCGGGTGGAAGGCGAGCTGATGACCGACCTGAAGCGCGTGGCGGGCAAGCCTGCGCTGCTGTTCAAGCTCGCCGCGGCCAGCCTGGCGAAGCCGGACGGCACCGTACGCGACGTGGTGTTTCCCGCCGTGGACGAGCAGACCCTGCGCGACCTGGTGGCCGAGGGCGAGAACACCGGGCCGGCATACCGACAGCACCTGCAGACGGTGATCCACAACTCCTACCGCTCCCACTACCGCCGCATGCTGCCGCTGGTGCTGGACGCGCTCAGCTTCCAGTCCAACAACCAGGCGCACCGGCCCGTGCTCGACGCCCTCGGCGTGATCGCCCTCCACGCCGCGCGCAAGATGCGCTGTTATCCGGCCGGGGAAGCCGTGCCGTTGGACGGCGTGGTGCCGGCGGCCTGGCGTGGTGCGGTGATGGAGGAGGACGGCCGAGGCCGCCCCAGGGTGAACCGTGTCGCCTACGAGATCTGCGCCTTGCAGGCGTTGCGCGAGCAGCTCCGCTGCAAGGAGGTTTGGGTCGAGGGCGCTGACCGCTACCGCGACCCCGACCAGGACCTGCCGGCCGACTTCGACGCGCGGCGGGCCGAGCATTACGCCACGCTCAAGCTGCCCTTGGACGCGCAGGCCTTCATCGAGCGCGTGCGGGTAGAGATGACGGACGCGCTCGCGGCCGTGGACGGCGGCTTGGCCAGCAACCGGCACGTCCGCATCCTCAAGCGCGGCGGCGGCCGCATCGCGGTGTCGCCGCTGGAACGCCAGCCCGAGCCGCTGGGCCTGGTCGCGCTCAAGGCGGAGATCGCCCGGTGCTGGCCCATGACCACCTTGCTCGACATGCTGAAGGAGGCCGACCTGCGGATCGGCTTCACAGACGCGCTCCACACCGTCACCGACCACGAGAACCTGCCGCGCTCCGTCCTGCAGGAACGCCTGCTGCTGTACCTGAACGGCA
>JAABUQ010012918.1_pt1 | contig 10250 bp, 8 predicted proteins | sample 5560001 | NCBI WGS metagenome assembly JAABUQ01 (sample SAMN10711888, study PRJNA513371) | rock metagenome | isolation source: Antarctica rocks | place: Antarctica: Victoria Land, Finger Mt nord | collected 2015-12-18 | reverse complement strand
ATGCCGATCCAAACTTTGAGCATGGCATCGCCGAAAATTTTAGGATTGACCAAACCAAACATTCCTTGTTTGGTGCTTCCAAAGTTTCCGCAGATATTTCCGTACAGGAATACGGCCGTTATTTTAATATGCCAACCGCTTGTTTACGTGGTGGTTGCTTAACCGGACCAAACCATACCGGCGTGGAATTACATGGGTTTTTAAGTTATCTGATCAAATGTAACCTCGAAGAAAAACCTTATACCATTTTCGGTTATAAAGGCAAGCAGGTGCGGGACAATATCCATTCTTACGATGTGGCGCGTTTTATAGAAGAATTTATCAAAGCGCCGAGAGTGGCAGAAGTTTATAACATGGGTGGCGGAAAAGACAATACATGTTCTATCCTGGAAGCTTTTGACATCATTTCCAACATCAGTGGTAAAGAAATGAAGTATAGTTATAGCGAAACAAACCGCATTGGCGACCATATTTGTTATTACAGCGATTTACGGAAAATGCAGGCACATTACCCAAACTGGGGTATAACCAAACCGTTGCAAACTGTTTTTGAAGAAATTTATCAGTCCTGGATCGAACGGAATAAAAATTAAAGTTCTATGGCTATTCATCCAGCTAAAATTGCCACGGCCTTAATTGCCACGACCTTTATTCGGTGGTGGGTTGTATAAAAAATTCAAGTATTGGCTTTAGCCAAAACCTTTTTGAAATAAATTGCTTCAAATTTTGCTTATTAATTGTTCACCGTTTTTGGCTAAAGCCCGGCATTTATTATTCTTTGCCCACGACCTGAAGGCCATGGCAATTGCAGCTTATCATAATTACCCATACTATCCGTTATAGAACCAAAATTAAGATTGGTTTGCCTTTTTGCTTCTTTTACCAACAAAAAAACTTACCGTCCTTTTATCTACCTTTGCAGGAGGAAATATTGTACTTTTAAGGTAAACGTCTTCCATCTGCTTAAACCAAATAAATAAAATACCATGAAAAAAACATTGTTAAAAACAGTATGTGTAGTTCTCGTTGCATTGATCTTTTCTGCCTGCTCCAGTTTGAAAAAGAACCCAAATGCGATTTCCCGCGGGAAAATTTCTGGCAATTGGGGAATTACAGCGGTTTCCCTGGAAGGCTTGCTGCCTGGAAGTGTGCAGTCTGCATTCAATGCTGCTCCCTATAAATGTTTTGAAAACAGCATTTGGAAATTAACCAATAGCGGAAATGGTTCTTACACGATCAACAATACGGAAAATGGCTGTCCGGTTGGCACTTCACAAAACATTTATTGGTCGTTTTCCAACGGTACAAGCGGGCCGGAATTCCAATTTAAAAAACTGTACGATAAAGATAAACCGAAGAACGTAGAAGAAGGTTACCGTTTGCTGGTTACGGCTACTACAGGTAATACCATGACTTTAAAATCCCCGGTACAATATGGCGGAAAAACAGGTTATGTGGTTTACAGTTTTGTAAAACAGTAAGATTAATTATATACACATTAATCATAAATAAAAATGTGGGTTTAAAAAGTAAACTCTGTTGGATCTATATTTCTTACAAAAAGCCTTATTATTACAAAAGTATAAAGTAGCGTAATTATAATGGAATTGGAAGTTTACCATACCCAAGAAGTAAGAGATGTTATATTAAAATTTCCTTATTTAGCAGAAGGTAATGATCACTGGTTAGGAGATGGCTTTTATTTTTGGCAAGATATTGAATTTTCAGAGGTTTGGGGTTTTCAGCAAAAATGTTTTGAAACAAATGAATCAAGACAATTTTGTATATTTAAATCTAAATTGTATTTTCAGCAAGAAGAGTTTATAGATACAGTTTTTAACGAGTACGATTATTATAATTATGTAAACAATATTGAAAAGTTTGCAAAAATATTTCAGGGAAAATTTGGGAAAAAACCAACACTCGAAGAATTTAATGATTTTATTGCAGATACTAATCCCTGGGACAATATTAAAGTAATTCGATTTCAGGATATAGCCGGTAGCGGAAGTACTTTAGAAGTGAAAGGTTTTTTCTATAAAAAGAGGATACAAATCCGGGTTAATGATCCTGATGTTATTTCTAATTTCGAGCTTATAAAAAATATTATTTGTAGGTAATATTATAAAGAAAGTAAAAATTATGGCCGACTGGAACTTATTAAACAAGCAGTTTGATGAAGTATTAAACAATTTTTCTGATAAAGACTGGAATAACTGGGCTTTAAACCGCATTAAGAATAAAGAAACGAGAAGACAAGAGATGTTGTTGAAGGCCACAATACAACAAAGCAGGATTGCATCAGATGAAGTTAATATTTTAGATAATAGCCCTGCTGTAGAAGTTAGTAAAATTGGTTGAAGTAGTTAAAGCAACTGCTATTTGTAATTACTTGGGTTGAACCAAAGATAGCAGTCTCCTTCTGCAAGCGATGCTGTTTTTATGCCGATAAAAACAGCATCGCTTTTTTGTTTAAAACTGAACTTTAATTCCGGCAAACCAGTTACGTAAAGGCGCAGCATTATAATACCGTAAACCAACCGCATTTAAATCATTCCCCAAACTGTAACGCTGGTTGAGCAAATTATCAATCCCCGCAAAAATATTCAGATTGGTTTTTTTGCTGAGGTTTTTATTCCAGCCGGTTTTAGCTTGGATGAGATGATAAGCATTTGCAAAAGCCGTATTGCCATCATCAAGCGGGATTTTGGAAGTATAATTGTGCTGCAAAAAGAAGGAGAACCCTATTGGGAAATTTGCATTGATCTGGCTGACGGAAACACAAGCAGGAACGCCGGTCAATTTGTTCCCCGAATAATTATTAGTTGCATTAAAATAATCCCTGAAACGGAACCTGCTTAAAGTCAGGATATTACTCACAGCCAAACTTCTGAAAAAAGAATTGGAGTTTGCTTTGATGATTTGAAAGCTGGTTGCCGTTTCTATTCCTGCCTGGTTTGTCCCTCCGGCATTTAAATAATATTCTGTCCCGTCATCGTTCAACCGGCGCACAATCGCCTGGTTCAGGCGGTAATAAAATACAGAAGCATCAACATTAAAACGTGCATTTAAACTTTGCTTTCTAAAACCAGTCTCGTAATTCCAGCCTTTTTCGGCCTGTAAATTATTATTGATTTGGTGGCTTGTTGGCCGTACTTCCGCTGTTGCAGGCGTAGAGTAGCCACGGCTAACGGTTGCGCGCCAGGCAAAACTATTGTTTATTTCGTAGGATAGGGCAATCCGCGGCATCAGCACCGGTTTAAAACGGTTTGTTCCTGCGGATGAATTAACGTCTGTAAAATCGTATTGGTAATCGTTTAAACTGAGTGCTGTTTCTGCGTGTATTTTTTTGATGATCGTTGCAGCAAAGCGGGTAAAATAAAAAGCTTGTTTGGTGAGGATATTGCTTGCTGTTTGCAATTTGCCTCTATCACCTTTGTTGTTGTCATAATTGTTGATGTCGGAACGGGTTTGCTGCTGTTCTGTTCCCAAGTTTAGTTTCCAATTTAGGTTTTCCTGCGGATTGCTGCTCAGTTCCAGATAAGTCCGTAAACCAATAGTGTTTTCCAGCCGCACTTCTTCATTGGTGATAAAAGGATTGTCGAAATTAGTGTGCATCCCATAAACAGCAACCACGTGTTTTAAATTAGGCAGATAAAAGCTCTCGTTGGAAACACCGCCAAACAAGGTTTTATTATAAACCGCTGCCTGTTGTTCTACCGCTCCGGGCAAAGTTGTAGTTGCCGGCCGTGCCGATTCCGGGTTTTGCCGAAACTGTGCCAGTGTTAAACCTCCTGGCGTTTGATAATTAAGATCAGAATAAAAAAATAAAGCTTTAAGTTGGCCGTTGGGAGCATAAGTCCAAGTGTCAGCAGCTTGTATGAATTTCCGTTTTAAAGCACTGTTTTGCCGGTAACCGTCCGAAGTTTGCCAACTTTGGCTGATGTTGAGCTGGTTGTTTTTTGATGCTTCTTTTATCGCTATATTTTCTCGGTAGCTGCCATAAGAACCTGCTTCAAAACCAACAGAAGCCGTGCTTACAGGTTGATGGTTCCCAAAAGGGTCAATCAAAACCACACCATTGGAATTGGCACCGTACAAACTTCCGTCTGGCCCTCTTAAAACCGTCATGTTTTGTATGGCACTTAAATCCAATAAATTTAAATAAGTATTTCCTCCGGCATCGGTCAGCGGAAATTCGTCCATATAAACCTTCACATTGCGTACACCAAATGGAGAACGCAGCAAACTGCCGCGGATTGATAAACGGTAACTGCCCGGCGAACGTTCTTCCATTCGCACGCCCGGTACGGTATTCATGGCCGGAACAAGTGAAAAAGAGGACTGCATTTGTAATGTTTGCAAACCAATAGAACTTACTGCAGCCGGAATAGTTAAAAGCGGTTGCTGCGTTAAATAAGCTTTGATGACCACTTCCTGCAATTTTTTTAAAGTATCGGTTTGCTGTGCCGAAGCCAAGTGGAACGACAGGAAAGCAATTAAAAAAGAAGTAAGTTTTTTAAACATGAAACCAGCGGAAGATGATCATTCAGCAGAAATGACTTTAAGCGAAACAGCAAAAGTAATGATATGCTTCTTTTTGCAAAGAAGCTGTTTGGTGTTTTTAATAAAGTTGTTTTAGCCTAACCCCGGCCCTCTTTAGGGGAGAGGGAGCTAGCTTCGCCCGCTTTCAAGTCTCTCTTCCCTGGAGAGGGACTTAGGGTGAGGCTTTCTATAGAGGGTTTGGGTGAGGCTTTGGCCGGAACACTTATTCCTGGTTTACTGATATTTTTGCACAGAAGCAGGTTGTTAAGTATTATAATTTTCTAAATCAAAAACCCTGAAAACAAGTTTAGCAAAAGAAAATTGATCAACCCAAATCCATGGAAATTTTTAAGTGTACGCATTGCGGCCATATTATATATTTTGAAAACAATACCTGTGTGCAATGCGGTTACGCCTTAGGGTTTGAAGCGCGGGAACTGAAACTTTATCCTTTGGTTTCTAAAGGAAACGGGACTTATACCATCTATAACAAAGCTGACCGGGCTTATCGTTACTGTGTGAACCACTTGTATGGCGTTTGTAACTGGTTGGTAAAAGACGGCAGCAAAACATCTTATTGCCAAGCATGTGATTTAAACCGTACCATACCAAATTTAAACCAAGCGGAGGCAATTAGCCAGTGGCTAGTTATTGAAAATGCAAAGCACCGTTTGGTTTACAGCTTGCTGAAGATGAAGCTTCCTTTAATGAGTAAAAAAACAGACTTGGAAAAAGGCTTAACTTTCGATTTCCTGACAGATTTAAAAGGAAAACCACGCATTTTAACCGGGCACGATAGTGGTTTGATCACCTTAAATATTGTGGAAGCTGATGATGTGGAACGGGAAAAATCACGCAAAGCAATGAAAGAGCCATACCGGACTTTAATCGGACATTTCCGCCACGAGGTTGGTCATTATTACTGGGACAGGTTGATTGACAACTCCGTTTTCCTGCAAGAATTTAGGGATTTGTTCGGCGATGACCGGGAAGATTACGGTGAAGCCTTGCAAAAACATTATAAAAAGGGTGCCCCGGCAGATTGGAACCAGCATTTCATCAGTTCTTACGCCAGTTCTCATCCCTGGGAAGACTGGGCAGAAACCTGGGCGCATTACCTGCATATTATGGATACGCTGCAAAGTGCTTATGCTTTTGGTTTAAGCCTGCATCCGCAGATCGCAAAACCGGAGGATCATTTAGATATGGACATGCAGCAAGACCCCTATGGGATTTCGGATTTTGCCGATATTATTGCTGCCTGGCTGCCCATGAGTTTTGCCATAAACAGCATCAACCGCAGCATGGGCCACACCGATCTTTATCCTTTTGTGATTACATTGGAAGTGATGGGAAAATTAAGCTTTATACATAAAGTATGTTACAAAAGTAAGGTTTAATGATTCTTTAGGGGTAAAAGAAGTATGGGAATTGAATAACTTTCAACAACTTTTAATTTTCAATTAAATGCGTTAACGGTGTTTTCAGCAGTTGCTTAGCATTAATCAATATTTTTTAGTGTTGTTATAAAATGATAGGTTAGCGTATAATACCAACCTATTAATTAAAAAAGTTATGATTAAAAGAATTTTAATATTGGTTTTTGTATTTATTTCTTCCATAGCTGCACAAGCGCAAATAAATACAAACAGGCAAATCAGTGGACAAGTAGTTGGTAAACCCGTTGTAGCAGATACTATTTTATTTACTTACGGGTTTATAAACAAAAAGTATTATAGCCGGCACCTCAACCAAGCTTTGTTAAATTCCAATCACTATGTGGTGCAAAACAATTTAACTTATCCTGTAATGTTTAAGATTGCTTTTGCATCAGAAAAAGGCATCCGAATTTGGCGAAACGGCGACTATTTTATCGATAGTTCTACTAACAATGTTAAAATTGATAATAAATATGATAATTGTAACGAAGTAAATGGTGTTACCGCTAATGAATATCAACATCAATTTATTCCATTTGTAACAAAAGGCACCAATTACGATTGCAAGTCCAATTATTTATCCGATTTATTTTATGACAGTAACCATAAAGCCGACAGCATCCTTTTAAATTATATTAAAACATTTCCGGGTTCGTATGTAGCACTATGGAAATTAATTGAAAGATTTGGTGAATACGGGCAATCATCCATCCGGCAACAGGCTTTGGCAAGCTTTTCAGACAAAATAAAACAAGGGAAACTTTGGGCCATATTGGACAAAGATTTTAAAGAAACAAAAATCAAGGAGGAAGAAGTATTTCCCTCTGTGGCACTTAAAACAATAGACTTAAAGCCAACAAAATTTATACTTCCAAAAGCAAAATATATCCTGATAGATTTTTGGTTTGCCAGGTGCCGCCCATGTTTAGATACTATTCCAGTACTTAAAAAATTGTATAATGACTATAAGGAAAAAGGATTTGAAATTGTTAGCATTTCTGTAGATGAAACCATAAACGTTCCCATCTGGCAAAAAAGAATAAAAGAACACGGCCTGACATGGACGCAGTATTTAGAAGAAAATAATTTTCGTTCCAACGAACTTGGAATAAAATCATACCCTACTTTTATTTTATTAAATGATAAAGGCATCGTAATCAATAAAGACTTTGATCTGCATTATCTTGATAATTACTTAAACAAAAACTTGTAGTTATATCAACAATCCATGAGCTTTGTTTATTACATAAAAATTTGGCTGTGATATTTATATATTTGAAAAAGATAAAATGTTTAACGCATAGCTTGTTTTTATTTGCGTTGATGAGTTGCTTCAATATTAATTCCTCTGCCAGCGAAAAAAAAATTGAAAGACAATTTTCTGATAATCAAGAAATCGTTCTTATTTTTTATAAAAATACGCTGTTAAAAGATCATAAAAAGAACACTTTTTTTACAACCAATAGAATCAAATATTACAATGAACAAATGTTGTTAAATGAAATTGAATTAAATAATCGATTGAAAAACGACACCATAACAATTTCCACAAAAAAGGAATTTCTGCCGGTTGATTTATTTAACAATTATATTGTTTACAACTACCATTTTCGTAATGGTGACACTATTTTATTTAAGTTTCAAAATGATATTCCTGTAGTTGAGGATAAAATCAATACTCCCTATTATGATTTGAATTACACTCTTGAATATAAAAAAAGGTTTTTAAAGCCGTTAAGAGGTGACATTATCCTTAGAATGAGCAAGAACACGCTTACTACTTATGCTAAATTTCAAAACTTAGAAAAAAACTACAACGCTCAACAATTATTCCTGGACTCGCTTGAGAACGCAAACAAGATGTCTTCCCAAGTTGTGGTTTTTTTCAAAAACCAGAATAACTTTGAATTTTATAGCCAGGCTATTATCAATCCTGCTTTTTCAGCTTATTTAGTTAAACTACCAAACGGTTTGGACTTTAATAAAATGATTAATGACAGCCAGTATTTCAACAACGGATACTTTCATTATTTTTTAATTTGGCAATATTTATGGAGCCAAAAATTAAATATCAAACATGTAAAGCATTCTCAAGGTATATCCTTGGATTATAAACAAGCTTATCAAATATCAAAAGAAATTTTTTCAAATAAAGCATTAAAAGAAGCTATGTTGCTGTACTGTTTACAGATGATCAAGCAAGAAGAACCAATTGCAATTTTTAAAAGTTATCAAAAAATATTTAAAGAGGATGTTTCAGAAAAATTCTACCAGGCGTATTTGGCAGATAACTTCACTGCTAAGATAGATACAAAACCAGGGTCATCTATTTTAATTGACCAATCCAAAATTAAGAAAATTGATTTTAATCAGCTTATCAAATCATTATCCGGACAAGTAGTATATATAGATTTATGGGCCAGTTGGTGTATGCCATGCAGGGCCTCAATGCCAGACTCTCATAAGTTAAAAAATTCGTTTAAAGGAAAGCCAGTTACTTTTGTTTATCTGTCTTTAGATGAGAATTTTAGTAATTGGAAAAAAGCTTCAAAAGAGGATGGGATACTCACAGATGAAAATAGCTTTCTGTTAATTAATCCCAGAGAAGCTGCCCTTACAAAACAGATTAATCTTAAAAGCATCCCGAGGTATTTATTATTTGATAAGAAAGGGAAGTTGATTCATCAAAATGCACCAGGCCCGGGTAGTGGCGAACTCATAACACTGATTGATGGATGTTTAATGGAGTAAATATCCCTGCTTAAACCTACACCAAAACCTTTTCCTTAACCTCCTGAGAAATCTCCCTCGTAACCCCAATAATATCTTCGGCAACCTGCGTATTGTTCACTACAATTTTATGGCAATGCAGTTTGTAGGGCAACAGAAACTCTTTGTAAGCAGGCAGTACGTGGTTGCTCCATTTGTACCGCACGTCATCTTCCGAATAACCGCGTTCCAGCAGATCGCGTTTTAAGTGGCGGTGCAAAGCAACTTCTTCTTCGGTGTCGATAAAAATTTTGAGGTCCAGCATTTCCGCCATCGCTTTAAAATGCAGGATAAACAAACCTTCGATGATGATAACCGGGGCAGATTTTATTTCCAGCATTTTTGGTACTGCAGAAGCTTTGTTAAACGTATATTCCTTTTTGTAAACCGTTTCCCGGTTCAGCAGCTTTTGGGCATCAGCAATAAAAGCCGCTTCATCAATAGTGCTTGGCAAATCGAAGTTGTACAGTTTGTTTTCTTCCGCCGTCATGCCTTCTGCGACCGAAATATAATAATCGTCCTGGGAGATCAGGCAAACTTCATCCTCAGAAAAATGCTCTAAAAAGCACTTCAAAAAAAACGTTTTCCCAGAACCGCTTCCGCCTGCAATACCAATTACATATGGTTTGTTCATTATGGATTTGGGCTGCCGTAGCTTAAATTTACGTAGAAGCGTTTATCAATTGCACCTAAAGATTCGGCAACGTCTTTTGTCATCACCACAATGGCATCTTTATTGGTTTCGTTCTCCGTAAAACTGCCAACTACTTTTGCAAAAGTAGTGCGGTTTGTATTTGGGTTGGTGATTTTGATGATCGTGCCAACCGGAGCTGTACGGTGTAGCACATACTTCTTTTTAGGGTCTAAATTCGGGTCGCTGATCCAAACAGCCGTTCCTTTTTCGTTTTTTTCCGTCAATCCGTAGCGGTTGTTGGGCAGCCGGCGGTTGCCCGAGGAACTATCCAATGCAGAGGTAATATGGGTAGAATCTTTTCTCAATGTATTGTCCCTTACTGCCGTCGTCGTAGTCTCGACGGGGGCAGTGGCGATTACGGGTGCTGGCGCAGGTTGTGGTTCATTTCGTTTGATTTGGAGCAGTTCGCCCGGCGTTAACGTGTTGTTCTTTAAATTGTTCCAGGCGATAATATCGTCCACTTTTACTTGAAAACGCTTGGAAATGGCATAAAGCGTTTCTCCGGCCGAAACTTTATATTGCGTGTATTCGGGTTGGTTATTGTTTGCCGGTGCCGCTATTATAACCTGGTTCGTTGTATTTTGGGTTGGTTTTTGGTAGGAAGGGCTTGTCGGCGGTGCTGTTTTTACCGATATAAAACTGGAGTTGAAAGGACGGTCTGTTGGCACTTTGATAATCGCACCGATCTGCATTTTTGCATTGTTGTTGTAATCCATTATTTCTTTTGGCCGAACATTGTAACGCCGGGCAATCGAGTAGTAATTGTCTTTCGGATCCAGTTTATGCAAAATGACCATCTTGCC
>JAABUQ010012917.1_pt1 | contig 10252 bp, 8 predicted proteins | sample 5560001 | NCBI WGS metagenome assembly JAABUQ01 (sample SAMN10711888, study PRJNA513371) | rock metagenome | isolation source: Antarctica rocks | place: Antarctica: Victoria Land, Finger Mt nord | collected 2015-12-18 | reverse complement strand
GGAACGCTTTGGCCTGGACGATCCGCGACGTCCTCCGGCCCGAAGCCACCCGGCCCGCCGCCCGGCAGGCCGGGGCATTCCCGACCCGGGCCGGCCGCTCGGTCCCGATCTATTTCGCCTGCGGCGACCACAAGACCGAGCCGGGCCGAGGGGTCGCCCGCGCCCGGTCGGACGAATTCCGGCGGTTCCGCTCGATCCTGGCCGAAGCCCGGGCCGCTTGCGAGAAGGCCGGGATCGACCTGATCGTCGCCTTCGTGCCGACCAAGTTCCGGGTCTACCGCGACCTCTGCCGATTCGAGATCGATTCCCCCTGCCGCGACTGGACGCCCGACGACCTGCCCGCCGCGCTGGCCGAAGCTCTGGCCCTCGACGCCCCCGGCGCCGGCTTCCTCGACCTCACCCCCCGGTTCCGGGCCGACGCCGCCTCCGGCGAGCTGCCCTACCTGGCCGACGACACCCACTGGTCGGCCCGAGGGCACCGGATCGCCGCCGAAGCCCTGGCCGACCTCATCGCCGCCCGCCGAGGCCCGGCCACCCCCGGGTCCACCCTCGCCGAGCGTTGAGGTTCAATCGTCGTACTTCGCCCGGAATTTGGGCGAGAGGCGGAGGATGAGCTGGGCGCGCTCGAACTCGTCAAGCCACTCGGTCAAGACCGCCCGGGTAGCCTCCTCGGAGGGCGGGACGAGCCCGGTGGGGCAGGCGGGGCCGAGCTGCTCGGCGGCCAGGCGGCGGTAGGCGGAGAGGGTCCGCTCGCCGTAACGGGCGACCTCCTGGAACTCCTCGTTCAAGAACAGGACGGCCGGGACCCGGCGCCCCCCGTTGATCGCCAGGGTCTCGGCGACGTCGGGGCGGGCGTCGCGGTCGAGGAACCGGACCTCGATCGCCGTCGAGGCCCGGTCGAAATGATCGAAGATCGTGCACTGGTTGATGCAGTCGCCGCACCAGGCCCCGACCATGACCAGGACCGGCATCCTCCGGACGAAGCTGCCCAGCAGGCTCGACTGGTCCGCCTCCAGGCGGATCCGCCCGTGCATCGCGTCCCAACGGGCCCGCTGGGTCGGCGAGGCGTGACGGTCGAGGAACTCGGCGTAGGGGAGCGAAGCGTCGAAGACGGACGACCAATCCATCGATTCACCGGGTGTCGCGGAGGGTTGCGGGGGATCCACGCCCCATTATCGCCGGACGGGCAAGCGATCCCGGGGCGTTCAGACCGCCTCGTCGGCCTGGTAAGCGTACAGGTCGCGGACGTGGTCGTTGAAGTAAGTCCCCTTCGATTCGGCCGCCATCAGCTCCTCGAAGGCCGAATACGGGACGTCGAAGTACCGATACACCCGGCCCGAGCCGGCCAGCTCGACTTCCAGGATGCTCTGGGCCGCGTCGAAGCCGACCGACCGGATCAGCCGCGACTCGACCGGTTGGCGGTCCATGTTGGGGTGTTCCTCGGAGGAGTGGACGCGGGGCCCTTCGACGCCCGTTCGAGCTTCCGGCAACCGGCTCGGCCGGTCAAGGGGCCAAATCCCATCGCGATGCCCTTCAGAGCCAGCCCAGGGCGTCGAGCGCGGCGAGGTGCTTGCAGGGGTCGGGTGCGGTGGGGGCGTCCTCGCGGTAGAGCCACTCGGCGCAGTCGCACTGGAGCGAGCCGTCCTTGAGCCGGCAGGCGTAATACGGGCCGTGTTCGAGCGGCGGGATCAGCCGGGTAAGCCGCCACTGGCTCGGGGCCAGGGGGGTCCCCTCGACGCGCTGGGCCCTATAAGTCCGGCCGGCGATCGGGATCAGGACAAGTTGCGGCGGGGCGTCCGGATCCCCTTCGGGGCCGATCGTGAGCACGGCCACCGGCGGCTGCCCGACCGCATCCTCCAGGGCCGAGCCGCCGAACTGGGCCCGGAGCCGGTCCCAGGCGCGTTGGGCTTCGTCCAGCGCCTGCCGGAAGTGCCAGGCCGTCGGGTGCGCCTTCCCGAGCGATTCCTCGGCCGCCTGGAGGTCGACCTTGGCCACGTCGAGGATCATCCGACCCCGCTGCGCCAGCTCGACCGCCCGCCGGGCCGGGTCGGACGGGTCGCGCTGGATCAGCCGAGAAGTCGCCATGGTCGAAGCCTCGCCCGCCGGGCCGCCCCCGCCTCAAGACCCCTGACCGGCCGCCCCGATCCGGGCCGCCACCTCGGGCCGATGCCGATACCGCCGGCCCGGGTCGCCGATGAGGCAGACCTCGCGGATCAAGGCCGCCGGCCTCGGGGCCGACTTCTCGTTTCGAACCGCATTCCCGCCCCCCGCCAAGGCCACCCGCCGCCACCTCGACCGGGCCCCTTCGATGATGATTGCCACGATTTTTCCCTCCGCAACGTCTCGCCTGAATGTTCCGTTCAGGAGTGTACTGAACGTCACGGGCCGAGGCAAGGCGCCTGGGAAATTGGCGAGGGCTTCGAGTCCGTTTGGGCCCATCGAGTCGTGACTCAGGCGTTGCCACCCAGCGCTTTCGGCAATCTCCGGGCGGCGTGGACCACGGTGATGATCTGGATCTCCGCATCCAAGACCCGATAGATGGTCCGATATGGGCTCTCGAACAACTCGCGCAAGCCGTCCCCCTCGTAGCCCAGCAACGTAGGTCCGATGTAAGGCTGCGACGAGAGTTGATCGCCGCGATCGAAGATCCGACCGATCACGGCCAGGGCGTACCGCGACGTCGGCCAGGTCATCCAGGCGGCCGTCGGCGACGTCGCGCTCGAACTGCCGGTCCCAGGCATCGGCGTCGTATTCGGCGAACCAGGCGCGCAACGCAACCAAGTCGTCTTCGGGGAGCTTGCGGATCGCCGCCTCGATCTCTTGGACGGTGCTCATGATGGGAGCATACCGCCGCAGGCGGGCCGGAGCAAACGTGCCCGCCGCCCGACCGATCGGGCGTGGAAGAGGCTTCACGTCGCAAGTTCAGGCCGACTTGTGGGTGGCCAATATACGCCGTATTTCGGGCGGCAGCGCGTTCGGGACGATCACCACGGCCTGCTCGTCGCTCGTGGTCGCCGCAGCCTCATCCGCGACGACCCCACTCGGCCTCGGTTCGCGCGTCCAGCTCGGCCAGGAGGCTTTGCACTCGCCGTTCGTCCCAGCCCGCTGGGAACCGTTGCTCGCTCATGGTCGTTTCCTCATCGGCCCGCGATACGCCTTCGGCTCACGACCGGCGAGCGGGTAGGCCGTGACTACGAACACCCCTCCCTTCCTCATCGGAGACGTATACCAAGCGGAGGTAACGCCCTCCTTGCCCCTGGCCGATGGCCTGACGGGAGCCGCTGGAGGACGGGCCGTCCTCGCCCGGACGATCCAAGATTCGCCCGACTTCGGCCTCGACCACCCCGCCGCAGACGAGCGGCACGTCAACTCAACCGATCTGACGAGAGACTCAGTCGGCTCTCCAGACGATCGACGATGTCATCGAGGTAAACCTCGTTGGGGCGGGCATCTCGAACTTCACGACAGGCTTGAACGACGCGATTCGTGAGAAGGGCATCGGGCAGGGAATCGAGGAGATTCATCGCCGTGCAAACGACGGAATCTCGCGCATGCCCAAGGTATGCCGGCAAGAGACCGGCCACCCTCTCCGGCGCGTGTTGATAGCCGATCAATAGCCCATACACGAGGTGATATTCGTCATAGGTGGACAACTCGGCAAGGATGCGATTAATGACCTCGAGCGAAGTCTCCGGAGCACCAACGGCTACAATGGGCTCCATGTAGTTATACAAATGTTCGTCTTCAAACTCCGTGAAGATTTTGTAGTCAAACAATTGACCCTCCCATCGACGACCAGGTGGAACCCGCCACGGATCACGGGCCGGTGCTCGTTCCCAGATCCTCGGCATAAGTGAGGGTCGGGGAGAGCAAACTTCCACGACCAGGGAGTTTCCGCCTACTTCCAATAAACACATAATAATAATTTAGTTTCTTAAAAATAATCATTAATAACCGGATCGGTCACCGCGTCCGGGTCGGCTGGGGGGAGGCGGCGGAGGTGTAGGGGCGGGGGGCTCCGAGGGTGGTGGCGAAGGCGTCGAGGAGGCCGGCGTGGCCGGTCTGGCCGGGGTGGATGGCCTCCAGGCCGAGCTGGGACTGGGCGGCGTAGGAGAGGCGGTGCTCGGGGCCGACGAGGACGACCAGGCGGGGGCCGTCGGGCTCGGGGAGGGTCAGGAGTTGGTCGGTGGAGGTCAGCTCGACGGTGGGGACGGCGGGCAGGGTCGAGCGGAGGATGAAGCGGAGCCGGCCGCCGGGGGTCGGGCCCTCGACCAGGGGATGGTCGAGGTCGGGGCCGACCACGGCGACGGCCCGGAAGGGGTGGGCCCGGTGGCGGAAGAGGACGGCGGCGCGGAGGTTCATCAGCTCCCGGGTCTCGAGGTGGCGGAAGGTGACTTCGCGAAGGCCGTCGGCCAGGCAGGTGACGAGGACCGCGGCGAGGAAGCCGGCCAGGATCCGCCGCTGGCGGGCGTCGCGGGGGCGGGCCCAGCGGCCTAGCCCTCGGGCCAGCCAGATCACGACGAGGAGGAGGTCGAGCGCCAGATGCAGCCCGAGGGCGGTCCGGGACGAGACGTGCCCCCGGGTCAGGCCGAGCATCGCGCCCCGGAGGTCGCCGCTGAGCCACCAGGCGACCGAGACCACCGTCGCCGGCGCGAGCCAGCAGAGCACCCGGGCCGGGACCCTCCGGGCGGCCAGGTCGGACACCGCCTGCGCGGCCAGGAGGTTGAGCGGGATCAGGAGGAACAGGCCGAGCGCCGTCTGCGGGCCGCCGACCCACAGCGCCGGAGCCACCGCGGCGACGGCCAGCCAGGTCGTCCAGAAGACCCCGCCGATCGTCCCCCGGTCGTCGCGCTCGGCGGCCAGGGCGAGCTTGACGCCCCGGGCGACGGCGAAGAGGCCCAGGGGCAAGGTCGCCGGCGCCAGGTCGTTCAAGCGGCCGAGCAGGGCCGGCCGCTCCCAGCCCAGGGGGTCGGGCGGGTTCAGGAGGGCCCCGAGGAAGCCTCGGCCGTGGGTCGCGAGCATCGCGGCGTGCCAGGGCAGGGCCACGAGCAGGCCGATGGCCAGGGCGATCAGGCCGGCCACCAGGCTCGGGTTGTTCCACCAGCCGTACCAGGGGCGGCCCGACCGCTCCACCGGGGCCATCTCGGAGCGGAGGTAGACCTGATGGAATACGATCACGGGGATGCATAGGAGGCCGACCACGCCCATCGCCAGCAGGGCCAGGCCCAGGGCCAAGCCCCCGGCGACGATCCAGGAGGCGCCCCCGCCCCGGAGGTCGAACCGGGCGGTCCCGGCGCCGACCCGGAAGTGGCGGCCATAGGCGTACATCGCCGCCAGGGTCGCGGCCACGGCCAGGGTGGCCGGCGAGGCCTCCTTCATCTGGATCAGGAGGTGCGGGTTGAACGCCGTGAGCAGGGCCGCGACCAGCCCCACGCCCGCCCCCCGCCAGAGCCGGCCGTGCCAGTAGACCAGCAGGACGATCAGGGCCCCGGCCACGTAGCTGGGCAGGACCGACGCCCAGGGGGCATGGTCCGGCCCCAGGGCCAGGCCGACCGCTTCGAACCACGCATAGAGCGGCGGCTGGAGCGCCACGGCCCGGAATGCCCGGGCCTCCAGCGCCGGCCGGAGCGTCTCGGCGGCCGGCGACTGGTCGACGACCCAGCCATCGAGGACCGCCAGCCCCCGGAGCCCCCACCACGGGCCCGGCGGGGTCAGGTTCCACCAGTTCAGGGCGTAGAGGCCCGGCAGGACCGCCGCCAGGACCACCAGGGGGAAGAGCACCGCCGACCTCGGCGCGGGCCGGACCAGCGGGCGCCCCCGGCCGTCCGTCCGCTTCGGTGGGAAGACCGTTTCCATGCGAACTCCGGCTCCTTCCGTCCGTCCGGCCCGACGGGATCATCCTTGACCCCGGGCGGACTCTAGCAGAACGGGCCGCCCGCGCGTAGCCGGATCGATCGGCCGATCCCGAGCGACCCGGTAAAGCGGCAAGGCCGGCGGAAACAGTGCGGCCCGACCCCCTTGGAGCACGATATCCCCGGGGATGCCCCTCCTCCGTCGCCCCCCGACGGGCGCCCGGGAGGCGGGGCTGCGGCCCCAAGTCCGAAGGTGGCAAGCATGATCGGACGCAGCGCGAGACGGCCGAAATTGGTCCCCCGGCTCGACCCGCTCGAGGCCCGGACCTTGCTCAGCGGCACGACGGCCGCCTTGCCCGCCTGGGACGCGGCGACCTGGGCGGCCTACCTCGGCGAGCCCGGCCCGGCGGCGGCGGCGACCAAACCGGCCTCGCCCTCGGCGGCGATGCCGGCCGCGTCGACCCCCTTGACCGTGGCCGTCGTGGATTCGGGGATCGACGTCAATGGATCCGACGCGGTCCACTTCGCCGGCCCCAGCGGGCTGGTCGACCTGACCCGGGCGTACAACGCCGTCGACGGGACCACCGGCCAAGGCGCCGTGGCCGACGCCAGCCCCAGCTCGGACGGCACGAGGGTCGCCAACTACGTGGCCCAAGGGATCGCCGACTCGATCGCCGCCGGGGGCGGCTCGAACGTCTCGATCGTGCCGATCCGGGCCTACGACGGGCCGACCGGCGGGATCCCCTTGTACGCCCTGATCAACGGGATCGACCACGCCGTCGACATCGGCGCCAGGGTGATCGAGGTCCCCTACGTCGCCACCTCGGCGACCCTGGACCCCGGCCAGCTCGCCCAGCTCCGGGAGGCGATCGCCTACGCCAACTTCCTCGGGGCGATGGTCGTGACCTCGGCCGGCTCGGGCTACAACGCCGCCTCGGGCACCGTGCCGGTCGGGGTCGACATCGACCAGGGCGGGGCCAACCGGGCGATCTACCCGGCCGACATCCACGCCAACAACATGCTCGTCGTGACCGCGACCGACGGGTCGGGCAACCTCGGCACTTCGGCGAACTGGGGGGCGACCCGCGTCGACGTCGCGGCGCCGACCGCGGCGAGCGACCGGCTCCCCTCGTTCGCCTCGGGCTACGCCGCGGGCGTGGCGGCGGTCGTGGCCGCCTCCCGGCCCGACTGGACGCCCAACCGGGTCGTCAACCGGATCGAGCAGACGGCCCGGCCCGCCCCCGGTCTGGCCGGCAAGGTCGCCACCGGAGGCGTGGTCAGCCCCTCGGCCGCGCTCGGCGGGATCGGCCCGGTCGTGGCCACCACGGTCTCCAACAGCTACGGGGGCGGGCTGAAGTCGGACTTCGCCGTCTACGACGACCGGCCCGGCCCGGGCTACAGCTTCGCCGTGGCGGTGGCGTCGCGGAACCTGGACGGGGCCGACCCCGTCGTCATCAACAACCATGGATACAGCTTCGGCGGCAAGGGGAGCATCCCGGTGCCGGGCATTTACCACGGCGGCGGCGTGACCGAGCCGGCCATCTTCGGGCCCGAGGACGGCCCCGACGGCAAGCCCGACGGGGTGTACGACTTCGCCATCCTCAGCCCCGACCAGCGGGGGGCCTACTACGCATCCACCTTCGTCCGGGGGGTCGGCGGGCCCGGCGACATCCCCGTCGCCGCCGACTTCGACGGGTCCGGCCGCGACAGCCTGGCCCTCTACGGCAACCACGGCGGCCAGTACAACTTCCGGGTCCTCACCGCCGCCTCGGGCTTCGACCCGACCAAGCTGGAGACACTCGACAACGGCGGCCAGGGCTTCGGCGGGCCCGGCAGCATCCCCGTGCCGGCCGACTACTTCGGCGACGGCAAGGCCGCCATCGCCGTCTGGGGCCCCGAGTTCGGCCCCAACGGCCTGCCCGACGGCCTCTATGACTTCGCCGCCCTCGACACCGGCTCCCGGACCGCCCAGGGCTATTACCCGATCAACGCCTTTGCCCGAGGGGTCGGCGGGGCCGGGGACATCCCCATCGCCGGCGACTACCTGAGCGCCCGGAAATCCGACCTGGCCTTCTATGGCAACCACGGCGGCCGGTTCAACTTCGTCGTCCTGACCGCCGACTCCGGCTTCAACCCGAGTGGGCTGATCACCCTCGACAACAACGGGTATGGATTCGGCGGGCCGGGCTACGTCCCGGTCTCCGGCGACTTCGACGGCGACGGCAAGGTCGACCCCGCCGTCTACGGCCCCGAGTTCGACGCCTTCGGCCACCCCACCGGGGCCCATGACTTCGCCTACCTCGACTCGAGCTCGAGGACTCCTCGGGGGGGGTACGCCCGGGGGCGGGTCGTCGCCATCTCCGCGTCGGCCGCCGCCATCCCCGCGTCGGCCCCGCCGGTCGTCCGGTGGCGGGACGCCAACTCCGGGTGAAAATCAATAAATATCAAAAATTAACAAATATTTTCATCAGACCGGCTTGAGCCCGACGCGGAGGGCCTCGGCGATCTGGCTGGCCCCGTAGCCGTGTTCGATCATCAGGCAGGGGATCCCGCTGTCCTGGCAGAGCGGGCGGAGGCTCTCGGGGACGTGGTGGCCGACGAATTCCTTGAGGATCAGGACGACGTCGACCCCCCGGTTCTTGATCCGCTGCTCCAAGGAGCGGAGCAGGGCGGGGCGGGTCGACTCGTAGGGCTCCCACTCCAGGTCGTCGAACTCGAAGAACTGGTGGAGGGTCCGGCGGGCGTCCTCGCGGGCCGAGCCGCCGATCATCAGGGCCTTGCGGCCCTTGGTCTGCGAGATCAGGCCGGCGAACCGCTCGCGGAGGGCGGAATCCTTCTCGACCTTGGATTCGTCGTCGCGGATCCGATCGAGGTGCTTGCGGAGGACGCGGAAGTCGCCGCCGGTGACGAGCTCGCGGTAGGGCTTGACCAGGTCGAGCAATTCGGGCTCGGAGGCCCCGCCGAGGTTGACGACCCGGGCCAGGACGGCGAGGAAGGCGTCGACCCCTTCTTCGGGCAGGGCGTGGGAGGCGATCACGGCCCGGAGGTCGCCGATCGCCTCGCGGTAGGACTCGCGGGCCTGGCTCCGCTTCTCCAGGTCGCGCCGCTGCTGGTCCTCGCGCTGCGACCTCAGGTCGCGCTCGCGCTGCGACGCCTCGGCGGCGAGGCGGAACTGCTCCTGGGCGTCGACGATGTACTGGTCCCAGTCGGCGACGTAGCCCTCCTGGAACGCATCGATATATCCGGGCATGAATTGCTTGGATAGGCCGACCAGGCGGCGGAAGATCATCTCCAGGGCCTGGGCCTCCTCCCCCCCTTCGGCGAAGTCCATCCCCTGGAGCCGGCGGAGCCGGCCGATCCAGATCATGAGCTGGGCCTTCTGCTCGCGGGCCTCGAGCGCGCCGAAGTGGGCCGCCCCGTCCTCGATCTCCCCGGACAGCGCGGGGATCTGGCTGGCGGGGAAGAGCCGGCCGATCCCGGAGACCAGGCGGTCGGTCTCGGTGAAATCGTCGGCGAGCTGGGGCAGGAGCCGGTCGAGCTCCTTGCGGAGCTCGGTGTAGCGCTCGAGGGCGACTTGCAGGGCCTTCTGCGACTCGGCCGCCTCCTTGGCGATCGCGTCGAGGTCGCGCTGGGCGTCGGCCCGCTTCTCCTCGATCTCGGCCTGGGCGGTGACGACGAGGCGCTCGGCCTCGGCGCCGGAGTCGAGGTAGGTCTTGCACTGGGCCAGCTTGATCGTCATCTCGCGGAGCAGCTTCATCTCCTCGGCGGCCTGCTTGAGCTCCTTCTGGCGGGCCGGGCGGTCCTCGCGGACCCGCCGCTGGGCGTCGCCGGCCCGGGCCTCGGCCAGCCGGAGCGCCTCGCCGGCCTGCTGGACGTCGCCGCCGAGGCGCTGCGCCCGCGCCTTCGACTCGGCTTGGCGGACGAGCTCGGCGAGGCGTTCAAGGGTAGAGGTCATCGGTTACTCTCGGGCCGGGCGCGGGCCCGGCCGGTTAGGAACATGCGACGTGGGCGGCGAGGCATGCCCCGACCCTTCCGGCTCGCGCGGCGCCGGGCCGGGTCGCGAGGCCCGGGCGGGCGGCTCCGGCGGGCCGGGGCGGCCCGCGATCCGGCGGGGGCCGGGACGGGGGCCCCCTCGGCTCGACCCTCCCCGACGGATAGACGCGGACGGGCACGACGTCCTCGCGGCGGCAAAGGACCATGATCGGTCTTCCTCGCCGGCCTTGCAAGGCCCTTTCGTGGGATCAAGCGATCCCGATACAAAAAGAAATACGTATATGAATCCATGACAAATCGGGCCGCGCCCCGCGGGGGGCCCCCCGCCCGCGGGGCGCCACGTCGAATTCGACCGGAGAAATCCCGGCAAGTCGCCGGATTTTCCCCCGAACCATTCGAGAATGAAG
>JAABUQ010012916.1_pt1 | contig 10252 bp, 5 predicted proteins | sample 5560001 | NCBI WGS metagenome assembly JAABUQ01 (sample SAMN10711888, study PRJNA513371) | rock metagenome | isolation source: Antarctica rocks | place: Antarctica: Victoria Land, Finger Mt nord | collected 2015-12-18 | reverse complement strand
CCGGTGTTCCAGACGCGCCCACCAACGGGACAGTCTCCGCCTGACAGTTCAGAGCACTGATTCTCACGGTCGGGTCGGACCGCTTCGCCAGATCTCCCGATGGCCGGGTTCCGATGGCGGCATCCACAGGCTAAATCAGCGAGATCACCAGCGGCCTTCGGCTTGCCACTGGGTATGCAGCTGGTTCACATGGCTCAGCTCGTCCGGCGTGAGGTCGGTGTCGGCAGCAGGGACGTTCGACTCGAGCTGCTCCATCGTGCGTGCGCCCGGTACGACACAGTGGACGGCCGGGTGCGCCAGGACGAAGCGCAGCGCGGCTTGCCCCAGCGTCTGGCCCGGTCGCTCGAGGAACCTGAGCTGCTCCGTGCGTTCCAGGCGCAGCTGCAGCTGATCGCCCTTGGGTCGACGCCAGTGCTGTTCCGGCGGGATCGGCTCACCCCGCTTGAACTTACCGGTGAGCAGGCCGCGCGCTAGCGGGGTGCGGGCCATGATCCCGACGTTGCGGCTGGCGGCGAGCGGAAGCAGCTCGTCCTGGGCGGTCGGGTTCAGCAGGTCGTACTCGATTTGGAGAAGGTCCGCGCCATGCTCGATGGACCAGATTCCGGAGGCGTGGTCGCTGGTGGAGATGCCAAACCAGCGCACCTTACCCGCTGCCTTCAGCTTGTCGATGGCGGATGCCCAGTCGCTGGTCTCGAGGTCACGGATGGTGGGACTGTGCAGCATGTACATGTCGATCGCGTCTCGACGGAGTCGTTGGATCTGGCCGTCGACGTCGCGCAAGATGGCGCGCGCGCTGTAGTCGCGCCTGGCATGATCCCCACCCAGGTCAAAGTCAATACTGAAGCCGACTTTCGTGCTGATGTAGGTCGGCTCTGGGTGACGACTCGTCACCTCTCCGAGGATGGCCTCGCTGCGGGCCTGGTTGTAGCTGATCGACGTGTCGAAGAACGTGACCCCCAGCTGCAGCGCGCGCTCGACGATCGGCGGCCACGCCGACGGATCGCTGCCTGGATCGCCCAGACGATTGGAGCCCATGGACACGGTCGACACGCGCACACCGGTGCGCCCGAAGGTGCGATAACGCATGCAGCATTGTAAAAACGAAGTGTCATGAAGATCACGCACATCCGGCCCTGGCATGTCAGCGGCCCATCCGCTGACACCGACGCATCGTCGCCCCGACTCAGTTACGTGTTCGTCCAGGTCGAGACCGACGCCGGCCTCACGGGCTGGGGTGAGATCACCACCTATCCAGGTACCGTCGCCAACCGCACCATCGTGGCCGCAGTGCGCGAGGTGGAGACGTTCCTGGTGGGTGAGGACGCGAGCCAGATCGAGGCTATCTGGCACAAGCTGCTGCGGGCATTCACCTACGTCGGCACGCGCGGGGCGACCACGGCCATCGTCAGTGGCATCGACATCGCGCTGTGGGACATCAAGGGTCAGGCGCTTGGCGTACCCATCTACGAGCTACTCGGAGGTGCCGTTCGGGAGACCATCCCGCTGTACACCCACTTCCAGTATTCGAACGGCGTCGAGAAAATGGTCGAGAACGCCCTCGGCGAGGTCGAGCGCGGCTCGCGGGCCATCAAGACCGACCCGTTCATGGCGGCCGGGGGATTGAGCAACGTTCGGTACGTCGATGGCCAGATCGAGCGGAGCATCGAAAACGCAGGCGTCGCGATGATCGCCGGCATCAGAGAGGCTGTTGGCCCGGACATCGAGGTGCTGATCGACGCGCACGCGCTCTACAACGTTCCAACTGCCGTCCGGTTGGCGAATCGCCTGGCGCCTTATTCGATCACCTGGTTCGAGGAGCCCTGCCCGCCGGAGAGCTACGACGCGCTCGAGACCGTGCGGTCACAGGTGCCGACGCGCATCTCGGTCGGCGAGCGCCTGTACACGCGGTTCGAGTTTCTGCCGGTCCTCACCCGCCACCTGACTGACTACGTCATGCCCGACGTGACCTGGACCGGCGGGATCTCCGAGCTGAAGAAGATCGCCACCCTCGCCGAGATCTTCTACATCCCGGTCTCACCCCACGACGCCAGCGGCCCGGTCAACGTCATGGCCGGAGCCCAGGTGATGATGAGCACGCCGAACTTCTACCGCCTGGAGGCCAGACGAGTGAACCTCGATTTCTACAACGCCTTCCTGGAGGAGCCCCTGGAAGTCCGCGACGGAGCCCTGCTCGTGCCGCCCCGCCCCGGCCTCGGCGCCCACCTGAACCTGGAATACCTCGAGGCCCACCAGATACAGATTTGATGTGAATGCTCGAGCATCGTCTGGTCCTCATCCATTGCTCGACACCTCCGATGAGACCACTCCGATGAGACCACCGGTCGCCGTCCTCCTCCGGGCCTTGGCCCGAAACCCCACGCATGCTGGGACTCTACTGATCGCTGGGCTCGTTACAGCGAGCCGGGTATGACAATTGCAGCCGCCAGCAACAGGAAGACGCAGCGCGAACAGTGAGACTCCAACTGACGGCTACCGCACGAGCAATCGAGGCACCCGTCTTTACCAGCCTGGGAGAGCAAAGTCGGCTGTATCGCGGCGCGATGCAAGGACGGTATCCAACGCTTCGCTCGGGATCGCGATCCAGTCACTGGCACCTGCTTATCTGTCACTCACTGTTTGTGTTCGAGCTGTCCTGACACTGTCGACACCAATTTGACCGTGCAAGGCAACTTGCTGCTGCAGTCAAGCTCCGCAGGGCTGGGTCGGCTCGGGGCGGGTCTGGCGTCTCCAGCAGGAGCGGTCGACGTTGGCGGGGCGATTTACATCAGCGGCGTTCAAACGGCCGGTTCCGATGGAGTCGTAAAGCAGACGTACTACGCGCCCTAGCTCCGTTGAAACTGAGGAGCGGACGTACGGCGTCACTGCTTCGCCCATACCTGTCGAGTACGTACGTGTTCGTCGTCTGCGCACGACGTTGAGGAGGTCTCTTCGTGATCGGTCGTGCCGCAACGCGTGGTGTTCCGCCACCACAAAAAATCAACTGCGGCCCAGGCGTCGGTGCGTCGATCACATTTGATCGTCTGCAGATTGAGGTCGATCCGACAACATTCGCGCAGTCGGTTGTACTTACCCTGCTCGTACTTGACCCCGGTCCAACTACGGCAGGCGTGATGTCGACGACGTCGGTCGCACCACTGATGTCAGGGACTCCCTCGCCCACATCCACTCCCCCAGCACAGCCGACCGTTTACGGCACGCCAGGACCGACCGCGCCGCCTTCGACGACGACTACCCCAACCTCGTCGGTCGTGCCCGCACCAAGCCCGCCATCGGTCACACCGACCGTCGGGCCCAGCACTTCAACCAGCACGCCGTCAGCCTCGCCTTCGGTCACGACCCTTGCCAGTCCAGGCGTACCCACGATCAGCTCTCTTTCGGCACCTTCACCGACGTCCTCGCCGGCCGGTGCTGCCGCTTCTTCGAGTACTCCCACACCGTCGGCTACCCCAAATCACCCGACAGCAACCCCGCCGGGGGCCGTGAACACGCCAGCGCCGGGCGCTGGCAACTGGCTCGCTGCTGCCCAGGTTGGGTTGGCAAAGCAGCTGGCATTGGTCCCCACCCCACTTGCCTCGACCCCCGCGTCGACTTCGGTCCCATCCGCAACGGCGTCCGCGACCCCTTCGGGGGCACCCACCCTAAGTCCGTCGCCCTCCGCAATCTCCACGCCCATTCCAGCTGCATCCGCAACTGCGTCGCCCGTTCCATCAACCACGCCAGGGCCAACTCAGCTACCAACGGCCACACCCAGCCCACCTGCGTCGACTTCAACGCCGGGAACCCCGACGCCTACGCCCACGCCCACAGCCAGCCCGTCGGCGAGTTCCACCCCGACAGGGTCCCCCACACCGTACCCGACGCCGACTGGCACACCGACAGCGCCCCCAGTTCCTGGTCCAGCACTCGTTGATAGCCGTACCTCAACTGCATTCCCGCGCGTCCCTGACAACCTGCGGATGCCATACATCTTCCGGATTCAAGCTCATAGCCAACTCTCGGGCGCTGCCGTCACCCAGTTCACCCAACGGATCCGTTACACCATCGACTTCTCCGACCTCGATCCGGCGGATTGGGGAAACACCTTCGTGCAGCTCTACACCTTCAATGAAGCTGTACAGAAGTGGCAACCCGTCCCCTCGCATACTGACATGCACGCTCGCCGCACTACCGCCATGATTGGCCACTTTACGGATTTCGGCTTTGGTGGCGATGTCAACAGTCTGCCATCAACTCCGTCAAGCGTGGACGGCTTCTCCGTCGACCTGTGCGCCGGAGCTGCGACTGCCAGTGTGCCTTTGATCCTGGCGCCAGGTATCTCGGGAATAGGACCACAGCTCGTCCTTCGATACAACTCAGGCATCGTCGATGCCTTGAACGCCAATTGGATCGCGGGCGGCAACAGCACCGCAAACGACAATACGCGCAACCAGCTTCAGGCATCACCGGTCGGACTTGGCTGGTCACTGGATCTAGGCGCCATCTTCCGCTCAACCAGCACCGACGCCGCTGGCAACACCATTTACTATCTGGTTTTTGGTGGACGCACGTACGAGCTTGGCTGGGTGGACGGCGTGACGTTCAGGACCAAGCCAGACGAGTACTTGCGCGTGCGCAAGATGACCGGTGCGCCAAACGATTCGAGCTTACACGAGTACTGGTTGATTGAAGCCAAAGACGGTACGCAGTATCGCTACGGCTACAATAAGGACTCGGAGCAGCGCGCCGGCACGCATCAGTTTTCGCCCACTGGAGCGCAAGTGGCCTGGCAATGGTGCCTCGACCAAGTGCAGGACCTGCAAGCCAACACCATGGGTGTCCAATATCTAGAGACGGTCGCCCTCCCTAATCCGACCAGCGGTGACACCGTCTCCTACGACCAAGCTGCCTACCCCCAGGTCATCACCTATACATCGAATGCCGGCCAGGGGTTTGCTGGCAATCGCCAGATCAAGTTCTCGTATTCAGCGCGTACAGACCAGGCGACCAACTCCAGTTATACATATACACAGTACTACTGGACCCAAAAGCTTGACCGCATCGAGGTCCGCGTCCGGGGTATGCTCGCCAAGTCGTACAACCTGAGTTACAGCTACCAGACGCCGTCGTGGCACGTACGCGATCTGGGTAACCAGCAAACCTACGTGCAGGCGATTACCGCCGACGCCCCTTTGGGCTGGTGGCGGCTGGGCGAGACCACTGGCAGCACGGCCGTCGACAGCAGTGGCCCCAGCCTCAGCGGCAGTTACGTGGGCAATCCCGGCACGATCGCGAGTGTGACTGGTGCCCTGGCCGATGGCGACCCAGCCATCAGATTGGATGGAGCCAGTGACTACGTCGACGTCAACTCCGCGCCATCGATCCTGACCGGAACCGGACCGCAGTCGATCGAGGCGTGGTTTGCCGCATCGGGTGCGGTGGCAGCGAATGCCGAGCTGGCTTCGAAGGCGACCGACGCAAGTGGTTGCGCACTGGTGTTCCCGAGTTCGAACACGCTCGCCGGGGCTTTCGGCAACGGCAGCAGCCGAATCCTGACCAGCAGCTACACGTTTTCGCTCAACACCTGGTACCACGTTGCCGCGGCGTTCGACGGATCCAGGGGGCACCTCTACGTGAACGGAGTCGAGGTGACGCCCGCCGTAACGGTAAGCATGGTAGGCTCCAACGCCGCACACGTGGTGATTGGTAAGCACCACTCGCAGGCCACGTACTTCGCTGGAGTTGTAGATGAGGTCGCCGTTTACGGGAGCGCCCTTTCTCTGGCAAGAATCCAGGCGCACTTCAATGCGGCGGTGATGCCCGCCACGGTGCCGGGGCCACCCAGTCCGGCCCAAATCACCGGTCTCAGCAAGCTGGTGCTGAGCTCGATCACAGAGCAAGACGGTAGCGGGAACGCGTTACCCTCGACGGGTTTCACTTATGGCCAGGGCACCATCGCAGCTACGTCTGAGTCTTACAAGAGCCAATTGCTCACAATTGTCAACGGCTACGGTGGGACAATCAGTTATGGCTACCAGGGCCACACGCCGGATGGCTGGTGGAACTTACCGCGTCGCTACCGGGTCAGTCAGATGCAGCTGGATCCTAGCACCGGCAGCATTGTGGGCACGGCAAGTCTGATCAGTAAACTCTACGCATATGGCACGTCTTACAACGTTCCCGGATCCGTCGATTACCGCGGCCATGGTCAGGTCACTGTTACCGACGCCGCGGGTCACTTCGAGCGGACCTATTTCTACACCCGGGATGCATTGACCTGGACGTCGGCAAGCGGCCCGTCGATTTCGAGGACGGTTGAAGATGTCGCTGTCCTCCAGATGCTCGCGTACGCGACCGAGAAGTGGGCCAGCGGCGCCTCGAGCTTCACTGTGCGCGGGGAGACAGCCTGGAATTACACTCCCACGGCCGGGGGAGCGAACTTCCTGCATGCTGACGAGGCGCGGAGCTATCAGAGCAGCCTGGGCTCGGGCATCCTCAGTCGAAAAACGGACTCCTTTTACGACAGCTACGGCAATGTTGTCGCGAGTAAAGAGTACGACTCCGCCTCGGCCGCATCTGATTTCTGGAAGCGGAACCGGATTCGTGAGTTCTATCCATCGGTCACCGGTACTCGCTACATCGTAGACCGGCTCGCGCGTGAGATCCTGTACACGCCAAGCGGCGATCCGCTGCGTGACAGCCGCTTTTGCTATGACGGAAGCTGGAAGCACACGACCGTCATTGGGTCTGGAACCAACGGTGACGATGGCAGCTACCGAGCGCGGCTGACCGCCGTGCGGCGGATACTCGACCCGACCCACTGTGTGGACGTGACCTATGGCTACGATGGCTACGGCCATCAGACGTCCATGACCGAGTACGGCGTGTACGGCACGACTGGCGGCGCTCTGGCTACGGGTGACCCGCGCACGACCAACGTGGTATTCGAATCCCAGTTCGCCACCTTTCCGGCTCAGGTCACCAATCCACTTGGACAGCAGGCGAGTCGCTTGTACGATTCGCTGCTCATGCTGCCGATCTCGAGCACCGACGTCAACGGTGGCATCGGCCAGTACACGTACGACGGCTGGGGTCGCCTGCTCAGCGCCCAGGGTGCGCAGATGGCTGGACCCAACGGCGCCTATCGGCGCACGACGCAGTACACGTATTTCGCGCCCTCCACAAGTGGTAACGGACGGACCACGACTGTCCTCAAAAAGCAGGTGCGCACCGATCTAGGTGGCGCCAGTCCAACCTGGCTGAACAGTTGGTCAGTATATGACGGCTTGGGTCGCGTCATCCAGAGCTACGCGGATGCGGCTGCTGGCGGAGTAAACGTTGCCAACACGTACTTCGACACACGGGGTCTCGTTTGGCGGACGAGCGTGCCACACGCTGGAGCGGGCGCGGACCAGTTTATCGAGTCGGATTGGTCGAGCTTTTCGGGGCTGGTCACACGTTCCGCGTACGACGAGCTGGCACGGGCAACAGTGGTTACCCTGCCCGACGGCAAGACTGGGCAAACGAGCTACGACGGCTGGGCCGGCGAGGCGATCGATCAAAATGGCCACAAGCGGCGAAACGAAGCTGACGCATTCGGCCGCGTGGTGACCGTGCGCGAGTACACGGGCACCGGTTCTGGCACCTGGACTCAGTACGCCGCCACCAGCTATGGCTACGACGTCGCGGATCAGCTGCTGAATGTGGTGGATGCAGTCAGCAACCAGACCACCATTTCGTACGACAGCCTCGGCCGCAAGATCGGGATGGCCGATCCCGACATGGGCACATGGTCATATCTGTACGATCCCATCGGCACCCTGCAGTCGCAGGTCGACGCCAACCGCCAGCAGGTCGACTTCTTCTACGACGCGCTGAAACGGCCCGTGCGGACGTGGTACCCAGCCAGCTGGACCACATCGAGCCCGAGCCAGCCGTGTGTCTACGACTTGATCGAAATGCGCGCGGCGATCGACGTCGATCGCAAAACGGCCGGATTGATCGCCGGCAGTTGGAGCGATCCGGCCATCGTGGCCGGTAAAAACGTGCCAGTATGCGCAGCCCACTTCACGGAGTTGCTTGCTCGAATTCAGGATCTGTGGACTGCTGCCGGCATGGGCACCATCCCGTTATGGACGGCGCAAGCGACGCTTGGAGCACTGGTGGCCGGCACACGCTTGATTGTGCTGAGTGATCTGACGGACTTGCGCGCCTGGCTCGTGCAGTACGAGAACAGCACCTACGGCCAGAGCCATCGCGCGCGGACATATTCCGAGTACGACGCCTACGACGGGGCCACGCAATTCGGTCGAGGCCGCCGCACGGCACTCTGGGACGTCACCGGCCACCAGACCAGCACATACGATCTGCTTGGCCGGCGGTACCAGGGTCAGCAGACTCTGGACGGCTTTGTGTACGCCGCCAATACGACCTTCGATGCGGCCGACCGTCCGTACCAGGCGACCTTACCCGACCTGAGCAGTCCCGAGGTGCTCACCTACGGCTACATGCCCAACGGCCAGCTTGGGACGCTGTCTAGCTCACTCGGCGATACGCTGGTGTCGGGTGTTAGCTACAACCCGCTCAACCTGCCCACCCAGTACACCATCGGTGGTGGTGGAACCAATCCAACGGCCACACTCCAGCAGCACTACTACGGCTTGGACGTCAATCTGCCCACCTCAGGTACGCCTTTTGGCGCCTTGCAGGCAATCACCCTGCAAGCCGGCGCGAACCCAAAGCTGGTGGACCGCACCCTCAACTACGACGCGGTCGGCAACATTCTCAGCATCGTCGACGCGACCCAGAGCCCGAGCGAAACGATCAACTACACATTTGACCACCTGGATAGGCTGCTGAACGCCAGTGCGCCGGCCGGGGAAAGCTTCGCCTACAACCAGATCGGCAATATCAGTACGAAAAACGGCGTCGCGCTCAGTTATCCGGCAGCCGGGCAGCCGCGGCCGCACGCCGTCACCAGCTTCAACGGCACCAACTACACGTACGATGCCACCGGCTCGCTACCCGGCCGAGGCACGCAAGCGATCGTGTACGACCCGCTCCGTCGCCCGGTGCGCGTCGAGTCCGGTGGCAGCACCCTGTACCGCGTGGCGTACGACGGCGACGGTGTGCGCCGCAAACGGCTCGATGCCAACGGCGTGGTGCACTATCTCGGCGGGTACGAACGCAACGTGGGAACGGGAGCGAACACCACCGAGACGGTGACCAAGTACTACGCCGCCCTGGGTCGGCTGGTGGCGTATCGCAAGAACGGGGTCCTGTCATGGGTTGGAACCGATCACCTTGGTGGCACAGTCCGCGTGGCCGACCACAGCTTCAACCCCATTGACAGCCAACGCTATACACCCTTCGGTGTTTCTCGCGATGCTGGCACCGGTCTGGGAGTGGACCACCTGTACACCGGGCAGATCCAGGACCAGAGGATTGGGCTGTACTGGTATGCAGCCGAGCATACGACCCGGACCTCGGCAAGTTCACCTGCCCGGATTCGATCGTTCCCGGTGCTGGTAATCCGCAGTCGCTCAACCGTTATGCCTACGTGCGCAACAATCCAGTCGGACGAGTCGATCCGAGCGGGCACTGGGACTTCAGCAAACAGTCGGACCGCGCAGACGCCCGCGCGGCGTTGGGCGCAGGCTACGTCGTCGACGCGACATCGGTCTACGATCGCCGCGGTGGAACCATCTACGACAGCGCGGGCAACGTCAGCAAGCAGACGGGACGAACAAACACGCAGTACATCCCTATGAATAACCCCGACGCTGTCGTACGGGGCCTGGGGGACCCCCCACCTCTGGCGATTGTCGCTCTTGACCAAATCGTGACGGAGGGCCCTGGCGTCATCACACGTCCCCAAATAGACCCGGGGCTCTGGGTCAAGAGTGGGCAAGCCCTGTTGGATGCTCTTGCGGCAGCAATCTTGGCGTCTGGGAGTCTACCGCATCCTTCCGATCCTAATAATCGCGAGGACCCTTCACTATATCGGAGCATGCGGGCCGCTGACATCGGGCTCATGCCAGCGGTAGGCCCCACAGGCAGGACTCTGGGTGCGCGGGTTCCTTTAGATATTCCCGTGGACGCTGACGGCATGGTTTCTCCCGGAACCGGCGGCATGTCGGTGGCACCGTTTAGTCCCGCCAATCTTCCATCTCACCGCAGGCCGTCGTCGTTACCGGGTGGCACATCGAAGGATCCGGTGTGGAGATTCTCGTAACCCAACTCGGGGTAGATCTCA
>JAABUQ010012915.1_pt1 | contig 10257 bp, 6 predicted proteins | sample 5560001 | NCBI WGS metagenome assembly JAABUQ01 (sample SAMN10711888, study PRJNA513371) | rock metagenome | isolation source: Antarctica rocks | place: Antarctica: Victoria Land, Finger Mt nord | collected 2015-12-18 | reverse complement strand
ACGCGCGGGTGGGGTCCCAGCATTTGAAGACCCAGAGCATAACGAAGAAAGTCGTGTAATCGAAGATGGAACTGATGGGGCCAATGAAGAGGATGAAGCGCTTGATCTCGCCGATTTTCCAGGGGCGTGGCCGGGCCACTTGCTCTTCGTCCACCGAGTCGGTTGGGATGGGCACCTGCGAGAAGTCGTAGAGAAGATTGTTGGTCAACACCTGGATGGGCGCCATGGGCAGGAAGGGGAGGAAGGCGCTGGCCCCCAGGACGCTGAACATGTTTCCGAAGTTGGAGCTCGCCCCCATGCGGATGTACTTGAGGATGTTGGCGAATACTTTGCGGCCCTCGGTCACGCCGCCTTCGAGCACCATGAGGTCTTTCTCAAGCAAGATCAGATCCGCAGATTCCTTGGCGATGTCGGTGGCCGTGTCGACCGAGATGCCGACATCGGCGGCTCGCAAGGCGGGTGCGTCGTTGATGCCATCGCCCATGAAGCCGACGACGTGCCCCTTACCGCGGAGGGCACGGATGACGCGCTCCTTGTGGGCGGGAGAGAGGCGGGCGAAGAGCGTGGTCTTCTCGGCGGCCGCTGCCAGTTCGGGGTCGGACATTTTCTCGACGTCCGCGCCCAGGAGCATGGGGTCGGGCACGAGGCCCACGTCTTTGCACACCTTGCGGCTGATGAGGTGGTTGTCTCCCGTCAGGATTTTCACCGCCACGCCGTGCTGGTGAAGAGCCTCGATGGCGCGCGCGGCAGTGTTCTTGGGCGGATCGAGGAACGCGACGTAACCTCTGAGCACGAGTTCACGCTCGTCGTCCTTTGAGCAGGACTGCTTTCCCGAAAGGTCCTTGGTGGCCACCGCCAGCACGCGGAAGCCATCGTTGCTGAGGCTCTCGTACTCTTGTTTCAAGCCGACTATCAGGTTGGAGTCCATGGGCGACAGCTTGCCGTCCAGTTCAAAGTGCGAGGAGTGGTGGAAGACCTCTTCCGGCGCGCCTTTGGTGAGGAGGATTGCTTGGCCTTGGGGGTCCTGGACCAAGACGGACATCATGCGCCGCGTGAAGTCGAACGGGATCTCATCGAGCATCTTGTACTTTTCGACAGCCGCGTTGCCATGAAAATCAGGACAATCGAGAATGGCGCGGTCGAGCAGGTTCTTGAGACCTGTCTGGAAGCGGCTAATCAGGTAGCCGTCCAAGAGCACTTCGTCCGTTTCGCGCCCCTCGACGTTGCAATGCCGCATGAGGACGACGCGATCTTCGGTGAGGGTGCCCGTTTTGTCGGTACACAACACGTCCATGCCGCCGAAGTTCTGGATGGAGTTGAGGCGTTTGACGATGACCTTGCGGCGGCTCATGGCGAGAGCGCCCTTGGAGAGACAGACGGATACGATCATGGGCAGCATCTCGGGCGTAAGACCTACGGCCACGGCCATGGCGAAGAAGAAGGCGCCTTTCCAATCGTGTTTGGTGAAGCCGTTGATGAGGAAGACCAGCGGCACCATCACGGCCATAAGCTGGATCATGAGCCAGGTGAAGCGGTTGAGGCCCAGGTCGAAGCTGGTCTGCACGCGTTCCTCGGTGATAGAGGTGGCCATGCTGCCGAAATAAGTCCGGGCCCCGGTGGTGACAACGACCGCTGTTGCGGCGCCGCTCTCGACGCTGGTGCCCATGAAGCAGGTGTTTTTGAGTTCAGTGGGTGAGACGACCGCCGGCGGTTCGGGATCGTGGAACTTCTCGACCGGGAAGGACTCGCCGGTGAGGCTCCCTTGGCTCACGAATAGATCTTTCGAAGTCAGAACCCGGACGTCGCCCGGAATCATGTCGCCGGCGGAGAGGCGGACCATGTCTCCGGGCACCAGGTTGCGGAGGGCAATCTCACTCGCGTTCCCGTCCCGAATGACGGTGGCAGTCACGTGGATCATGGCCTTGAGCTTCGCCGCCGCGGCGTCGGCCCGGGCCTCCTGCCAAAAGCGAAGTCCCACGCTGAGCACTACCATCAGGGCCATCACTGTTCCGGCGCGCGCGTCACCAGTAGCGAAGGAGACTGCGGAGAGAGTCGCCAGCAGAATCACCAGCGGATTGCGGACGATTTTCAGAAGGCGGACCGGCCAGCCTGGCGGCTTCTCTTGCGCGACCTCATTCGGCCCCGCCGTGCGCGCCCGCTGTTCGGCCTCGGCTTGCGTGAGGCCGCCGGGAGCAGTTTGCAAGTCGCGGAGTAGTTCTTCGCCGCTCTTGCGGGCGGCATCCAGTAGGGCAGGCGAAACTTGAATGTGCTTGCTGTTAGCGTCCTTTGGAATGGACGGCTTGGCTGAGGGAAGCGGTGGCTCCACGACCTTAGGGCTCGCTATGTTGGCGCCGCCTGTCAAGGCCGTGCTACCCGCATCGGGTGTTGTCATAATTTGCTTCGACCGCCCGAGCCGAAGATACTCTCTTCTTGTAATCTAGCGTTGAAGCTTGGCGGAGGGCTTCGAAGAATGCCGGTACGCCCGAAGGAACAACACAAGACAGGACGGATCGGCTGGCTACGCGCGGCGGTATTGGGCGCGAATGACGGTATTCTTTCGACGGCGAGTTTGGTGCTGGGCGTGGCGGCGGCGCACCGGAGTCACAGCAATGTGTTAGTAGCCGGAGTGGCGGGCCTGGTCGCCGGGGCCATGTCGATGGCCGCGGGAGAGTATGTGTCGGTGCATTCTCAGGCGGACACCGAACAAGCCGAACTTGAACTGGAGCGCGGGGAACTGAAATCAGACGCCGCGAGCGAGCACAAGGAACTGGCGGAGATCTATGTGGCTCGCGGGCTGGATCCTTCGCTGGCGGAGCAGGTCGCCGAGCAGTTGATGGCGCATGACGCGCTCGGCGCGCACGCCCGCGACGAACTCGGAATATCCGAGACGCTGAGTGCGCGTCCGCTTCAGGCTGCGTTGGCATCGGCTGCCAGCTTTGCGGTAGGAGCGGCAATGCCTCTTTTGGTGAGCGCCGTCGCGCCGGAGGCGGGTCTAGTGCCGCTGGTTTTTGGAACCTCACTGTTGTTTCTCGCGATACTCGGCGGGTTGGCGGCACGGGCAGGCGGCGCGGGCGTGAGGGTGGGCGCAATACGTGTCACGTTCTGGGGTGCATTAGCGATGGCGATGACCGCAGGCGTGGGGGCGCTGTTCGGAATCGTGGCGTGAGCGGGACGGCGGCGCCAGATGGTTCAGTTCGAGCCCCGCTCAGCACTTTAGTTATTGGCGTTTCGCTATTGGTGTTCTAGGACTATGACGCGGAACGAATCCGGTTTGGGTCGCATACGGGCGCGTTGACCATTGGCGGCTGGAGCTTGTTCCATATCGGCCGCGGAGAGGAAGAGCCGGTCCGACTTTGGATCGAGAGCCATGGTTTTCGCGCTCGGCTGCGTCTGAATGTCGCTTTCCGAGGAGTAAGAATCGGCGCTGTTTTGTTTGATCACCGAAACGGTTCCGCCGCCGTTGGAGGTAAAGATCAGCTTGTTATCGGCATCGTACGCAACGGCGTCGACGCGTTCGCCAATAGGTAGCGTGGTGACAACCTTTCCGCTCTTCGCATCCATGACGGCAAGCACCTTGCTCCGGCAGCCTATGAACAAGCGCGAGTTCGCAGCGTCTATCGCCAAGCCGGTCGGCGTCTTGCAGCCGGCGATGGGCCACTTGGCTTTGACAGTAAGTTTTTCGGGATCGAAGTTGACAACCGTGGCAGACTCCTCCAGATTGACGAAACCGTTTCCTTTGCCGTCGACGACGGCGGCTTCGGCGCCACCGCCGAGCTCAACTTTGCCGATGATGGACTGCTTGTCGGGATCAATGGCAGTGATTACGGCGGAATCGCCATGGCATACGAACACACGATTGGTGCTGCCATCGTAGAACGTGAAATCGGGATCTTTCGAGACGGGTATTTTTTTGATTGTTTTGAACGTGCGCGTGTCGAATACGGATACGGTGGCGTCACCACCGTTGGTTGTGAAGCCACGGTTCAGGCTGGGCACGATGGCTATCCCATGCACACCAGGCGTGTCTGTTACCTTTCCAAGCACGCTGCCCGACCCAGCGTCGAGGACATCCACCTCCGTGCCGTGAGACACGTAGAGGCGATTGCTGGACGGGTCGAGAACGATGTAATCGAAACCGCCGTTTCCAGGCACGGGATATTGCTTGGTGAGTTTGAATGCGGGCGCTTCAGCGGCGGCAAGTAGAGTGGCGAGGCTTGCGACCGCAAGACAGGATGTAAGTAGTTTGGACATAGGTTGTAAGTATCTCCTCAGAGTCTGGGTAAGTATCTGGTACCACGTTGCATAACGAAGTTACATAACCTGGAGTCATGCCAGAACAACCGCTCCATAACTGTCGCGGCTCAGCAAAGTACTGAAACATAAAGCGGGGGCTGCGAGAAGCAGCAGCGCGCACGTTTGAAAAAACAGCTCGCGCATCACTCGTGGTGAGGCGTGCCGTCGGCGTTTACAGCAACTTCGGTCTGCTTGCCGTTCTTCATTCTGATGGTGGCTTCGTAAGTAACGGTGCTGCCCTGTGTAGCGGACTCGACCTTCTTGATGGTTCCGCCGGAGGCACGCTTCCGCAGAGATTCCTGGGCGGCCGGAGGAATGCTGTCGAGATCGACGTCTTGTTCCACTTCGAGCAACTTGCCGGTTTTATCGAAGCTGAGGTCACGCGACTTGCCGCCCGTTTTGGTTTCCACTTCATAGACGGCGCTGCCGCGCTCCATCTCTTTACTTGCACCCACGATCTCCGCGCCGTTGGTCTGCGCCTTTGCCGCCGCTTGGACGGCAGCGGGCAATTCGTTGAATGCAATCTTCGTCTCGGCAGCGAGCAATGTGGAGCCTGTCATCAACCCAATCAGCAGAAATGCGCGATTCACTGGTTCACCTCGGATTCAGTATGGCTCGGGATTCTGAAGAATCTCTGAACGGAATCTTTTCGTCAGAGAGCAACGGGAGCCGGACACGAAACGTGGAACCAACTCCAAGCCGGCTTTGGACCTGGATGGTTCCCCGATGGCGCGTCACAATCCACTGCGCAATCGATAGGCCCAGACCGGCGCCCCCGGAATTGCGGGAACGATCCTTTCGGGACCGATCCTTTCGAGAACGATCATTTCGGGAACGATCGGTGTCCGCACGATAGAAACGATCGAAAATGTGCTGAAGATCTTCCGGTGAAATGCCCGTGCCGCTGTCCTTAACGGCGACGACAGCCACTTGAAGCGGACCGTCTGACTGCAATGTCGCGGAGACGTCGATGCTGCCCGGAGGCGATGTAGCGTGGATGGCGTTGTCGAGCAGTATGGAGAGGACTCGCCGGAGAGCGTCGCCATCGCCGAAGACCGTGCATTGCGGAAGGTGAGCGAAGGTGAGTTGCAGGCCTTTGGAATCGGCCAGAACCTGCATGTCAGCACAAGCGGCGGTTACCACGTGGTCCAGAGCGGTGGGCTCGAAATGAAGCGCGTCGGAGCCGGAATCAGCTCGCGCCAGGGTCAGAAGATCATTGATGAGGCCTGAAGTTCGCTCGGTTTGGGCCAGGACGGAGCGCCAGGCTTTATCGTGTTCTTCGAGCGTGCGGGTGCGACCGCATATGACTTCGGCGGTGGTTCGGATAATGGCGAACGGCGTCCGAAGCTCATGCGAGGCATCGGCGGTAAATTGCATGATGCGAGTGAAGGAAGACTGAAGGCCGGCGAGCATCTCGTTCAGAACCTGCGAGAGGCGATCGAGCTCGTCCCCTGTGCCGCTGGACGGCAGGCGTTCCGAAAGGTTTTGCGCGGTAATGCGCTTGGCTGCGTTGGCGATTTGTTCTACAGGGCGAAGAGCACGGCCACTCATCCAATAGCCGCCGACGGAAGCAACGCACAAGAGAAGAGGCATGCCGAGAACGATGCTCCAGATGAAATCCCGCTGAAGCTCCTCAAATTCATCCAGCGGCAAGGCGATTTGCACGGCGCCGATTTTGACTGGCGCGGAGAGCACGCGCATCGGCTTGCCGGTGATGCTCATCGTTTCAGCCCGTCCTCTGAAAGGAAGATCTTCGCGTTTGGGGACACTCAGGTTCCAGTTCTCGGTACCCGGAGAACGATAGATCCATGAGCCCGCTTTATCGGCAATGCGAAGGTTGGTTGACGCCGGGCTGAAAACAGCGTCCTCAGTTAACTCTTCGTGCAAATGCGACGCTCCTTCGCCGCGCGACTCTCCGTCAACGTAGGCGCGCACGGTGACGAGCCGCGCCCGCAGTTCTTTATCCACAGTGTCTTTTATGCTTTGCCGCAGGGTGAGCCAGACAAGAACGGCAACCGCGCAGAAAGTGATCGCCAGGATTGCGGCGTAATAAGCGCTGAGCTGGAAGCGGATGGACTTTGGATTAAGCCGATTCACGCAATATGTACCCAAAGCCTCGCATAGTGTGGATAAGCCGCCGTTTCGGGTTGCTGTCCAGCTTGTCGCGAATGGTTTTGATGTAGACGTCGACGGTATTCGGTTCCACGTCCTCCTCGAATCCCCAAACGGCTTCGATGATGGATGTGCGGGCGGCGGCGCGGCCGGCGTTTCGCAGCAGGTATTCCAGAATGCGGAACTCCGTGGCGGTAAGCGCTATGTCCCGGCCAGCTCGGGTGACGCGACGACCGGCGGGATCGAGCACCAGGTCATCCAGCTCGAGAACTTGAACGGGGGCATGTTCGCGCCGCCGGGAAATGGCCCTAAGCCGCGCCAGAAGAACGTTGAATGCGAATGGTTTGACGAGATAGTCGTCCGCGCCAGCGTCGAGACCTCGGACGATATCCGCGGCGGCGTCTCTCGCCGTGAGCATGAGGATGGGTACCGTGTTTTTCGCTGCTCGTAAACGACGCGTGACTTCGAGACCGTTCGCGCGAGGCATCATTATGTCGAGGACGACTACATCGAAGGCACAGGTAGCCGCGGCGGAGAGCGCCTCTTCCCCATCACGCGCCAGGGCAACGGTATGGTTCTGCTCTTCCAGACCCTGCTTCAGCATGTCGCCCATGGATGGCTCATCCTCGACTACAAGAATCCACATTGATCGTTATATATCCGATCTTTATTTATAGGGCTCAGGCACATATTTTGCCGCCGGTGAGGAGATCGAGAAACCAGATCTTCTCGACGCAGGCAAGGTCTATCTCCTCCGGTGTCCGTAGTATGAAGCGCCGGACGGCCCGGTCGGAGATCCACCAGGTATCTCCGCCTTGGCTCTCGGTTCGCGCGGTACCACGGCGTTCCGCCTTCAGAGATCCGCGCCGGATCCAGAGAAGAATCTTGTGAACATCGACTCCAAGAGCATCAGCCAAGCCGTTGGCCGAATATCCGTTCAAGTTCTGCTTTATGCGAGTTCTGGTCAATTTTATCTGAATCGCGGCAATCGATCGAGACGAGCCGGCCGCCGCCAAGCTGCGGCGGATGCCGCTGGGCGATAGATGTCCGAAGCGCTCCAGCAGTTCCTCTTCAGCGGGTGTCCAAAGACGTTCTTTGGCTCGAGTCACTCCGAGTTCCGCGCCCCGTTTGCACACAGCGTCATGGCTCCAACCTAGCTGGCGACTGGCGGTTTTTAGAGCTAGCCTGTCGCCCTGACGCTGCTTCCGGTAGGCTTTGCGGATGACCGTGTCGATGGTAAGCGTCGGGATGTATTTGCGTTTGAACCGAGTACTCGGGTCGTGGAGGGAAGGCGCGGAAGAAAGAGGTTCCGTCACAGCGGGAGCCGGCATCTGCATGTATAAGCTCAATGTAGTTGGAAAATCTGAAGATTCTCTGAATCCGTGGGAAGAAACGCCGGGAGGTCCGGATGGCGTGCAAGCCGTCTGCCTAGCGGGGCGGTGATGGCTGTCAGTCTTGTCACACTTCGGAAACCGAAGATATGCCAAGCTGAAAGATCGGTTCCTCGAACAGCGTCTTTAGAAGATCACTCGGCAACATCGCGGGATGGCCAATCCCAACGCAGGAGGTTATGTTTATGACATCCACAGAGATTATTGAGCGGCCAGCGGCCTCGTCCCAGCAGGCGCTTACCTCTGACGAACTTCGCAAGATGGACGCGTACTGGCGCGCCTGCAACTACATGTGCGCGGGGATGATTTACCTTCGTGACAACCCTCTGCTGAAGGAGCCGCTGCGCGCGGAGCACTTCAAGAATCGGCTGCTGGGGCACTGGGGCTCGGATCCCGGCCAGACGTTTACCTGGGTTCACCTGAATCGTGTCATTCGGAAGTACGACTTGGACATGATTTACATTTCGGGTCCGGGGCATGGCGCGCCGGCGGTGCTGTCGAACTGCTACCTGGAAGGGACGTATTCGGAGATTTATCCAGCGAAGAGCCAGGACGAAACGGGCCTGCTGAATCTCTTTCGCGCCTTTTCCTTCCCCGGCCAGTTGGGAAGCCACTGCACTCCGGAGGTTCCGGGGTCGATTCATGAGGGCGGCGAGCTGGGCTACAGCGTGTCGCATGCGTTCGGAGCGGCGTTCGACAATCCCGATTTGATTGTGAGCGTGGTGGTGGGCGACGGGGAAGCGGAGACGGGGCCGCTAGCCACTTCGTGGCATTCGAACAAGTTTCTGAACCCGATCCGCGATGGCGCGGTGTTGCCGATTTTGCATTTGAACGGATACAAGATCGCGAATCCCACGCTGCTGGCGCGCATCGAGCCGGAGGAACTGGAGAGCCTCTTCAAGGGATATGGATGGACGCCGCACGTGGTGGAGGGCGACGATCCGCAATTGATGCACCAGCAGATGGCCGCTACGGTGGAGGCTTGCGTGGAGCAGATCCGCGCGATTCAAGAGAAGGCGCGCAGCACGGGGAAGCCGGGGCGGCCGCGCTGGCCGATGATCATCCTGCGATCGCCAAAAGGATGGACGGGACCGAAGGAGGTGGACGGGCACAAGGTGGAGAATTTCTGGCGCGCCCATCAGGTGCCGGTGCTGGATGTGAAGTCGAATCCGGAGCATCTGCGAATCGTGGAGCGGTGGATGCGGAGCTATCGGCCGGAGGAGCTTTTCGACGAGCACGGCACGCTTATGGCGGAGCTGCGGGAGCTGCCGCCGACGGGAGAACGCAGGATGAGCGCCAACCCTCACGCGAATGGAGGGAAGCTGCGGAAAGCTCTCGCTCTTCCAGACTTCCGCGAGTCTGCATTCCCGATTGACGGCCCCGGAACGAAGGTGGCGTCACCGACGGGAACGTTGGGGAAATTTTTGCGCGACGTGATGCGGGGCAACATGAGCAGCTTCCGTTTGTTCAGCCCAGATGAGAATGCATCCAACCGGCTGGAGGGTGTTTACGAAGCGAGCCTGAAGACCTGGATGGCCGCGATCAAGCCGGAGGACGCCGATGGGACGGACATCGCGCCGGATGGCCGCGTGATGGAGATGCTGAGCGAACACACGCTTGAAGGGTGGCTGGAAGGCTATATCTTGACGGGGCGGCATGGGCTCTTTAATACGTATGAGGCATTCGCGCACATCATCGACTCCATGTACAACCAGCATGCGAAGTGGCTGGAAAAGTCGAAGCTGGAACTTCGGTGGCGGGCTCCCATCTCGTCGCTCAATATCCTGATCTCGTCGCTGGTGTGGCGGCAGGATCACAACGGCTTTACGCATGAGGATCCCGGGTTTCTGGATGTGGTCAGCAACAAGAGCGCGGAGATTACGCGCATCTACCTGCCGCCTGACGCGAACTGCCTGCTGAGCGTGGCGGACCACTGCCTGCGTAGCGAGCAATACGTGAACGTGATTGTCGCCGACAAGCAGCCGCACTTGGTTTATCTGGATATGGAAGCAGCGGTGATCCACTGCACTAAGGGCATTGGGATTTGGGAGTGGGCGAGCAACGATGACGGGGCAGAGCCGGACGTGGTGATGGCGAGCGCCGGCGATATTCTGACGGAGGAGGCGTTGGCCGCGGTCGCCATCCTGCGGGAGAACTTTCCGGATTTGAAGATTCGCTTTGTTAACGTGGTGGACCTGTATCGCCTGCAACCGGATTCGGAGCATCCGCACGGTCTGTCGCAGCGGGATTTCGACTCACTCTTCACGAAGGATAAGCCGGTGATTTTCAACTTTCACGGGTATCCCTGGCTGATCCATAAATTCACTTATCGCAGGACGAACCACGCCAACATTCACGTGCGCGGGTATAAGGAGAAGGGCAACATCAATACTCCGTTGGAACTCGCGATTCGGAATCAGGTGGATCGCTTCACTTTGGCGATCGACGCGATAGACCGCGT
>JAABUQ010012914.1_pt1 | contig 10257 bp, 11 predicted proteins | sample 5560001 | NCBI WGS metagenome assembly JAABUQ01 (sample SAMN10711888, study PRJNA513371) | rock metagenome | isolation source: Antarctica rocks | place: Antarctica: Victoria Land, Finger Mt nord | collected 2015-12-18 | reverse complement strand
AACCGGCCGGCAAGAGTTTGCCGGCCGGTTTTGCATGCGCTCCTTGTGCGCGACGACCGCTAACGGCGTGTAAGGCCGCCGAGACCATGCGCTCGGCCACACAACGGCCTGAGCGAGCCGACGGCGAAAACACACCTCGCCAGTATCTTCGGGAAGCTGGCCGTCGAGTCGCGCGCCTCCGCCGCTGTCGCCGCGATCGAACACGGCTTCGTGGCGGGACATTGAACACAGCCGTTGGCCTCTATCCCCGGTCGATGGGTGTAAGTATCCCCGGTCGATGGGTGCAGGCTGATCTCCAGCGCGCACACGGCTCATCCCCCGGATTCATCCGTGGGGATGAGCCGTTTCATCCCCGTGGCCGATGCCACGCTCCTAAGATAAGATGGGCATAGACTGACGCTATGAGGACGGATTCCGTACCTATGAGCCAGCGTCAGGAGGAGACTGATGGAAGAGCCCTGTATATGGTGGGTGAAGCATCAAAACAGGCGTCATCAAGAATGGCGCAGAGCTAAGTTCTCGTGATCCTTGCCACGCAGAGGCACGATCAAGAGGGAGCATAATGGAAACCGACGTCCTTCCGACACCTCACACCGCCCAGACCGCGCCACTCGCTAACCGTCTCGATGCGGACCGTGCGACCCGTTCACGCCGCGCCATACCCAGCCTCCGTCCCGTTCCGCTGCTCGGCTGGCGCGCGACGGCGCTCCGCCTGCTGCGCGACCCGGTGCTGACCCTGCTGCGACTTCAGCAGAGGTATGGCGACATCGTGGCCCTGGGTCCGGAGCCGGACGCGCCGGTCTGCACGTTTGCCCCGGCCTACCACCGCCAACTGCTCACCGATACCACCCTCTTCTACAACCTCGACGTCACGGACAGCGCCGCGGCGATCCGCATGCCGCCGAACACGGCCATCACGCGCCTGCTCTCCGGCGTGGCAGGAATGAACGGCGCCCGGCACACGCAACAACGCCGCCTGCTGTTGCCGGGGTTCCACCGCCAGCATGTGGCGTTACTGCGCGACACGTTGGTCGATTCCATCGAGCAACACATCGCCGGATGGCGGGTAGGCCAGCGCATCGACGTGGCGCACGAGATGGTCGAATTGAGTCTCTCCCTGGCCATCCGTGGTTTGTTGGGGCTGGACCCGGCGGAAGAAGGCCGCCACGTCCGCCGCGCGCTAGCCGTGTGGGGGCGCTATGGCCTCTCGCCACGGGTGATGTTCTTGCCGTACAATGTGCCGGGCCTACCGTACCACCGCTTCCTGGCGTTCTCCGAGCGCCTAGAAGAGGCATTTCATGCGGCCATCGCGCGGAAGCGCGAGCGGGGCCTGGAGGGCGGTGACGCGCTCTCTATCCTGCTACAGGCGTGGGATGAGGATGGGGCTGTGCTCACCGACATGGACCTGCTGGGCCACCTCACGACCTTCTTCACGGCCGGCCACGAAACGACGGCCAGCGCGCTCACCTGGACTCTCTTCCTGCTCGCGCAGCATCCGCGCGTCCTCGCCGATCTGAGGGATGAACTCGACGGCGCGCTGGGAGGCGCGGCCCCGCGCCTGGACCAGATAGCCCGGCTCCCGCTCTTGACGAACGTCATTAACGAGGGCCTGCGCATGTTCCCGCCAAGTATGTGGCTGCTGCGCACCAGCGCCGCCCCCTGCGCGCTGGGGTCCTACGAGTTGCCGCGGGGGACGCACATCGTGTTTAGCCCGGCCGTCACGCACTATCGGGAGGATCTCTACGACCAACCGCACCGTTTCCTGCCTCAGCGATGGGAGACGATCAGCCCCTCACCCTACGAATACCTGCCCTTCGGCGCCGGCCCGCGGCGCTGCCTGGGAGCGACGTTTGCCACGCTGGAGTTGCAGCTGGCCCTGTCCGTCATCGTGCAACGCTATCACCTGACGGTGCCGGAGGGCACGCGCGTGGATCGTGGTGGGACGATCTTATCGACCCCCAAGGGCGATTTGCCGATGCGGCTGCATCCGCGCAGCCGTCTCTATGCGCCGGCGCGCGTGCGCGGCAACATACACGATCTCGTGCGATTAGAATCGTGAGGGGTGACGGTCAGCCACAACGCACCGATGTTCCGGGGGCCGGTCGTTGAAGGCGCGGATGCTGCGACACCCAGGCCGAGTGCGGCGAGCACATCGGTTATGGTAGCGTCCATGTCGTCCGTGTCGTAGGCATCCAACCATGCGCGCCCGGCGAAGGCTAGGCCGCCGTCGGGGGCAGCACGCTCATCCCCAGGATTCATCCCTAGGGATGAGCTGTTTCATCCCCACGGCCGATGACACGCGCCCCGGGTGAGCGTAGGCTGAAGCTATGGGTACGGGACCTGTACCTAACACACCGGCGGGCGGCGCCTGCGTCACCCGCTCCCCCACGTCCACGACAAGGAGACACGTCATGTTCCTCGGGATCGATCTCACGCACCTCGTCGCCACCTACGGCGTCTGGGCCGTCCTGTTCTTCGTGTCTATCGAGAGCATCGGCGTGCCCGTGCCCGGCGAGACCATGCTCCTGGTCGCCGCCGTCTACGCCGGCGCCACGCACCACCTGTCCATCGCCGTGGTGATTGCCGCCGCCGCGGTCGCCGCCATCATGGGCGATAACCTGGGCTACCTGATCGGGCGTTTGGGCGGCGAACGCCTGCTGCGCCGCGTCGGCCCCACCCTCCACCTGACCGCGGGCCGGCTCGCCGTAGGCCTCTATCTGTTCCGGCGGCACGGCGGCAAAGCCGTCTTCTTCGGCCGCTTCGTGGCCGTGCTGCGCATTTTCGCGGCGTTCCTGGCGGGCACGACCCGCATACCGTGGCGGCGCTTCGCGGTCTTTAACGCCGCGGGCGGAATCCTCTGGGCCACGCTCATGGGCCTGCTGGGCTATGGGCTCGGCGCGAGCGTGGCGGGGCCACTCGGGTACATTGGGCTCGCGCTGGCCGTGGTGATCGTCGTCGCCGGCGTGATCGTGCTGCGGCGCAACGAGGGGCGGTGGGAACGGGAGGCGACGCAGGCCATGACCGCGTCGGGCGGCGTCGGCCCGGGACGCGAGAATGTCGAGGAAGCGGCCTAAGCGATCCCCCAAAATCATCCTAAAGAATCATCCTTAAGGATGAGGGGATTCATCACTGCGAAGGACGACGCGCCGCGTAGCCGAGCATACACTGCTCCTGTCGGCACGAGAACCGTCGCCGAGAAAAGCAGGAGAGCATCCCCTATGAACCCTGCGGAGAGAGGCGCGACGGCGAGGCGCCGAGAGCAATGCGGATCAGACGGCGATCGATCGCGTGGAGGCGGCGATGCGCCATGTGCCCAACGTGGTAGGGGTGCGCGATCAGGGTGTCTCAGCGGACGGCACGACGCGCAAGGCCGTGGTCACGCTCAGCGCGCAGGCCAATCCCACCAATCTGCTGCTGCGCTACCCCTCCTCCGTCTGGCAGCAGCCCACCGTGCTGATCCAGATCGACCGCGCGCTGCGCGCGGACGGCGTCTTCCGTGCGATCAGCGGGCCGCTGAACCCGAACGAGTTGCCGCTCACGCCCGCGCGGTTGACGCGCCTGCATGCCCTGCTGGGGCCGGCGATCACCCTGCCGCGCGTACCACCCGCCGGCGTCGCGGTCTCCGCGCCACTCTATAACGTGTACCGTAGCACGGCCCAGTTCATCAGCCCGGATGGCCGGACGGTGCAGTTCTACGCCACGCTCAGCACCTGATCCGCACGCTGCTGATTCCTTCCACCGTGGTGCTGCTTGGGCGGTGGAACTGGTGGCCTTCCGCCCTCGCACGGCCGGCGGAACACCGTACATCGACCGAGATTGAACGGACGGACGAACCGCAAGCAGTGGCGTCCGGCGGAGTCTGAGAGCGACGCAACGCAGGTCAGGGACGCGTTCGCCGACAACCAGCCGGTGACCGCCGTCGTCGACGCGGTGCGGGGTTTCCTGCTCGGCCAACCGTCGAGCGCGCGCACCTGGCAGGCCTTCGTCTGGTGCGCGGCCATCCTGGCCATCTTCGCCCCGCTGGCTGTGTCGCTCTATCGGCGTACGACGGCGCGCTGACGGGGACAGCGCGCCGGCACGGCATGTCCGCGGTGACCGTCATCTCTAGACTCGTTGTGAGATGGTTTGTGAGATGAGCCCCGCACCAACGAGGCTCATTCAATTGCTATATAGGTTTTGTTCCATCCGAACGCGAATTATAGGCCACTCATCATCAATAATCGAATAATACACGCTGTCGCGGCTCCGGCCGCCCTGCACGATCATGTGCTTGCGTAGAACGCCCTCGCGCACGGCGCCGAGGCGCTCGATGGCGCGCTGCGAACGCTCGTTGCGCAGGTCGGTCTTGAAATAGACCCGCCGGCAACCGATCACCTCGAACAGGTGGCGCAGCAGTAGGTACTTGGACTCGCTGTTGACCGCGCCGCGCCACCAGGCGCGCCCGAGCCAGGTCCCGCCGATCTCGGCGGCGTCGTGCTCGTACTGGATGTCCATGACACGCGTCGCGCCGACGACCGTGCCCGTCGCGCGCTCGACGGTGACGAACGGCGCCTGAGTTCCCCGTGCCTCGTTGGTCAGCGCCTGCTCAATCCACTCATGCATGGCGTCCGGCGCGCCGAGAAAGCTCGTAAAGTGACGCCAGATTTCCTCGTCGCCCGCGACGGCGTTCAGGCCGGCCTCGTGGCGGCGCTCCAGCGGCTCTAGCCGCACGAACCGCCCTTCCAGGATGATGGGAACGATCTGCTGCATCGACATGCACCCCCTTAACACCTATTGTAGGGCAAGGGAGACACGCGTCGTCATGGCAGCAAAGCGGTCGAGATGGCCGCGTGGGCGTCGATATGTTTCTTGACCAGGCCCGTGCGCAGCATCCAGTCGGCGTAGGCTTGCCACCGCGCGGCGGATAGCGCGCCGTAACGGCCGCGCGCGTCGCGCTCGGAGGAGGCGAGCAGGCGGATGCTCTGCTCGATCAGGCCCGCGTCCTTGGAGAGCACACCCGGCGCCTTGAGCAGGATGCGCGCGGCCTCGGCGGGATGCGCGGCGGCATAGGCGTAGCCCTCGAAGGTGGCCTGCTGGAACAGCTTGAGCGTCGCCCCTTCGCGGGCCAACTGCCCTGCCCCTGTGGCGAAAATCAACTCGTCGTACGAGGGGACGCCGTAGCGGTCGAGGCGCATCACGTTGACCTTGTAGCCTTGCCGCTGGGCCTGCAACGCCTCCCATGTCCAATACACCCCTTCGACCGCGTCGACGCGCCCTTTGAAGAGTTGGGGCAGCAGGCCGTAGTCCACGGCAACTGTCTTGACCTTGGCCGGGTCGCCACCGTCGTGACGCACCATGGCCGCGATGTCGGTGTAGTCGCTCTCCACCCCGGCCACGGCGACGGTCTTACCGACGAGTTGACGTGGGCGCGTGATACCCGAGATCCGCAGGGTCATGACGCAGTTGAGCGGACTCTGCACGATCGCGGCTGTCGCCACCACGGGTACCTTGTTCTTACGGGCTAGCAGCAGGCTCGGCTCGTACGACACCGCCAGGTCGCCGTTGCCGGCGGCGACCAGCTTGAGCGCGTCGGCCGAGCCCGAGGGCACGCGCGCCTGCACGGCCAGGCCACGCCGCGCATAGTAGCCCCTGGCCATAGCCACGTAGATGCCCGCGTGGTCTGAGTTGGGGTACCAATCGAGCCACAGCGTCACCTGGCGCGGCGCGGCGCCCATCGTGGTATGGGCCGGCACAAAGGGCAAAAGCGCCAGGAACAGGGCAAGAACACCAATATGCACAAATATCTTCACGATCAACACCTTTCTCCGGGCGTATGCGATACGCCCCTCCGCCTCCCGCCTCCCGCCTCCCGCCTCCCGACTAATCCTGCCGCCGCGCCCACGGCACGCACACCCACTCCAGCAAGGCGACCAGCGCGAAGCCGGCCACGCTCAACAGGCCCAGCACGGCCGTCACCGCGAAGACTTGCGGCTCGTCGAGCCCGTTCGCCGCTTTGACCAGGACGGGGCCGAGTCCTCTCGTCGCGCCGGCCAACTCGCCGAAGACGGCCGCCGCGACGCTATAGGTCACGGCCAGCTTGGCTCCGGTGAAGAAGCCAGGCAGCGCGGCCGGGAACCGCGCCGTGCGCGCGATGCCCCAGCGCGAGGCCCCCAGCGTGCGCAGCAGGCCGGGTAACTCCGGGTCGAGCGTCTGCAGGGCGTCGTAGACGCTGACCGTCACCGCGAAGAACGAGTAGAGCACGACGACGACGACCTTGGGCGCCAGCCCGAACCCGAAGACGACGACCAGTACGGCGGCGATGGCCACGATCGGGATGGCCTGCGAGGCGATCAGCAACGGATAGAGCGCGTCGCGCACCGTGCGCGACAGGGCCATCGCCCAGGCCAGCGCGACGCCTACGACGCAGCAGCAGGCGAAGCCGGCCAGCGCCTCCTCGACCGTCGGCCACAGGTTGTTCGCTATCTGGGCCTGCGTATCAGGATCCTGGAAGGCCGCGGCCACGTCGCCGGGGGAGGGCAGCAGCCAGGCCTGCACATGAAGCAGCGACACGGCGCTCTGCCACAGGGCCAGCGCGGCCAGCACGATGCACACAGCCAGGACCCATCCGCGCATGCGCGCGCGCGGACCGCCCATCTCCGGCGCGCCGTCCGGGGCCGGACGGACGCGCGCGGGCCGCGCCGCCAGGGAGTCGAGACGGTTCATCGGACCTCCTGTCTGGCCGCGCGGACGGCGGCGAGGAGCTGTCCCTTGAGCCGCGCGAACTCCGCCGTGGCGAGGACCTCTTCGGTGCGCGGGCGCGGGAGCGTGACCTCCAGCGCGGCCGTGATCCGCCCCGGCCGCGCGCCCATCACGTAGGCGCGGTCGGACAGGTACAGGGCCTCGTCCAGGTCGTGCGTGACCAGCAGGACCGTCGCGCCCATCCTCTCCCACACCTCCAGCAGCCACCCCTGCATATCCAGGCGCGTCAGGGCGTCGAGGGCGCCGAACGGCTCGTCGAGCAGCAGCGCATGCCGGCCGGTCAGGGCCGTGCGCGCCAGGGCCACGCGCTGGCGCATGCCGCCGGAGAGGGCCGCGGGCCAGGCGTCGTCGAAGCCGCCGACGCCGAATTGGGCGAGCAGGCGTGACGCCTCTTGCCGGGCCGCGCGGCGCGGCAGTCCGCGATACTCGAGCGGCAGGGCCGCGTTGTCGAGGACGGTGCGCCAGGGCAGCAGCATGTCGCGTTGGGGCATATAGCCGCAGGCGGCGATGCGCTCGCGGGCCGTCATGGTCGGCGCGGCGGCCCTATCCAGCGTGGGGAGGCCGACGCGCACGGACCCATCCGAGGGCTCGTCCAGCCCGGCGACGATGCGCAGGAGCGTGCTTTTGCCGCATCCGCTCGGCCCGACGAGGCTCACGAACTCGCCGGGCGCCACCGTGAGGTCGACCCTTGCGAGCGCGCGGACACTTTCCCGGCCGCGTCCATAGCTCTTGCCGACGCCCGCGACAGCGATGCCTGGCGGCGTGGGCGCGGCGGCGCCGGGGACACCATCACGCGATGGCGCGGGCGCGGGGCCCCCTGTCTCCCGGCGAGCCGTGGCGCCGCCGAACTTGGTAGTAAACATAGACCATCCCCCAGGCCGACCGTTCGCGAGGCGTTGGGGCCATCGGCGGAACGTTCGTCCCCTATGCCCTTGATGGGCGTGCGGTGGCCGGCATGAGAGGGATAGGGCGTGGGAAACGGCAAGCGGCGCTCGCCCTTTATGATGTACGCTGGGGGGAAGCGGCACGAAAAAAGCGCCGCTCGATTCCCAGCGGCGCCACGATATGCAGATCATCTTCCCTAACGCGGGCATTATCCCGATCAGGTTTGACGGTCGGCGGCGTCCACTAGCCACCCTCTCAGCCCGGCTACCCGAGCTCCCGTAGGCGTGATATGTACTTGCTAGTTGTACAGTACCAGAGTTGCTGGCAAGGAGCAATTAGTGATCAGCGGGGCGGCCTGCCCCTGAAGGACCATGGCAGGCCACGGACCCTGAAGGGTCGGACGGGGTGGCCCGGCCGCCTCGGTTAGGCTGAGCGGAGCGCCGCCAGACAGACCGTTTACGGTCCGGCCCCTGCCATAGTCCTTTAGGGCCAGGCCCACGCCGCGCGCCACCACAATCTCAGGGCGCACCCGCCCGCGACAACAGGCGGCAGGGGACAGAGCCATCACGAGAGACGCGCTCCCAGTAGATGCCGCCTGCCGTCTAGCTATGGGGGGCAAGGATCAGCGCGAGGGCGCCCGATTCGCCGAACGGCTTGCGCTCCACGCGGCCCTCGTCCGCGAGGTCGCGGGCCATCCCCTCCAGCAGAGCGCGCGCCTTGATCGGGTTGGCGCGCTCGGTCTTGGCAAGCCGCGCGGTCAGCTTGACCGTGTAGCCTTTGGCCAGCAGGCCCGCCGCCTGGCGCCGCCGCGTCTCCACGTCGTGCGCGCCCATGGCCGTGCCCACGCGGAGCTCCTTGGGCGGCCCGCCGGCCGCGATGCGCGCCGCGCGCGCGGCCGCCGTCGCCGCGCCGACGGGGACGAGCCGGCAGCGCGGCGGGCTGGAGAAAACCGCGTCTTGCACGAGGTCGCAGTCCTGTGCGCGGGCCAGGCCCAGGGCCGCGTCGCGCGACACGAGACCCAGGTCGGCGCCGTCCCGGTCGGACAGCCGCACCTCGTCCGCCACGATGGCCTCGTTGATGAGCGTCCGTGCCAAGGTTATCCCCTTTCATTTGCATTATTGCGCGATTTACGCTATTGTGAGGGCGGAGACAAACGATAGAGTTCGACATGCTCACGGTCGCGCCGTCGTCCTGGCGCCCATACCTACGTGGGTAGGCCGGAGACTACTCTCTCTGTCCATACACAGGATAGCCCGATTAGGTACTGAGTGGCGGGGCGCGTGCGCGCCTATAGTGGTCTTGAGCCAGGAGTGAAAAGAAAGATAGTTAGTCCCTGGCCCGAGGAGACAGAAGGATGATCGCGAAGCTTGAATCGTTTGTCCGCCGCCTGACCGAAGACGAGCAGTTCCGCCAGAGCGCGGTACAGGACCCCGAGCGGGCCGTCAGCCTGTTCGGCCTGCTCGGCCCCGAGCGCCATGGAGCCCTGCAACTCTGCGCCGCCGTCGCCGGCCCCGTCGAGGTCGATCGTCCCGCCGGCTGGTGGTTCTAGGGTAGTTAGGAAGATTCTAACCAATGTCGACAGCACGGGAAACGGGTGCGGCGCTCGACGAGGCGCAGGCGCTGGACGCCGTCCAGACCGGGATACGCGCGGCGCTCGCGGCGGCGCCTTGGCCCAGTGCTTTGACAACGGTGGCTACCGACGTGCTCGCGTCGCCCGCGCGGGCGCTCGGTGGCCGCCTCACCCCATGGATGTTGAGTCCGTTGGGGTGTTGCGCCGCCGTTTGTGGTGATTGGACGCCTGCCCTCCCCTCGGCCGTAGCCGCGGAACTCTACGTGACCGCCCTGGACCTCTGTGACGACATCGAGGACGGCGACTTCTCGGTCCCTATCGATCGCTACGGCGTTTCGGTCGTGCTAAATCTCGCTACCGCGCTACTGGCGCTGGCGCATGTGGTGTTGGCGCCCGTAGGCGAGACCTCGCTCTCTGACGCTTCGCGCAGAGCACAAGACGCTCTGTGGACGGGGTTGGCGGTGGCGACGGGCGGCCAGCATCTGGACCTTGTCGCCGCAGGGGCGGACCCGCTCCCTGTCGACGATTGTCTCGACATTGCTCGCCGCAAAGGAGGGGCGCTGGTCGAAGCGTGTTGCCGGGCAGGGGCGGCTTTCGCGACAGATAACGGGACTTTGATCGATCTTCTGGGGCAATTCGGTCGCTCCGTCGGCCTCGCTGCGCAACTCGACAACGACATGCATGACGCCGACGATGGCGCGCGCAAGAGCGACGTGGCGCGGCGCAAGCAGACGGTACCTATAGCCATGGCGCGCGCCCATGGCGAAGAGGCGCTGAATGGCGCCGTCTGGCAAGGAGGGATCCAGTTCGCCTATGCCTTGATGCACGCCGAGCGGGTGCGGGCAGGAGAGGCGCTGCGCTTAGCGGCGGCGGCGTGTCCCGATCCGGCCCTCGCTCACACTGCCCTGGGATCGATCCTTAAGCCTCGCGGCCCGGTACCCCCTAGTACTACAACGACGTTTTAGCGATACACTTCTCTATAGGGGGAGTATCGATGGACCAAGCCGAGTTTGAGCGAGTAGCGGCCTCCTTTGCCGCCTTCCATGCGGAGTTCGCCCCGCTGT
>JAABUQ010012913.1_pt1 | contig 10258 bp, 8 predicted proteins | sample 5560001 | NCBI WGS metagenome assembly JAABUQ01 (sample SAMN10711888, study PRJNA513371) | rock metagenome | isolation source: Antarctica rocks | place: Antarctica: Victoria Land, Finger Mt nord | collected 2015-12-18 | reverse complement strand
TGACTTAGCCATACAGGAATTCCTCAACCGAGGCACTCCCTCACGGTCGCATTGCCACTCAATCAGGTAAATCCTGTATTTCTACTCATTGACTTTTTGACTCTAGCCCTAACTTGTTAGAGATGCCAGAAGACCTACTTTGAATAGCAGTAACAATATAACAGCGACACTAGATCTAGCTCAATCCCTCAAAACCTTTGAGGAAACTATAACCTCAGCAGGGAGCAACGCGAAAAAGTGGGGTCAGGCTGGATACAGCATAGCCGTCAGGATAGAGTCGCCAAAATTTGCCCATGTCCCCGCGGCCCACTGACATCTCGCGTGCAACATAGCCTCGGCATTTTCTAGCAACCAGAACTTTCCTGTGCCTTTTAGTCTTAGATTAACGACTTGGCAGATCAAACTTTCAATGGCACACTGCCGATCGGGCTCAATGGTAGCGAAGCTTCAACCAAGTGCCATCTAACGCCCAAAAACATTGCTCCAAGTCAGTCCTAGCCTAAGATGCTCAACCTCGCCAACCCGATCGACGCATGCCAAATGCTATGGGACCGTGCGCTTTCCGGCGATGGGCTCAGGAGGTGAGTTGTTCCAAGTGTGACTCTCAGGAAGTAAGGATGAAACTCAACCCCTGACTGGGTTTCATAACAACTTGATTGAGCCTTACTGTAGTATAAATCACAGTTATTGAAAACGAGTTCCATTATTGTCTATGCATGACATCTTTTTGAGAGTAAATGCTGTCAAATCTCAATCATGTTTTAAACGATAGTCCAAGCTACGTCCGGCGCAACATCATCAACATTTACTTGTTCCTGATTGTCGCTAACATTGTGGTCTGGGTTCTTGCCCTCCTAGCCTTTTATCGGTATCCTCTTTTACTCGGTACTGCAGCCATCGCCTATTCCTTTGGTTTACGCCATGCTGTGGATGCCGATCACATTGCGGCGATTGACAACGTTACCCGCAAACTGATGCAGGATAACAAACGACCTGTGGCAGTTGGATTCTTCTTCTCTCTGGGTCATTCCACGATTGTGACCTTGATGTCCGTAGCAATCGCCGCAACTGCTGCCACGATCAAGAATAACTTTCCCACTCTTGAGCATGTCAGTGAGCTGATTAGTACTAGCGTTTCCGCACTTTTCCTGCTGCTGATTGCCATAATTAACATGATCGTTCTCTGGGATGTCTATCAAACCTTCCAAAGAGTCAAGCGGGGAGGCACCTATGACGAACGGACCTTAGACGAGTTTTTGAACCAACGTGGAATGAAGGGCCGCTTCTTCCGACCCTTGTTGCGGCTGATAGATAGTAGCTGGAAAATGTTCCCTTTAGGTGTTCTGTTTGGCTTAGGGTTTGATACGGCGACGGAGATGGGACTTTTAGGAATTTCGGCGGCGGAAGCGTCCAGAGGTTTGCCGATCTGGAATATCCTACTATTCCCCGCTTTGTTCACTGCTGGGATGTCCCTGGTTGACACCACGGATGGGATTTTGATGCTGGGAGCTTACGGCTGGGCTTACGTCAAACCAATCCGCAAGCTTTACTACAACATGACCATCACGTTAGTTTCGGTCTTGGTGGCTCTGGTCATCGGTGGGATTGAAGCTTTGGGCATTGTTGGGGACCAGTTAGAGCTGAAGGGTCCGTTTTGGGATTTTGTCGGTCACCTGAACGATAACTTTGGCGCTATTGGCTATATCATCATCGGCATTTTTTTATTAAGTTGGTTAATTTCAACCATTGTCTACAATGTCAAGAAGTATGATGAAATTGAAGTTGTCAGTGCTGCTCCATTTAACCAGCAGAGGAATGGAGATAGAAAGCAAAGCTAATCGTGACAACCAGCAATCAGAGACATCACTCTAAACTGTAAATCAGGTGATTTTCGGCTGACATTAGCTGGTAGCAACTCTTTTTTAGTTAGCATTCATCTTCAGCTTCGCGCAGCAATTCGCACAACGCCCAAACAGTTCCAACGAGTATCCTTCAAGAACAAAATCTGTAGCGGCTTTGACGGTAGTGATCAGTTCAGGCGGTAGGCACACCATCACCTCAAACACTTGTTGACACTGAGTACATCTGACCTGGTAATGACTGTTACCGCTATTGAGACGGTAGCGGTAACAGCCGCCAACAAAAGACACAGAGTAAATTAGTCCTTTGTCCACCAACACTTCTACTGTACGGTACACGGTAACACGCCCGATTTGCAGCGCCAGATCTCGCAGTTCTTGCCAGAGTTCCTGTACGGTAAAATCAATCCCATTTACTGCGAACTTCTCTAGCTGCTCTGCAATTAATCTCCGCGTGCGAGTGTTACGTAACCCTAGCGTCTCGAAGAGAGTAAGGATTTTTTCAGCAGTCACTAGCTCTTGATTATTCCTGTGTCCGCTTAGATCCTGATAGGTCCCCAAATTCTGGTTTTTGGTGGCCTTAATTTCCCTGATCATTGCGCTTCTTCCTCTGTCTGTATACCTGCCGCAACGCTCACTTCCACCAGCATCACCTTTGTTATACCCCTTAACTTTAAACCTTGACACTAGTGTTAACGTCAAAGAAAAGGTCTTTGCCAGCGATAAAGACATGTATGTTGGATGCGTGTAAAATACTGTAAGATCACCCTCAAACGCCCATTATGAGCGTTTGTTTTGCAGAAAGCTTAAGGCCGTAGCTGATTGGGTAACTGGACGATAAAGGTAGTCCACCCTCCGGAGCTTTCAACACAGATAGTTCCCTGCAGAGACTCGACTAGCTTCTGCACTAGAGCTAGCCCCAATCCAGTCCCACCTTGTTTCCAGGGGTCGGCACCAGGGACACGATAAAACTTCTCAAAGATGCGCGGCAACTTCGTTGTTGGAATTTCTGTTTCATTGCGGATAGTAAAGCTAGTTACGGTCGCTGGGTCTGGGGTCGTTGCTGATTGAGCGGATTCGTAACTGATGCTCAAAGTAATTTTGCCAGCTTTAGGTGTATATTTACAGGCATTGTTGAGCAGTTCTGCCAAGATTCGTCCTAAGCTAGTACTGTCTGAGATCAGCGGGGGTAGGGAGGGAGGTAGCTCAACTTGCAGCAGCAACTGGTGGTCCTGAGTGCGAATTCGAAACGGTTCGATGATCGTGGGTAACCAGTCCTGGAGGTTCACGACCTCCTGTGAGATTGGATGATAAGTAGCTTCTAGCCGCTGCAAATCCAGGAGGTCATTAATCAGCGCCGCTTCTCGCGCACACTCATTTTGCAAAATTTCTAGATAGCGCTCCCTAGCTGGTGCTGCTGGAGCAATTTGCAGCATATGAATTGCCATCTTCATATTAGATATAGGAGTCCGTAGTTCGTGGGAAACGGTACTTAAAAAGTCATCTTTGAGTTGATTAAGTTTTTCCAGTTCTTTGACTTGAGCAGTAGCCGCTTGGTAAAGTCGGGCTTGACGGATTGCGATCGCGCACTGATTAGCTACCTGCTGGACTAATCGGATCTCTGACTCATTAAAAACATGGTCCTTTTGATTGATTAACCACAAATCGCCTATGACCCCTTGGTCATCTGAAACTGGACAAGCTAGCATAGCAACTCGACCCCGCTGAGGATGGGGAACAATTGAACAAAAATGGAAATATTGCTTCTGTAAAAGCTGACGATAAAGCTCAGGGAAGTTTGCCATCTGAGACATGCGACCTTGGGAGGCAGGGATGGATGTTGCATACTCATAGCAGATGGTAGAAGTACGTTGCTCCAGATTGTACAAAGCCATGTTACAGCAGCCAACGCTAAGCCCAAGGGCTAGTTCCTTCACAGCCGCTTGCACAATCTGGCTTTCATCTAGACTGTCACGCACCTTGTCAGTGATGCGCTTTAGCCTCGCTTCAAAATCAAGAGCTTGTTGCAGCTGGAGTGTGCGTTCTTGCACTTGGTACTCAAGTGCAAGCTTATCTGCCTCAGCTACTTTGGCACGAAGCAGTGCTGACTCTGCTTGCTCGCGCTTGGTAATATCTTGAGCAATGCTGACAACTGCAGAGATTTTTCCTTCTAGAAAGAGGGGAGCTAAATTAAAGGTAATGATTTTTCTAATACCATCTTTTGTAAGCAGTTCTGCATCGTACTGGTCAATGGAAACACCATGTCTAATAGTTGCTGACAGGAGATTTTGAATCCGGGTAGCATCTTCAGCAGCAAAAAGTTTTAAGAAGGGAAACCCAAGCAATTCTTCAACTTCATAGCCAGTTATCTCCGCTGTTTGTTGATTAACTAGCGTAAAGGTTCCCTCTAAATCCAAAGTGTAAATGGCATCAGTCGCGCTTTCCATCAGCCGTTCTCGGAACTCATAAGCACTCTTTAGTTGTGCTTGAGATCTTGCGAGGTTCTTCAGAGCCAAAGATGTCTGCTCACGGGATAGCACTGAACCTAAGTGCCCAGCAACTATAGTAGCCAACAGACTGGCCAAATTTCGCCAAGTTGTGGAGTAAGTATCAGGTGTTTTAGAGCTGAAATTCAGGCTGCCAATCGTACGTTCTCCCACCCTTAGGGGTAGCAGCATCAAAGAACATGCATTGGGAGCTATCCCCAAACCAGCGTTGGTGGGTGCAACCACTTCGGGTGGAAGCTGGGTTAAGTCGGTCAGAAAATAGGGTTTGAATTCTGTCAGCACCCTCCCAGGCCACCCCTCATTAAGGGGAATTTTTTGGGGGATATTACACTTCGCCATCCGGGGACTGGTGATGTCGAATAGTAGATACTCAGTTTCTAGGGGCTCCGCCTGGAGCGCCAAGCTACACTGCTCGAAGTTAAGTATCCAGGGCAATTTGCGGGTGAGAATCTGCTGCAATGCTAAGAAAGTCGTTGCCGTACTTAGTTCACTAGCCAACTCTCCTAAAAACCATAGGGGCTCCTGGTCTATAGAGGTCCCAGTGGTTCTGCCGGGATTAGGCAGGGGATGCTCGTGTTCAGGCATTAGCTTTTGTAGCAGTCCTTCTCATTATAGCTGACTCGGGTCAAGGGCTAAATGGGCTAGCAACATTGGCTGGGATTCTAGAAGTTTAAAGATCCGTGGCACCATCCCCGCACCTAATTCCTGCTCGATCTGCTCAAAGGTTTGTTGAGCAAGCAATGATTCAGTGGTGGGCATATATTTAACTCCATAACAGGGGTAAAACTATACCATTATGGCTAAATACAGCAAATAGCGCCTGGAGGATTCCGAGTAGGATTTGATACTCTGGAAATGGTGTGTCAGATCACTGCAACACGATCTCAGTGCGGACAACTCCAGCACGTTCATGACGAGCTAACAGTTGAACTTTGCCACCTAGGGGTGCATGTACTACCCATTCCACCTTCGCCCGATCTTTAGTGGGGTCACTCTGCCGTCTTGTGGGAACCGAAGGCTTGTAGGCACGTCCCTCTAATTGACCCAACTCCTCTCGCCGCCTGCCCGTCTCTAGGGTTGCACCCTCAGGTAGCTCAATTTCACAAATGCAATCCCGCACTAGCTTTTTCTCCAAGGCGTTTTGGGTGACATAAGTAGGTAGCCAACCCGTGTTATGCACTACGAGTAACACGCGATAGGTGCGATCGCCCAGGCACCGGGCACTAGCTGCGTAAATTTCTAAGCGGGGGGAGATCAGCAGATGCCAGACCAGCCAGTTGGGGAAGCGGGCAATCTCTTGCTCCAGAAATTCTGGAGGGGGATTCGACCAGGCATACATGGCATCCCAACCGCCTAGTTCAACCTGACCGAGTTGGGGATGATCAAACGGATACCAGTCGATATAGCCCTTACCTGCCAATTTTTCATCGCTCCAGCGCAGCAGTTTCAGGTCATCTTCCAAGGGGTGTTCCCGATTCCAGTCGATGTATTTGTACTCGGTAATCCCAGCTTGACGTTGAGGACTCCAAACCTCTACTGTCCAGCCAAACAGACCCTGGTGTTCATACACCCAGTCGTCGAAGGTACCAGTGATCGAATCTTTGGGATCGTAGCGGAAATCATGAAAGACGGAGATGGCCGGGTATCCGGTGAGTTCGGTGCCTTTTTCGCCAAGGCGCTGATAGGTGCGGAGGTCATTGACCGGTAATTCCTCGTCACTGAGGTGGCTGTAGGGGCGGAGGAGGACACCACTGAAGGTGTGAAAGGCAATCGCCCCTGTGATGTTGGGATGGCTAGTTATAAAGTGTACTAGCGATCGCACCTCTGTCTCGGACGTTGGGTAAGGACCTGCCCCTGCCTGCTCAGACTCTTGTCGCCACAGGGCGGGAAAATTGCGGTTCAGGTCTAGCCCTTCACGAGGAGGCTGAATATTGATTTGGACTCCGTCATAGTTCTCGATCCGTCCTTCAGGCAGTAAGCGATAATACTCACCACCTGTTTCTATAGGCTCGCGTCGTACCAGCAAGCGGGGTTCGGTGGGGCAGATTTTCCAGGCTCCATTGGCATCAGGAATGCGCATCATCAAGATGCGGCGATCGCCATCAATATCTTCGCTGACTAACCCGTCGCTGAGTTGCTCGTCCTGAGGATAGGGGCGGGTGCTGGAGCGAATAAATTTCGGCCGATCGGCCAATGCCAACTCAGCCCCATCGGGGTTGAGGCGAGGGCAAATGTAGAAGGCACGGGTGTCTAGGCAACGGGTAATGTCTGGGTGGGTGCCGTAAGCTGTAACTAATGTTTGCAAGAGGTAAAGGCAGACACTCGATGGTGCCAGTTCAGTAGCATGGATGTTGCCATCAACCCAGAGAGCGGGCTTTTCTCGATCGGAACCAGTAGCAAAGCAGGTGACTTTGAGTAACCAGATGTCACGGCCTTCGTAGCTCTTGCCAATGCTTTCTATGCCCACAAGCTGGGGAAATTCCTCCGCATAAGCCTGGAGGATGCGTGTCAGGTCTGCGTAACGGTAGTATTTGTCGAACCGAACCTCTGGCATATTTCAATCCCTAATAGGGATTTGTACAGAACAACTACCCCCACCATCGACACAGTAACACATTCGCGCACCCCAGATGTATCTCACTCAAATGAAAATCGCTATAACAACCTGCGTAGGCACCTATTATTAGTATGGTTGAGTCTTGACATCTGCCTCAAGCTCTGGTTAAGATCTTATGTTGTTCCAACTGCTGCAATATTCGTCAAGCGCTTCATTGGCTAAGTTAGCAGGAAAATTTACAGCTAGAATGAGGTTGCAAGTATTCTAGGGCTTGAGCTGCAGGACTATTTTCTGATTTAGCAGCTCCCAAGAAATTGATAATTAGCCATTAGATAATATACCCGATGTTTAAGATCAGTACTGATGAGATTCAAAAGAGATATGCATTAGGAGAAAGGAACTTTAGGCAAGCGGAACTCAGAGGAGCGAAGCTGAGTTATGCGATCCTGGGAGGGGTGGATCTCAGTGATTCTGACCTGAGTGAATCCATTCTATATGGAGCTAACTTGAATGGAACCAACTTGAGTAGAGTTCAACTGTTTGAAGCCGACCTGACAAGAGCTAAATTGAACGAAGCCCGTCTCAATGGCACCTACTTAACGGGATGCTGTCTCAATGAAGTTGACTTAATTGGCGCTTGCTTGCAAGGAGCCCATCTGAATGGTGCTGCTCTGAAAAGAGCCAATCTCAATGGAGCCAATCTGAGTGAAGCCTACTTAACAGGAGCTAACTTATGTGGTGCCGACTTGTGTGGTGCCAACTTGTGTGGCGCCCACCTGACCGGAGCAAATCTTAGTGGAGCATACTACGGCGATAACACCCAATTTAATGCTGACTTTGATCCCATTGGTGCAGGGATGCAGAAGATTGAGATTACGACCATCGAAGAATTGCTCAGCAGATTCAATTATCTCTATCAACTGAGTAATAATTATTTGGGAAGTAAATTGACTGCTAATTACCTAGAGTCCTCTCGTCCTGACTTTGATTGGTTAAACAAGTTTCAAATTAATCGTTCTGGGGGAATAACTTTTTCTGGTGTCCTGACACCTGTTAATACTTTACAGTTAAAGTGGTGCCAGGAGTGGGTTAATGCCTTTATCGACAGATGTTCCCAAATTATCCAGGACTTCCCGAACATGATCGATCGAGAGCAGCTTGGAGAGCATAAAAAACCTGCGTTATGAGGTGCAACGTATAGATGACATATTTAGCCACCTTCAAATCAGCAAACGCTGAGTTGTCACGCATGACTGCCAATCAACCGTGTAGAGAATACCATGCTGATCCGACCAGGTAGCAATCAAAAGTCCATACTCGGCAAATGCTGCGATCGCTGTAATCTGGCTATTATTCATCGTTGTGGAAGTGTCAGGCATCTCAAATCTGCCAAGAGCGTGACCCTCTCGATCGAGCAGAACCAACTGTCGGTGGCAATCAGCCAAGATGTAACCCCACTTAGTTGCCACGACAAAAGTCGGATTGATATCCAAGGCAATCCGAGTCACCCTCAAAGGTTTCAGCTCAATCAGTAACCCCAAGGCTGGCTCACATTGCTCAATAGCCAGGAGGAGATTGGGAGACGTAGCGCTGGGCGTAACTTGACGCACAGGGATCGGTAAGCAAAATCCGCCAATAAAGCCACCGCGGCGGGTAAAAATCCGAAAAACAGTACCATTTTTAAGAGTCTCTTTGGCTTTTTCCACAGGGAATATAGCTAGCCCATAGCGGCTGTCGAGGGAAATCAACTGGGAAGGCAATAGGCAGCTAACAGGCGGTTGGACAGGCTGTAAACCTGGCAATTTCAGGATTTGAAAGGTTGTTGGCTCAGATGAGACTTGGGTGAAGGCGCTAGGTGCAGGCTGCGCGATCGCGATCCAACGTCCTTGGGGATCGATAGCAGTCACTAGGTCTCTAGATTGCAGAGATAATAAAGCAAAGCGCTCTAGAGAGTGCTGAGACTGGTAGCCAGCCTCTAAGTTAAATAAGATCGGGGTTCTGGGCAAGCAATAAATTGAGTAATCAATCACGGAGTCACGCCGCGAGCGAGTTATAGCAAAGCATCCTTGAGGTCGCAGGCTCAACTCTACCAACGGCTCGGTAGACTGCACTTGCCATTGATATACAAGTCCAGTCAGAAGACTATCTGAGTAGGTCTGGCAGCGAATTTGGTCAGTCATTCCCAGATAGACTTGCTGAGACTCAACCACTATCGAGGTGACAGGTGCTGGCAGCAGCTGTTGGCGAATTCTCTCTAGCGGGCAGGGAGGTGTTGCTAGGGTTGGAACTGATAACAGGGGAGTAGTAGGCTGTGTCGCTGCCAATACCTCAGCAGCTAGTCAAATTGACTTCAGCATTTCACCAGCAGAAGCAAATCGTCGATTCGGCAACTTCTGTAATGCCGTCGAAATTGTAGAGCGCAAGAGAAACGGGACCACCTCGGGTATTTCAATGGGTTGATTCAGGTGTGCAGACATCAGTGCCCTCGGCAAGCCTGAAAATGGCCGTTGTCCAACCACAAGTTCAAATAGGAGTACACCTACGGCATAGAGATCGGATGCACAGGAATACTGACCATAAAACCGTTCTGGAGCCATATAGGCAGGAGAGCCAGTGCCACCTAGATTCTTGCTGGCGCTACCTATTTCCTGACCGAGCCGAGCTATACCAAAGTCAGAGATTCGGGCAATCCACCCAGTTTGCTCCAGGCTCAGTAAAATGTTTTCTGGTTTAAGATCGCAGTGAATAATATCGTGACGATGGGCATGCTCCAGGCCCAATAAAATATCAGCAATCAACTTCAAGCTTTGAACCAGGCTTAGTTGTCCCTCCAACTCCATCAAATCGCGTAAAGTCCCCCCCTCACAGTAATCCATCACCAGATATCGTCCAGTCTGGTTATGTTCTAGAGCTTGACAGGTAACGATGTTTGGATGCCGCAGACCAACCAAGAAGCGAAGTTCGCGCAAAAACCAATTGGTGGGACGCTGCCGATCTAGGTCTTTGAGAGCTACTAACTCTCCGGTTTGGCGGCGGATTGCACAGAAAACCCGACCAAATTGACCCTGCCCAACCAGCCCCAGAATTCGGTATTTGGATTGCTGCACTTTGACTTAACACCAATAAGTGAATGGAACCGACGCTCAAAGAGGGAGTAGGGATTTCCTACTCCCTGTGCCGAAGGCGCTAGCACATTTTTGGTTCAAGAAAATGTAACCGTTCAGGGGGTTAAGCCGCAGGCACCCGAACACCTTGCACCTTGATGGCATCAGGGAGTATGGAGGGCGCACGCTCTCCCTGGCGTGCCGCTCGACAGGCGTGAGTCAGATATTCCA
>JAABUQ010012911.1_pt1 | contig 10260 bp, 4 predicted proteins | sample 5560001 | NCBI WGS metagenome assembly JAABUQ01 (sample SAMN10711888, study PRJNA513371) | rock metagenome | isolation source: Antarctica rocks | place: Antarctica: Victoria Land, Finger Mt nord | collected 2015-12-18 | reverse complement strand
CAGCCCGAGCGGCCATCCCGCACCCCGCTCGTGGAGGCTGGAGCCCGCCTCGGAATCGTCGGACAGGCCCAGGAACTGTCGCAAGTCCTGCTCCAGCTTGCTCCAATCGAAAGGCGAGGCTCCCTCCAGCAGGGTGGCCTGACCTGGCGCCTCGGATGTCTCGTCGTCGTCGAGCTCCTCCAACGGCGTCGACACACGCCAGCTTTCCCCCTGCGTCGGCTCGGGCGAGATCGGCTCCGAGGGTCCTTCCGCGAGGGGGGGCGCGCCGGCGTCATAGGCCGCGGTTGGCAGCCCCGTGCGCGGATCGACGCTCGCGCGGACGGCGAGGGCCACGGACCGGGCCGAGCCAACGGCGAGCCCCGGCGAACGGGCGAGCGGCGGATAGGCCACCTGGGCACCACCCGACCAGCCGGTGAGAGTCAGCGCCGGAGCCGCTCGATCGGAGAACGACACGTCGCCCCCGACCGCGTTCTCGCTCACCAGGTCGACCGTGTTGACGCCGGTCGGCTCCGTGGAACCGCCACTCCCGTTTTCGACATGTTCGCTGGCCACGCCCGCGGAAAGGGGGACTCGCGTCCTTTCCGTCAGCGAACGGAAGTTGACTCGCAGCTCCGTGGGGGCAATGGCCGGGGGGTCTTGAACGTGGGAATTCCCCTGAAAGTCGGGGCCGGACGCCGCGCCCCTTTCTTCGCCCCCCGCCCCGGGGGTCTTGTGGGAATCGTCCCCCGCGGAGTGTTCGCGCTCGGTGACCGCGACATGCTCCCAGACGTCGCCGGCAACGTCGCCCGGGACCGAGTCCCAAACCATCACACTCAGGAGCGATCGGCCCTCAAGGACTTCCACGCCCGGGAAACCAGCCCCCTGATGATGGTATCTCCGTCCCATACGCGCTCGCATCCCAACGGTCGAATCGTGGTGGATCACCCCGAAATCTTCGCGTTCAGGGGCGATCAGCCTGGACGCCAGGTTGACCCATCGAACTCATCGCCCGCGGCCTGACAGGACAAGAGGGAAGGCGCATCGCGGTCGTCGAGCAGTCGCACCCGATCGGCGCCCCTCTATTTATACCCCTCACCCGGGTCTCGAATCAATCGGATTTCCCGGATGCGAGTCCGGGTGTGTCACTTTTGACGTCGGGAGATTCGCCGATCCCCTCCGGGTGGCTGGGGTCGGTAACCCTCCGGGTGGCTGGGTACCGACCCCAGTCACCCAGCCGAGTCGGGGTGCGCCCGCGGATTCCGGGATTTCGGATTGCCCGATCCACGGAATTTGGTGGAACGCTCATGAACATCGGAGTCCGGCTCCGGTCGGTCGCATGGGGTGCGTGGGCCATTCCCCATGAGACCGCCGGGGCGGACTCCGAATCCGAAATCGTCGCGTCGTCCGTGGAGATCAGTTCGTCGACGAGCCCGGAGTCGTCTGGGCGGGCTCCTGGGGGTTGCTGGCCGTGACGAGTCGGCCCAGGTGGAGGCTGGACTTCGGTGCGGGCATCGGACTATCCGCGCCCTTGATGCTCTTCCAGATGCCCATGTTTTCCAGGGTCTCGTTCTGGTCGACCGCGGTCGCCGCCTCGGCCAGCGAGGCGAACGGGCTGAACGTCGGGGCGGCCACGGGGTTCTTCTCGTGAACGTCTTGCGTCGGCACGAGCGCCGTGTAGGTCCTCATGTTGGGCGTGTTGATGAAGCTGTTGAGCATCGGCGTCGCCGCCGCGTCGAACTGGGTCATGGGCGCGATGCCCACGATCTGCTCGATGGTGCGGAGCACCGAGACCTGGCTGTAGAAGGTGGAGTCCACCTTGCCGGTCTGGGTGTACGGGCTGATCACCTGCGCGACGGTCCGGTGGGCGTCGACGTGGTCGGGCCCTTCCTGGGCGTCGTCCTCGATGACGAAGATGGCCGTGCTGCCCCAATCCTTGGACTTGGACACGGCCTGGACGAGCAGGCCGAGGGCGTAGTCGTTGTCGGCGACATAGGCCCGAGGGCTGGGAGCCCCGACGGTATCGGTGGCCGTGTGGTCGTTCGGCAGGCGGACGAATTCCACGGCCGGAAGGGTGTTGGCGGCCTCGTAGGCGTTGAACTCCTTGAGCCACTCGGCGATACGGGTGGGCTGGTTGACGCCGGTCTGGATCAGGTCGGGGATCGAGTCGGGCTTCCTGAGGTCATACCCGGCGAAGTTGAGGTCGGTGTTGGCCTTCAGCCGCGGCTCGGTGGTGGGGTTGCCCGCGACCTGCCCCCCGAAGACGCGGAAGCCGTAGTTGCGGTAGGCGATCCCGGCATCGGACAGCTTGTTCCAGATGAAGGCGTCGGTCGGGTTGGTTCCTGGCGAGGTGGCCAGGTTGCCGCCCTCGAAGTCGTAGGGCCGGTTCTGGCCGCCGTAGTTCTGCGGCCAGGCGTGCTGGACGTAGGAGTTGGCCGTCGCCCCGGTGGACCAGTTCCAGCCGTCGGCCGACACCTCGGCGTCGGAGTAGAAGTTGTCCAGCGTGACGAACTGCTTCGCCAGGGCCCGCGCGTTCGGGGCCGACTCGTCGCCGAAGAGGTTCAGCTTCGGGTCGCCGTTGCCCCGGCCCAGACTGCCGAGCTCCTGGTCGTAGGTGCGGTTCTCCTTGATGACGTAGATGACGTGCTTGATCGGCGTCGGGTCACCCGTTCGCAGCGGGATGACGTTCTCCTGGGGGGTGCCGGCGGTGCGGACCTTGTCGCCCTCGTTGAAGCCGTTGTTGGCGACGACCGTCCGGGTGTACGCCGCGAGCTGGCCGGCGTCCGGCACGGCGATCCGCGAGAGCGAGCCCTGGATCATGGTGCCGATGTACTGGTTGTCGGGCCCGTACGGCTGGGTATACGGGTTGGGACCGCCGGGGTTGGGGCCAGCCCCCAGGCCCTTGGCGTTGAGCACGTACAGGTCTCGCCCGTTGCCGGTCACGAGCAGAGCGGCCGGGTACCAGGCCGTCGGGATCAGGCCCTGGACCTTGTCACCACCCTGGCTGGTGCCGAGCGTGATGACCGCCACGTCGTTGTTCAGGGCGTTGGCGACGTACAGGGTCTTCCCATCCGGGGAAACGGCCAGGGCGTCGGGGCTGCTGCCCTCCTTGGCGCCGGGGTAGGGCGACAGGTCGATGGTCCGCACGACCACGTTCCTGGTGGTGTCGAGGACCGAGACGGTGTCACTGTCCGCGTTGGCGACATACAGCTCGTTGTTGACGGGGTTCAGGGCCATGGCGTTGGGGTGCGTGCCGACCTGGACTCGGTCACTCTCGGCGAGGGAGTTGCGGGTCAGGTCGACCACCGAGACCGTGAGGCCGCCCTGGTTGCTGACATAGGCGGTCTTGCCGTCACGAGACAGGACCACGGTGTAGGGGTTGGGACCGACCTGGAGCGTCGTCGCCGCTCCGCCCGTGGTTGCCGCGCCCGAACTCAGGTCGACCACCGACAGGGCGCTGCCCAGGTTGTCGGCGACGTAGAGCGTCTTGCCGTCGGCCGAGACGGCCAGGCCGGCCGTGAACAGGTTGATGGCCTTGCCGCCGGTCCCGACCGGCATGGGGATCAGCAGCGGGGCCGTCTCGGTCAGCTTGCCGTTGGCCGGGTTCACGTTGTAGACGCGGACCCCGTTGAACGTATTGTTCGGGCCGAAGGTCGTGCCGCCGGCCGAGGCGTAGAGCTTCGAGCCGTCGGGGCTGTAGGCGATGCCGACGTACACGCCCTGGGGTGCGACGTAATCGATCTCCGAGATGACCGTGCCGCGGGCCCGGTCCACGATCATGACGGACTGCTTCGAGGCGCCGTCGTTGGTGACCGCCAGGTACTTGCCGTCGGGGCTGATGGCGATGCCGAAGGGCCGATCGCCGAGTTGCGTCTGGGTGCCGGCCGGGGTCACGGTCCAGCCCTGGGGGGTGATGCTGTTGCCGCCGTTGGGGCCCGGAGGCGAGTTGCTCGGGTTGGTCGGCGTCCCCGTCCCGACGGTGGGGGGAGTCCGGACGACGGTCACGTTGGCCTTGCCGTCGGCCTCGATCTGGCTGCCGACGGTGTCCTTGATCGTGACCTTGACGTCGTAGCTCACCCCGATGGTCGAAAGGTAGGTGTGGCTGCCCTGGACCACGAACTGCCCGGCCGAAGCGCCGGGGACGATGAGGCCGTTGGACTCGAAGCCGTCGCCCCAGTTGATCCGGGCGGTGAAATCCGTCACCAGGGCGTCGCCGTCGGGGTCGGTGAACGTGGCCACCGGCTGGAGGTTGATGGCCTGGTTGGCGTTGACGTTGAGCACCTTGCCGCGGGCTTTCAGCGCGTCCACGACCGTTGCCGTGAAGGATTGGTTGATCGTGCCGCCGCCGGGGACCACGACCCGGAGGTTGCCGGCGAAGGTGCCCACATCATTGAAGGTGTGCTGTCCGAAGATGAACACGATGTTCGGGTCCGCGGAGCGGACGAGGGTGGCGCCTTGGTCGGCCGGGGAACCGTCGTTCCAGTTGACCGTGACGGCGTAGGCGTTGAGATTGTCCGTCGTGCTGGGGTCGTAGAAGGACCCGATCAAGCCCTGCCCGGACCTGCCCTCGGTGAATCGGGGCGCGGCACCCTGCGCCAGCCCGAGGCCGGGAAGGACCTGAGTTCCCTCGATCACGGCGCCTTGCAGTCGTGCCGGTTCGAGGCCGAGCGACTGCAAGGCGGTGACGGCGATCTGGGTCGTCTTGACGGCTTCCGACCGCACCGTGCCCTGAAGGTTCTGGGCGAGGCCGCCGCCGCTGACGATCAACGGCACGTGCGTGTCATCTTCGGTGAACCCGCCGTGCTCCGCCCGCTTGAACTGGAAATTCGCCGGGTTGCCCACCCAAACGAAGCCCGGCTTGAGCGTCACGATGATGTCGGGGGTCCGGTCGTTCTTGGTCGGGTCGCCGAACCCGGCGTTTGGCAGGTCCGGGCCGGACAGGATCTGGTCGATCACCTGGTTCGCCGGGAGCGTGACCTTGGTTCCCTGGTAGTTCGCGGTGAGGGTGCCGGTGGACTGGAACTCCCTCAAGGCGCTGACCGCCGTGGCCGTCTGCGACTGGGTGGTGAGCCAGAAGAGCGTGACGTCGTCCTGGGTGGTTTGGGCGACGTCGACCCCGGCGTTCGTCAGGAGGGTCGGCAGGGTTTTGCCGTCCAGCAGGCCGGCGGGCCCGACGCGCGGGTTCTGCCCGTGCTTGGCGGTCACGACCAGCTCGGTCGAGTCCCACAGGCCCGCGCCCTTGAGTGCCGCGGTGATCCTGCCGATGCTGGCGTCGGTGTGCTGGATGGCGGCCTTGAGGATGTCCGAGGGGCCCTGGGCGACGATGCCGCCCATCCCGAACTTCTGGGCCACGCTGACGGCCTGGAAGTTCATGGCGAAGAGGTTCGGCACCGGGGCGGCGTCGGTCCCCAGGGCGGTCTTGCCATTGATCTCGTTGAGGATCGCCTGGACCTTGAGGTCATCGTACCGCTCCGTCAGCAGGACGTTGCGGTTGATCGGCTCCAGGTTCGGGTCGTTGGCCCCGAGGGGGTCCGTGCTGGCGTCCACCAACCGATAGATGCTGACGTCCGCGAAGGGGTTGGAAGCGAGCAGGGCGTCGGCGTTGATCGTTTGATTCTTCGAGGGGTCGTAGAGGGCGACGCTGGCGGCGATCTCGGGGGTGTACAGGTTGTCGATGGCGTCACCACCGCGCCCGGCCGCCAGGTCGTACGAGGGGTGCTTATCGGAGAAGGCGGTGTACAGGCCGGCCTGGTGGGCCACGTCGAAGACGGTGTTCACCTTTGGGAAGCTGCGCGGGAAGACCGGCTTGCCCTGGGCGTCCACGGGCAGCTTGGTGGTGTCAATGCTGCTGGCGTCGAAATTGCCGCCGCCGCTGAGCAAGCGGCTGTTCTTGTCGATCGACTCGTCGAACAGGACTTCCGTGCCGGGCTTGGCCGTGGCCGGGTTCGAACCCGGGGCGAACAGGGTGCGGGAGTACGAGTCGTCGTAGAAGACACCGGTCGTGCCGGGGCCGGCGCCGGTCAGGTAGGAGAGGGTGCCGGGGAACGAATCCGACGGCTTCGTGGTGGACGCGTTGGTGTAGGTGACGCCGCCCCTCTGCAGCGATTGCAGGTTCGTCAGGTTCGCCCGCAGGGCGGGGTCCGCGACATCGGCCTGGTGCAGTCCGTCCACGGAAAGGATCAGCACATGCTGGTCGGGTCCCGCGGCCTTCGGCTGCGCGGGCAGGAAGCTGCTGGCCAGGCTGCTGGCGCTGGCGTCGCGGGCGTTCAGCGGCTGGAGCCCGAAGCGGTCCTCGATGGTCTTGAGGATCGAGGAGGTGTCGTGCTGGGTGTGGTCGACGAACCCTTTCTTGGCCAGCGGGGAGATGATGATGGCGGGGACGCGCGTGCCGTCGCCCCAGCCGTCGCCGTTATTGGGCGGCGTGACGTGATCCCAACGGCCGCCATTCTCATCGTAGGTGATGATGACGGCGGTGCGCGCCCACTGCGGGCTGCTCTGGAGGGCCTGCACGAGGTCCGCGACGTGCTGCTGGCCGGTCACCAGGTCGGCGTAGCCGGGGTGCTCGTTGTTGGGCCCCAGCGGCTTGACGAAGCTGACCGCGGGCAGGTTCCCGCTGGCCACGTCGGCGAGGAAATTCGACTCGTCCTGGAGGTGGGCGTTGGGGCCCGTGGTCGCGGGGTTGAGGGTCTTGCCGTCGGCGAGGAACGGGGCGTAATTCTGGAAATAGGCGAACGGCTGGTGGTGGTACTGGAAGAGCGGGTCCGCCTTCCCGGCCAGCGCGTCGTTCCAGCCGCCCGAGTACCACTTCCAGTTCAGCCCCCCCTGGTCGAGCCGGTCGCCGATGGTCGGGGTGTAGTCGGGCCGGGAAGGATCGGAATCGTTCAGGGGGTTGAGCAGCCTGGAGGCCGGGACACTGGCGGGGTGCGGGCCCTGCGCGGCGAAGGTGGTGTTAACCACGTACTTGCCGTCGATCGTCAGGTTGGAATCATTGAGGGTTTTCGTGACGGGGTCGTAGCTGGACTGGAAGCCGGCGGGGATCGGCTGCTGCCACTGGGGGGGGGCGGCGGACACCAGGAACTGGTGGTTCAGGAACGAGCCGCCGTAGGCCGAGTGGAAGAAGTTGTCGCTCATCGTGTACTGCTGGGCGAGCCGACCCTCGGGCAGGTTGGTGGCGTCGTAATAGCCCTGCACCAGGCTGGGGTTGTCGCTCCAGGTGAGGAACTTGTCCATGTTCCCGTTGCTCGGCTCGAGCGCGCCATTATCGATCTGGAGTTGCTCGTGATAGAACCTGTGGACGATGTCGCCGGTCTTCGCGCTCGGCGGGACGTACTGCGCCAGGTCGTAGGGTTGCACGGGCAGGCCGGCGACTCCCGGCACGCTCGGGTCGGACGACGGGGTGGGCAGTCGGGTGATCGGCTTGCCCTGCTTGTCCACCTGAGCGATGGTGTTGGCCGCCTGCGCGTTCTGGAGGCCGTCGGCCCCGGGGAACTTCCCGTACAGGCCGTCGAAGCTCCAGTTCTCCTGGTAGATGATGACGAAGTGGTCGATCTGGTTGACGCTGCTCCCCGTGTCGGGAGCCGCGGCGACCGTCAGGCCGGAGGGCTGGGAGCGGTCTTCCAGCGCTTCCAGCAGGAGAAGCGTGTTTCGCTTCTGGCGAGCCTTGAGCGCGGAGTGACCGTTGAGCTTCAAGAACCTTCTCGCTTCCGCGAACCGGGAGAGAGCCATCGGTGGTATTCCTTCGTGCGGATGAGGATCGAGTGAGGACGCGTTCCTGCTCTCGGGTCCGGTCGGGCCGGCTCGACCGTGGGCGGACGGAGAACGCGACGCGTGGCGATTCGCCACCGTCCGCCGGCTTGAGTCTTCTGTAGGGGAGGCGCGATCCGCTGGAAGGGGGAAGGATTCCCCCCGGCCGGTGGGAGGACCCGGCAAGGTGTATGGACCCTCGCGCCCCGAAAAGTGGTTCTTCACTTCAGGTGACTGAACTTCAACGAGGATCTCGACCGACCTCCAGTTCCGCACGAATCGTCCCAACGATCGGGCGGAGCCGGACGCCGACATTGCCTCGCCTCGCCAGCAAGCCTGCCATCAAACTCTGGCAACGCCAACCCGGCGTCGGCCAATCCCTGAGGCCACCAGACCGGCCATGCCCAGGCCCAGGAGCAGGCACGAGGCGGGTTCAGGGACGGCCGAAACGGTCACGACGGACGGCAGCCCGTTCGGACCCGAGGCGAACGTCGAGACCACCGAGCTACCGTTGGGTCGCAAGGCGATCGAGAGCACGGAGCCGGCCGGGTCGGTCGTCAGCTTGGGGCTGAAGCCGAGGTCCTGGAGGGAAAGGGTGAACACGCTGCCCAGAAACCCCGGAGACGGGTTGTTGACGCCGGCGCCGGTGAGGGTCGTGTCGAAGCTGAAGGATCGCCCGAAGGTCAGGTCCGCCTGGAACTCGTTGGTCGCCGAGCCGTTCAGGAGCGTGAGCGAACCCGGCAACGACCCCGTCGTGTTTCCGGTCCTGGAGGACGTGCTGGCGAGCGTTCCCCCTGTCAGGGCGAAGTTGCTGATCTTCGCCGTGATCGGCAGCGCGTTGCCGGCGGCGGCCGGGTTGAACTGGAAGTCGAGCGAGCCCTCCGTCCCCCGGAGGGACGTGGTATCCACCACCACGCGGTACTGAAAATCGGCACGAGCCGCCGACTGGGCTCCGACACCCGAGAGTGCCAACACCAAGGCAGCCATCGCTGGGAAATGATAACGGGCTTTCATGCGGGCAAACTCCAGAGGTGCGGGGCTCGAAGAAGGTATCTTCACGCAAGAAGACCGTCGGGAACCTAACCACTCCTTGCTTGGAGAGGTGCGGCAGTCTAAGTCGCCATGATGAAGCCGTTAGACAGAAGGGCGTAAAGATTGAGTGAAGGCTCCCGGGCGGTTTCCCGAGGGTGCCAGCCAGTGGCCGATCAGGATTTCCAGCCTCGTTCCTCGGGCTCGGACCTTGGCAGCGAACCCGAAGACTCTTCAATCCAGCGGCAGGCCCTTATGGGATGGTATCGGCCGATGTTCGTCGAGGAGACCTCGGAGGAGCCACATTTGGGGCACCGGTCGCCGTCCGGCCACCGCAACGTCCGGACGGTCCGGAAGCCCTTGGGCTCGTCGATCAAGGCGTGAACCGGAATTATCGGCAGGGGTCCGTAGGGGCAAGCCGATCGCTTTGCTCGCCGAGTTCCCCCCCGAGATCGCCGATGGTCTCACCGCCCCGGAATCCCGGATGAGCCATCGGTGAGTTTCTCGAGGCTTGCGAGTGGGCGATGAGGGACTTGAACCCCCGACGTCCTGCGTGTAAAGCAGGCGCTCTACCAACTGAGCTAATCGCCCGAGGGAATTCCGAGAATCTAGCGTATTCTAGCGGCGGGTCTGGCGAGGGGCAACGTCCTCGGAGTAGAGGCGGAGGGTCCAGTGATTCAGGCCCCAGTCGATGAAGCGGGGAGACAGGCGGTTCATGAAGAGGAGGAAGCGGCCGGGAAGGGACAGGGTAATCTCGTAGCGGCCTTGGAGGACCGCGCGGAGCGTGGCGGCGGCGACCGCGTCGGGGGACATGGTTCGCTTGTGGGAGGTGCTGTAGATGGCGTTGTCGATGACCAGGTTCCGCTCGAACGCCGTGGCGGTGAAGCCGGGGTTCACCAGCAGGACGTTGATGCCGTGCTTGGCCCACTCCGCGCGAACAGCCTCGGTCAGGCCGGCGACGGCGAACTTGCTGGCGGAATACTCGGGACGGCCGGGCAGGCCGCGGCGGGCGACGATCGAACCGAGGTTGACCAGGGTCGACGACTCGCCCAGGCGCAGCAAGGGCAGGACGGCGCGGGTCATCTCGGCCAGGGCGAATACGTTGATCTCGAAGAGCTGACGGAGGACCGATTCGTCGTGGGTCTCGAAGTGGCCGTAGGCGCCGATCCCCGCGGCGTTGATCGCCAGGTCCAGGGCGCCCAGGTGCTCGGCGGCGGCGGAAATCAGGCGAAGGCGGTCGTCGGCGAGGGTCAGGTCGGCGGGGACGGGGTGGAGGGCCGTTCGGTCGACGCCCTCGGCGATCAGGCCCTGGACGACCGCGCCAAGGCGGTCGGCGGACCGGCCGGTGAGTACGACCAGGGCGCCGGCACGGGCCAGGTGCTCGGCCAGGGCGCGGCCCAGGCCCGAGGAAGCGCCCGTCACCAGGCAGCGGACCCCTCGGAAGGTTCGGCGGCGGGGCATGGCGGGCGGCGCCTCGATTCGATCCATTCCATTCCATTCCCCTCGGCGGGG
>JAABUQ010012910.1_pt1 | contig 10261 bp, 10 predicted proteins | sample 5560001 | NCBI WGS metagenome assembly JAABUQ01 (sample SAMN10711888, study PRJNA513371) | rock metagenome | isolation source: Antarctica rocks | place: Antarctica: Victoria Land, Finger Mt nord | collected 2015-12-18 | reverse complement strand
CGACCTGATCGCCTACCTCCGCTCGGACGACGAGGTCTTTCTGATCCCGAACGCGGCCAACACGGCCGAGGTGGTACGCCGCCTCGCCGCGGCCGCTCCGGCCGGCGTCGAGGTCGAGGACCAGCACCACGCGCTCGGCGTACTTGCCGTCCAGGGGCCACGCTCGCCGGAGCTGCTCACGGCGCTGGGCCTGCCGACCGAGCACACCTACATGTCGTTCAGCACGGCGGAGTGGGACGGGTCGCCGGTCGTCGTCTGCCGGTCCGGCTACACCGGCGAGGTCGGCTTCGAGCTGCTGCCGCGCTGGGATGCCGCCGGTCCGCTCTGGGACGCCCTGCTCGAGGCCGGCCGCCCGCTGGGCGCGCTGCCGTGCGGGCTCGGTGCCCGGGACACGCTGCGGACCGAGATGGGCTACCCGCTGCACGGGCAGGACCTGTCGCTCTCGATCACCCCGGTTCAGGCGCGGGTCGGCTGGGCCGTGGGCTGGGACAAGGCGGCGTTCTGGGGGCGCGAGGTGCTCGTCCGGGAGAAGGCGGACGGCGCCAGGCGGTTGCTGTGGGGGCTGCAGTCACACGACCGTGGCATTCCGCGTCCGCACATGACGGTGACCGACGCCTCCGGCCGGGCCGTCGGCGAGGTCACCAGCGGCACCTTCTCGCCGACCCGCCGGGTTGGGATCGGGCTGGCCCTGCTGGACCGTTCGGTGCAGGAGGGCGGCGCGGTGAGCGTCGATGTACGAGGAAGGCAGTCCGCGATGACCGTGGTGAAGCCGCCGTTCGTGCAGGCCTCGACACGATGACGACGCCTCCTGTTCCCGACGCCCGCATCCTGCTGATGGGGATGATGGGCTGCGGCAAGACCACGATCGGCGAGGCGCTGTCGGCCAGGACCGGCTGGGAGTACCTCGACAACGACGAGCTGGTCCACCTCGCGACCGGCGAGACGACGCCCGAGGTCCTCCGCGACCGGGGCGAGCCCGGACTGCGCGAGGCCGAGTCCGCGGCGCTCACCCAGGCGCTCACGATCCCGGCGCCGGTGATCGCGGCGACCGCCGGCGGCGTCGTGATGGACCCGGTGGACCGGGAGCGGCTGCGGACCGGCGGGTACGTCGTCTGGCTGCGGGCGAAGATCACAACGCTGGCGGAGCGGGTCGGCGCGGGGGAGGGTCGGCCGTGGCTGCAGCCGGACCCGGTGGCCGCGCTGGCCCGGCTCTACCGCGGCCGGGAGGAGCTCTACCGGCAGACCGCGACGTTGATCCTCGACGTGGAGGACGCCACCCCGGACGAGTTGGCCGAGTCGATCCTGAGCGGGCTGCCCGAGGCCGGCTGAGCCGGTCGTCGTGTTCGCGGGCTGCCGCGAGCGGTCAGGACCCGGTGCCCATTCCGAGCAGCACGACCAGGGCGGCAACCTCCAGCAGGGCGCCGAGCAGGTCGCCGGTGATGCCGCCGAGGCGGCGTACGGCGTACCGGCGCAGCAGGTCGGCCACGACCAGCCCGGCGGCGAGGGCGCCCAGGGCCCGCAGGCTGGCGGTGTAGCTGCCGGCGTCGCCGTCGAGCCGACCGTAGAGCGCCGCCTCCACCGCCACCACGACCGTCAGGCCGACGGCGACCCCTCGCCGGACACTGCCGCCCCACCGGAGAGCCGGCTCGTCACCGTCCGTCTCGGTGGCGCCCGTCGTACCGGCCCAGACCGCGGCGAGCCGGCCGGTGAGAACGGCGAGCAGCAGCGACTCGGTGCCGCGGTGCGCGATCACGCACACGCCAAGGGCGCCGACCTGCACCAGCACGACGAGCACCAGCGCGGCGACGCCGAGCGGGCCGGCCGCACCCGGCCGGGAGGTGAGGTCGGCGATCGCGGCGGTCTCCGACCCGAGCCGGTCGACGGTGTGCACCAGTCCGGCGAGGTGCCGACCCCCCGTCAGCACGCCGAGGGTGCCGATCGTCAGCGCGGCCGCCAACGGCAGCCCGAACCGCTCCTGATAGAGCACCCGGGCCACCAGCAGTACGGCGGCGGCCGCGACGGCGAGAACGGCGCCGATCAGCGGACCGAGTGCGAGCGCCCGGCCCGCCGTTCGGCGGTCGTATCGGCGAGCCCGAACCGGGACGACGGTGAACAGGGCCAGCGCGAGGCGCAGGGCGTCAGCCATCGTGATCGCAGTCGCCTCCGTCGGTGGAGTCCGACGCGGCCACCTCCGCCAGCGTCGCCGCGGCGGCGTTGATCAGTGGCAGCGCGAGCAGCGCGGCGGTCCCGTCGTCCATGCGCAGCCCGAGGTCGAGCAGCGGCCGCAGCCCCAGCCGGTCCAGGGCCAGGGACTGGGCTGGCTCGGTGGACCGCGACCCCGCCATCCACCAGTCGACCGCCGCCGGCGCGATCCGCTCCGCCACCAGCGCCGTTGCCGCCGAGACGACGCCGTCGAGCAGGACCGGCGTCCGCCGTACCGCCGCCTGGATCAGGAAACCGGTCATCGCGGCGAGATCGGCACCGGCCACGGCGGCGAGCAGGGCCAACGGGTCGCCGGCCCGGCCCCGAGCCCGTCGGAGCGCGTCCCGGACGACCGCGGTCCTGCGCATCCAGGCGGCGTCGTCGATGCCGGTGCCGTGGCCCACCACAGCGGCGGGCTCGGCGCCGGTGACGGCGGCCACGAGCACGGCCGCCGCCGTCGTGTTGCCGATCCCCAGGTCGCCCGGGACCAGCAGGTCGGCGCCGGCGTCCACCTCCTCGTCGGCGATCGTGGTTCCGGCGGCGAAGGCCCGCTCGGCCTCCTCCGTCGTCAGGGCGTCCTCGAGGTCGATCCGCCCGCTCGAGCGCCGTACCTTGTGCCTGGTCGTCTGGGTTGTCGCACCGGGGACCTCGCCGTCCACGGCCAGGTCGACCACCCGGACCGTCGCGCCCACCAGCCTGGCCAGCACATTGACCGCGGCACCGCCGGCCAGCACGTTGGCGACCAGCTCTCCGGTGACCGCCGGTGGGTACGCCGACCCGCCGGTTCTGGCGTCGCCGCGGTCACCGGCGAAGACCACCACGGTCGGCTGTCGTGGCGGTAGCGGCGGGCAGCGACCCTGAACGCCGGCGAGCCAGACGGCGAGCTCTTCCAGCCGCCCCAGTGTGCCGGCGGGCCTGGCCAGCCGCGCCTGCCGGTCCCGGGCCCCTTGCTGGGCTGCCGAGTTCAGCGGATCCACCGCAGCAGGCGTGGCGGGAAGATCGCGGATAGGCATCGAACTCAGGCTAACGGCGGTGGCGGAGCCGGCGGCTGCCTGCTACCGGTACAGGTTGCGCGAAAAGATCGCCGTGAGGACAAAGACGAGACCGATGACGGCGACGGCCAGCCCGAACAGACGCACGAACGGTTGCTTGGCGAAGAGGAACGGGGCCGCGACAGGGTGCCGCCGAGTGGCGGCGGCCACATGGCCGGCCGAACCGTTGCGGTCGGCCGCGAGGGTGAGCCCGAAGAGGAGTGCGCTCGCTCCGAGCAGGCCGAAGCCGACGCGGCCGGCGCTGCCTCGGACGAACATGGTCCCGACAGCGACTGCAAAGGCGACGAGGAAGAGCCGGGCGAACTGTCGGAGCGGGGTTGGTGCGGTCCCGTAGGTCTCGCGCCAGACGCCCACCTGTTGCACGGTAGCCAGCTGCCGCCCCTTTGGGGCCGCCGCGGCCGGACGAGGAGGTGTAGACCGGTCCTCGACCCGTGTCAGCCGGGCTCGAACGAGACGGGAGCGTCGAAGGCTGCCCGGCGGGCCGCCCGCCGCAGGGCGGCCAGCACCGGCCGACCGGCGATGAGCACCAGCAGCAGGTTCGTGATCGCCCGCGGTACGTCGAAGCCGAGCGAGGTGGCGAGGTCGAAGGCGAGGAAGTGCCCGAGGTTGACCACCAGCCCAGCGGCCGGGTCGAAGGCCAGTCCGCTGCCGACCGGCGTACCGGCGCCGAAGGGCCAGAACCACAGGTTGAGCAGCAGCCCGTAGCCGAGGCCGGCGACCACGCCGTACGCCGCCAGCAGCCACAGCTCGGCCCGGCCGCCGGCGGGCGGCAGGCAGCCGGCGAAGAAGCCGACCCAGGCCGCCCCCAGCATCTGGAACGGCAACCACGGCCCGACCCCGCCGGTCAGCAGCGCGCTCGCGAACAGGGTCAGCGCGCCCAGGACGAAGCCGAACCCGCGGCCGAGCACCCGACCGCCGAGCAGCAGCAGGAAGAAGACGGGGGTCACTCCGGTGAAGCCGCCGCCGAGCGGGCGCAGCGCGGCCCCGCACGCGGTGAGGACCCCGAGCATGGCCACCGCCTTGGCCTCCATGCCGCCGTCGGCGATCTCGGCGAGTACGACGGCCAGCAGCATCGGCAGCAGCAGCACGAACAGCCACGGCGCGTCCCGGGTGTGGCCGAGCCCACCACCGACGGCGAGCCGGGGCGCCAGCAGCGGCCAGCCGAACGCGACGACGCCGACCGCGGAGACGACCGCGAGCGCGAGCGTGGAGCGGCCGCCGAGCCGGACCGCGGCGACCCGACGGGCGAGCGGGACGGCGGTCATCCGGCCAGCGCCCGTTCCACGTCGGCCACCGTGAGCCACGGCAGCGGGGCCAGCACCTTGGCGACCTGGGGGGCGAACGCCGGCAAGGCCGTCACCACCTCGCGGGTCGGCCCGTCGGAGACCACCTCGCCGTCGGCCAGTACGACGGTCCGGTCCGCCACCGCCGCGGCCAGCTCGACGTCGTGGGTGGCCAACAGGACCGCATGCCCCTCGACGGCGAGGGCGCGCAGCACCGCGACCAGGCTCGCCTTGGCGGCGTAGTCCAGTCCGCGGGTCGGCTCGTCCAGCAGCAGGAGGGGCGGTCCCCCGGCGAGTACGACGACGAGGGCGAGGGTGAGCCGTTGCCCCTCGGACAGGTCCCGCGGGTGCGCCGCCGTCTCGACGTCTGGACCGAGCCTCCTCAGCAGGCCGGCTGCCGTCCCGGCGGCCGCACCGGCGTCGGCGTCCGCGTCCCGGCACTCCTCGGCCACGCTGGCCGCGTAGAGGAGGTCACCGGGGTTGTGCGGGACCAGGGCCACCCGGCGTACGACGTCGCGGGCCGGGCGGCCGACGACCGGCTGGCCGCAGACCGCCACCGAGCCGGCCGACGGCGCCTGCACTCCCGCCAGGCAGCCGAGCAGGCTCGACTTGCCGGCTCCGTTGCGGCCCATCAGGGCGACCACCTCGCAGCGGCGGATCTCCAGGTCGACGCTGCGCAACGCCACCGCGTCGGTGTACGCCAGTCCCAGCCCGCGGGTGGTCCCGACCACCGCACCAACCGGCGTCGGGTCGGTCGGCGGCGCTACTTGGGCGAGCCGGTCCCGGAGCGGGCCGGCGTGGCGCCTGGCGTCCCGCACCGACAGCGGCGGAGGTGACCAGCCGGCCAGCCGCGCCAGCCGCACCACCGGCGGCGCTGTGGCGGCGGTGGCCAGCACGTCCGCAGGCGGCCCGACCTGCAGCGGCGCGGCGCGGCCCGGCAGGTAGACGACGCGGTCGGCGTACTGCACCACGCGCTCCAACCGGTGCTCGGCCAGCAGCACGGTGAGCCCGAGGTCGTGCACCAGCCGGGTCAGCGCGGCGAGCACCTCCTCGGCCGCCGGCGGGTCGAGCGCCGAGGTCGGCTCGTCCAGGATCAGCACCCGCGGGGCGGGCGTCAGCGCCGCGCCGATCGCGACCCGCTGCTGCTGGCCGGCCGACAGGGTCGTCACCGGTCGCCCTCGCAGCTCGGCGAGCCCGAGCAGGTCGAGCGCCTCCTCGACCCGACGGCGCATCACCGGGCCCGCCAGCCCGAGCGACTCCATCCCGTAGGCCAGCTCCTCCTCCACGGTGTCGGTGACGAAGCCGGCCAGCGGCTCCTGCCCGACCACCCCGACCACGTCGGCCAGCTCACGAGGTGGGTACTCGCGGGTGTCCCGGCCGGCCACCGTCACCCGGCCGGCGAGCCGACCGCCGGTGAAGTGCGGCACCCGCCCGGACACGGCGCCGAGCAGCGTGGACTTGCCGGTGCCGGTCTGCCCCAGCACCAGGCACAGCTCGCCCTCGGGCACGTGCAGGTCGACGGCGGCCAGGACCGGTACGTCGGCGCCGGGGTAGGTCACGCTGACCCGCTCCAGGCGGATCACCGGCGGACCTCGATCGGGCGGATCACCGGCGTACCCCCGCTGGCCGGGGCAGCGGTGGAGCGACCCAGGCCGGCAGCACGCCGAGGAGTACGCCGACCAGCGCGAGCGCCGGCACCGCAGGGATCGCGAGGGTGGCTCCGGTCGCGAGCGCCGGCGGGACACTTGCCGGCGACGTCGCCACAGCGGCCGCGGCGAGCACGCCGCAGCCGGCGACCAGCCACTCCGGCAGCGTCCAGGGGTCGGGCCGGTAGCGGGTTCGGGCCGTCCGCCGCCCGCCGAGCAGCAGGCCGGCGACGGCGAGCGCGGTGCCGCCGGCCAGGAGCGGGAGGCCGAGCAGCACCGGCGCGCTGGCGTCGAGCAGCCCGTACGTCCCGGCGCAGAGCGCGAGCAGGCCGGTCAACGTCAGGGCCGCCGTGATCCGCCGCTGGGCCGTCGAGCGGCCGGCGCGACGACCGAAGCCTCGCGAGTCCATCGCCGCGGCCAGGCTGACCGAAGCTTCCAGCGCCTCCTCCAGCACTGGCAGCGCCAGCCCGCCGAGCCCGCGCAGCCCGGTCGAGGGCCGCCCTCGCAGCCGTCGGGCGGTGCGGATCCGGCCGACGGCGGCCACCGCCTGCGGCCCGAACGACATGGCCACGGTGACCGCGACACCGACCTCGTACAGGGCACCGGGCAGCAGCTTGAGCAGCCGGGCCGGGCTGGCGAGCGCATTGGCGGCGCCGAGGCAGCCGAGCAGTACGGCGAGCTGCAGGCCGTCGTAGGCCGCCGCCAGGACGCCCTCGGCGGTCACGGTGCCGCCGACGCGCAGCCCGGCGGTCCACCTCGGGAGCGGCAGGACGGGCAGCCGGAACAGCGTGTGCCCGGGCACCCCGCCGCCGAAGACGATCTCGAGCACCACCCGGATCGCGAGCACGACCAGGCCGAGCCGCAGAAAGGCGCGGTACGACGCCGCCCAGGGCGCGACGGGGCGGCGGGCGGCGACGACGTACCAGGTCACCGCGGCGAGCAGCAGCAGCAGGACCGGGTTGCGGGTGCGGGTGGTCGCGGCGGCGAGGCCCAGCGCCCAGAGCCACCAGGCGCCCGGGTGGAGCGCCCGCGGCAGCCGGGCCGCCAGCAACCGGCCCCGCGGCACGCGCGCTCCCGTTCCCGCTCCCGCTCCCGCTCCCGCTCCCGCCGCCGGCAACGTGGCCAGGCCCGCTGGCCCTGGCGCTGGCGTTGCTGCCCCCGCTCCCGCTGGTGGGGACGGCGACGGCTGGATCGCGGTCACTTCCTCACCGCGGCCGCGAGCGGGCGCGCCGCGCACCGGCGGCCACCAGCACCCCGGCCAACGCGAGGCCGGCCACCGGGAGCAGCGGGAACCCGCTCGATCGGCTGAGGCGCGAGCCCACCGGGGTCAGGGCGACGACCGACGGTGCTGCCGATGGTGGCGGTGATCCGCTGGCGACGGCGTACGCCGGCGTGGTGCTGCTGGCCGGTCGGCGCGACGGGTGGCCGCTCGGCCCTGCCGCCCTGGCCGGGGCGACGGCGGTGCTGCTGCTGGCCACGCCGGCGCGGCCCGGGCCGGCTCCGGCGGTGGGCGAAACCGTTGGAGCCGGAGCCGGAGCCGCCCGGCTCGGTGGTGGCGGCGGGGCGACCGACCGGCTCGGTGTCGGGGACGCCGTGGTCCGGCACACCGACGAGTAGTCGACGGGGGGCGGCTGCTGCCCTGCCTCGGGGCCGCCGTTCTGGAAGGCCCACCCCTCCAGCTCCCCGTTGGACACCGTGAAGCCGGCCGGCCCCGCCGCGCTGTAGGTCCAGGTGGAGGACGCCGGGAACTTGTGCCAGTAGGACCAGTACCGGTAGCCGCCGCCGGGGGCCGCAGCGCCGCAGCTGCCGTCGTCGGGGTAGCCGTCGATCGTGCATAGCAGGCCGTCCGAGCGGTACGTCGGCAGCGGCAGCCCGAGGGCCCGGGCCCGGGCGGCCAACACGTCCGCGCCCGTCGAGCCGACCGGAAGCGTCGCGCAGTAGGAGTTCGCGCCCCCGCCGGGCTTCGCCGCGCCGTAGTCCACGACGATCCCCACGCAGATGGTGGAACCGGCCCGGACCGGCGGGGACACGGCCGCGATCGGTACGCCGACCGCCAGCGCAGTCAGCGTGGTCGCGAGGAGCCCGCGCCGCCAAGGGCTCACCGCGCGCGCCGCCCCCTCGGCCGGGTCGCGACCAGCAGGCCGCCGCCCCCCAGCACCAGCAAGGCGCCGATCGCGGCCAGCACCGGCAGCGGGAGCGGCGTGTGAGGTCCGGTGTCCGGCAGCTGCGACGCAGCGGCGGCCGCGGAGCTCGCCGGCGCGGTCGGCTGACCGCTCGCGCTCGAGCTCGGCGAGGGACCGGCCGGGCCGCTGGCGGTCGGCGTCGGCGTCGGGGTCGGCGCGGCGCAGGGCACGACCGGCACCGCCGTGCTGGGCGTCGAGGGGGCCAGCGGGAGATGGACCCCGGCCGCCGCCGGCACCGCCTGCACCGTGGCCAGCACGTTCGGCTTCGTCGTACCGTCGCCGGTGTTGAAGTAGAACGCGCCGCGGTCCGGGGCCGGCGCCGCGCACCCGAGCGCGAACCGCAGCAGTGCGTCGTACGGCGTCCCGCCCCCGCGCAGCCACGGCGAGCTTGTCGGGTTCTGGCCGGCCGCGAGCAGGGCCTGGATCACCAGCGCGGTCGAGTTCGGGTCGGACGGTGTGGTCGGCGTGCCGATGTAGGCCCAGCCGCCGTCGCTGCTCTGCGCGCCGGCCAGGAACGGCAGCGGGCTCGTCGTCGGCGCGGCACCCTCGGCCAGCAGCCCCTGCCAGGCGAGCGAGGTGCTGTTCGTGTCGGGTCCGCTGAACGTTGCCGGGTTCGGGGCCGGGCACGGCGCGGTGGTCGAGGCGCGGTACGCCGTCCAGCCGCCGTCGGCGCACTGCTGGGTCGTCAGCCACCGGACGGCGAGACGGTTCTGCCGGCCGACGGCGGACAGCGCCAGCAGCGCGAGCCCCTGCCGAAATGCGCCGTCGTACGTCGGGCTCTGCGAGCCGAACAGCCCGGCGTCGGTCCCGGTGGTCCGCTGGGTGGCGAGCAGCCGGGCGACGAGGTTCGTGGTCGCTCCGGGCGGCCCGAACGCGGTGGGGCTGACCCCGCTCGTGTGCGCGACCAGGATCAGGGTCGCCAGCGCCCCCGGGACATCGGCGCCGCCCGTGTGGACGTAGCCGGAGTAGTTGCGCTCGAGCCAGCTGAGGGCGGCGGCGGCGGCCGCGGCGCCGACGCCGGCGGCGTGCAGGGCGAGGATCGCGTTCGCGGTGTTGGCTGGGTCCGGCGCGGAGGTGGTCGGCTTGGTCGGGTCGCTCGGCACGTAGCCGCCGGTCGCCGTGATCAGCCGGGCCAGCCAGCCGGCGCCGTACTGGGCCGCGGCGACGGCGGCAGCGGGCGGCGCGGTCGCTACCGCTGCCGCTGGAAGAACCGTCGCCGGGGCCGCCCAGGCGGCGGCCGACGGGACAACGGTCCACGCGCCGAGGAGGGCCGCGAGCAGGCCGGGAAGCAGGAGCCGGGGGATGCGGACCACGCCAGGTGCCCTTCGGACGGCGGCCGACGTGGCGGCCGAGCGCCTCCGGCCGCGCCTCGCCCGGGGCGCGCCAGCGCGCACACCGGAGCCGGCACGGGTGGGGTCACCCGGGCTCCGCTCCGCAGACCTCGACGGATGTTCGTGGAGCCAGCGCGTCGCGGCAGGTATCCCGGCTCGCCTCTCCCGAGGCCTACGGTTGCGGGTCAGCGCCGGACTTCGACCGGCTTCCCCTGCGCGGTGCGTTGGAACTGCGGGCGCATCTGACCACGGCCGGCGTACCGGCGTCAACGTACCTGGCCTCGCCGCTACCCTGGCCGCTTTCCGGCTCGAACGCGAGGAGCTGCCCGAATGGCCTGGATCTGGCGGTACGAGGACGCGGACGGTACGCCGGTCGACCCCCAGCCAGCCCCGCGCCGGGAGGCGTTTCCGACCCAGTCCGACGCCGAGAGCTGGCTCGGGGAGAACTGGCGCGAGCTTCGGTCGGCCGGCGTGGCCTCGGTCAGCCTGCTCGACGGCGAGCGAGAGGTGTACGGCGGGATGAGCCTGTCCGATCCGGCTTAGGTCTTCCGGACATCACGCTCG
>JAABUQ010012909.1_pt1 | contig 10261 bp, 9 predicted proteins | sample 5560001 | NCBI WGS metagenome assembly JAABUQ01 (sample SAMN10711888, study PRJNA513371) | rock metagenome | isolation source: Antarctica rocks | place: Antarctica: Victoria Land, Finger Mt nord | collected 2015-12-18 | reverse complement strand
CAAAGGAAGAAGGGGCTGGGGGATAAGGGCGCTCCCCCCTCTCCCGCGCACGGGAGAGGGGTTGGGGGTGAGGGCTCCCCCGTAATCCGATCGCAACGGCCGCTACCGTCCCCGCGGCCAGCGCGAGGGCGAGGAGCGGGCCAACGATGCCGGCCTGCGTCGCGGCGTAGACAGCGGTCGCGATCGCGCGCTCGGCCAGGCTCCCGGCGCCCTGGCAGGCGCCGTGTCCCAGCTGGAAGCGGATGCTGACCCAGCCGTGCTGAAGATTCCACCACAGGTTGGGGCTAAAGACGAGCAGCGCGACGAGGGCCGCCAGGTAGGGCTCGCGCCGGCGCAGCCAGGCGCGCTGGAACAGCACGACGAACAGCAGGATGGAAGGCACGAGCAGGATCGCCACGTACTTGGACAGCAGCGCCAGGCCGAGCGCGAACCCTACGACGTACCAGTAGCGCCCCCGGCCAGTCATCACGGCCCGTGTCACCGCGTAGACCGTGGCCGCCCACAGGAACAGCATGGGACCGTCCGGGGCGGCGTAGAGCGAGAGCAGCGCGTAGAGCGGGCAGGCCGCTACGGCGAGGAGGGCGAGCCAACCGGCCAGCCGTCCGCCCAGCAACGCCGCCAGTCTATAGGCCAGGGCCGCGACGCCAAGGCCGAGCAACACCATGCCGAGGCGCACGCTCGCGGGCGACACGCCGCCGATAGCCGTCGTGGCGCGTATGACCAGCGCGACCATGGGCGGATGATCGAAGTACCCGAGGGCGAGCCGCCGCGACCAGTCCCAATAGTACGCCTCGTCGGGCAGCAACGGCAGCCGGCCGATCCAGAGCAAACGAGACAGCGCGATGGCGACGAGCGCCAACAGGACGGTCGGAAGTCGGAGGTCGGAAGTCGGAAGTGAGAGGCGGGGCAGTGGTAGGGAAAGAGCGTTTTTGCGTCCCGTTGGCGCACCCAATCCCGCCTCAGAACCCTTCTTCCGACTTCCGACTTCCGACTTCCGACTCACGCTGGATGCCAGGGCACGTCGGGGACACCGGCGCGGTGGTTGGCGTAGCGCGCCAGCACGAAGAGCAGGTCGGAGAGCCGGTTGAGGTAGCGCAGCGCCTCGGGGCGCACGGTGTCCGCGTCGAGGCGCGCCAGGGTGACGGTGCGGCGCTCGGCGCGGCGGCAGACCGCGCGGGCGACATGCAGCGCGGCGGCGAGCGGCGTCCCGCCCGGCAGGATAAACGCCTTGAGCGGCTCGAGCGCGGCTTCCATGCGATCGATGTTGACCTCCAGTTCGCCGACGCGCTGGTCCGTCACCAGCGGGACGCGCTGGCCGAGCTTGCTGTCGAGCCGCGCGGGCGGCGTGGCGAGCTCGGCGCCTAGGTCGAACAACTCGCTCTGCAGGCGCGCCAGCAGGGGACCAATGTCCGTCTCCCGCTCAAGGTCCGGGCTCAAAGCGGCGCGGGCGATGCCAAGCGCGCAGTTGAGCTCGTCGACCGTCCCGTAGGCCTCGACGCGCGCGTCGTCCTTAGACACGCGCGCCCCACCAAACAGGCCCGTTTCGCCGCTGTCGCCGGCCTTGGTGTAAACCTTCATGCCTCTCCTACCTTAAACTATAATGGCTGGATAACTTTCTACATATACTACATAATAGCAATGACGGAGGGCGCGCGCGACAGCCGGGCGGGGTCGAAGACGCCCAGCAGTTCGCGCGGGGTCAGGCGCGCGCCCGGCGGGACGAGGCCGGCGCTGGCGGCGAGCGCGCCGATTACGTGTGTAGGCGTAAAGCTTCTGTCACGTAACGGGCCGAGCCCCACGGCGCCCTGGCGTTTGGCCAACCGCTCGCCCGCCGCGTCGACGGCCAGGGGTACGTGCAGGAAGCGCGGTATCGGATAGCCGAGGGCGCGGTACAAGAGGATCTGGCGCGGCGTGGAGAGGAGCAGATCGGCGCCGCGCGCCACGTCTGTCATGCTCATCAGCGCGTCGTCGACGACCACGGCGAATTGGTAAGACGGGACGCCATCGGCGCGGTAAACCACGAAGTCGCCGACCGCCCGCGTCACGTCCTGCTCGACGACGCCGTATAGCCCGTCCTCGCAGCGCACGACTCCCTCCGACCCTGTGGGCACGCGGAAGCGCCATGCGGGAGGCCGCCCCCCTGCCCGCTCGCGTTGCGCCTCGCGGCGCGCCAAGTCGCGGCAGGTACCGGGGTAGCGCGGCCCCTCGCCGGTCTCGCCGCCGGGCCCGCTACTGGCGGTCGTCGCGCCGCGGGGGACATATCCGTGCGGGGCGCTGGCGGCGCGGACAATGTCGGCGCGGCTGCAATAGCACGGGTAGACCAGGCCGTGGTCCCGCAGGCGCCGCAGGTGGTCGGCGTAGTAGACGCCGCGCTCGCTCTGGATATAGGGCGCGTGGGGGCCGCCGACGTCGGGACCCTCGTCCCAGTCGAGGCCGAGCCAGCGCAGGTCGCCGAGCATGGCCTCTGTCGCGCCGGGACGTACCCGCGGGCGGTCGAGATCCTCCACGCGCAGCGCGAAGAGGCCGCCGGCGTGCCGCGCCAGTAACCACGCCAGCAAGGCCGTGCGCAGGTTGCCCAGGTGCAGCGGCCCACTCGGCGTCGGCGCATAGCGCCCCCTACAAGGGGCCGTCATCAGATAAGATTAGCTCTCGTCCGCCGCGCGATCGGGAGCCATGTGCTGTTGCAGCCAGCGATAGCCATCCTGGAGGAAAAGGATCTCGCGCAGCCGTTCCTGCTTCTGGGTCAGGTCCTCGCGCAACACCCCGAGCCGCACGCGGCTCTCGGCCGAGCCTGGGTCGGGGCCAAGCTCAATGTCGTCGATGCGGCGATGGGCGAGAGTGATGGCTTCCTCGAGCCCGCGCTGCTCGCCGAGCAACTCGGCCAGGCGGTAGGGCAGGCGCTGCGGCGCGACTGAGAGCATCACCACGCCTGTGCGCGTCGGAGGCTGGCCGACCAGCTCCATAGACGCGGAGGTACCGGCAGTATTGGGGGCGCTCCTGGCGCCGTCGGGGGCCGTCGGCGTCTGTACCGGCGCCGCGGTAACCTCCGCCGCGGCGCCGGCGACGCTCGCCGTGGTCCGACCTCGCGGCGCCCCATCGGGCAAGAACGCGTCGATCGAGGATGTCTCCACGGGTGGCGCCGGCGCTGCCACGACGGTGGCGGGCGGCACGTCCGCCGTGTAGCGGACGCTCCCCGCGTTCGCCCCACTTTGCCCGCTCGCCAAGCTCGCCGCGTGCGCAGGGATCGTGTTCGTCGCGACCACGCGGTCCGCTTCGACGACCCGGGCCCCGCGCACGATCACCCGATCATCCGCGGACGCCGGCTCTCGTGCCGCCTGTGCGGAGGCCGCGACGGTACCGGAGGCGTCGGGCGCACTGGAAACGCTAAACGATGCCGGCGCGTCCGACGCCGCGGCGCGCGTCGGGGCAACCTCCGCCCCGACAGATGCCGGCGACGCAACCTCGCGCGTCGTCGTTGTCGTCGTTATCGTGACCTGCCCGGGCTCGACGTCGGAAGTATTGACTGCTTCCCGCCCTGGCTGGCCCTGATCCTGGCTTTGCATCTCCTGGTCGGCGCCGCCTTGCCCCTGGGTTCCCTGGTCGGCGCCGCCTTGCGGCCCTTGGCCGCCTTGCCCATGTGGCGCGGCGATGGCCGGCCGTTCGGGCGCCTGCTGCTGTCCCTGTCCTTGATCGCCGATCTGCTCACCCCGCCCACGTCCGCCGGCGCGTAGCGCGACGACGAAAAGGACGGCGACGATGATCAGGACGACGACGAGCAAGATGAGAGTAAAATCCACGTCGTGTCTGGTCTCCTCTATGTCACTACCGACGAAAGGCGCATCTCGACATGCCCTCCACGTCTTTCTATCGACTATCGACCATCGACCATCGACCATCGACTATCGACCATCGACCATCGACTATCGACTAGTCATGGATGTGGATGGTGACGCTGGCGCTCGTGTTCGGGAGCAGAGTCTTGCCCTGTGTACCGTCCAGCGCGATGATGACCGGGACGCGTTGCGCCACCTTGGTGAAGTTGCCGCTGGCGTAGTTGTTGGTGGGCAGCAGGCTAAAGGTACTGGCCGTCGCCGGGATGATCTGCTGCACCGTGCCGTGGAACTGGATGTCCGAGTACGCGTCCACATGCACGTCGACGCCCTGGCGCGGATGCACGTCGTTGATGTGGTTCTCGTCCACGTACGCGGTGATGTAGGACTTGGAAAGGTCCGCCACCTGGGCGAGCGGCTGGCCGGGCTGCACGAACTGGCCGGGCTGCGCGGTCACGTTAAGGACCGTACCCGCGATGGGCGCCGCCGCGTTGACGTTCCCGCCGCTACCGCCGGTCGCGTTGGTGCTCGACCCGGCCCCGACCGATCCGCCGCCGCCCGAACTGCCGCCGGAGCCACCACTCGAACCGCCCAGGCTGCCCGAGTTGGAACTGCCCGACCCGCCCGAACTCCCACCGCTCGAGCCGCTCCCCGAGCCGCCACTACTGGACCCGCCGCTGCTGCCGCTACCAGACCCGCCGCTGGATCCACCGGAGGCCGCGAGCAGCGACACGACCACTTGCCCTCGATCGACGGTCTGATTGGGCGACACCCTGACCGACGTTACCTGCCCCGGTACCAGCGACGCGACGTTCGCGGTCTGCCCCGACACAACGGCGTCGTCGGTGCTGTAGAAGTAGTAGCCCTGGTGCCAGATGTAGAAGCCGATACCCACGATGAGCAGGACGATTAGCAGGCCCAGCAGATTGATGATGGCGATACGCCCGAGACGCATGTAACTCCTCCTGTCTATTTTTTAACTAGAGATACTCTGTCCGCCCGTTCGCACGCAGTTGTTCCACGATCTTCTTGACGTCCTGAGCGCGGTCGGCCGGGAGCACGAGCAGCGCGTCGGGCGTGTCGACGATGACCATCCCGTCTAGCCCGACCGTGGCGATGAGCCTGCCGGTGGAACTGTAGACGACCGTATTGAGCGTGTCGATCCCGAGGTGCTCGGCCAGCACGACGTTGGCCCCGTCGCCCGCGGAGAGTTCGTCGCGCAGGACATCCCAGGCGCCGACGTCGGCCCAGCCCAGGTCGGCCGGGATGGCGAGCATCTCGCCCGGCCCAATGTGCGAGAAGACGCCGTAGTCGACGCTGGTCTTGGGGATGGCGGCGTACTGCTCCGCCGTAACACGCTCTTCGTCGGGCGTGCCCATGGCCGCCATAATGCGCTCCAGGGCCGCGTGGGCCTCGGGGGCGTAGCGGCGATAGAGGTCGAGCAATTTGCCGCCGTTCCACATGAAGTAGCCCGTGTTCCAGAGGTGGCGGCCGTCCTGCAGATAGTCGTGCGCCGTCCGCGCGTCGGGCTTCTCGTTGAAGCGCACGAACTCGTAGGCCTCGAACCCGCCGGCGTCGGCGCCATAGGCCATGCGCTCGCCGATCTCGACGTAGCCGAGTTGGGTGCTGGGCGAGGTCGGACGCACGTCGACCATAACGGGGATGTCGCGCGCAGCGGACAGCCCTCGCGCCGCGGCGAGCGCGCGGCCGAAGGTCTCCTCGTGGCGGATGATATGGTCACCGCCCCAGAGGGTCGCCAGGGGCGCGCCGGGGAAGCGGCGCTCGATCACGGCGGCGGCGTAGCCGACCGCGGCGAGGGTGTCGCGCATCTCCGGCTCGGCCACGACGTTCTCGACCGGCAGGCGCGGCGTCTGCTCGCGGACGGCGGCGACATAGTCGCGGCCCGTGAACACGAACAGGCTCTCGATGCCGAAGGAGCGTTCGAGCAGCCCAATCATATGCTGAAAAAGAGACTCGGGTCCCGTCAGTGGCTGGAACTGCTTGGGGCGCGCGCGCCGGCTCACCGGCCACAGGCGCGAGCCGGCGCCCCCGCTGAAAATAGCGATCTTGATGTCCCCGTCACGCTGCGCCACGAGCCCTTTTCTCCTCTCAATCACTATGCCGCCTCACGCTACTGGTCAGACCTGCTGTCTCGACAGCTACTCTACTTAGGGTACCGCACTGCCGGCGCCGCTGGCACCGTTACGTCGCCGCACCCCATGAGTGTGAGCGGAACCTGGCCCTGAAGGACCATGGCAGGAGACGGACCCTGAAGGGTCTGGCTGGCCCTCACCAGGTGCGGGGTCCGGCGAGAGGATCGTTCCCACGCAGACCTTTTAAGGTCCGTCCCCTGCCATGGTCTTTTAAGGCCAGGTCTCATCTCACACTCGTAGGGCGCTGGCGTCGCTCACGCCACCGCGCGCAGGCGTTCGATCGCGCTGTCCAGGCGCGCCAGCGTGCGCTCCGGCCCCAGCACGGCGACTGTCTCGAACAGCGGCGGCGAGGCGGCGCTGCCGGTGACGGCGACACGGATGCTGGTCAGCAGGTCACCCACCTTGACCCCGCGCTCCTCGGCCAGCCCGCGCAGCGCCGGCTCGATCGTGCGCGTGTCCCACAACCCCAGCCCCGCGAGCGTGTCACGCGCCGCCGTCAGCGACTCCAGCGCCGCCGCGAGCGTCCCCTTCTTTGGGATCAGCCGCGACGGCTCGTAGTCGAGCTCGTCCCCGGCGAAGAAGAAAGTGGTGTAGTCCGGGAACGACATGCCGGCCTCGCGCAGCGGCGTGCCCTGGGGACCGAGCGCCTCCCCGCGCACGCGCTGCACGCGCTCATGTACCAGCGGGACGATCGCCTCGACGTAGTGGCGGTCCGTCCCCTCGGGGGTCAGCGGCAGGAAGGTGTCACGCAACTCGAGCATAGGCATGCGCTGCAGGTAGTAGCTGTTGAGCGAGGTCAGCCGCGTCAGGTCGAAGATGGGCCCCGTCGGGACGACGCGCTCCCACTGAAAATAGGCCACCATATCGGCCAGCGTGAAGTGCTCGCGCCCGTCGGGCATCGACCAGCCGTTCGAGGCCAGGAAGTTGAGCATGGCTACCGGCAGGTAGCCGTTCGCGCGGTACCACTCCAACGAGGTGTTGTTCTTGCGCTTGCTGACCTTGCTCTTGTCGGCGTTACGCAGGAGGGGCAGGTGCGCCCACTGGGGCTCCTCCCACCCGAACATGCCGAACAGAATCACATGCAGCGGCGCCGAGGGCAGCCATTCCTCGCCGCGCACGACCATCGTGATCTCCATCAAGTGGTCGTCCACAACCTCGGCCAGATGGTAGGTCGGGAAGCCGTCCGACTTGAGCAGGACGGGGTCGACCGGTAGGTTGGCGTTCTCGAACGTCACCTCGCCGCGGATCTCGTCCTTCACCGTCGTCGTCCCGTCGAGTGGCAGCTTCAGCCGGATGACGTGCCTCTCGCCGGCGGCGACGCGCGCCGCCGCGTCCGCGTGCGGGATATCGCGGCAGTGCCGGTCGTAGCCCGGGGGCCGCCCCGCCGCCTGCTGCGCCTTGCGCACCTCCTCCAGGCGCTCGGGAGTGCAGAAGCACGGGTAGGCGTCACCCCGCTCCACCAGGTGGCCGGCGTGGCGATGGTAGATGTCCAGGCGCTCCGACTGCCGGTAGGGGCCGTAGGGGCCGCCGACGTCGGGCCCCTCGTCGTGGTCGAGCCCGAGCCAGTTGAGCGCCTCGATGATGCGCCGCTCCGACCGCTCGTTGTAGCGGGCCTGGTCGGTGTCCTCGATGCGCAACACGAAAGTTCCGCCGTTGCGGCGGGCGTAGGCATAGTTGAACAGGGCGTTCCAGGCCGTCCCGATGTGCGGGTCGCCGGTCGGGCTGGGCGCGGTACGGACGCGCGGTCGTTTAATTGTAGCCATCAGCGATCAGCAGTCAGCTTTCAGCTAATCTCTCATATCAAAGGCTGCCGAATATCCAACCACCAACTCGGCAACCATAGAGGCTGACGGCTGATAGCTGACGGCTGACAGCTAAAAAAATCCCAACTCCATCTTGGCGTCCTCGCTCATCATGTTGGGGTTCCACGGCGGGCTCCACACGATGTTGACGCCGATATTCTGAATATCCGGCACCTGCTCACGCAAGGCCTCCTCGACCTGCGCGCCGATGTACTGGTTCATCGGGCAAGCAGGCGTCGTCAGCGTCATTGTCACCGCGACGTCGTTGTCCTGGATGTCCACGCCGTAGATGAGGCCCAACTCGACCAGCGGCAGCATCAACTCCGGGTCATCGACCGTCTTGAGCGCGTCCATCACCGTTTCTTCGGTTACCATGTTTTATTCCCCCTCACCCCCAGCCCCTCTCCCTCGTAGGGGAGAGGGGAGCTATCTTTGATGGGAGTGGACCCAATTTTTTGTCACTTCTCCAGTATAAGGCGCCTCTCTCGTGCAGCGAAGGTGATGCATGTACACGGAGGAACGCTCCCCTCTCCCGCGTCAGGGAGAGGGGCTGGGGGTGAGGGTCGCTACTCCCCAACGGCGACGTAGACGTCGTCGCCCTCGACGCGCACCGGGTAGGTAGCGACCGAATCGGTCGCCGGCAGCGAGAGCGCCTCGCCCGTGCGCACCGAGAACTCCGCGCCGTGCGCGGGGCAAATCACCACATCTTCCTCGAGCCAGCCCTCGGCCAGATAGGCCTCGTCGTGGCTGCACACATTGTTCGTGGCGAAGAACTCGCCGTCCACGTTATAGAGGGCCACGGATACCCCGTCGACCTCGACCGCCTTGGCCTCGCCCGCCGGTATCTCGCCCGCGCTGGCGACTCGCTGAAACTCTGCCATGTGTAATCCTTGTTACCCCTCACCTATCAAGGGAACCTGCGACTGAAGTCGCTCTGGCGCGACGTTTCAATATACGGACCAGTACACGTCAAGCACACGCCGACATCAGGCGAGACACTTTAGTGTCCGTGATTTGCCATGCGATTTTAATCGCAGGCCCACATGGGTTGGAAGATGAGAGCCCCTACTCCAGATCCCCCTTGAACCGCTCCTGCCCCGTCTTGTGGTCGATGAAGTCGCGCAGACGCTCCTGGATCGATTCAAGGGGGATGCGGATCAGGATAGGCTCGAAGAAGCCGTCCACGATGATCTTGGTGGCCTCGGGACGCTCCAGCCCGCGGCTCTGCAGGTAGAAGATTTCGTCCTCGTCGAGCGGCGCGACCGTCGCGCCGTGCGAGCAGCGCACGTCGTTGGCCCTGATCTCCAGATTGGGGATCGAGTCGGCGCGCGCGTCGTCGGAGAGCAGGAGGTTACGGTTGGTCTGGTAGGCGTCGGTCTTCTGCGCCCCCTCGTGTACACGGATCATGCCCGAGAAGACCGAGCGCGCGCGGTCCGAGAGCACCCCTTTGTACAGGAGGTCGCTCGTCGTGTTCGGCGCCATGTGCTCCTGCGACGTATGATAGTCCACGAACTGATCCTCGTTCCCGAAGAACAGGCCCAGCATCTCGGCCGACGCTCCCGGCTCGCTCAGGAACGTTTCCACGTTGTTCTTGGCGAACTGACCGCCGACCGAGACGGCCAACCAGTTGAGGTTGGCGTCACCGCGCACGATGGCGCGCTGTGCCGAGAAGCTGGTCGTGCGCGGCGCGAACTCCTGCATCGTGACGTAACGCACCTGCGCGCCGTGCCCCACGAACAACTCGCTCACGCCCGAGGCGAAGACCGTCCCCGCGGCGTCGGTGTCCGCCGACGAGTATTCCTCCACGTAGGTGACGCGCGCGTTGTCTTCGGTTACGATCAGAGTGTGCCCGAACACGCCAAGGTTCGGCGCGTCGGCGTAGAGCACGCCCTGCACCGGCAGCTCGACCTCGACGTTCTTGGGCACGTAGATAAAGGTCCCGCCGCTCCAGAAGGCCGCGTGCAGGGCCGTGAATTTGTTGTAGGTGACGGGGATGGCCTCGGTCATGAAGTAACGCCGCACCAAGTCGGGGCGCTCGCGCACCGCCTCATCGAGCGAGCACACCACCACGCCCCTGGCGCGCAACTCGTCGCGCAACTCACTCACCGCGCCCTCCGAGTTGTGCTGCACCAGCAGTCCCGCTCGCGCCGAGGCATCGGCCCCCGGCCGCAAGCTCTCCGGCAGCGCGTTCAGTCCATCGCCGTTGGGCGAGTAGGGCGTGTAACCCTCCAGACCCAGCTTAGACACGTCAGTGCGCCGCCACTCCTCCTCGCTGCGCGCGGGCAGCGGCATACGCTCGTAGGCGTCGAAAGCCTCTAGACGGAACAGGCGCATCCAGTCCGGCTCACGCTTCCGCCCCGAGAGATCCTCCACGGCCGCGCGCGTAAAACCCGTGCGCGTCGCGGTCATCGCGGTATCGGTCATTCATCCTCCTTAGCTATCAGCAGTCAACTGTCAGCCATCAGCTTTTTCGTCC
>JAABUQ010012907.1_pt1 | contig 10262 bp, 6 predicted proteins | sample 5560001 | NCBI WGS metagenome assembly JAABUQ01 (sample SAMN10711888, study PRJNA513371) | rock metagenome | isolation source: Antarctica rocks | place: Antarctica: Victoria Land, Finger Mt nord | collected 2015-12-18 | reverse complement strand
AGCTGCACCGCCTGTTCTTTGAACTCGCGTGTATAGACTTTTTGAACCTTTGCCATGATGATCCCTTTCCTGATTTGCTAGAGTATATCTCAGCTTTAGGGACTCTACCAAACCGGGGGAAGATCAAAGTGCGTTCCTCAAGAAGCCTTTCGTGATTTGGACAATGCCTTCAAGCACTTCTTTCGACGGTGGCGGCTCAAGCAAGAAGGCAAATATAAAGGCAAGCTTGGCTATCCTAAACTCAAATCGAAGAAGAAAGGACTTGGCAGTTTTCGTCTAACAGGAACCATTCACATCTTCGAGAAGGCGATACAACTGCCTCGACTTGGTATGCTTCGCTTGAAAGAACACGGCTATCTTCCCACCGAAGGCGTACATATTCTCTCAGCCACCGTCTCAGAACATGCAGGACATTGGTTTGTGTCGGTACAGATTGAGGAGAGCATCCCTGACCTACCACCTGCAACAGGGGCACCCATTGGTGTTGACTTAGGGATAAAGACACTGGCAATGTGTTCAGATGGGACAGCGATTACTAACCCAAAGGCATTACGCAAGAATATCAAGAAGCTTATTCGCGCTCATCGTCGCCTCTCTCGACGCAAGAAAGGCGGAAAGAACCGAGCCAAAGCACGAAAGCAATTAGCGCGGATGTACTCTCGTGTTGGCAACATTCGACGTGATACCTTGCAGAAGGCAACCACTCTTCTCACCGCGAAACCCAAGCGAGAGAAGAAAAACGTGTCAAAGCAGCGTATCAACACACCGTCGAAGCGGCATATGAGAAGAGAGCGTCCACACACGATTGTGCTGGAAGATTTGAACGTGGCGGGGATGAAGAAGAACCGCAAGCTGGCACAAGCCATCAGCGATGTCGGCATGGGTGAGTTGAAACGGCAGATGCTCTATAAGATAGCATGGAACAAGGAAACGTTGGTGCTCGCCGACCGCTTCTATCCCTCCACGAAACGCTGTTCACGCTGTGGACATGTGAAAGAAACGATGTCACTTGCCGAACGGGTGTATGTGTGCGAGAATGAAGCATGCAAACTTGTGTTAGATCGTGATTTGAATGCGGCGTTGAACCTTGCCGCATTAGTACAGTAATGTGAACACTAAAAACTACCGCAAGTTCTGCGGGAAGTTATACGCCTGTGGACAGCGCATAAGACCTTGCACGTCAGGGCAGTGCTGGAGGAAGCAGGAACTGAACACTGAGTATAGCGCGTCTATATTTGGGTAAGTTTTAGAGAACGGTATTCCTATCCTTCACACATATCTCTTTGGCAACAAAGAGCAGACAGACAACGAATAATGCGGAGCAAAATTACCTATCGCCAACAATTTACCCGTTGTGGAAAGCAGCGCTGCCGTAAATGTAGGGATAGTGAGGGTCACGGGCCATACTGGTATGCCTACTGGAGTGAAAAAGGGCGCACCGTTAGTAAATACATAGGCGTATCCCTTCCACCAGAGATCATAGCGGCACGCGAAGCTATAGGCGAGACAACGCAGGAAAACGCACAAACAGTCGCGACATCTGTACTTACAGGTACAAGCCCTATCCTGCGTGTCTACCTCCTGGGTCAGTTTCGTGTTGAACGCAAACTCAAACATGAATGGAAAGCAGTAGACAAGCGCATCTGGCAGCATCGCCGTGCTCGTGCTCTCCTAAGCTGCCTCCTGAGTACTCCTGGTCGTCGTCTCGGGCGAGAGCAGGTGATGGAGCAGTTATGGCCTGACCTCGACATCGCTGTAGCGTCCAATCGTCTAAACGGTGCGGTTCACGAACTGCGTCAGATTCTAGAACCTGATCTTGCCCGCCCAGCAAATTCACGTATGCTTCGCCTCGAACGCGACATCCTCGAACTTGCCGATAATACGGCTATCTGGGTTGACGTTGAAGCATTTGAAAATCTGCTCAAAGAGGCTGACGCAATCGACTCAAGCCTCTATCCAGAACAGGTTGAGCGATTGTTAGAAGAGGCAGAGTCTCTCTATTGTGGAGACTATCTGCTTGAAGAACTGTACACTGAGTGGGCTGCTCATAGGCGTGACGCCCTACAACGTCGTTGGGTTGGCCTCTTACTGCAACTTGCCGATCTCCGTACACAGCGCGGAGCCTTTGTTAGTGCGATTGAAACACTTGACCGTCTGCGCGTCGCCGACCCAAGCAACGAGACAGCATTGCAAGGCCTTATGCGCCTCCTTACACAACTAGACCGACGTGGTGAGGCACTTCATGTGTATCGTCAACACGTCGCCATGATGCAGCGAGAGTATGAAAGTGAGCCCTTGCCAGAAACACATGCATTGTATGAGTCTCTTCGTAAGGGAAATCTTCCATCAGTCCAGTCCACCAAACCACAAGCAGCAGTACAAGAGCAAAAGAGACAACCTCGTTCGGCCACAAATAATCCTAAACTTCGAGAGACGGGTCAGAACTTTACCTTTGTACGACCAACCTTTCAACTTGGTCGTCAAAATCAAAGTCCGTTGGTGGGTCGAAGTCACGAACGTCAAGTCATGGATCAACTTATACATTCGCTAGAGATATCTTCTTCACAACGTTCACTACAAGCTCTTAAGACTACTGTAGAGACTTCCTTAGGAGATTCAGCATCACCTCCAACAGGAATAGGACCCAAACAACCACACTTTTTGTTGCTCATAGGTGAGTCAGGCATCGGAAAAACACGTCTAGCAGAAGAATTGAGTCACGATGCACATGCAAATGGCTGGGCTATTATATGGAGTAGAGCCTATGAGCAAGAAGGTAACATTGCCTATCGTACATGGATAGAGATAGTACGTCCACTCATTCAAAGTATTTCCGTTAAGAACGAGATGCCGTTATCAGATACACATGAGATACATGCCGCACACACAAATCCTGCGCTGCTATCACTCAATGCTCAGCTTGAACGTTTGAGCATGCTCCTACCCGAGCTATCCCTACATGCGCCTTCTTTCTCGAAAAGACTACATACACTCTTCCATGAACAAGATCGGCTGCACCTCTGGGAAGCTATATTAGGCCTGCTTAGTACTCTTAGCGAATTGCATCCTTTGCTCCTTGTCCTAGATGATTTGCATTGGGCTGATGATAGCAGTATAGAACTGCTTACCTATCTCATTCACCACTTACAACACCAACGTGTCCTGATAGTTGGCACCTGTCGTGATAGTGAGTTAAGTCCAATGCATAAATTGCGCACACTCGTTGATGATCTTCGGCGTGAACAAGCAATCGTGACGCTCGCAGTTCAGCCTCTCACACAATCTCAAATTGGCACGCTTGTCTCTTATCTTCCTGAAGATGTCATCGAGAGCATTCAGACTCAGGCGGCGGGCAATCCTTTTTTTGCGGAAGAGCTAGCTCGTTACGTTGAAACGCAAGCAAACGATGATCTTTCCCCGCACCGTTCATTACCTGATGCAGTTGCAGCACTTTTAGAGCGTCGTTTGCGACGGCTTAGTAATGATTGTCAACTATTGTTGAGTAAAGCGGCTGTTCTCGGTGGTTCCTTCGAGTTACGACAACTACTCTCCATGACTTCTGAACAGGCAGAAGACGCAATACTAGATTTGCTGGACGAAGTCTTGCGGGAAGGCTTACTTACAGAAGAGGGAACAGGAGCATACATCACCTATCATTTTTGGCACCCCTTGATTGTAAGCCACCTCTATGATCGTCTCTCAGCAGCACGTCGTGCACAGCTTCACAGGCGCGCCGCCGATGCTATTAAAACGACACAACCAGCTTCTACCCAGGAAAAAGTTGCTGCCGCCATTTTTAATCATCTTCGTAAAGGTGGGGGCGATGCACAAGACATCGCGTATTATGCCGAGCTTGCAGGTAATCAAGCCTATTCACTTACAGCATACTTTGAAGCGCGTTACTACTACGTACAGGCAATACTTGCTCTTGTAGATAATAACTTTGGAGAGAACGTGATAGATTCAGTTCTCGTTCAATACCTCACTGCTCGTCTCACGGCACATCCATCAACATTTGCTCACTATCTGCTACATCTCTGTCGCCTCCTCGAATTAGCCGCAGAGTGTGGCTTCATCTTAGGCAACTTTGAAGAGGCACGCACTCTTTATGAGACAATTCTTTCGTTACGAACGAGTGCAATATTCAAAGAGCAAATATACTCATCTTCTCCTGATAAAGAGATATTAGACAAGCAAGAAGCGCAAATACAAGCACTGCTCTGGCGTGAGATTGTAGTTGCGTGGAAATCAACAGGGGCATATGACAAGGCACATGAGGGATGTAGGCGCGGAAAAGAGGTTTTACGTCAAGCAAATGTAATCAACTGTGCGGCGTGGGCATGTCTACACCTTCTCACGGGCGACATTCTTCGCTATGAAGGCAGTTATCAAGAGGCCCGCCATTATTTACAAGAAGCGATAGCAATGCTTGAACAATTTGTTCAGCATGCTATACCACAGAATCCTACTTCCTTTCGCACCTTACATTCAGAAAAACAGATGGCAAAAGAACAGCGTGATATAACGTACCTCCAGACAAAGACGGAGAGAGCATTAACTGGAGACGCGGCAGACCTGGCCTATGCCTATGAACAATTAGGTGTTGTGGAAGCTAGCGTAGGTCACGCAAACGATGCGCAACGCTATATGCGCATCGCCTTAGAAGAATACGAGCAACAAGAACGCATCTCAGAAATTGTTCGCGTGTGCGGCAACCTCGGCGCTGTCTATACCATGAAAAGTGAGCATGCCGAAGCCCGTACAGTTTTACATCGTGCACTCAATCTAGCAGAGCGCTCCGGCGATGTGCCAAATATCGCCTTTATCTCTGGCAACCTTGGTGAAGTCGCAAATTACTCGGGCGACTTGTTGAAAGCCGAAGCGTGGTATAAACGAAGTCTTACACTGGCTGAGCGTATCAATGATCGTGAACATATGAGTTGGTGTTCCGTCCTTTTGGCAGGTGTACAGCAAGACCTGGGCTATTTGCAGAAGGCAGCCAGGAATTTGCACCGTGCGATTAAAGTTGGTCGCGCCATCAAAAATTTCCGATGTATCCGTTTTGCCCTCGTGAGCTTGGGCGGCCTACGCATCGTTGAGGCCATTATCGCCTGCAAGCTACAACCGATGGAGATTGGAAAGAACGAGGAGTGGTATCTAACCTGTCAACGCCTTCTTCTGCGCGCAAAATCCACACTACAGCGTGCTATCTCACAAGAAGATGTAGAAATAGAGACCGTCATTGACTGCAAACTACTTCTGGCAACTATCTCCTTCTTGCAGAACGATTTAGTCACGGCCCAACAAATAGCTATGCAAACACTTCAAGAGGCGCAGAAACAAGAGACCATCCGTGTAATTGGACGTGCCCAACGTCTTCTCGGACGCATCCTTTCAGGGCTGGGAAAATATGACGAGGCTGACACCTACTTTGAGCAAGCTATCCAGATATTTCGTGAGCAAGAACTACGCTTGGATTATGCACGCGCCCTACATGGGTACGGCCTCTCACTTGTACAACGCAACTTTACAGTAGAAAAAACGCATCATGCGCTGAGTGCAGAACAAGAGAAACAGAGTATATTTCATCAACGCGGCATAGGTTGTCTATATGAAGCTCGCACCATCTTCGACGCCTCGCACGCCACTATTGACTTCTCTTGGGTAGACCTTGTACTCTCAAGTTATACAGCGAATAGCATAGAAGGAGCTTGATACATTATGGCTGACGAGACACTTACCACACTGCAACAGCAAGTACAGACACGTCAAACTATGGAGCAGAACATCACACAGCTTTTTGCTCCAGAAGACGAAGGACTACGCAATGCGCTTGCAGCGGCAAAAGCGGCAGGTCTACCACCGATCCAAATTTCGCCTATTCAAGGAAAGTTCTTGCAGTTGCTGGCGACGATGGGCAATGCACAAAAAATACTAGAGATTGGCTCTCTTGCTGGCTATAGCGGCATCTGGCTCGCACGTGCACTTTCTCCAGGTGGACGACTGCTCACGCTAGAGATAGACCCTAAGCATGCCGAGGTTGTACGCAATTCGTTTGCAGCCGCAGGTGTCGCTGACCGTACAGAAGTACGTGTTGGTAAAGCGCTAGACCTTCTGCCCACACTACAAAGTGAAGCACCCTTTGACCTTGTCTTTATCGATGCAGACAAGCCTGCCTATCCTCAGTATCTTGAATGGGCACTACGCTTGACGCGCCCTGGCAGTATCATCGTTGCCGATAATACTATTCGCGGTGGCAGACTTCGCGAACCGGAGCAGTTAACCGACCCAATAGAGAAAGCAGTCGCACAGTACAACAAAAACGTTGCGCACAATCCACGTCTCCAATCGCTTGCCCTCGCAATGGACGACGACTTTACGGATGGGTTCACAATCGCTATTGTCCGCCCAGAAGAACGCCAGTAAGCAACGATGGAAACAGCAGATATTGTCATCATAGGTGGCGGCATCATTGGAGCAAGTATCGCGTATCAAGTAGCGCAACATGGCACGAACAACGTTGTGCTACTTGAGCGCAATACTGTCGCTTCGGGTTCAACTGGTCGTGCCACTGGTGGCATTCGACAACAATTCGCCGACGAACGTGATATCGCTTTCTCCATAGAGGGTGTGCGCTTCTATAAACAGTTCGCACAAGAATTAGGAGATGGTCCTCACTTTTATCAGCATGGCTATCTCTTTCTTGTCACAAACGAAGCGAGTTGGCAATTCATGCAACGTCATGTTGCACTCCAGCAGACATTAGGTGTTTCAACGCAACTGCTGCATCGGCATGAGGTGACACAACGCGTCCCTCAGCTATATGTAGATGACATCGCAGGTGCTACATTCTGCCCGACGGATGGCTATAGCGATCCAGGAGCTATGACGCATGCATTGGTTCTTAAAGCAAAAAATCGAGGCGTTCGTCTCTATGAACAGACATCCGTTATCGGCATTACTGTTGAGCACGGAAAAGTTCAAGCAGTGCAGACACCGCAAGCGACGATTCATACCAACGTAGTTATCAATGCAACAGGAGCCTACGCAGCATTGATAGCTCGCCTAGTTGGAATAGTCGATCTCCCCATCTACCCAGTACGCCGCCAACTCTATTTGACCGAACCATACGCAGGACTTCCCAATAATGTACCTATGGTGGTTGATCTCAGCACAGGTTTTCACTTCCGACGCCGTGCCGACCGTGTGCTCGTAACATCCCCACTTCCCTTTGACGAAGCGAAACTACGCGAGAAGCAACTTCCATAATTCCTTCAAATGCATTTCAAATATGTTCGTTCTTATGAAGAATACTCGTAACTATTCAGGTCTCCTCTCCACTTGAGTGCTCACTGCCACTGGCGACGAGAAGTCTTGAGCTGTTACTTAAACGTTTTATGTCAAGCCAGTGACTGTTACACCTTGTGGTTGTTCTATGATGAAACGGTACTCAATTTGCTGTTGGGCGCTGGGTGGCAGAGTAAATTGCCAGATGAGTAATTCAAGTTTGCTGTGTTCCTTGGGAGGAGGCTGAACGTTTTGAACCTTGACTTTGACGCGTTCGTGTTGTGAGACTGGCAGGTGGTCGCGAATGACCACCTGATGAGGGTGGTCGGTATAATTATGGACATGTATGCGATAGGCATAGATGGTACGGCGAATACCTCCCTGCAAAAGACTACCTTTGTCAACGTCGCGTTCAATCAGTTCGCGCTTGACTTTAATGCTATCATCAGTGCCGAGGAAGATTTTGAATTTTTCGGTGGGAGCAGTGGTTTTGATCTGCGTTGTGCCTACATATTCACCGCTGAGAAAGATGCTGGCATCTCCACTGAGTAGGACGCGCTCGGTAGTGTTAGAGATGGCCGCTCGCAGATGTACCTGTTCCTCCAGCACAGGAGCACTGACGTAATCGAAGGTGCAGGACAGTTCATCTCGAGCGATGGCGGTCTTATGAGGTGAGTTATCAGAAGGAATATCGACGGAACGACCGATGCGAAAGAGGAGGGCAGTGCCAGTTTGCTCGACAGTAGCCGTAGCAATAGTAGCCGCTACAAACATCGGAGTGTTCGATACTCCCTGTTCCATTGCCATATCAGCATTTAAGAGAGACACTGTATCCGACATCCTTGCCCTTCTCACAGTGGAATGGGGACCAGCTACAGGCACAGCTGTAGGGATAGTGAGATACCATGGCTCTAATTCAGGTAGGACCGCTGCCAGGCTTGGACGTGCCGTCGAAAGAGAAAGACCGACATTCTCCCAACGCTCACCTGTTGTCTGTTGCACTACGCCAACATAGGTCAGTTCAACATCTCCCTCATTTTTATCGTCCGCCATGTTCACGCGTACATCGTACTGTGGATACCATGAAGCTCCTATGATAAGGTAGGATATTTCCATTTCTAAATCGCCCGCGGTTGTCAACGAGACAGCGATAACCGCCGCCAAGCGATCAGGGTTGACATTGCCATGTTTCTGAGTAAGTTCGCGCTCTTTGGCCTGAATATCCTGTTGTACATGCTTCAGTTGTAGCTCCAGACTTTGAGCGGCTTCGGCATCCTGCAGAGCCTGTTCAGCGGTAAAACGAAAGAAGTCGGCACAGTCCTGAGGCTTCATCTGGCCCTGGGCTAAACCTTTGGCAAAATCTCTGGACTGCTCACCCAGAGCACGCAGCCATTGACGACGGTCGTTGAGAGCCTGCTGACGAGCTTCTAACAATTGCTTATTTTGGTGCAGCGTTTCCAGTTCGCTATGAAGTGCTGCCAGTTCTGCTTCTGGTGGACGACTATGGAAAGCGGTGGTAACGTCGACATTGAGTATACGTGTCCCCTCAGGTCCCTGCCCAGCAGCACGCAGTGAGTTCTGAATGAATTGAGGCAGGTCGTTGATACGCAGCTCGTGTTCACCCGCTTCAAGGCTGATACTACTGCGGCGGCTAATCAGAGCGCGATCAGCATAGACGGTCACTTCTTTGATAGGTGCTGTAAGGTCGATCATAGTTTGCTCTCCATACTAATGGCTTTGTTTAAGCTAGCCAAAGTCGTTTTATTTCTTGTGCCATGTACCAGTAAATGCCGATATATCTGGCATCGACGCCTTCTTTGTCGAAGAGCATGATTTCCACGTTAACAGTATCGGCATAGTAACTACTCAGTTAAGTATCGCCCTTGGATAGAATAGGGTCTTGAAAGCAGGGAAACGGAGTCGTTACCATGAACCTATTACACCTTCTCTGCTTCTACCGCTTCCTGCAATTCGTGATCGTGTGCATCAAGTGGTAAGACTTGACAGGCATCGGGTGCGAAGGAGACAAGCACCTTTTGCCCTGTTTCAAAGTTCCGCGATTGTTGGTTAGGAATATCGGCAGTGAGCGTCGTGCTCTCATTGACACGCACATGGAAACGCGTGAATGGTCCTAGGAAGGTGCGTAATTCGATCACGCCTGCGATGTGATTATTGCCATGCCCTGTTCCATCTGTATTTGCCTAGAGAATGGCTCCACAGGCTCAAGAAGGAGAAATGCTTTCAACAGAGGAATTGCCAAAAAATCAACAGCTTATGCGCCAAAATTTACAGTCGAGAGCGAAGTTTTACCCGTCCCACCCTTGAAATTCAAAATACTTATTCGTCTCATAGCTACCTCCCTAGAAGTTTAGACTGTAGACATGCTAGAAGTCTAACAGCTTAGACATTCACACGTCAAGAAGTCCAGGCTTTTAGAATTTCCACCATCACAGAAACTGATATAAAAACCTATTGACATTTCATCATGATGAAATGAGACATTCCTCAAGGGACTGAGCACAGCAAACTCATGGATATCGTGAGATATAGCAATGGCCAAACAATCGAATATTTTTCCGTGATCGTGAAGACTCCTAGCGGCATCTTTCTTCCCGCAAGATGGTTTCCTTCTGATCAGGTGAAATTCGTCTAAAACGTCTCTTCTAGAGGTTTCCGTAGCAAGTGATATCGTTGGCGAATCTCTTTGAGCAAGTTCCACTCGAAAAGCCTCATGATGGAAGAGGGGATACTCCTTTGAGTATTCCCTCTTGTATTGGACCAAGCAAACAGCCTCTTGCCTTTCAGAATCACAGGAGAGGATCGAAAGTGCGAGCTGGAGAGAGATTACCAGGGTTTCAGGCCACTCGACGTGTTTGCACATCTAGAATGGGACGCGCCACTTCATTGACCTGTACCGAAACATGCAACCGACGCCCGTCGGGCAAGCGTGGAGCGACAGCATTGACCCGCTGACA